>SL_5KL_010_SEDDRAFT_10001867_pt1 | contig 12241 bp, 11 predicted proteins | sample SodLakKL_010_SED_FD_9118 | JGI IMG/M metagenome (IMG submission 9118)
GGTGATAAGCCCTTGCTCAAAGAGCAACCTGAAAGGCGATTCCAAAGGTTTCGGGGCATATCTCCTCTGAAAGCCCCCGGAAGCATTCCCGCCCCTCCCGCGCCAGCATCTGCGGCAACCCGGCTCAAACTCCCTTGCGAAGCATTTGCGGACGGGAACGCGGGCGGTGGGGGCTTCTGACATGAGAGTACCAGAGCCCCCTAACTAACGTTACTCCATGCCTGTCTCTGATCCTTCTACCACCAATAAGCTTAAAAAGGAAGATGTAGTAAATTGTATGAATGTCAAAATATATTATGACATTTTACTATCCACATTGGTCAGATAATAGCGAATTGAGACTATACATGTATTATTATGACCTTTGGATAGTAATAACCTTCAGAAATATTGAGAAAAACCAAAAATAAAAACCGAGCCTTTCAAAGGCTCTCTGGTTATTTCTTCTGGTATAGTTTGCCGTAGATTGTCTGGCCCTTGGACTTGGGGTGGCGCTCGCCGAGATCACCAATGTACTCCGCGAACTTCGCGTTCACTCCCTCAACCTCAAGCTCAACATCACCGACATGCCGGAATCCGGGCATCATGAGATCGAGTGATCCAAAGAGGTAAATCTCTCCACGGACCATCTGCCCGCCGAGCCTGCTCTTTGCATTGCCCTTAATGACCGTCTTTCCGCCATCTGCGTGGATCATCACGTGGTCATCAACGTTACCGCCAATGACGATCTCGCCGCCCATCATGTAGAAACCGGTGTCAGAACCGACATCACCCTTTACATGGATCCTGCCGCCCTGCATTCCTCTCCAGTCACCGCGGTATGCGGCGGCAAGGTAGTTGCCGGCATTGCCTTCAACATTCAACTCTCCACCCTTCATGGCGGTTGCTGCAAAGTCTCCGATGTTGCCTTTGGCGGTGATTGTTCCACCGGTCATCCATGCACCAACGTACATATCGGCATCGCCGTTAATGACCACTTCACCAGCGCTCATTTTTGCGCCGATGTACTTCACCTTCGAGAGATCTCCATTCACAACGACCTTTGTATCAGCGGCGGTTGCTCCACCGTTTCCGGTGACCGTGAAATAGTCACCAACCTTGCAGACCGTTTTGCCCATGGGGAGGGGGAGATCGGCGATCTCCTCGGCCTTCTTGCCGGCAAGCGCATCAGGGTTGAAGACCTCTGCCTCAACGTACAGCGGGGGCTGTTCCTTGATGGTTAATGTTACAGTTTCCATTTTTCCATCACCTCACTGTGTCGCATCGATCTCGATCACATACGGGTTTGGCACATAGTGGTGTGCGTACACCTCGTAGTTCTTCTCGGTCACCGTGTAGAACTTGTTGAACTTCAGGGTGATATCGCGCTGCAGCTGGGCGTTCTCGTTTGTCTTCACATCAACCCAGAGCGTCCGCTTGTTCCCGTTGGAAACAATCTCACCCTCATTGATGATCAGCTCGCCCTGCTTGAAGAGGTATGCGGCATTGCTAAACGCAGACTCTATCAGTTCGGGATCAGACGCTGTCTCGGGGTTGTAGTCATACACTGCAACATCGCCATCAAGACCCGGGGCCAATGACCCATACATATGCGAGAGACCAAGCGTTTGTGCAGGGCCTGCACGGGTCATCTGCGCAATCTCATACAGGGTCAGCTCGCGGTCGATCGACCCAAGCGTCGTCCGGTCACGGACCTTGTCCTCATGCTTCATCCCGGCATATATCTCGTCTCGGGCCTGTGCGCTCATCAGCCACTTCATCACCCGCGGATACCGGGTGAAGGGACCAGCGTTTGGATGGTCGGTTGTCATGTGGAACCGCATGTGATCGTTTGCAAGCAGCGCTATCTCAAGGCCAATCGCCCACTGGATACCGCAGACAAAGATGTCAGGGCTATACACGTACGGGACAACCCCTGAACCCGTCTCAATCTCCACATCAACGTTTGCCCATTTCAGGTGGTTCAGTTCACAGAGGTGGTGCTCAAACGGACCGTCGGCAGTCATCGTTGTTGTTTCGTCCAGCGTCACAAACCCGATGTCACACGAGATGTTCTGCTGCGAGTTGACGTAGTCGGCGATCTCCTGGCCCTTTGACTCGAAACTGCCCCATCCGGTTCCACCATAGGAATGGAACTGGATATGGGTATGGTGCAGCACCTGCTCACGGCCAAAGTTGTTCTTTGCCTTATACCCTTCAGCAAGCTTCAGGGTGTCGAGCGTGGTCTCGTAGTTGCCCGGGTTGCCCAGGTTGTTCCCGTGCACATGCATGCAGTGCGGGAGCCCGAGATACTCGTTTGCCTCGATCAGCCCGGTGACAATCTCTGCCGGGGTGATGTCGAAATACGGCACCGGGTCGTTGATGGTGGTACAGTTCAGGCCCCAGCCCCAGGCTTCGGTGCCGCCGGGGTTCACGTTCTTGACCGCAAAACCACGGGTCATCCGGAGCAGCCAGGCGATATATGCCGCCGTGTTCTCGATCTCTTTGTCTTTGAGATACTCAAGCACAAACCAGTTGTTCCCAAACACCGGATACGCACCCTGGTCAACGATCGGGGTGTCCCGCATCTCTTCATGGACGTGTTTGGCAAAGAACGGGGGCATCGCCGCTTCCATCACCGTCGTATACCCCATCTCTGCATACTTGTACCCTGTCCGGTAGGTCGTCGGGATCGAGAACCCGCCGGCCATCCGCCGGACACCACGGGCAACATCCCAGGGGGCAAGGTTCTTGTCTTCGGGCCGGAAGATCCTGCCGACATTCACCTTGGGACCGGCAACATGGGCATGGATATCCACACCACCGGCCATCACGGTCTTGCCGGCAGCATCAATCTCCTTTGCTCCTGACCCGACACTCTCGACGATTTTTCCGTCTTTGATGGCGATGTCCTTTGTGTCTCCGTTTATCCCCTGGACAGGGTCGAAGACGAAACCATTTTTAATCAGGTATTCAGCCATTGTGGTCTACACTCCCTTGTATTTCCTGACTTCAGCCAGCACTTTCTCCAGGAACTCCTGGTCGGTGAGCACGCCTTCCGGCGGGTCAACGATCTTCCTGCACTCGATTGGGACATTGTCCATCCGGTAGGCACACCCGCCGACCTCAACACCGACAAACGCCACCGGGACATGCAGTTTGCAGACCGCGGTCGTCGGGGTCAGGTGGGGGTCGATGGCGACCGAGGGGAGTTTGGCTATCTTCTGAACCGAGCTGATCGGGAAGTGGGCGCCGGGATCGGAGCCGATCACAAAGGCGGCATCAACCTCATCGCGCACAAGCAGCTCGTTCGAACTGGTCTCGCCAGGGTTGTACCGCGCAAACCCGCGGGAGAGATCAACGCTGAAGGGGAACCCGAATTCCCAGCCCAGCACTTCACCAGAGCCTGTGACATTGTAATGGCCGCGCATCGGCATAATGCTCGCTTTTGTGAAGTCGTTTAAGTCACGGGTCACCGCGATTGCAATGTCGATGTTGTGGTTCTTGCCAAGCGACTGGGTCACACCCATCCCGAAGTAGATGATCACAAACCTGCCGCTCTTCAACAGTTCGGCTGCTTCATAGATCCGGGCTTTGGGGATACCGGCAACAACATCAGGCAGTTTTTCGTTCCGGAACGCGACACGGAGTGCCGAGAGGAGCTCGTAGTCCCTGCCCTGCTCCACCTGCAGATGGGCATCGGCGAGTGATGCGGTATCGGTGACACGGGGGTCAATGACAACGACTTTCCTGCTCTTTGACCCCTTCCCGGTGAAGAATCCACGGGGGTAAATCGAGTACCGGGACATGTGCCGGGGATGGGCATGGGCCGGGTTGCAGCCCCAGAACACAACACGGTCTGCCCGGTTCATGGCTTCACCCAGCGTGCAGGTGGGCAGACCGACATCCTGGACCGCGATCAGCGAGGGGCCATGGCAGACGGTTGCCGTGTTGTCGACGATGCCGCCGACGGCTTCTGCAATCTCGTGGCCCACGCTCTGGGCCTCGCAGGAGGTCGAACTCCACCCGTACATCAGGGGTTTCTTTGCGTCACAGAGGATCTGTGCGGTATATTTTGCCGCTTCGTCATAGGAGACGTCATTCCAGGTGCCATCGTCCTGCTGCATCCGGGGCCGGGTGATCCGGTCATCCGCCTGGGAATGAAGGATCTTCTCCGCACCGATCGCACAGGCATGATAGACCTCCAGGATCTTTTTCCCGTCGTCACTCAGCTCGACTTCAATGTCGTCACAGAGCGTCCCGCAGAAGGGGCAGATTACATCTGATACGATATTTGCCATACTGTACCTCTTTATGGTAGTCCGCATGCCTTGCGGACGAGTTCCTGTGAATCCAGGACAGTCTCGTTGATTGCCACCTCAACTTCGATTGGCACGCCTTTGAAGCTCGGCATGCCGGTTGAATGGGTTTTCGGGTTAACGACTGAGTTTGCCCAGGGTCCCATCGGAATATAGGCGAGGCCAGGGTGTGGACCCTGGGTTGCCTCGACGGCCTTCACAATGACACTCCCGTATGGGCTGGTAACGCGGACGTTGGTGTTCTTCCAGACCTTTAGCTTTTTCATGTCTACCGGGTCCATCTCGATGATGCCAGCTGCCTGTGTATAGGCTTTCTTCTCTTTGCCGCCCTCCATCGAAACACCCTGCTGAATGGTTCGTCCGGTGATCAGGTTAAGTGAAATCTTTGTCACTCTCACACACCATCCTGTTACTGCTGAAACTCCTTGAGCGGGCTTGGTCCGAGACTCTTGATGGTCTTCTCCACGTCCTCAACAACTGTAGCCCATTTTGCACCCTCAGATGCCGAGACGAAAGTCATTCTGAGACGCTTGTCTTCAAGCCCCATATTCTTCAGGACGCTCTTCATCAAAAACATCCTCTTTGCTGATTTGTAGTTGCCTTCAAGGTAATGGCAGTCCCCGAAATGACATCCTGAAACAAGAACACCGTCGGCTCCGTCTACAAACGCCTTCATGATGAAGAGGGTATCAAGACGGCCGGTGCACATGATCCTGATTGCCCGGATGGCCGGTGGATACTGTGTCCGTGCACTTCCTGCGAGATCTGCACCAGCATAAGAACACCAGTTGCAGATGATCCCGAGGATCCTGGGTTTCCATTCATCAGCCATCACTGTTCACCTCCAAGGAGGAAGGCATCAATCTGAGCAATAATCTGCGGTGTGGAGAAATGCTGCATCCAGATGGCGCCACCGGGACAGAATCCGCCGCAGGTGCCGCATCCTTTGCATTTTGCCTCGGTAACCTCCATGACAGTCCGACCCTCCTTTTCAACAAGATCGAGTGCTGCATATGGGCAGAGGTCAATGCACATACCACATCCTGCACACTTCTCTTCGTTACAGATGGCGAAGTATGGCTCCAGCTCGACTTCCCCGACATGGATTGGTATTGATGCTGCTGCGGCTGCACCTTCTGCCTGGGCAACGGCATCCGGGATATCCTTTGGTCCCTGGCAGACACCGGCGAGGAAGACGCCTGCTGTGGTTGTTCCGCATGGGTTCAGCTTCGGGTGGGCTTCGTTGAGCCATCCGTCCCCTGAACATGAGACGCCGAAGAGGTTTCTGACATGGTCTGTTTCTTCAGTCGGCTGGACAGCTGAAGCAAGGACGACCAGATCGACCTCGATATTCACCGGCTGGCCAAGGAGCGTATCTTCGGTGATGACATAGAGGTTCTTTGTGCCGGGATCTTCTTCGATCTTGGCGACACGGCCACGGATGAACTTGGCACCCTCATCCTGGATACGATAGTAGAACTCCTCGTACATCTTGCCAAACGACCGGATATCCATGTAGAAGAGGTAGGACTGTGCGTCCGGGATCTTCTCGTATATCTGGTGGGCATGCTTCAGGGAGTACATACAGCAGAACCGGCTGCAGTATGGCTTGCCTATCCCGGTGTTGTCCCGTGATCCTGCACAGAGGACAAAACCTATCTTTTTTGGTGTCTCTCCGTCGCTTGGGCGGATCACTTTGCCGCCGGTTGGGCCCGATGCACAGATGAGCCGTTCAAACTCAAGCGATGTGATGACGTTATCATACCGCTTGTATCCCCATTCGGTCTTCTTCTCGATTGGGAAGAGCTCGTATCCGACTGCAAGGACAGCGGTTCCGACCTTGACTTTGATAAATTCGTCCTGCATCTCAAGATCGATTGCCTTCTTATCACCGCATATCTCTTCGCAGAGACCGCACTTTACACAGGAGTCAAAGTCGATGGTGTAGAGAAGGGGCACAACCTGCGGGTGATAGATATAGATCGCCTTTCGTGGGGCCATATCCATCTCGAACGGGTTTGGCTTGATGACCGGGCAGACCGGTTCACAGTCTCCACACCCGTTGCAACCTCCACCGACGAACCCTCGTGCCTCTGCCTGTTCCATGGTGAGGACACCGTTTGCCTTCTTCCGGAGGGTGACATCAAAGTTGCCGATATATCCCTCGACACTTTCGACCTCGGTATAGGTCATCAGCTCGATATTTTCGTGCCTGTCGACATCCACCATCTTGGGTGTCAGGATACATTGCGAACAGTCAAGGGTTGGGAACGTCTTGTCAAGCTGCGACATCCTGCCACCGATTGTGGGAGCCTTCTCGATGAGATAGGTCTTGATGCCCGAGCTGGCAAGATCGAGTGCAGCCTGGATCCCGGCGATACCTGCACCGACGACCATCGCTGCATGCTCAACCGGCACCGACTTTGGATGAAGGTCCTCAAGGAGCCGTGCCTTGGCAACCGCCATCCTGACGGCGTCTTTTGCTTTTTCTGTAGCACCTTCGCGGTCGTGCATGTGCACCCACGAGTTCTGCTCACGGATATTTGCCATCTCAAACCGGAACTGGTTCATTCCACCCTCTTTGGATGCTCTCCGGAATGTCGGCTCATGGAGACGAGGAGAACATGCCGCTACGACAAGGGCAGTGAGGTTGTGCTCTTTGATGGCTTCTTCGATCATATTCTGTCCCGGCGTTGAGCAGACATACTGGTATTCGTCTGCGACAACGACGTCTGGAATGGTAAGTGTATATTCCTGTAACTCCTTGATATCGATGGAACCAGCGATGTTGGTACCACAGTGACAGATATATACACCAATTCTCGGTTTTTGTGATTGTGTTTCATCAACCATAGTGCACCTCACTGGAGTTTGTTCAGGAACGGTTCACAGGAGATCCCGTGGAGGTCAAGTGCAAGGTCCTGCGGGCTCATACCCTGTGCAAGCCCGAGCAGTTCATTAAAGTGCAGGACAGGAATTGCCCACTTGACACCGAACTTCTCGCCGATCTCGATCTGGCCGCGGTCGAACTGGAGCTGGCAGAACGGGCAGACCTCGGTGATGGCGTCTGCACCGACTTCGCTCATATTGATGAGCTTTTCATTGGTGATGTCAAGAGCATGCGCAATATCATATCCCCGTACACCGCCGCCAGCGCCACAGCACTGCATCTTCTGGCGGTACTGGACAGGCTCTGCACCGAGTGCAGCGATAAGCTCCTCCATCCACATCGGGTTCTCGGTCTCTCCGACACCTTCAGCATCAAACTCACGCTCTTTGCGGGGCTTCAGCAGGTGGCAGCCATAGTGGATGGCGATCTTAACGCCTGTTAAGGGTGTTGTGACGCTGTCTGCGAGTTTTGCCACACCGCAGATGTTCTCGTCATAGATAATCTCGGCGAGATGGCGGACATCAATTGTTCCCTTGAACTCCATATCGATCTCTTTTAAGACTTCATTGACCCTGTCGCGGAGTTCGTCATGGTGTTTGAGCTTATGGTTCACTTCCCAGATCGACTTGTAACAGCCGTTGCAGATGAGTGCAATATCCATATTCATCTGCTCGGCAAGGACAAGGTTGCGTGCGGCCATTGACATCCAGACGCTCAGATCAATAGATCCGAATGCACCTGGTGCGGGACAGCATGATGCACCCTTCAGGGGAAGGAGTTCTATCCCGAGATTCTTGCTGGTCTTGATTGCAGCCGCCTCGATACCCGGGTACCGGTTCGGTGCGATGCATCCGAGGAAGAACGCATACTGGTGTGTCTTTCCTGACATTACTGACCCTCCGCCAGAATTTCGTCTGCCTTATCTTTGAGCCCGTAGTGGTCAAGGATCTTCTGGATGCCCGGGATGAAATCCGGGTATTTCGCTGTTGTCTCAGGCTCGGCCTCAAGTCCGAGTCTCACACGTGCCGCACGGTTCACATCATTATTTGGAACACCATGCCCGGTCTTGTAAATAAACTGGACGGTGTTTAAGAAATTCTTTGGAACAATTTCTCGGAGAAATGCCAGGTTCCTCATCGCCATAATGACATCTGTCGGTGCGATATCACGGGGGCACCGGTCTGTACAGGAGTAGCAGGTTGTGCAGAGCCAGAGATCCGGGTCGGCGAGTGCTTCGTCCTCAAGACCGAGCACAGCCCGCCGGATAAATTTCCTGATACGGTATGAACTCCGTGGTGCCGAGGGGCAGGAGCCCGTGCAGGTGCCGCACTGGTAGCACATATGGGGGATGGTCATCCCGATCTTCTCAACCGTCTCCAGGAAATCCGGTGCATCATCATCGGTGCGGTAGTACCTGTCTGCCAGACGGACAGACAGGGTTTCATCAGAGTAACTCTTTGCTTTTGCCATAATGAAACCTCATGCCGTCTCCAATGCCTTCAGCTGGACTTCACCAACCTTCTCAGCGTCTTCCCGCACCTGCGAGGTCCGTGGAGTCAGGAGCTTCTCTTTGATCTTCTTGAAGAGATCGGTTTCTTTTCCTTTGATACGGATGCTGGTTCGCTTCAGGACAATGATGTCCTCGCCCGGGCAGGCATTGACACATGCACCACAGAACATGCAGAAGTCCGTGTTTACTGCAATGACCGGCTCAAGCTCCCGCCGCTTCATGTCTTTTGCAGGTTTGGGTGTCGGGAGATAGATCGCGTTGCAGGGGCATACCTCGACACAGGTTGAACACCCGGATGGACATTTTTCTGCATGGAAGGTAATCTCGCCCTCAAAGATCTTCTCAACTGTTATCGCTTCTTCAGGGCAGGTCTTCGAACACCAGGTGCAGGTACTGCACTCTTCTGAAATAATGCTGACCTCTCCGGGGAGCTTCTTTGATTCAACCGTCCTCTCTACAGTGATTGCCTCTTCAGGGCAGGCTTCGACACAGACCGTACAGGTGTCGCAGAGATCTTCGTCCCAGATAACTTCACCGTCAACAGTGCCTGTCTCGGGAGTGAAAGGCTTGTGCTTCACCTCGATTGCCGGGCAGACGGCGCCGCAGATGCCACAGTAGTTGCATTTCTCGTCATCCACGGTGAATTCGGTTTTTGCCGTGATCGCTTTCTGCCGTCCCAGTCCCTCGTCATCTGCTCCTTCAAATAACGGTACATCGCGGTTAATTGCGTCCCGTGGGCAGATCTCGTCACATATGGTACAGCGGACACACTTCTCGTCATCGATCTCTGTGACCTTGTCGTACTCAGGGAACCCCTCGTTCTCAAGGATCGGGAGTTTCTCCTCGCCGTCGATCTCCAGGGTCAGCGCATTGAACGGGCACATGATGACGCAGACGCCACAGTAGGAGCATTCCTTCTCGTCGACGCTGATAGGTGCGTCATCGACCGGTGAAACTGCTCCTCTGCGAACGGCTCCGACCAGGCCAAGGCTAATTGCCTCTTCAGGGCAGGCCTCGACACATATGCCGCATCCCGTGCAGGTTTCGCTGTTTAAGATCAGGTTATTTGTCTGCTGGAGAAGCTTCTGCTCCATCACAACATTGACACCATCTCTTATCCTGGAGAATTTTGGAAACAAATTGCTCATAGCCATTGATGAATCCCTCACTTCTCCTCCATTCTAGTGGTAGACTCCGGCACGCCCAACAGGGGCCCGGGCAGTCTCCCAGGGTCCTACCAGTCTGATAACATCGTAAGGACATGCCTCAACGCATACGCCGCATCCGGCGCAGAGCTCTTTGTTGATGTCAAGAGTAATTGCCTTTCCATCTCGTACAGAGTAGATCTTGTCTTTGATGACTGGATCGACTGTATAGAGCTCTAATGCGTTTACCGGGCATGCAACAACACAATTGTTACAACCAGTACAACGCTCCGTGTTAATGTGCATTGCAAACGCCATGCTATCATGCACCAGCCTTTGATCGATATGAAAATCGATTACTGAAATGGTTGTTAGATAAGGTAGATAAACTTTCTTAATTTATCAGGTGAATATCTTCCTGATAATCTCCGGAAATTAAGAGTTAATGGTTAATATCTGGGATGTATCAGGCAGAAAACCCCGCACAATGGCGTTCATTATGCGCTTTGATTACGATAATCTCATCTATGAATTACATTTGTATTTTTTGAAAAGTCTTCTGGCTTTCCCGTTTTTGTCAGGAAGCACTTAATAATCACTCCGATCGACAAAATTCTAATTCTTCAATGAAATATCATCTCAGGATGTGTGTCTGACGTTGATATGCATCGCACAGTGAGATGGTATCGTACAACGGCCAGCAAATGAAATGCATTGATTACTGAACCTTTGGGACACATCATTTGAGATACAGCTTCATCTGGTATCCTCCACCTGACAGGCCCCATGAAGTACAAAAAGAAATCTTCTTTTATCCTGCTCCCTCATTAGCATGTACAAAGGTGTTTCTATGGAATACAATGGTGTCATCATCGAGAATACATATGCAGAGGCATTCCCTACATGGGTCTCTCGCGTACTCATCACGGCAGTGACAAAGAACTGGGCATACAAAGCAGCGGTCGAAGCAACCGGATTTGCCACATCCACGATTGGATGCCCTGCAGAAGCCGGTATCGAGCGTTTTGTTCCGGCAGATGAAACCCCTGATGGAAGACCGGGATATGCCATCCTTATCTGTGTCGGCAAAAAGAAACTCAAAGAACAGCTTGTTGAGCGTATTGCCGAATGTGTCCTGACTGCCCCGACAACTGCGGCATTTAATGGACTTGATGCTGAAGAGAAGCTCCCGGTAAAACTCCACTTCTTTGGAGATGGATATGAATCCAAAGTTACTGTTGGCGACCGTGACTGCTGGTCTATCCCGATAATGGGTGGCGACTTCATCATCGAGGAGGAATACGGAGCGGTAAAGGGTGTTGCCGGTGGCAACTTCCTGATCTTTGGTGAAAACCAGATGGCCGCACTCGTTGCCGCAGAGGCAGCAGTGGATGCAATTGATGATGTACCGGGCGTGATCACCCCCTTCCCCGGTGGTGTCGTCTCAAGTGGCTCAAAAGTCGGGAGCAACAAGTACAAGTTCATGGGTGCTTCCACCAACGAAGCGTTCTGCCCCACAATCCGTGAGAAGGTCGAAGCAACCGAAGTTCCGGAAGGTATTGGTGCTATCTATGAGATTGTCATCGATGGTGTTGATGAGGCTTCAATAAAGGCTGCAATGGCAGCAGGCGTGAAAGCGGCATGCAAGGTACCGGGGGTTATAAAGATCTCAGCTGGAAATTATGGCGGCTCTCTTGGACCCTTCAAATTCCAGCTTCATGACCTCTTCTAATTTTTCTTTTGATCAGATCGATTGCTTTATAGTATCTTGTAGACGATTATTCTGTTAACGAAAATTTCGGCTACAAGAAATGATCAGATCGATAACGCTTCCCTGGTATACCGGGTTTCATTAAACGATGCAGACAGCATCAGGTTAGGCAGACTCAATGGTATTGAGGTACCCAGGGTGTATGGCTCCGGGGAAACTGGTGATGCCCCTGTCATCTGTATCATCATTGTGACGTCCCCGGCAAAAAAGATGAACATCCTGTGCGGAGCCGTTGCCGAAATGAGATGGCAGGCTGACATGATTGATAATTATGATCCATACATAATCACCTACCCTGAGATCCTGGCGGTTGCATCTGAAGACGGATCATCGGTAGAACTGATTGAGCGTTTTGATTGTATCGGAGGAGCGATGTGGGTGAAGCATCACTATGGCAAAAGCCCCCTCGTACGCCATGTCAGGACCGTCGGCCAGACAACCCGGTATCTCCTTTCTACAGGAACAGTCGATCTCAAACTTGTTGGTTCACGATTTCCCGCCGGTATTGCACGTGTTGCCGTTTCAGATGCTGAGATCGGGATCACCTATCTTGGGATGGGTGGGGGCGGTGTCGGTGCTTCTGTCTGCAGAGCAGAAGCTACCGGGGTGATCCGCTCTGAATCAGAT
>SL_5KL_010_SEDDRAFT_10001868_pt1 | contig 12233 bp, 14 predicted proteins | sample SodLakKL_010_SED_FD_9118 | JGI IMG/M metagenome (IMG submission 9118)
CTCGACAGGCTTCATGACCTCATTTGTATCACCAGGCAGTGGGCGCGGTCAAAACTTGACAAACCCGACATGGTATATTATCATTATTATTGACATATGTTCATAATTCGTAGCGAGAATGGGGTTTGTTTCTGATGGCTAGACCGGCGAAATTGCGATGCATTGAGTACCTGCCCAATGTCGCTTCGTTCCGACCGGTGGGAGTGCCGGTGGGGGCTTTACAGGCCATCAGCCTGTCCGTGGAAGAAGCGGAATCTATCCGTCTCAGAACCTGGAGGACCTGGAACAGGGCCAGTGTGCCGCGCGGATGCGGATATCGAGGCCGACTTTCCACCGAATACTGGAATCCGCGCGGAGGAAGCTGGCCGATGCCCTGATTAACGGCAAGGCGATTGAAATCGAAGGGGGCAATTTTGAGCTCGCGCAGCGCCTTTTCAGATGCGGGAATGATGGGCACGAGTGGCATGTTCCTTTTGAGATCAGGGCACAGAAGCTTCCCGTATCGTGCCCGGTGTGCTTCAGCGGAGACACCGAGCCGACGCCTCTGCCGCTGTTTGGTCGCGGCCGACGATGCGGCCGGAGGTTTCGCGGTGGGCGGCGCCAGTAACGAATAGAGAAAGGAGGTGATGGAGATGCCATTTGGAGACGGAACAGGACCCATGGGACTGGGACCGATGACCGGAAGGGGCGCGGGCTACTGCGCCGGTTTTGGTGCGGCAGGTTTTGCCGATCCAAGGCCCGGATACCGCTCTTACGGCTACGGTCACCGGGCACCCGTACGGCCCAGGTGGGGCTATGGCTTCGGCCGCGGCTTCGGCCGGGGCTTTGGCCGAGGTTGGCGCAAATGGGGGCCCTACGTATACCCCTGGTAACAACCGACAGAATCACGTAAGGAGGTGAAAGATGCCTAATGGATATGGTAGAGGATTTGGCAGAGGTGGATGGGGACTCGGCTTCAGGGGGAGTTCTCCCCCCTGGCCCTATGTTGGCCGGGGCAGAGGAGGATTGCCCAGATGCGGATATTTCTTCAGCGGGGCCGCCGGAATTCCGGTCCCTCCGCTGTACTCCACTTACGGAGCACCCTCGACAGTGGCCCAGGCTTACCCCTACGGTTATCAGATGAGTCGAGAGGAAAGAACTGGAGTTCCTGAGAGACCGGGCGGAGGCGATAAAGGGAGAGTTAGAGCAGATAGATGCCAGAATGAAAGAGCTGGATGCAGAGTAAGCTAGAAAGAGGTGCATCATGAAGATCGCTGTATCAGCGACTGGCCCTGGTCTGGACGCCCAGGTGGATCCCCGTTTCGGCAGGTGTCAGCATTTCGTCATTGTTGATCCTGAGAGCATGGATTTTCAGTCTCTGGACAACTCTGGCGCCATGGCCGCCGGCGGGGCAGGCGTCAGCACTGCCCAGATCATAGCCGAGAGGGGGGCAGAGGTGGTGCTCACCGGCAACTGTGGACCTAACGCTTACCAAGCCCTTTCGGCAGCGGGGATCCAGGTGATCACCGGTGTCTCAGGGCGGATAAAGGACGCTCTCGAACACTACAAGGCGGGCAAGCTCCAGGCGAGCACGCAACCCAACGTCTCCTCGCATTACGGGATGGGTATGGGTCGGGGCATGGATGGCGGTACAGGAAGAAGGATGAGGCCACGAACAATACCCCAGGCGCCGCCTCAGGCAACGAGCCCCGAGCAGGAGATACAAGTGCTTAAGTCCGAGATTCGGAGAATGACCGAGAAGCTAGGTGAGATTCAACGTCGCATCGATCATCTGGGCAAGGCGAGCTAGGCGATGCCTGTCTATGAATATTTGGACTGCCCCAACTGTGCCGTCAGGATGATCAGGCAATAGGATGATAATATCCATCGCCAGTGGGAAGGGCGGCACAGGGAAGACGCTGGTGGCTACTAGCCTGGCTCTTTCGCTAAGGGATGACTATAAGGTCCAGTTGCTCGACTGTGACGTGGAGGAGCCAAACGACCACGTGTTCCTGAGACCCGAAATCACCGGTACCGAAGCCGTAGCGACTCCGGTTCCCAGGGTAGACGAAGAGAAGTGCACCTACTGCGGCGAGTGTGCCCGGGTGTGTGCCTTTAATGCCATTGCCGTGGTGGGCAATAACGTGCTGACCTTTCCCCAGCTCTGTCACGGCTGCGGTGCCTGCGCTTACCTGTGCCCGGAGAAGGCTATTAGTGAGGAGGACCGGGAGACAGGGGTTGCTGAGTGGGGACACTCGAACGGTCTGGCTTTTGCCCATGGCAAACTCACGGTAGGTGAGGCTATGGCGCCACCGGTTATCAGGAAAGTAAAGGAACATGCCAATAACGAAGGTATCGTCATCGTAGATGTTCCGCCGGGCACATCCTGCCCGGTAGTAGAGGCACTCCGGGGGTCTGATTTCTGCATTCTGGTAACTGAGCCAACTCCTTTTGGGCTGAATGACCTGACTCTTGCCGTCGAAACAGTCCGAGAACTCGATATCCCGTGCGGCGTCGTACTCAACCGAACCGGTGTTGGTGACAGCGGAGTGGAGGAGTATTGTAGGCAGAAGAGAATACCCGTCCTGCTTACCATACCGCTGGACACTGAAATCGCCCGTCTATATTCACGCGGTATCACCATGGTCGATGGCATGCCACAGTGGAAGAGCAGGTTCTTCCGGCTTTATGACAAGGTCAGCGACATAGTTGATGAAAGAAGTCGTGGTCCTGAGCGGTAAAGGGGGCACCGGCAAAACCACCATCGTCGGCTCGCTGGCGGCCCTGGCAGAAAGAAAGGTGCTTGCCGACTGCGATGTCGACGCTGCAGACCTTCACCTGTTGCTCAGCCCTCTAGAGAAAGAGAAGAATGAGTTCTGGTGCGGGCAGGTAGCCCACATAGATGCCGACAAGTGCAATGAGTGCGCCGTGTGCCAGGAGCTATGCCGCTTCGGCGCGATCAACAACTTCAGGGTCGACGCCGTATCATGTGAAGGCTGTGGCTTTTGCTCCCGAATCTGCCCGGCCGAAGCCATAACTATGAGGGACAATATGGCCGGATACTGGTTCATCTCCGACACCAGATATGGCCCACTCGTTCATGCCCGACTGGGAATAGCCCAAGAGAATTCAGGTAAGCTGGTGGCCGAGGTGAGGCGGCGGGCCAGGCAGATTGCTGAAGAACAGGGTTTGGATTATATTATCAGTGATGGGCCGCCGGGGATTGGTTGTCCCGTGATTTCGTCTCTTTCCGGTGCAGCATTGGCTTTGCTGGTTACCGAGCCGAGTCTTGCCGGATTGCACGATTTGGGCAGAGTGCTCGGCCTCTGCCACCACTTCGGCATTCCAGCAATGGTCTGCATCAACAAATATGATTTGAACGAGGAGAACACACGGGAAATCGAGTGCGAATGCGCCGGCCAGGGAGTTGCGGTGGTAGGAAGAGTTCCTTTCGACAATGTGGTTACCGAGTCGATCGTTCAGGGGGTGCCGCTGGTGGAATACTCTGATGGCAGCATCACGCGCGAGATACAGAGAATGTGGCATACGCTTTCCACGGCGTAGAGAGTTGCGGCCAGAGTGAGCGTTGTGACGCGCCACCCTGCTCCACCGGTGACACCTGCAGGCGCTGAGCTAAGGGACTTGCTATAGAAGACAGTATACGGAGGTTACTATGAGGTACGCGATACCGGTCAGCGGCGGGTTAGTGTCGCCGCACTTCGGTCATTGCGAATATTTCGCCTTGATCGATGTTGATGAGAGCAAGCGAAAGATAATCGGTAAAGAGCTTATCCCTTCCCCGGGACACCAGCCGGGCCTTCTTCCGGAGTGGCTGGCAGAACAGGGCGTTGCGTTCGTAATATCCGGTGGCATGGGCTCCCGGGCGCAGACCCTCTTCCGGCAGAACCGGATTGGGGTCATTGTGGGCGCTGTGGAGAGTGATCCGGAGAAGGCGGTTCTGAGCTATCTCGACGGCCAACTAGCTATAGGGGATAACATTTGTGACCACTAATAGACGCAAACGGAGGGAAGCCGATGGCAACTGAAGCGCAAGTAAGAGAGAGCCTGGAAGCAATACCGGTTCCCACGGTCAAACGGAGCATAGTCGCGATGCACCTGGTGCGCCAGGTCACCACTTCTGATAACAAAGTCAATGTTACCCTGGCGTCAACAGGACTATCTGAGGACTCCCAGGTGTGGGTCAAAGCCAGGACCAGGGAGGTGCTTGAGCACCTGCCCGGGGTCGATGATACGACCGTAGAATATGTTGATGCGAAGGCAAAGGACCTGAACNAAATAGATCACATTGTTGCTGTGATGAGCGGTAAGGGAGGCGTCGGAAAGTCTCTGGTGTCGAGCCTGCTCGCTATCGCTCTGAATCGCAAGGGCCAAGAGGTAGGCATTCTGGACGCGGATATTACCGGGCCGAGCATACCCAAGATGTTTGGACTCAACGCCCGTCCCAGTGGCAACGAAACCGGACTGCTACCGGTCCTGTCGAGGTCGGGGATTGAGGTCATGTCCATAAATCTGCTCCTGCCCGGCGAGGACGATGCCGTCATCTGGCGTGGCCCGCTGATCGGAAACACCATCAAACAGTTCGGCGAAGATGTGCTCTGGGGTAAGCTCGATTATCTGATCGTCGATCTCCCCCCGGGTACTGCCGATGCACCACTGACCCTGATGCAGTCGTTTCCTATTTCGGGAATAGTCGTCGTCTTCACCCCGCAAGACCTGGTGGAGATGATCGTGCGCAAGGCGGTGAACATGGCCCGGAAAATGGAGAAACGCGTTTTGGGGGTGGTGGAGAACATGAGCTACCTCTACATACCCGAACTAGACAAGAGGATTGAGATCTTTGGAAGGAGCCGGGGCGAAGAAACGGCCCGTGTCGTCGGCGCCCCGCTCCTGGGGCAGTTGCCCATAGATCCTGAACTAGCCAGACTGTGTGATGAAGGCGGGATCGAACGCTATGACGGTGAAATCGTGACCAGCCTGGGCGAAGCCCTGGTCCAGGCGATTACGGCCGCTGGCCAATGAAAAGGAGGTGGCACAGTGTCTTCCGAATCCGACGAACTCCAGGATCTGGTTCCGGCCGACGCGCGCAGCATCTATTCCGAAACGGTTATCGACCACGCGATGGCCCCGAGGAATTTGGAGGCGATACAGAATGCCGACGGCTTTGCGAGTGAGAGGGGGCCCTGTGGTGACACAATGGAGATATGGCTCAGGATCAAAAGCGGCTGCATTGCGCGTGCCACCTTTATGACTGATGGCTGCGGGCCCAGCATCGCCTCCGGCAGCATGGTTACCGAGATGGCCACAGGCAAGAGCACCGGCGAAGCTCACAGAATCACACAGCGCGATGTGCTGGATGCCCTGGGCGGGCTGCCCGAGGATAGCGAGCACTGCGCCCTGCTGGCCGCCAAAACGCTCAAAGCAGCCTTGAAAGACTACATCGCCACGAAACAGGAGCCCTGGAAGAGGACATATCGCAGACATTAGTGACTATGATAGAGTGGAGGAGAGAAAGGAGCTGTAAACAATGCCTGAGAAGCTGCATCCCACCTGTACCAAGTGTGCCAAGCTGGCGTGTAGTCCCGCCATCGGGATTGACGCCGAGCCCGCATTCGATGAAGCACCCTCGTTTTGTCCCATGGCGCTGTTCCCCGACCTTGTCAGCGACGTTGTCCGTGAGTATGACAGACCGGAGGTCAAGGAGTTTGCACGCCTGGCCTCGATGCAGGAATTCGAGTGCTACGAACGGACAGACCAGGGAATAAGAACCAAATTCCCCCGGATTGAAGAGCTGGTCCAGTTTGCTGCCAAATGCGGCTACAAGAGGCTGGGTCTCGCCTTCTGCCTCGGTCTGAGAAGAGAGGCCCAGATGCTTACTGAGATCCTGGAGAACAAGGGTTTCGAGATTGCCTCGGTATGCTGCAAGTCGGGCGCTGTCGCCAAAGACAGAATCGGTGTGACGCCCGATCAGCATATCGGCGGGCCGGATAGCTGGGAATCCATGTGCAATCCCATAGTCCAGGCCGAGGTCCTCAACACCGAAGGGGTCGATCTGGCCATAATGCTGGGGCTCTGTATCGGGCATGATACTCTGTTCATCAAGTACTGTCGCGTGCCGGTGACCGTGCTGGCGGTAAAGGACCGGGTCACAGGGCATAATCCGCTGGCCGCGCTCTATCTGTCGCGATCTCCTTATTACCGCAGACTGCTGGCGAAGGAATAACAACCGGATGTCTAGGAAGGAGCCCGCTGCCGGCAGTCTGAACACTTCGAAGGCAGTCAACGGGGCACCTGGAGCACACGAATGACTGTCGTTGGTCTTACGGGAAGCCTGGGCACGGGAAAGAGCACGGTAGCAGGCCTCTTCAAGGAACTGGGGGCCTACGTTGTTGATTGGGACGAGCTGGCCCGCCAGGTGGTCTGTCCTCACCGAAAGGCCTGGCAGAGAATAGTGGACTGTTTTGGGGAGGGGGTCCTGAATGAGGACCTGACCATCAACAGGCAGAAGCTGGCCGATATTGTGTTTTCCGACCCGGCAAAGCTGGCAGAGCTGAACCGGATAGTCCACCCGGAGGTGTCCCAAGAGGACCAGAGGATCACACAGGAAATCAAGGCCCTCGCCCCCGACGCGCTTATTATCAAGGACATCCCCTTGCTGCATGAAGCAGCCTGTCCCATATCTGTCGACAAGACAATCGTGGTTGCCGCCCGCGAAGCGACCCAGCTCACCAGGCTCGAGGCCGGCGGAATGACCCGGGAGGATGCCCTCAAGAGGATAAGGTCCCAAATCCCTCTCGAGGAGAAGATCAAGTCGGCAGATTTCGTTATCGACAACGAGGGTTCGCTTGAGGAAACCAGGCGGCAGGTAGAGAAGCTATACGGCCAGCTAATACAAGGGAAGAGACAGTCGAGGCACACGCGCGGCGAGGGATGACCCGCCCCGAATGCCACGAGCCGTCCCGGTTGAGCTTCAGACAGAACGTCACCCGCACAGCCGCGTGGAGGCGATATGATACGGACTACCGGCGCCCNAGGACAGACCCTATAAAGTGCCCCTTACCGCGGACGAAGTCATCAACCGACATACTGCGCTTTCCTTCCAGCTGCAGGTGCTTGAGCCCCAGAGTGCCGTTACCGGTGATCACCCCAACTCCCGGCGGCCCTCCAGGCCTATTACTTTCCCGGGCTCCCCTGCGGTCCGGCCGTCCACAGGCACAGCCTCGTGGATTTTCAGCCGTCTCCCCTCCCACCATGTGTAGCAGCCCGGCCAGGGATTGTATGCCCTCACCCGTCGCCACACATCGACGGCGGGAAGGCGCCAATCGATCTCGCCGTCCTCACTCCCTATTGCCGTGCTATAGGTAGCGCTGTTCTCATCCTGGATCTCCGGCCTCAAGTCGCCTGACAGCCACCCGGGCAGGGTCACCAGCAGAAGGCGGGCGCCCACATCCGCCAGCCTGGTACTGAGTGAGCCTGTGGTATCGGTATCGGAGATCCCCACTTCCTCCTGGGCCAGGATCGGCCCGGTATCCATCCCGCTGTCCATGAGCATGATCGTAACCCCGGTAAACTCATCTCCGCACAGTATGGCATTGGCAACAGGAGACGGCCCGCGGTGCCGGGGCAAAAGCGAGGGATGAACGTTCAGACAGGCAAATCTGGGCAAGGCAAGGACTCGGGCAGGAAGGATGAACCCGTAGGCCGCGACGATTATCAGCTCGGGCCGAAAGCCCGCCAGTGTCTCGACTGCCTCGTCCGATTTCAGCGTCTCGGGCTGAACAACCGGTATGCGGTGCGCCAGCGCCAAAGTCTTCACCGGAGACGAGGCCACCTGGTGCCCCCTGCCTGCTGGTCTATCGGGCTGTGTGTACACGGCGACAACCTGGCAGGGGCTTTGCAGCAGGGATTCCAGCACGGTAGCCGCAAACTGCGGAGTACCCATAAAAACGGTGCGCGCATCCATACAAAAACAATCTCAGATAATTTCTCTCATTATGTCAAAGATTGCCTAGAGAACCAACCGGCCGGGTTGGTATCCTATGTAAGGGAGATACTGCGGGTTCCGGGCTCACCTTATTACTCCTTTCAGCTGTCTTCGTGGCTGAGCATTGTTGGAAGCGGGGATAAATTGCACTCGGCGAAAGAGATTTGGAAGAGAGTTCTAGGAGAGCTTGAAACTCAAATAAGCAGAGCAAACTACACTACCTGGCTGAGTGAAAGCCGCGGTCTGAGCTACCGAGACAATATCCTCGTCGTTGGCGTCTCCAACGTCTTCGTCGCTGAATGGCTGTCCAGGCGGCTGTATCCGCTGGTCCGAAAGACCCTGATCGCCGTCACCGGTACGGACGCCGACGTGCAGTTCGTGATCCACGACGGCGCACCGGCATCTGCCGGCTGCGCAACCAATCAAACGGACGGGGGGACAAGCAGCAAAGCTACGCGGCATACATTCAACCCGAGGTACACCTTTGATAATCTCGTTGTCAGCGATTTCAACCGGTTAGCCTACGCCGCCGCAGTCGAAGTAGCCGAAAATCCGGGCACCAGCTATAACCCCCTTTTCATCCACAGCGGCACCGGGCAAGGCAAAACCCACCTGCTACATGCGATCGGGCATCTGATGTCTGACAGCGGATTACGGGCCGCCTACATCACCGCCGAGCAATTCGCCAGCGAGTTCGTATCCGCCGTGAGGGACAACCAGGTCGACAAGTTCCGCAGTAGGTTCAGAGGTATCCATGTCCTGCTATTCGACGACGTTCATTTCTTAATCGACAAGAAACAGACGCTACAGTGTTTCTTCCACACCCTCGATGAGCTATACAGCAATAACCATCAGATTGTCGTCACTGCTGATTGTGCCCCCAAGGACATGCAGACACTGAGCAGCAAGCTGAAATCACGCCTGGAAGGCGGCCTCATTGTCGATATACAGGCCCCCGACCTGGAGACGCGCGTTGACATACTGCGGGCGAAGACAGAAAAGGATACGGCCCACCAACTCGAGGACGTTCTCCGTGCCGTGGCGGAGAGAGTCTCCGGCAACATCCGCCAGCTTGAAGGCGCCCTGATGTACTTAACGGCCCAGGCGAAACTGAGCGGCGCCAAGCTAACACCTCAAGCAATCAACAAGTTATTGACAGGCACCACCCCGAAACGGGACATAAGGATTTTGTTACAGGCAGTGGCAGAGCACTTCGGCCTTACCACAGAAGATATCACCGGCAAGAAGAGGGACAAGAAAACAACCCTGGCACGACACACAGCGATCTATCTCATACGCGAAGAGCGCCAGTCCTCCCTCACCGAAATCGGCAAAGAACTGGGGGGCAGAAACCACACTACAATCCTGCACGGTTACGAGCGTATCGCCAGCGAACTAAACGTTAATCCCGCCCTCGGCGGTCAGATTGCCCGGATCAGGGAGAAGATCAATGTCAGCAGAAGTGGCAAGGATCAACAGCGCCCTGTGCACAACTGACCCCGGTTTGTGAATGAACTGTCGATCTTTCCGCCCGCAGTGCACTCCCACTCTCTCACCATCCCGTAGGCCTCACCTCAGTATCAACACCCCTTATAATGATCAGTAACCCCCTTATTATATATACACTTAAGTTTGTGTTAATCTTAGATACTCATGATCTACAACAGAGAGATTCTTACCAGGGGTGGTCGAGGGGGCGATGGCTGTGTTAGCTTTCGAAGGGAGAAGTATATTCCTTTCGGTGGTCCCGATGGGGGCGATGGTGGGAATGGAGGGAGTGTCATCGTAAGGGCCGATCGCGATGCGGTTGATCTGGGCTTGAGAAGGCGCGGGAAGGAGTTTGCAGCCGGGAAGGGTGACCGGGGTAGCGGACGCCGGAGGCAGGGCAAGAACGGCGAGGACCTGGTCATCCCCGTGCCGGTGGGGACGATGGTGTACGGCAAATCTGATTCGGGACTGTGCTCGTTGCTGGCCGACCTGGACAGCCCCGGAAAGCAGGTACAGGTCGCCAGGGGAGGACGGGGTGGGCTGGGCAACACTCGTTTTGCTACAGCGGTGAACCAGGCTCCGGAAATAGCCACCGAGGGCAGGCCCGGCGAGGAGCGTCATATCGTCCTGGAACTGAAGCTGATTACCGATATCTGCATTGTGGGCAGTCCAAATTCGGGCAAGTCGACCCTGCTAGCGGCTGTCACCAAGGCCAGGCCTGAGATCGCCGCCTATCCGTTCACCACCCGCGAACCGGTCCTGGGTGTAATGTCGGGCGATAAGAGGGACTTCGTCGTAGCCGAGATTCCCGGCCTCGTGATGGGTGCGCACCAGGGCAAAGGACTCGGTCATGCTTTCTTGCGCCACGTGGAAAGGACCCGACTGCTTATTCTGTTACTGGACGGTAGTTCGGATACTGCCGTCGCTGACCTGAGGGGTATCGATGAAGAGATAGCCCTGTACAAACGGGAGCTGGCTGCGAAGCCGAGAATCGTGGCGGTGAACAAGGTGGATCTGCCCGACGTCGGAACCTGGCTTATCCGGGCTGAAGCAGGAGTTAGAGGGACTCGGGGTGCCCGTCTTCTACATCTCTGCGCTAACGGGCCGGGGTGTGTTAGAATTGGCCGCAAAGGCCATGCAAATGGTAGACGAGATAAGCGAGGCCGAGGCAGATATCTCCCAAGCCCAACCCGCGGTATTCCGCCCCAAACCAAGAAAGTAACACTGTGAACATAGGCGTTCTCGGCGGCACATTTGATCCTATCCATATCGGCCATCTCATAGTCGCGGAGGAGGCAAGGACAAGGTTAGGGTTTCAAGAAGTCCTTTTCGTGCCTGCCGGGGAGCCGTGGCTGAAGCAGAACAACAGCATCACCGCAGCCAGCCACAGGGTAGAGATGGTGCGGCGGGCGATATCGGGCAATCCCCACTTCAGGCTTTGTGCCCTTGAGGTGGAGCGGCCCGGACCTTCCTACACCGTGGACACGATGATGCTCTTGACGGAGGAGCTAGGCAGGGAAGCGCAGCTCTACTTCATCCTCGGGCGCGATAATCTGGCCCAGCTGCCTTCATGGAAGGAACCGGAGAAACTGGTGCGATTCTGCAGACTGGTGGTGGCTCCCAGGCTGGGTGCGAAGGACCTGAAGGATTTGGAGAGCTCAATACCGGGGCTGCCGGGCAGAGTTCTTCAACTCGACATGCCTGTAATCGGGATCAGCTCTTCGGAGATCCGCCGGCGTGTGAGCCAGGGGTTGTCCACTCGTTACCTGGTGCCGGCGGGGGTGGAAGAGTACATGGCGGAGCACCGAATGTATGTTACGTCCCCGGGCAGAACGGCGGTCTAGATATCGAGGTTACGTACGTTCTGGGCGTGGGCCTGGATGAACCTCTTGCGCGGCAACACCTCATCGCCCATGAGCATGTGAAAGGCCTGGTCGGCGGCGATGGCGTCCTCTATCTGCACCTGAAGCAACGTTCGGCCAGCCGGGTTCATGGTGGTCTCCCAGAGCTGTTCAGGGCTCATCTCTCCCAGTCCCTTGTACCGCTGGATATCCGGCTTGTCCGTCTTCAGTGTCTTCAGCTTGTCTTCTTTTTCTTGCTCAGAGTAGAGCCAGAACTCCTGCTTACCGGCCCTGAGGCGATAGAGGGGCGGCTGAGCGATGTACAGATGGCCCTGGTTGATCAGTTCCATCATGTGGCGGAAGAAGAAGGTCAGGAGCAAGGTCCGGATGTGCGAGCCGTCAACATCCGCATCCGTCATGACGATCACCTTGTGATAACGGAGCTTCGAGGTATCGAACAGGTCGTCGGTATTGGCCCTCAACGCGGTGACAATTGCCCTCAGCTCTTCATGCACGATAATCTTCTCTTTGGCAGCCTTCTCGACATTGAGGATCTTGCCTTTGAGCGGGAGGATGGCCTGAAACGCGCGGTCCCGCCCTTGTTTGGCGGAGCCGCCCGCGGACGGCCCTTCAACCAGGTAGAGCTCACATCTGGCCGGGTCTTTCTCCGAGCAATCGGCCAGTTTTCCGGGCAGCGTCGAGGCTTCGAAGCTATTTCTCTTGAGGACCAGGTCGCGAGCCTTGCGTGCCGCTTCTCTGGCCTTGGCCGCGGTGAGGCACTTCTCGATGATCGCCTTGCCCTCGGTCGGATGCTGTTCGAGATAAAGGGACAGGCTGTTGGATACCGCCGATTCCACCTGGCTCTTTACCTCCGGATTGCCCAGCCTGGCCTTGGTCTGTCCCTCGAACTGCGGCTGGGGCAG
>SL_5KL_010_SEDDRAFT_10001869_pt1 | contig 12230 bp, 9 predicted proteins | sample SodLakKL_010_SED_FD_9118 | JGI IMG/M metagenome (IMG submission 9118)
CCCGCCCCGAGTGGCTCGTGGCGGAACGGAACAGATCCATGGTCATCGAGCCTGGGAGCATGGCCACCTACGAGGTCTCCGACACCCTGGAGCCCCTCCTGCCATACATATCCCGCATCACCAATGTCCCTGTGGAGCGGATCGGGGCCCTGGAGATCCATTCGGTAAACCTCCACATGCATGCCTTTGGCCATTCCGGGCAGATCTCCCTGACCCACCCCAGTGGGCGAAAGGAAACCCTGCTGTCGGTGCCGCGCTGGGACATCCGGTGGCAGCGGGACTTCACCTTCACCGAGCCCAAGGTCTTCCAGCGGCGGGAACTGCGGGGCGTGACGCTGGCCACCGAGTGCACCTTCCGAAATCACACCGACCAGGTGGTCTACGGTGGCTACGGCTCCTACGACGAGATGTGCTTCAACTTCTCGTATATCGCTGTCCGCCCCACCCCGGAGTGATTGCGGATCCGGGAGAAGAGTGCCGCTAGCCGTTAAGGGGAGGCTCAGGCTCCACACCTTTCCGGGTCGTGTGGACCGACTCTGCCGCCCAGCCTTGCGGGTATGATTTGCCACCCCCTCGCGTTTGTTCGTGGACGATGTTGGTCGGGCTCGCCCGCCCCAGGAGGTACTGCTGCCGGGGTGTCCCACCCCCAACAGCGCCCACGAACAAGGCCCCAGGGGGTCGGAAGTATCCGGTTGCCCTCCTGGCTCCCCAATCCCCAAAGGCAACGCGATCCGCCCCTCGTCTTCACCAAATCCAAAGAGAGCCCAAAAACAGAATCCAGATTCGGTTTTTGACGGCTCCGCATTGCTGTAGCCAACAGATGACCGGGTTTCGATTCCACCCGATGTGACTCCACATCCCAGGAGAGGCCCCACAAAGGAGAGGCGCCATGCCCCCCACGCCCCTTGAAGAAGAGAACAACGACAACATCCGCGTCGTCCTCACCGGTGGTCCGGGAGGCGGCAAGACCACGGCCGCCGACCTCTTCCGGCGCGAGATCGGCGAGAAGGTGGTGGTGGTTCCCGAGTCCGCCAGCGTCCTCTTCTCGGGAGGGCTCCCGCGGGTGAGCGAGCCCCACGCCCAATGCGCTGCTCAGAGCGCCATCTACCATCTGCAACGGAGCCTGGAATTGATCCAGTCGTCCCTCTACCCGGAGAGGATTCTCCTCTGTGACCGGGGCACAGTGGACGGCGCCGTCTACTGGCCAGAGGATTCCGGTGACTTCTTCGAGAAGATGGGGACGACCTTCGAGGAGGAGCTCAGCCGCTACGACGCCGTCATCTTCTTCGAGAGCGCTGCGGTGGGCGACATGTCCATCGAGACGGGCAATCCGGCCCGGATCGAGTCCAATGAGGAGGCGGTCATCCTGGACCGGAAACTCCGTCGTCTCTGGTCCCGACACCCCAACTTCACCTTCGTGCCCCACAACCCGTCCTTCTTCAAGAAGATCACCTCCGGGCTGGCGGCCATGGAGAGCATCGTGGGCCAACTCACCCACGCCCGGGAAGACCGCAGGGCGGCGGAGGCAGAGGGGCACCGGGGCAAGTAGGGGCACGGCTACCGAAATGAGGGGCGCCGGGGCGAGGAGGGGTGGCGTTTCCTCAGAGGCACTTCCTCCCGGCTCGGCCCTGGGAAACGAATGCCCGCCCCCCCGGCATCGGATGCGGAGCGGCGCTCATCAAGTCACCATTCCGTGTTGGTGGACAACGTCGTAAAGTGTTGCCCGGTAGTGCCTTGAAATCCTGATGAGGGCGCTATCCCCATCGGCACGGTCATTGCTTTTGACGGGTTGTGCTCGGGGGGGCACCCCCCAACCCTGGTCCCACCTGCCGAAGGAGAACCCGAATGTGGAAGAAGGATGAGCCGGAGAAGGTGTCCCCGGAACCCCGCCCCGCTTCCCCCCCGCCCCCCGGTTCACGGATGGACGAGTCCAGGAAGCCGGCCTCTCCGGTGGAGCAGGCTGCCATCGGTCGTTCCATCCGGATTCAGGGGGACGTGACCGGTGATGAGGACCTCCTGATCCAGGGGACCATCGACGGGAGCGTCACTCTTGAGGCCCACGCCCTCACCGTGGGACCGGACGGGGACGTTCGGGCCGACATCCGAGCCCGGGTGGTGACGGTGCAGGGACGGGTGAAGGGGAACCTCAACGCCGAGGAGCAGGTCATTCTTCAGGCGTCTTCCCGGGTTCAGGGTGACATCTCCGCGCCTCGCGTGGTGCTGGAGGACGGTGCCCGGTTCCGGGGTGAGATCGATATGGGCGATCCAGATGAAGGGCTGTCGGTCCGAAGTGAGGATGGCGCCGACGAAAAGGGAGGGCCGGAGTCTTCCGGACGCCCGAAGACGTCCAGGGCTGGCGTCCTTGCCGAGGGTGAGACTGCAGGCACCGCGACCAAGGGCGCTCCAGGAGACTCCGGCACCGCTTCGGTCAAGGACCGGATCCCGGCCAAGACAGGCTCCTGACGGGGGAGGAGCCGTGTCATGGCTCAGCCTTCTGCGAGGAGAGGCTCCCCCCGGTCCGGCACCGTCCCCCATCGGTGAAGCCGGTGGGCCGCGAGAGGTGGAGGGAGCCGCCCCAGGCGCCGGGCTCTTCTTCTCCTCGTGCCTCGGGCGGTCGGATCTGGCCGTTCTGGATCTGGGGCCCTCTTCGGCCATGAGCTTCGGCATCTACCGGACCATGGCCCGTCGGATCCGCTTCGCCGACCTCTTCTCGGACTGGGGGGAGGAAGGCTGGGCGGAGGCACTACGAACCGTGCCCAGGGATCCTTCCCGGGCGGTGGACCGGATCCTGGCCTGGGATACCCTGGACCGCCTATCACCAGAGGGGCGACACCGTCTGATCCGGATCCTCAGCCAGGTGGCGGCCCCCGACGCCCGCCTCCACATGGTGATCCGTGGAAGTCGCGAGGCGGCCCCAGGTGCCCTTCGCTTCCAACTCGCCGGGACGGATCGAATGGTCTACGAGCTGGGTGAGAAGGGTGCGGGGGGAGGCCTGGGGCCACCCCTCCTGCCGGCGGAACTCCACACCCTCCTCCTGCCATTTCAGGTGGAGAACGCCTTTACCCTGCGAGGCGATCTCCGGGAGTACGTCGCGGTGTGGCGAGGCGGGGACTGAGCCGAGCATGAAGGGCAAAGTCACGGAGACGCTCTCCCGCCATCCTGGCCCCGATGATGTTCCGGGCGGCCGGACCCACCTCCAGCTCTGCCAGCGCTCCTGAGAGGTGAATTCCCCCTCCCCACAGGAGGGAGGGTTCAGGGACCGGGAATCCGCAGGGGCTGAGGGGGAGACGGAGCTCTCGGGCGGTCTCTCCCAACCAGGGGGCAAGGGGAGGTGCTCCTCCCCATCCGGTGGCAAGGAGCACCCCGGCGACCTCAACCGTGTCCCCCTGTTGCTCAAGGGTCAGCACGGCACCTCCTCCCGGTTTCGGCTGAGCCCGACATACCGCACCCACTTCGACCCGCACCTCCTGCCGCTCCGCAGCCACCCGCAGGGCTCCGGCGATCCATTCCGGGACCGATCCCCGGTTCCGGGCATTCACGATCAGGGCGCGTCGTGCCTCCGGACTCGGTTCACTCCAGAATCCCTGGAGGAACTTGGGTCCGAGCCAGCCCGGGTCTGAGTCGAAGGCGTGGACCCGGAGGGGGGTGCGCGCCAGGAGGATGACCGGGATTCCTTCCCGGCCGAGCCGGAGCGCCAGTTGAACCGCNGTGAGGCCTCCCCCCAGCACGAGCACCGGTCGGTCAAGATCGAACGCCGCCTGGCGAAAGGGTCCGAGGGGAAGGGTCTTCTGGAAGAGGTGCGCCACGGGGACCCCCGCCTCCTCAAGGACCGGGATCCATGGCGGCGGTGCGTCAGGGGGAGCGGAGCCGGGCGCCAGCACGACCCGGCGTGCGTCCAGATTCCCCGTCTCCGTCTCCACCCGGAGTCCTCCTCGGGTCCGGGTTAGACCCAGGGCTCGACCCTTCACCCGCAGTCCGTCCAGTCCTTCCTCCCGGGCAAGGGCCTGGGCATGAGCCTGGAAGATGGCGAGGGACGGGCGACGATACCGCCCCCGGAAATGCTCATCGCTTCCGGCACGGCGGCGGCCGGCGAAGCGGAAGAGATCGTAGGGATCCAGCCCCACATGATGGACGCCGGGTGACCGGAGGAAGGTCATGCCCGTGCGCTCGGTAAGCTCTCGCCAGCGCTCCAGGGGTTCGTCCCACGGGTCCAGGACCCGGAGCGCGCGCTCCGGTACACCGGCACTCCGGAGCACCAGGGAAAGGTGGGTGCCGTGGATCCCTCCGCCGACGATCAGCCAGTCGAGCATGGGCTCCGGTGGAGTCGGGGCAAGGGCCACCGAACGCAGGGGACGCGTCGGCGAAGCGTGGGTGGGGATGTGGGCATGACGGTGCCGTTGCGATCGATGATGGTGAGGGCGATCAGGTGCCGGCGATGTTGAGGGCGACTGGGCGCAGGCGATGTTGAGGTCACCCGGATGCTGGGGCATGCGATAGTGCAAATCTGTTATCAAGAAAAGCCGGAGTGTGTTCCCCGTCAACCCTCTCCCACCGCCCCCGGTCGCAGCGCGGGCTTCCCCTCCACGGAGTGATTCATGACCCGGCGGGTGGGGTACGCCAGCTCGATCCTGCCCTCCTTCGCAAAGGCCGTGAGGATGTTCTCCCAGAGGGCCTGCTTCATGATCCGCCGCCTGCGGGCCGGGCACATGAAGCGGAGGGTGAGTTGGACGCCAGATTCGTTGGCGGCCAGGTAGACGGTAGGGGTCAGCGTGCCGTACCGGATGAAGAGTCGTCGGGTCGCCTCCTTCACCGCCGCCTCCGCCTCCGCCACCACCCAGCCGGCTTCCTCTTCCACGACCTGTTGCAGGATCTGCCGGGCCCGCCTCCAGTCGCTCTCGAAGGTGATCGTCACCTCGATCTCGTGCCAGACGAAGGGGAATTCCGCCGTGTGATTGGCCACTGAGTGCTCCAGCACCCGACTGTTGGGGAGGTGGAGGATCCGCCCCGTGGTCTGCTCGGCGTGGACCCAATTGCCCACCTCCAGAAGGCGGAACTGGAGGAGGCTGATGTCCACCACATCCCCTGAGTGTTTTCCCACCTGGACCCGGTCTCCCACCCGGAACGGTTGCCGGAAGACGATGACGGCCCATCCGGCCAGGTTCGTCCATACGTCCCGGAGGGCAATGGCGAGTCCGGCTCCCACAAGGCCAAGCAGGATGCTCAGGTCCCGGATTGCCTCGAACCAGATCGCTCCCAGGAGAGCCAGGGCCAGGATCCANGCCACGTAACCGGAGCGCTTCCGCCACTGGTACCGGTCGCCCGGATCGTCCAACCGGCGGTTCAGGATGCGGAGCAGACCCCACCGAAGTGCCCAGAGGCCGATGACCAGCCCGACAGAGAGGAGGAGGCGTTCGTGGGCACCAAGCGCGGTTTCGATGAGACTCACCCACTCGGCGCCCGCATCTTCCGGAGTGATCCCCTGGGGTTGGGCGGGGGCTTGTGTGGGTTCCTGCACGAGTTCTCACGGGGCGGAAGGTGATGCCAGGACAACGGGTTGGCGCGGGGTTGGGCTCATGGATCCGGAACCCTGGAGTCGAACCCGGGTCTCCATAACCTGGACCACGCCGCCACTCCCCTGGCTGGTCGGTTCCCTTTGTACCCCGGTCATTCCGGGCTAAGGGATCGTATATCCTACCCAATAATCCTGAAACAGGAGTGGCAGCATGGCAACCGAGCAGAGCTGGCCCGATCTGGCCATTGGACTCTACGATCGGCTTACCGGTCGCAACGCGGAAATCACCTACGAATTCCATGACATGGTGGTGGATGTGCCCAGCGGCACCGGAGCCGATGTGACGCACGCTCGCTGGAAGCTTTCCGGGACCGTCCGGATCCGTACCCGGGATCTGCCGTCGGCGGAGAGCTGACGGTTGGACTCGCAAATCTGGCGGGCCTACTCCGGGTCGGGCGTGGGAAGCCCGGCCCGGAGCGGCGCCGCCCCGCGCAACCCCGGTGGTGACCCTCTGCATGTGGAAGCGGATCTCCTGTTCACCGTCGGTCCTCCGACGCCAGGTCCCGGTGAAGCGGACACCGAGGAGTCCCCCCCGGCGCAGGCCCGCGTCCAGGCCGAAGGGCGGGTGATCCGGGTCGACCTGGGTAACGCGGATCCAGCCCACCTTCTCCCCGCGCACCTCCGGCCCCTCCCCCTCCTCAGGCGCACCCGGGCCTTCCTGGCCCGAAGCGATCTGGACCTCCGGATCGAAGCCGAAGGCCGGCCCCTCCTCCGGCTCGACCCCGCCCTCTCTCCAGGGTTCTTGGGGCGGCTGCTCCGCCTGCCCGGGCTCCGCGTCGCCCCCCGGGTTCTCGGCGTCTGGTGGCGCCGCTGGCGTCGCCTCTGACCTGGGATCTGTAGGCTGGTCTCCGGGGAGAGTTCTGGGTTTCAGGGGGAGTCAGTTCGGAAGCGGATGATCCAGGAGGTTGACAGCACGCAGGGGTGGGGTGTACCTGTATTCTCGTGTCCGATGAGACTGATTCTCAAGCGCATCAATGTTACAGCTGGTGCTCTCACCGCCGAGACATCCATGAACATAAAGTCCATCCTGGTGCCAACCTTCCTCTCCGCCGCGCTCATCCTTCCAGCGGGCGCCGCCGCCCAAGCGACGCCTCCGGATCTGGATCTGGAGGCGGATCGGGCCGCCATCCTGGCCATGGCCGGCGAGTTCCTGGTCTCCTTCGCCTTCGACGAGACGGTGGTGCTGGCCGAAGGCTACGAGCGAGCCGAGCCCCACCGGAGCGGAGCCCGAGAGATCGTGCTGGTTGAAGAGGACCACGGGGACCGGATCGTACTTCAGCACATCCTGGTGGCGCCGTCCGGCCATGTGACGAAGCACTGGCGGCAGGATTGGCACTTCGAGGCCGAGGAACGCCTTGAATTCGTGGCTGATCAGCGGTGGGAGATGCGTCCGGTGGCCCAGGAGATGATCCCGGGAAGCTGGACCCAGTGCGTATATGAGGTGAACGATGCTCCCCGATACTGCGGAACGGGCCGCTGGAATCACCGGTACGGGAATGCCACCTGGACGTCGGATCGAAGCTGGCGCCCCCTTCCCCGACGGGATCACACCCAGCGGAGCGACTACAATGCGCTGAACGTGGAGAACCGCCACACCATCACCCCCCATGGCTGGACCCACGAGCAGGATAACACGAAGGTGGTGCGGGGCCCCGATGGCATCTCCACCACCCTGGTGAGGGAGGTGGGCTTCAACGACTATCGCCGCACTGACGAGGTCGACTTCTCACCTGCCCTCGACTACTGGGAGGCCACCCGGGCCTTCTGGGCGGAGGTGCGGGAAAACTGGGACCGGCATTTGGCTGGGGGTGGACTGGAACTCCAGATGGATGTGGACGGGATGCCGCTCATCGTCGCCCTCTTCGAAATGGCCCAGGAGCTCGTGAATGGGGGAGAGGTGAACCCCGCCGATGTGGACGCCGCCTTCCAGCGGTACGTCGTGGCCCTCGGCGCATCGGCTTCCGCGGGCACTCTATCCCTCCCGTAGCCGCCGGATGATCTCCGGGGCCAGGGTCCGGAGCCGGCTGAGGTGGGCCCGCTCCTGGGCCGAGAGCTGACCCGACTGATCCGTGTTCTCGTTGGTGATGGCGTTCCCATAGGCCTTGAGGAGGGTGCCGGCCAGGAGGTCCCCGACGCCCGGGGTCGCCCCGATCCGCTCCCGCACCTCGGTCCATCCCAGGGTGAGGCGCGCCTCCCGGAGGGCCTGGAAGAGGGCCGGGTCCAGCGTGGCCTCCGACGAGCGGTGGCGGGTGGATAGAAGGGGCGCCGGTCCTCCCTTGTCCTGGCGAGCCTCACCCATACCAGGGAAGTCTTGCTCCTCCACCTCGGCCTCCTCTCGGGCCTGGTAGGTGGAGCGGACGGTGGCGGTGCGGGTCCGGACCTTCCGCCCATCGGTGGTGAGTAGCGATGCGGTGCAGAGGAAGGCGGCGTCGATCCGGTTGAGCGTCCGGTCCGCGGCAGGGTGTGAGAGATCCACCTGATTCACCTGCACCTCGACCCGGTAGTCCACCCAGTACCGCTCGTCGTTCACCCACTCTTTCACCTGCCTCTCCACCCCGGACAGGTGCTGCGCGTTGGCGTTAGAGGTGATGGGGAAGAGGTTTTCCGGGGTGCCCGGCCCCCCCAGGTTGTCGTTCAGGAGGTGCCCCCGGATGTATCCGCTCTCCGCGGAGACACCGGAGCCGGGGGCGGCGAGGAGCGCCATGAGTCCGTCGTGTCCGGACCCCGGGGGGCTCCCCTGGGGGTGGTCCGGACCCAGCTTGGGAGCCTCCATGAGGAGACCTACCTGCGGGGCGTCGGCAGGTGCTCCCGGGAGGGAGCCGGCGTGGAGACGGATCTCCGTGACCCACCCCCCGATCCCTGAGCCCTTCATGACCTCCCCGGGGATGGCCACCGTCTCCAAGGGGTTGGCCGCCAGGTGGACCTGGATCTGCCCACCCACCTCCTGGAACGCCACGGACGCCAGCTGAAATCGCTGCCGGATGGCGGGGAAGTATGCGGCGAGCGCCTCCGTATCCTCCCCCTGCGCCGCCGCCAGCTCCACCACCCGGGCGGCGGCTTCCACATCCTCCCGCTGCTGATCGTGGGTCCGGGGCATGGGGGCCGGAGGCTCGTCCAGGGTGGCCAGCGAAACCGGCGTGGGGTAGCGGGGATCGGTGGCGTTGGGGATCTCCGCGTCGGTCACCGTGGACTCGGAGCCGGTGGGTGGGGTGGCCACCTCCTGAAGCGCCCGCTCCCCCTCCCCGGCGTCGAGGGTCGCATCGGATGGAGCCTCGGTGGCTGAAGCGGCGGTCGATCCCGGGCCCGGCGCCCCCCCTCCCCCGGGCCCGGTGCCCCCTTCGCCCTGCTGTGGCCCGGAGGGGGGACGGGGAGGGGCCTCCGGCACGGGATCCGCCTCCGAGGCCTGGGAGGCCAGGTCGGACGGAACGGTTCCGGCGTCCCGACCCTGCCGCTGCAGCTCTCCCTGCCACTCCGCCCGGTTCTGAAGCGCCTCCCTGGCCCCGGAGCCGGCGGGGCCGTCTTTGGGCATGGCATCCCGGATCAGGCGCTCCGAGTCGATGTCCTCGGTGCTGAACTCGATGGACGGCGGTTCCGGATTGCCGAAGGTGTACTGCATCCGGGCCTGAAGGGCGAGGTCGGGACCGACGTTCCACACCCACTCCGAGAGACGCCAGGTCCGCTCCCACACCGTGACCCAAAAGGCCTCAATCTCGGCCCAGGCGTTGAGTCCCACCTTGAGCCGGGCCCCGGCGGCCAGGGTGGCGGTACCTTCGATGGCGTAGTCGCCGTCACGGTACGAGAGGACCGGCACCACGGACACCGCGCCGTAGATCCCCGCCGAGGCCACCCCCTCGATTCCACCGGTGAGGGAGCCCAGGACGACACTCACGCCGAGCCCGGCTCCGAAGGCCACATAGGCCTCCACGAAGGCAGGGATGTACATCTCCCCTGAGATGGAGAGGGACGGCTCAGAGTCGTCGGCGCCCACCGTGTACTCTCCCTCCACCCGGATGTCGCGGAACACACCGGGGCCCACCCCGGCCCGCACGCCGCCCCGAACCCGGATCACCGCCACCAGGATGGCCCAGAGGGGGATGTTCTTGGAGATCCGGAACAGCTCACGCTCCTGACGCCACTCGGGGAAGAGCTGCAGAGGCTCGGTGACGGTGATGGCACCGGAGAGATCGATGGTTCCATCCTCGTGGATCACCAGCGCCAGGGTGCCTTCCAGTCTGGGAGCGATGCGCGCCGTCACGTCGCCACCGCCGGAGATGTGAAGCGCCCCGTCGTCTCCCTGGCGGACATTGATCCGCACCCGCCCCCGGAGTTTGCCGTCGTCGGCTTCGTAGGCCAGCTCCGTGTCGCCGGCCCAGCGCTGGTCCCGGTACTCTACCCGGGCCGACCCCCCGATGCCGTTCAGGCGAGCCGGATCCACCGCCGCCTCCCCTGAGCCCTCCAGTTCACCGTCCCGGTAGTCCAGGGTGAAGCGGGTCCGCTCCAGGCCGGGGATCTCCAGGTCGATGGTGGTTCCCAGGGACAGCCGCCCCTCCACCCACTCGCCCCGCAGGTCTCCCTCTCCCACGGGGCCCAGACTTACCCGGACCTGACCGCTGAAGTCCACATTCCCATCGGCCAGCAGGCGGGCTGTGAGGCTCCCCGAGCGCACGGGGATGGATTCGGGGAAGTCCCGGGACCGGATGGTCACTTCGCCGGTGAGGCGCCCCTGGCGATCATAGCTGACCCGTCCCGAGACCTCCGCCACCCGGGTGATCTCTACCCGCAGGCTCCCTCCACCGGTGAAGATCCCGTCCCGGATCCGGGCGTCCAGCGTCGCCTCGCCCAGCCCGGCGTACCGGAGCTGAACCCCCTGGAGCTCGCCGGACGGCGTCGCGTTGTCCATGGCCAGGCGAAGGCTCCCCCCTCCCACCTCCAGCGCCGGGATGGGAGGACGAAGGGAGGCGGCGGGGATGGTGACCTCAGTCCGCACATTGCCCTCGGCCACCGCTAGTTCAGCGCGGGCGCCCACCAGGTACGGTTGAGTTACCTCCACATGGCCCGACCCGGACAGCTCTCCCTCCTCGGTGAAGGCCAGATCCAGACGGCCCGTCCCCAGTTCCGGGTAGGTGAGGTCGAAGCCCGCCGATCCTGAAAGCCGGCCCCGGGCCAGGCGGACGGTTCCCTCTCCGCTCACCTGGAGCCGCCCACGCAGGGCGCGGGGAGTGAGGTCGGAGGGTGCCACGGAGAGGGTGGCCGAAACCTCTCCCTCCTCGTCGATCCCCAGGGTGAGGCGCGGATTCTGGAAGACCCCGAGGCGGGTCCCGGCCTGAACCGTTCCCTGAAAGGAGGGTCGTCCCTCTCCATCCACCCGGATCTGGACCCCGCCCCGCACGTTCTCCACCATGGGGACCTGCACGTCTGCCCGGAGGGTCCCACCTCGACTTCGCCGGTACTCGAAGCTGCGGAGCCGGAGCCCGGGGACGGGCTGGGGTGCGTCATCTCCGAAGTCGAACCGCCCGCCTTCGAGGTCGGAGGCGCTGAAGTGGATTCCCCGCCCCAGAGCAATTCGAAAACCGCCGTCTTCCGCCAGCCCCGCCACGGCGGCGTTTCCGGCCGATTGCATGAGGGCCTCCGGGGAACCGGGCTCCGGGGTGCGCTGCGGAGCCGCGCCAGGCTGGGAAGTCGAGACGGGAGGTGCTGGGGTGGACTCGGGAGCAGGGCCCGAGCTGCGGGTGGGTCCGGGGGGGGGCATGGCTCACCCTCCTTCATTTCGGGTGGTCATGACGTCCCCTTGCGGACAGCGCCCCACCAGGGGCCGAAGGTAGCCCGGCTCATGGGGCGTCCCATCTTCGCATACTCCCGACCCACGGCCCTGAGGAGGTGCTTCATCCCGATGGGTGACCCGGTGGCGGCGGCGTGCACTGCGCCAGAGAGGATGCAGTTGCGGATGTGACCCCCGCTGAGCTCGAAGCGCTCGGCCAGGAAGGGCAGGTCCACGTCCTCGTGGAGGGGCGCGGGGGACAATGAGAGGCGCTGCCAGAGCCGGAGGCGGTGCGCCACGTCGGGCATGGGGAACTCGATGACGGCCCGGATCCGACGGAGGAAGGCTTCGTCGATGTTCTGCCCCAGGTTGCTGGCCAGCACGGCGATCCCGTCGTGCTCTTCCATCTTCTGCAGCAGGAAGCTCACCTCGATGTTGGCGTACCGGTCGTGGGCATCCTTCACCTCAGAGCGTTTCCCGAAGAGGGCATCGGCCTCGTCGATGAAGAGGACGACCCGGGAGCGACTGGCAGCGTCGAAGACCCGGTCCAGATTCTTCTCCGTCTCCCCGATGTACTTGCTCACCACCCCGGACAGGTCGACGCGGAAGAGTTCGAGTCCCAACTCGTTGGCCACTACACTGGCGGCCATGGTCTTCCCCGTACCGGAAGGTCCCACGAAGAGGGTGGCGTTGCCCCGGGTCTGGTGGAAGCGGCTCCCCAACCCCCACTCGTCCAGCACCGTTCCGGCGTGACGGTGGTAGAGGATGAGCTCCTCCAGGAGGTCCAGCGTCGACTCCGGGAGGACCAGGTCTTCGAAGCGGAAGGGGGTGACGATCCGGCTGGCCGCTCCCTCCATCCTCCGCGCCGCCAGCCGCCGGCAGGCGGCCGCCACCGTCGCC
>SL_5KL_010_SEDDRAFT_10001870_pt1 | contig 12222 bp, 10 predicted proteins | sample SodLakKL_010_SED_FD_9118 | JGI IMG/M metagenome (IMG submission 9118)
GTTGAACAGGCGGGTATCCTTGTAGTGGATGTCCCCCGAGAAACAGACGTTGTAGAGGCCGTCGCCGATGTGGAAGTGTGAGACGGCCGAGCCGAGGATGTGGCCGGCGTTGTGGAACGTGAGTTTCACGTCCGGGGCGATGTCGGTGACGTCGCCGTACTCGAGTGGGATGCAGTGTTTGATGGCTTCACGGACCATCTCGCTCTCGTAGGGTGGTGCTCGCCCCTCTTTTGCGGCGACGTCGAGGTAGTCGAGGGTCAACAGGCCCATGAGGTCACGCGTCGGCTCGGTGCAGTAAATCGGTCCGTCGTAGCCGTATTTGAACAGCAGCGGAATAAACGCGGAGTGGTCGAGGTGGGCGTGGGTCAACACGACCGCGTCGATGGTCTGTGCGCCGGCTCCGAGGGCTTCCGGAACCTGGAGGTACGGCACCTCGCCGTCGGCTCCTGGTTTGTCACCACAGTCGATGAGAATCCGGGTTTCGGGCGTCGAGAGGATGAACGCGGCACGGCCGACTTCACGGCAGCAGCCGAGTGTGGTGATCCGAACCCACTCGTCGTCGGACATCTCCTCGCGGTGGATTTGGCGACCGACCCGCTCTAAGATGTTCCGTCTGTCGTCGCGTTCCTGTTTGAGGAAGTTGCGAACGTTGGAGACCGTCGAGGATTCGATCGGCGGGGTGCGGACGACTTCGGGCGTCCAGCCGACTGATTTCGTGATCTCACGGAGGGTGGAGCCGTGACGGCCGATGACCATCCCGGGCTTTTCGGCTTCGATGACGACCTCGCCGGTATCGACGTGGAAATCGAGGTCCGTAACGCCCGCTTCCTCAGGGATCACGCTCTCGATTTCGGCCCGGGCCTCGGTCGGTGGTGAGAGGACGCCCGGGTCGGGTCGGATCGTGATCCGTTTTCTGAGTTTGCTCGCGAGCTTGCGCACGAGGTCGCCTTTGCGAGCGAACTTCTTCGGATCGCGTGTGTAGATGACCAGTTCTGGTCCTTCGTATTTCACCGAGGAGACCGAGATATCGTTCGGAAGCTCGCTCGTGATCGTTGCTTGCAGATCGTCGAGTTGCTGCTCTACAGTACTCATAATCGCCAGAGGTGGCTTGCGTGAACTCGTCGCCGGAAGCCGGATTCCACGGGGTGTTGAAACGACGACGGGGTGGTGCCACCCACGCCCGTCCGAAATGGCTGTTTGCTGAGAGGCGACGTCCGTGACCGATTCACCATCGTCTTCTCTACTGGTGGTATCCGGGTGTGAATCATCGTTGAGTGTGCTCTGTGCACCGATGTGCACACATCCAGGTCGGTTATCCTGGGTCGTACGGGAAGATTCCAGGGAGAACCCGCTTACTCGAGCCTATTCCATGCATCATATAAAAGCCTTCGCAATAGTCGGGGTCGGAACACACAGGATGCTCCGGTCACCATTGGCTGGCATGAGCGACTTCACCATGACGCCCGAGCGCGTTCGTGTCGAACGTGACTGGGTCGCCGACCGTGCCGACCGAATCGTTCCCCTGATCAACGACGTCCGAGACGAACTCGGCGACATCTTCGAGACCGACGTCGATGCCGTCACTGAAGCACAGTATCGCTCGGCCGTCGACGACGTGTTCGCTGACGGTGATCTCGCGGTCAACGTCGCGGCCCTCGTCAGCGTCCTCCGCGAGCTGGACGTCGAAGGTGATTATCCCGGCTTCATCGTGGACGAAATTCTCGGCCGAGAGCTGGCTGCCACGATTTCCGGAACCCAACCGCTTCGCACACTCGGCGAGGCGACCTTCCACTACGCCGATGTCCACGTTCACGGCCCTGCCGACGAAAACGCCGGGGTCGACGACCTCGAGGCGGCGCTCGCGGCTGGCTTCCAGGAGCGGTTGCCGGGGTGGGACTGGACGGCACGTCCGAGTCCGTTTCGTGTCGACTGACGGTGTGTGTACGTTGCTGGTAGTCGTACCCTTAGGATCCTCGAGTCTGTTCGGACAGCCATGGGAGACAACGATGCGCTGCTCGTGTTGAACAAGGACTCGGATACGATGTCGGTGCTCGACGCGGAGACTGGTGAGACGGAGACGGTCGTCGAGACGGATTTCAACCCCCACGAAATCACGCTCACGCCGGACGGCGAGAAGGCATACGTCACGTGTTCACTGGGTGGGTCGATGCTCGTCTTCGATACCGACACCTGGTCGCTCCTCGAGCGAATCGAACACGAGGGGTTCGACTTCCCACACGGCCTCGCCGTGCGTGCGGAGGCCGGTGAACTCTGGCTTGCGTCCACGTACAGTTCGCTCGTGTACGTGATCGATATCGAGACTGACGAGATTCTGACGCAGTTTCCCACCCACCAGGACAAATCTCACATGGTGGCGATCACGCCGAACGAAGAGCGGGCGTTCGTCGCCAATATCGGGAGCGAGAGTGTGACGGCCATCGACTGTGCCGAGCGACGAATACTGGGTGATCCCGTCGTCGGCGAGGAACCCGAAGGCATCGATGTGCACCCGGATGCGGGTGTGTTAGTCGCCAACCAGAACGACAGCCGCCTCACGATACTCGATCCGGAGACGCTCGAGACCACCGGTCGCACACTGCTCGGGGAGAACCCGATTCGGGTGGTCTCTTCACCCACAGACCGTTACGTGCTGGTGCCAAATCGGGAGGGCAACGACGTGTCCGTGATCGACGTCCAGCACGTTCGTGACGGGGAGCAACGACCCTGGGAGATCGCCCGGGTTCCGGTAGGTATCTGGCCCGGCGGGACGGTTTTCGACGAGGCAGGTGACCGAGCGTTCGTCGCCAACAACAAGACGAACGACGTGAGCGTGATTGACTGTCACGACTGGACTGAAACCACTCGGTACGACACTGAGCTGCATCCAGACGGGATCGCGTATCTCGCCCGGTGACGACGGGATGGGATAGCGAAGAAATCGACCGCGGGAAGGCACGTGAACTTATGTGACGTGCCACCTTACCACGGGTATGGCCCTGGCGAGACATGGCACTGGACTCGAGGCAACCGGCCGGGCGTTCTGGTCACAGGTCCATCCAGTGTTCATGTTGCCGCCACTGGCAGCCTCCCTGTTCGGTGCCGTCCTCGCAACCGGCACTGACCCCGTCGCGGCGACGGTCCACGTCGTCGCGATGTTCGCCGCCGTCTATACGGCCCACGTGAAAGACGGCTACGTCGACTTTCACCTCCGTGGGGAAGACGACGACCACCCCCTGACCGTTGCCGGCTGTCGACTCGGGCTGGTCGCCTCCAGTAGCCTGTTTGCCCTGTGTTGTGTCGTGCTTTTCGTCGTGGTCGATTGGGTCGCCGTCGTACTCACCCTCCCAACCTGGCTCATCGCCTACCATCACGCTCCGCAACTGGATATGCACCCGATTTCGGCGACGATGGGGTATCCTGCGGGCATTGCGCTGAGTATTCTCGGCGGTTTTTACGTCCAGGCGATGGCGCTCGAGGCGGTGCCGGTTGCCTTTGCCGTCGTCTTTTTGCTCGTCCTCTCGGGGATCAAGGTGATCGACGACACGAAAGATTTCGACTACGATCGGTCGATCGACAAGCGCACGGTGGCGGTGGTCATTGGCCGCGAGCGGGCCTACACTGCGGCATACGGGCTCATGGTTGCGGGGTTGGCCGTCGTGATTGCACTGGTCGCGCTCGGGACGTTTCCGGTCGGGGCCGTGCTCGCCGTCGTGGCGTTTGCCGTGATTGGCGTCATCGCCGCTCGAGCGGAGCCAACCCTGGCGACCATGCTCCTCATCCGCGGCTGCTATGTCTTCCTCGCCCTCCTCGTCGCCGCCGTCTGGTTTCGGCCGCTCGAGGGACTCGTGTAAGAGCCGTCGCGATGTCGCTCGCCGTTGCGACGGAGTATAGTAGCCACTGCAAGTCAGTGCACACCTGATCGCCAGAGAGGTCGGCGAGCAGGTGTACCACGGCCTTCATTGCCACGATAGCGCAGAAGGCGCAGCCTACGAGCCGGGTATTCGGCGCACACCTTTTGGGGTGATCGGGGTAGTAATGGCCAATGTGGCCATGGGGACATCTCGGCGTGGCGTATCTGTTGTATGCTGGCTATACGCATATAAAGGAGGGACGACCACCGCGGGGGTTGCCCGTCGTGGCCGTCGTCGTCGGATCACAGGTGGCTGACCTGATCGATAAGCCGTTATCGTGGGTTGGCGTCCTCTCGAGCGGGCGATCACTCGCTCACTCGGCGGTGTTCGCCGGCGTTCTCATCACACTCGTCGTTGCACTCGGGGCCCGGTGGCGGCGGCTGGATGTCGCGGTCGCGTTTTCCATCGGACACCTCTCCCATCTGCTCGCTGACCTCCCGCCACGGCTCCTGTTGGGATATCCGTTCGGGACCGAGTTTCTCTGCTGGCCGTTCCTCGATGGACCGATCTTCGGATACAATCAACAGGTGTTCGAACCGCCTGCGATCGTCGAAATGATCGTCACGCCAGTGACCGACCGGACGGTGTTTCGGGCGTTCCAGTGGCTCTTGTTCGTCGTCGCCGTCCTGTGGTGGTACCGTGATGGCTGTCCTGGTCTCCGAAAACAGCGTCAAATGTAGTTCTCCCGCACTAGGCACTGCTGAACGGATTCGGCAGCCGCCGTCGGTGTGAGAGGAAGTGGACACACGCGAGGACGAAGACAAACACACACAACCCGAGTGCGACGAGTGGGGCACTCGAGGCGGCGGCAGGCCCCACCGACACCAGGAGGAACGCGAGCGCGCCACCGAACGACAGCGTCGCGTAGTACCAGTGCCACGGGCGTTTCGCCTCGAGGTGACGGTCGAGATACGGTTCGAACGTGTCCACGCTGGGGAGAAGCTCGATCCGGTGTGCATCGGGGTCCCAGTCGACGATGCCGTGATCCTCGAGCATGGGAAGGTGGGTCTGATAGAGCGAAATGTAGACCCGTCGGCGTTGGGCTCGTGTCACCTCGTCGATCGCCGTGTCGTTTTCCCAGGCGGCAACCTGCTCGACCAGTGGAGCCAGGTCACAGGTTCCCTGGTGACGTTTGAGATACTGTACGGTCTGCCGTCGTCTGGCGTTGCTGAACACGTCGAACAGCTCGGCCTGTGAGAACGACCCCTCGGTCATGGGTCCGGTCCTCGGTCGACGGGCACGATGTCCCTGGCGTCCGGTGTCATCGAAACACTCACACACCGGTTTGCCACGATGTGACCCTTTACTATCACGCGACTACCCGACCGAAAGCCCATTGTACTGGTCAACGCTTATGAGAGCAACTGAATCTGACATTTTCTCGTGACGAGCGCCGGTTACCCGAGCGCACGGGTCGGTGAGCGATTGTGAGGAGATGCGTCGAAACCGGCGTGGTGACGGTTCGTAGCGCCACACTACCGGCCTCTCAGGTCGGGGATAACAAAGCCTGGTTACCAGAAGGTCCTACGTGATTACCCACTCCGGGTAGCGATCTCCATGGACGCTTTCACATTCCGTACCAAATCGACACCGCCAACTCGAGGTGACCGCTCGTGAGCACACCCGAGGAGCACGCCCCCTCGGACCAGGCATCGTCACTCGAGTACACGTCTGGCAAGGACTGTTCGTTCGACCACGGCACCACCATCGGCTACGGGACCGACGATGGGGCCGAACCGCCAGCGATTGGCGACGAGGCGACGATTCGCCGTGGTACAATCATCTACGGTGGCGTCACCATCGGCGACGAGTTCACCACGGGTCACGACGTGCTCGTTCGTGAATCGACAACGATCGGCGACGACGTCCTTCTGGGGACGAAAACGATCGTCGATGGACATACCACGATCGGTTCACACGTCAGCATCCAGTCAGCCGTCTACATCCCGACGGAGACGACCATCGGGGACAACGTGTTCATCGGCCCTGGTGCCGTATTGACCAACGACCAGTATCCGATCCGCACCGACGCCGACCTCGAGGGCCCAACCATCGAAGACGGGGCCTCTGTCGGGGCAAATGCCACCCTCCTCCCCGGCGTCACGGTCGGTGAAAACGCATTCATCGGTGCGGGGGCTCTCGTCACCGAGGACATCCCACCGAACCGCCTCGCTATCGGCACCCCCGCAACGTGTCGCCCACTTCCGGCACCCCTCGAGGGGCCGAACACGCTCAAATGACGGGCGAAGATACCATTCCGATCGCCGATCCGGACATCGGCCCGGAGGCGTACGACCGGGTCCACGCCATCCTCGAGAGCGGACACCTGGCTGATGGCCCCGAAGTCCGTCAGTTTGAACGCGAATTTGCGCAGTACTGTCACGTCGACCACGCGGTCGCCACCTCGAACGGGACGACCGCACTCGTGACGGCGCTCGAGGCACTCGGGCTCGAAGACGGCGATGCAGTCGTAACGAGTAGTTTCTCGTTCGTCGCCAGCGCGAACGCCATCAGACTGGCGGGCGGTACCCCCGTATTCGCGGACATCGATCCCGAGACGTACGCGATGGATCCCGATCACGTCGAACGCATTCTTCGAGAACGATCCGATGTTGTGGGCCTCATGCCCGTCCACCTGTACGGACTGCCCGCGGCGATGGACCGACTCGGCGAACTCGCCGACGATCACGACCTGTTCGTGCTCGAGGACGCGTGCCAGGCCCACGGAGCGGCACTCGATGGCCAGCCCGTGGGTAGTCTCGGTGACGCCGCCTGTTTCTCGTTTTACCCGACGAAGAATATGACGACCGGTGAAGGTGGCATGCTCACCACGCCACACGAGGAGGTCGCCGAGGCCGCGATGAGCTACGTGAACCACGGGCGTGACGTCTCCGGTGACCGCGGCTACGAGCACGTCTCACTCGGGAGCAACCATCGGATGACCAGTCTCGCTGCCGCAATCGGGCGGACCCAACTCGAGCGTCTCCCGGCGTTCACGGCGGCGAGACAGCAAAACGCCGCGACATACGACGACGGGTTGGCCTCGCTCGCTGTCGAGACCCCGACTGTCCCCGACGGCGCCGAACACGTCTACCACCAGTACACGATTGCAACTGACGACCGCGATGCACTGGCAGCCTGGCTCGAGGAGCGGGACATTGGCTCAGCGGTCTACTATCCGACGCCCATCCACCGGCAGCCGGTGTACGACTGTGTGAGCACGGCTGCGGTCTCGCTGCCAGTATCCGAACGGGCGGCCGAGCGTGTTCTTTCGTTGCCGGTCCATCCGAACGTCACGCGCGAAGACTGTCGCCGCGTGATCGACGCAATCACTGCGTTCGAGGAGTCATTATGACGAGTACAAACGAAGCACCCGACACCGAGATCGAACCCCCACTTCGCGCCGGCGTGATCGGCGTGGGAGCGATGGGAGAGAACCACGCTCGCGTCTACGGCGAGTGCCGAGGAATCGACCTCGTCGGGATTACGGACCTCGACGATGAACTCGCCGAGACCGTTGCCCGCCGGTACGGGACGGCTGCGGTTCCGCTGGACGACCTCCTCGCATCGTGTGACCTCGTCACCGTTGCAGTGCCCACGGGAGCCCACCTCGAGACGGTCAGCGCCTGCTTCGAGGCGGGCGTCAACGTCCTCGTCGAGAAGCCAATCGCGACGACGGCTGCGGAGGGACGCAAACTGGCGGCGATGGCCGAGGAGGCAGGACTCGTCTTCGGCGTCGGGCACATCGAACGATTCAATCCAGCTGTCGAGACGCTCGCGTCGATCGTCGACGATCTCGAGATCATCGCCATCGAAGCCGAACGACTCGGCCCCCCAATCGATCGGACGGCGACCGATGGGGTCGTTCGAGACCTGATGATCCACGATATCGACGTCGTCCACTCGCTGTTCGATGGGGATTCGGAGGTCTGTGCGGCGATGAGTACCGCGGACGGTCAGTATGCAACGGCAACGATGACCTGTGATGGTGCCATCGTTACGCTGCGGGCGAGCCGTCGGACCCAAAAGAAGGTGCGCAAACTCACGGTTACGGCGCGGGAGTGTCTGGTGGAAGTCGACTACCTCCAGCAATCGGTCCTGATCCACCGCAACTCCTACCCCGAGTACGTCACCGTCGAAGGCCGCAACCGACACCGCCACGAGAGCGTCGTCGAACGCCCACGCGTCGACAACGGCGAACCACTGAAACGAGAACTCGAGGCGTTCGCCGCGGCAGTCCGAGAAAGCGACCAGCCGCCGGTGACGGCCGAAGATGGCATCGCGGCCCTCGAGACCGTCGATAGAATCCGCGAGTACATCGCGGACGCGGAGGAGGCGTTGATCGCCCAATGAGTGCGGATGGTCCCGATCGCCAGCACCTGTACGGGGCGGTCGAACCCGAGCGCGACCAGCGAGCAGCCCTCCGTTCGGGGCGGATTCCCGTCGCCGTCTACGGCCTCGGAAAGATGGGCCTCCCCTTGGCCGCCGTCTACGCCGACCTGACGGGTGCCGTGACCGGGGTCGATATCGACCCGACTGTCGTCGAAAGCGTCAACGCCGGTGTGTGCCACCTCGAGGGCGAACCTGGACTCCCCGAACTGCTCGAGACACAGGTTCGGGCAGGTCGACTCGAGGCAACGACCGATGGTGACGCTGCCGCCAGGCACGCACGCGTACACGTTGTCATCGTCCCCACACTGATCACCGAAACGGGTGATGGGCCACCTGAACCCGACCTCTCGACGGTCGAAGCGGTACTCGATGCCATCGCGAGTGGCCTCGAGCCAGGCGATCTCGTGATCGTCGAATCGACGCTGCCGCCGGGAACGTGTCGTGACGTGATCCGTCCGCATCTGGCTGCAACGAGCGGACTCGAGGCGGATGCGTTCGGGGTGGCATTTTGTCCAGAGCGGACGGCCTCGGGGACGGCACTCCGTGATATTCGTGGTGCCTATCCGAAAGTCGTCGGGGGTGTCGACGACGAGAGTGGCCGTGGAGCCGCGCTCATCTATGACGAACTCACCGAGAACGCGGTCCATCTCGTTTCCGATGCAACGACAGCAGAGTCCGTGAAAGTGTTCGAAGGGGTCTATCGAGACGTCAACATCGCCCTCTCGAACCAGCTCGCAGGAACCGCTGAGGATCTGGGGATTTCGGTCCGGGAAGTCATCGAGACTGCCAATCATATCCCGATGTGTCATCTTCACGATCCCGGGCCAGGTGTGGGCGGTCACTGTATCCCCTACTACCCGTATTTCCTGCTCTCGCGCACGGAAGCGCCACTTCCCATGGTCGAGATGGGCCGAGAGACAAACCGGGCGATGCCGACTCGAACGGTGTCCATGCTCGAGCGAGAATTCGCGGCCAATGGCGACGCCTTGGCCGGTGCTGACGTCCTCGTGCTCGGATTCACGTATCGGCCCGGTGTTCCGGAAGTCAGAGCAGCCCCAGCGATCGACATCGTCGAGGTACTCGATGCTCGTGGGGCGACTCCGTGGGGCGTGGATCCACTGGTCGATCCGGGCGAGTTCGGTGCGAGGCCCGTTGACCTCGCCGCGCTTGCCGCCCCATCGACAGGGGACCTCCCCTCTTTCGATGCGGCAATCCTGGTTACGCCCCAAGACGGCTTCGAGACGATCGACTGGGACGCTCTCGATCCAATGATGGTCCTCGACGGCCGTGACGTGCTCACGCTCGAGGACACCGACCATCGTGTCGTCACGCTCGGGGGTGCTCGAGCGGGTCAGCCACTCGTTATCGACGCTGCAGCCGACGGTGACGGGACACGAGACGTCCAGCCATCAACGATCGGTCGTCCTGCCGCGTTCGACTCCGCTCAGGACGATTGAGCACCATCGTGTGTGTTTTCTCGAGGCATCCGTCGTGTTCCACAGGTTCACCCTACTCGAGCGTACGCCGAACCCGCAGTTGCGAAGCCCGGTAATAACCATACCCTCGAACGGTGGCGGCCTCTTCAATGGACGCCTCACGTCACCAGCGACCCCCACTGGTGTCCGTGTCTCACGATGAATCGACACCCCGGCAACGGAGGCGAGGTGGCTAAATGGCCGTTCTCGTCCTCGCCTTCGAGGGCGTCGACACGCCCGCACTCGATCGATTCAGCGCCGAGACGCCAACGATCACGCGACTCCGAGAGCGCGGACTGACGGCGTCGCTCGAGTCGACCGTACCGGCGACGCCCTCGAGTGTGTGGACATCACTGCTGACGGGGACGGATCCGACTCACCACGCTATTGGAGACGAGTACGTGAACTGCGGGTACCCAGGTGCCGAACGTCGAACCAGCGCCGTCGAAGTTCGCCGACCGATGCTCTGGGAGTATCTGCCGTCGGTGCCCACGGTTGCCTGCGGGTTGCCCATGACCACCCCACCGGGACCAGTGGGGTCGGGCATCGTCGTTCCTGGCCGAACTGCTGGAGCGCCCATGGAAGCGGTCCGTCCACCCGCTGTGGACGATCAACTGGTCTCGAGTCTGCCAATCGACCCACCTGATCCGGACCGACCCTGGACGCTCCCGGAACTCGAGGGGCCACACCAGGTGCCGACGCTCCTCGCGCATCGTCAGCGCGTCTCCTCGTCGCTGCTCGAGGCGCTCGAGTGGGAGTTGGCCGTCGTCCACGTCCCCGTCGCCGACCCGTCGCTGTTTGCGGACGGGAAAACTGCTGCTGAACGGGTCGAGAGGGCAGCCCTGCCTGCCTATCGGGCCGCAGATCGGATGGTGGAGGCACTGCTCACTCACACACCGCCAGGGACCACGATCATTGGCTGTTCACCAACCGGGTGTCGCCCACTCGAGGGCGCCGTCGTCCACCTCAACGACCTCCTCACTGACGCCGGGTTTCTCGAACGACGACCAGCGGCCACACCCAGACTGCCTCGAGGAGTGAGTCGACTGATTCAGACCGTGACTGGCCGGTCCACGTGGCCGGAGACGAACACTGTCGCTGTCGATTCGGCCTATCGAGTGGCGGCTTCACGGGCGTTTTGTCCGCGGGCGAGTGCCGGTGGCGTGCAGATCAACCGTGCGGGACGCGAACCGGAGGGCCGAGTCGTTCCCTCATCGTACGAACCGACACGACAGGCGATCATCGAGACCCTGCGCGGCGTCACCGACCCCGCCGGCAATCGGGCGTTCGAATTCGTGTGTAAACGCGAGCATCTATACGATGGCCCGTCCGAGGAGGCGCTCGCGGACGTTCTCGTCTCGACGAACGGGACGGGGTGTACGCTCTCAGCCCGACCATCGCCGGACGGCACTCCCGTTCGCCCGGTTCAGGGAGCGGTACAGACCGGCGTCGGAACCCTGTTTGCTGCTGGCCCTGCCATCGACACCGCCGATGGGCGATTCGAGGGGCGGCCGGTCGTGACTGACGTCCCGCCGCTCGTGTACGGCGCACTGGACCGACCGATCCCGCGGTTGTTCACGGGACGAACACCTGACCCTGTCGTCCACGGACCGGTCACCGAAGAATCGTATACCACTGTTCCACCGGGCCTCTGCCTCGAGGGCGAACGCCTCGAGGACGTCCTCGTCGAACACCAGGAACTGGACGATCCTGACTACTGGAAGTGAGACTGGCGTCGGCGGATTCATACTGTCGGCTGTCCGTCGATCAAAATTCTCACTACCCTGGGAGGTGAGAACCTGCACACAGTGACAGCCACCAGCATCACGCCTCGGTACACACGATTACCGTTGGCTCAGTTTCTCTTCTGTCTGTTTCAGTTTACGCGATTCTCGGAACGAGACCAATCTCATATCGCCGAACTACCGTCCTGTGTTACTCCTCTCCAGCGTTCCCGTCCCAGCGCTCAACCGATCGTTTGCCTCTTCACGCCCGGCTCATCCACTCGTGAACGCCTCGAGGGCCTCGTCGCTAATGGATTCCCGTGAGAGGAGGGTAACTTGATCGTTGGCCTTGATGACGGTCTCCCCGCGGGGAGTCAACACCGTCCCGTCACGCTCGATCGCGATGATGAGGACGTTACTATCGAGAACGCCCTCACGGCCAGCGAGCTCGAGTGTGAGTCCGTCAATCGGCGCGTCTGGGGCGACGGCAACCTCGAGGACTTCGGTTCCGCCGGTGAGGCTGAGGTACTCAGAGAGCGGTTGTGGCCGTTCGTCGTCGGGACCAAACGGCTGGTACGCCTGATCACGCTCGGATTGGACCAGGGCTTCGTCCTCGATATCGATTCCAAGCGTCGCGATCTCTCGAGCGATTCGGCGCAAATCGGTCGTGTCGGTCCCAACGGCGAGCACGTGGAGGTTTCGGCGGCCCGCCATCAACTC
>SL_5KL_010_SEDDRAFT_10001871_pt1 | contig 12221 bp, 11 predicted proteins | sample SodLakKL_010_SED_FD_9118 | JGI IMG/M metagenome (IMG submission 9118)
ATGGCGTTCACGATCGACTATCTCGAGGACGGTGTGTACGTCTGGTCACTGACTGACGATGGGGCCAGGGCCGAGCGAATTACCGACTATACGCCCACGATGTACGTGCATGCGAGCGCCGACGGCGAGCCCCTGTCAGCGATCCGCCCCCACCTCCAGGGCCATCCCCAGGTTGCGGACCTCTCGAGCGAACGTTGGCGGCCAGGGTGGCGGGCAGACCCGGAACGGGTGCTCCGAGTCGACGTCACTGACATCGAAGCCGTCCAGCCGGTCGCCCGACAGATCCGTGCGTGGGGCGACCGTCCCGACAGCTACCGACTGTTCAACGTCGACTTCAGCCGGGAATTTCGCTTCTGCCTCGAGACCGAACGCGATCCGACGCCGACGCGGGAGCTCTCGTCGCTCTCTCTCGAGATCCCGAAACCGAGCCTGAGCGAGGGTCGCCTCCTGCCGCTGACGATCGGCGACACACGCCTCGAGAGTAGCCTTGACGGTGGCCTCACCGAAGCGCTTGACGTTCTCGAACACCGCCTCGAGGTCGAGGACCCGGACGTACTGGTCATCAATCATAGCGATGTGGTCCCGACGGTGTTCGAGGCGGCTCGCCAGTGTGACCGACCGATACAGCTCGGGCGACTCCCCGGCTATCAGCAACTGGCCGGTCGATCGACCTACGAGAGCTACGGACAGGTCGGGCACTCGCCGGCCCGTTACAACGTCCCCGGACGGGTCCTCGTCGACCGATCGAACACGTTTTTCTGGTCGCAGTCGGGGCTCGCTGGCTCACTCGACCTGGTTCGACGGTCACACAAGCCCTTACAGGAACTCGCCTGGGCCTCCATCGGGAACGTCCTCACGGCGATCCAGATTCGGGTTGCACGCGAGCGGAACGTCCTCGTCCCCTGGAACGCGTGGCGGCCCGAACGGTTCAAATCGATGGCGACGCTCCACGAAGCGGACCGAGGGGGGTTCATCTTCGCTCCCGAGGTGGGTGTTCACGAGGACGTCGCGGAGCTCGATTTTGCCAGCCTCTACCCGAATATCATCGTCACCCGCAACGTCAGCCCCGAAACCGTCTGTTGTGCCTGTCACAGCCACCGCTCGGACGTCCCCGAACTCGGATACAGCATCTGTGACGAGCAGGGATACCTCACCGACGTGCTCGAGCCGATCATCCAGGACCGCCAGGCCTGGAAAGCCGAACTCGCGACGACGGATGACGAGGAACGAACTGCGCACCTCCAGTCGAAATCCGCGGCGTTGAAGTGGATTCTCGTCTCCTGTTTCGGTTATCAGGGCTTTTCGAACGCGAAATTCGGCCGCATCGAGTGTCACGAAGCGATCAACGCGTACGCTCGAGCGATCTTGCTCGAGGCCAAAGCCATCCTCGAGGCCAACGGCTGGCAGGTCGTCCACGGGATCGTCGACAGCCTGTGGGTGACACCACGACCTGGAGACGACCAGACACCACTCGAGACTGTCCGGCAGACAGTCACCGACGCAGTCGGGATTCCACTCGAGTACGATTCGCACTACGACTGGATCGCGTTCGCCCCGTGTCGAGACGAGCGCCGGGGGGCACTCAATCGCTACTTCGGGGCCAGACGGGACGACGATGGAATAACGGTCAAGGGACTCGAGTGTCGCCAGCGCGACACCCCACCCTACGTCCGGGATGCACAACGGGCACTCCTCGAGGTGTTCGACGACACCCGCGACCCGGAACGCGTGTGTCTCGAGGCCAGACGATACATCCGCCGCCTCGAGTCCGGCGACGTCGACCTCGAGAAGCTGTTGATCGAGACGACGCCCTCGAAGTCTCGTGAGGAGTACACCCAGTACACTGCGACGGTAGCCGCGCTCGAACGAGCAAACAGGGTGGGCCTCGAGCAGCATCCGGGTGAGCCACTCACGTACGTCGTCGTCGATGACAGCAAACGCTCAGCCGAACGGGTCGCCCTGAAACACGAACTCGAGGACGTGGATCGCTACGATGTGGCGTACTACCGCGACGCGCTGGTTCGAGCGACGGTGAGCGTCGTCTCGCCCCTCGGCTACAGCCGCCGTGACGTCGACACCGCTCTCGAGGGGGGTGGAGACGTCCCGTTGTCGGTGTTCGAGTAGTGTCCTCGAAGACGGAGTGTGTCCCACGCGCTCGCCAATTTGCTATATCAGTATACGATTTATGGGTCGTGTACGGGCCGCTATGGCGGGCGTTTATGCCGGACCGGGGCGAGCAGGGTCGGGCTCTGGTCCTGAGACTCTGTTCTCACCCCGCGCTCTGTTTGATCTGCGCTGTGAGTGAGGATCTCCACTGGGTTCGACGTGGTGTGTCGTGTCATCCATGTATCGCGGTGCATCCACGATCACTGTGGGTGACGGCAATGGCCTCGCTCCGTCCGTCACTTACTGATACCTGGATAGCCGGGTCGTGATGGGCTCGGGTGGGTCACTCTCGTTTGAGCTCCAGTCGCTGGATGAGAGCGGTCGAGGCCGCATGCGCGAGTGTGTCTACTTCCTGGTTCGTCGTTCGGAACGTCTCTTCTCACACGCAACCCCCAGGGGTCACGCTGTGAAGATGGGCTTCCCCCTCGTAGGTGATGCTCGAGTGTGAGCGCAGTGGGCACGCAGCCAGTTCTGAATAGACGCTGCTATGGCACACTGGTTCACCGCTGTTTGTCTAGTATCCGTGTTAGTGGCACAGGCTCGAGGGGGAGAAATCTCCTCTGCGTGTGATTGCGGCGATCACCCATCACATCCTGCCGGGTGTGAGTGGGATGGTTTTTCCAGTTTGTACCCGGCTACACGTGCCCGTGCGATATCCGTGGAGCTGGAACGGCTGCCGTGTCGGCAGTGTGTGTGATCGAGCTGGAACGACTCGAAATTGTGAGCTATGGGAAAAGGAGTATCAACCAGGGATGGTTTAGTACCGTTTTGCCGTCCGACAAACTGTATATCACTATACAAAACAGCTGCTGTTGCGAACGTCCGTTATTGCCCAACAAAGTACACCACCCAGAACCTCGGTCGTCCACGAAGACGGTGTGTTTCTTAATCCCTGCAGCAGTACCACACCCATGGACGAGCTTTCACTCGGCGTCCCACAACCCGTCCTCGAGCGACTCCCCGAGGAGGACGACAGTGCCGCACTCGATATGCAACAGGCAGTTGCCGGCTGGGAGAAACGGCTCAACGAAGCCATTACCGCGGCCGATGACGACGCCGCCGCGGCAGCCGCCGTTCTCGACGCTATCGACCACTTCGAGCAGCGACTCGAGACCTACGATCAGTTCGTTCCCGAGTTGCGCGCCTGGGGTCAGTCACCGATCTACGCCATCGCCTGGCGGACGCTCTACGCTGACCTGATCGCGCAATTGTACGACCACGACGACCTCGCCGACCATCTCGACCGGGAACGAAATGCTCGGCTCGTCGAAGATGGTATTCGACTCTCGAAGATGGACGACTGACTCCCCAGGGACAGGGTGAATCAAGCCACAAGGATTTTGCTGTCGAGGCCATAAGAGAGGTGCGTGCAGTCGAGGGACGACTATGCTGACTTTCAGGGCGAACTGGATCTGACGACACGGCTCCGCCGACGGGTCCTGCCAACGGTTCACCGGATCAAAGAACCCTTTGGCGGGTTTGCCACCTGTACGCAACACCCCGCCGAGTACGTCGGCACCGTCGAGCGGAGCCTCGGTGCGTTTCGACCCGACCTCGAGGCGATGTCGTTTTCTCCGGAGCCGATTGCCGCGCTCAAAGTGCTCGATGATGGCCGGTTTTCGGCGGGAAGCTGGGTTCGCCGACAGTCACGTTTGGCCGACTGGCAACTCCACGTCACGCTCTTTCAGGATGGCCGCGATACAGTTGAGGTATTCGCCCACCGGGAGTACTCCTGGCTTCGCCATCCGTACAAACACTACGTCGGCGACGGCTGGGACATAGACGGCGGGGTGACTCGGATGCGATCACTGCTCGAAGATCACGGTGTTGCGTTTGCAGTGAAGTAAGGGACACACTGCGTTCGAGTTTGCTGGATAGGCATACTTATTCACCGGCCCGATGAATCGCGAACCAATGGCACGGACGGAGACCGTTGTCGCGTTTTCAGATCTGTATTTGCCGACGGTCAACGGCGTCACGTACACGATTCAACTGTGGCGAGACCGATGGAGACAGCGACGAACGGCGATGCCGGTCGTCTTTCCAGAGATGGATGGACACGAACCCGGGTCAGGAGAGTTCCCGCTTCGAAGCGTCCGTGCGCCGCTCTATCCACAGTACCGGCTCGGATTACCGGCGGTCCCGGACGCACTCGATACGGCATACGAACCGGACATCGCCCACGTCCATACGCCTTTTACGATCGGTTTCGCGGGAATCCGATACGCTCGCAAACAGGGGTGTCCGGTGGTCGCTTCCTACCACACACTCCTCGACGACCGCGCGAGTCAGTACGTTTCGGGCAACGTTCTCGACGGTGTCAAGCGGACGTGTCGACTCTACGAGCGGTCGTTCTTCGAGCGCGTCGATCACGTCACGGCACCGACCTCGTTCGCCCGCGATCACCTGCTCGAGACCGTCGACGCCGACGTCGATGTGACAGTCGTCTCGAACGGCATCGACACCGACGTGTTCAGACCGGTCGACTCGAGGGCCTTCGAGGTAAGATACGACCTGCCAACGGACCGCCCGGTACTCGGGTATACCGGTCGCCATGGTGAGGAAAAGAACCTCGAGGAAGCCATCGATGCCGTTGCCGGAACGGGGTTGACGCTCGTGCTGGGTGGAGACGGTCCAGCGCGGGAACGGCTCGAAACGTATGCGGCGGAGGTGGATGCCGACGTTCGATTCCTCGGGTTTCTCGACCGAGACGAGCTTCCGGCGTTCTACAGTGCCCTCGACGTGTTCGTCTTTCCGAGTCCGGTGGAGACACAGGGACTGGTAGCTCTCGAGGCGACCGCTTGTGGGACGCCAGTCGTGGCCGTCGATGCTGGTGCATTGACTGATTCGGTAATTCAGGGAGAGACGGGGTATCGGTATCAGCAGGGGTCGATCGGTGACTTCCAGTGGGCAATCACTCGCTGTCTGGAGGAACAGGATCGCCTTTCCGCCCTGTGCCGGCGGCGGCGATCGATGCTCTCGGTCGAGTATTCGATCGGGCAGTTGGCGTCGCTTTACGATGACCTCGAGTGAGCGAGTTTTGGACGGGCTAGGGTGGGGGAGACCGCCGAACCTATGGTCTGGGCCGACAACGTGGAGGTATGGCTATGGAACTCGAGTTGCGGTTTTTCGCGACCTTCAGAGACGCGGTTGGGCAGAAAGAACTCGCGACGACGGTCCCTGACGACGCGACAGTCGGCGACGTGTTGTCGATGCTCGAGGCGGAGTACGAGGGCTTAGAGGGGCAGTTGCTCGAGGACGGGGCGATCCGGCCACAACTGAGCGTCCTCAAAAACGGCCGTGACGTCATCCACATGGAGGGTGTCGAAACGCCTCTTGAGCCCGAAGATCGGGTTTCGGTGTTCCCGCCGGTTGCCGGCGGGTAGAGCGCGCGAGCAGACCTCAGTAGTTTTTGAACAACAACGCCCGGACGTCGTCTTTCGTCTGGACGTCTTCGGTCGACTCGTCGGGGAGGGTCACTCGGTAGCGATAGTCCGCTGCCGGTGACTCCTCCCACTTGTCGTCGTGGGTCTCGAGAAGACTCATCATCCGATTGAGCATATCATCGTCGTCTGCCGCACCTCCGTCGTCCGTGTCATCGTCGCCGTCCTCCGTCTCGACGTCGTCGGTGTCCGCTGACGCTGCTTCATCAGCGTTTTCGTCATCGTTGGGTTCGATTTCAGCCGCTGTCTCATCGTCGCCGCTTTCAGCCTCGTCGTCGCTCTCGCCGTCGATCGCTTCTTCGACCTCGTCGTCGACGGCTTCCTCGACCGACGGGTTCGCCCCCTCGAGCGATTCGTCGTATCGGATCTCCGCGCCGTCGTCCCCGGCAATGGCCGCGTCGACGGCCGCCGCCACGTCTGCTGTTGCACCCGTTCCAGACTCGATATCCTCGAGGTCGAGTTCGATATCGAGGGCGTCATCGCCATCGGCCTCGAGTGAATCGATCAAAAACTGGACGGCATCGCGTTCGCGAACGAAGCCGTACTTGCCGACGACCTCTGCTGAAATCGCCGCCCGGAGTCGCTGTATCACTGCATACTGTTCGTCCGTGACCTCGAGTGTCTGCATACCTGACCGATGTGGCGAGGGGTACATATAGGTGGGTGCCCCGACGTGTTCGCCAGCCAAGACACGGGAAGTCGGTGCGTTCTATAGGGGGAGGGCCCACCGTTTGAGCATGGTCGACGACCAGACTGACTCGCCCGAGGAGACAATGGACGGCCTCGAGGTCACGGCGTGTGAACGGTGCCCGGCGCTCGTCGAATCCCGAAGCCAGATCGTCAACGGTGATGGCCCAACCGACGCCGACGTGCTCTTCGTCGGCGAAGGGCCGGGAGCTACCGAAGACGCCGAGGGACGCCCGTTCGTGGGTCGAAGCGGGTCCGTTCTCGAGGAGACATTGCTCGAGGTCGGCCTCGAGCGCGAGCACGTTCGGATCACGAACTGCGTGCGCTGTCGCCCACCGGAAAACCGCGATCCACGAACGGGTGAACTGGCGAACTGTCGGGGGTATCTCGAGACCGAAATCGCTCGCCTCGACCCAGAGATCATCGTCACGCTAGGGAAGGTCCCGAGTGAACACCTGCTGGAGCGGTCGGTGGCAGTAACGAAAGAGACGGGCACCGTCGAGGAGATTCGACTCGATGGGAGCCCTCGTCGCGTACTCATCTGCCTTCACCCGGCGGCGACGCTCTACAATCGGAGCCAGCTAGGGGCGTTTCGGGAGACGCTCGAGACGGCCGCAGACCTCTCCGGTTCGGACCACTCGAGACGTGGGGGGCAGTCTCGTCTCGATGGGTTCTGAAGTGTGCCACGCTGGTCTGTGGCTCGTGAGGAACCTGTCGAGTAGCACTACGGGCGGTGTTCCAACCCTCGGTAGTGTCGTTGGGACTGTATTCACGAACAACGCACGTCATTTCCAATCTGTTTGAGACTCCTTTCTCACGAGTGGGTCTCAGCTGTACTATCGACAGTCGTTCTCGTATTTTCCCACCCAATCATCCACTCATACTGTTTTCTTTACCGCTTCTGTCGTGGTATCGCTGCTCATACTGGGCTACTATATAGATGACATAGAAAACACTAAATGGTCTGGAACAAAGTTACCCTCTATGTCCGATAAGGGCTTATGGAGAGCAAACCGACGGAAGGTGCTGAAGGGGGCTGGCGTTGCCGGTGTCGCTGGACTCGCAGGATGTCTCGGTGACGAAAACGGCGACGACACAGCAGCCGATGACACGACTGACGATACCAGCGGGGACACCGTTGGCGACACCGACGACCCGACTGAAGTGAGCTGGGTGATGAACCCAGCCGAAGAGACGGTCGACATCGAGGTTCAGTATCAGCCGCTTTTCGACTACCTCGAGGAAGAGGCTGATGTCGAAATTAACGGTATCCAGACCTCGGATTACGCGTCGACGGTCGCCGAACTCGAGCGAGGCAGTGGTGACTTTGCGGACACCTCACCTGGTGCAGTCGCACAGATCCCTGACGTCATCGACGTCGTCGGGATGCGTCTGGCGTTCGGTTCCGAACTGTACTTCTCGACCATCGTGACGACCCCGGACAGCGGTATCGAAACACTCGAAGACCTCGAGGGCGAGGAAGTCGCAACTGCAGGGGCGACGTCCGTTTCCGGTGGCATGGTCCCCATGCTAATGTTGAGTCAGGCCGGCCTCGACGTCGGTGGGGCACCCGACGGTGATCCGGTTGATTTCACCTGGCGGACCTCAGACCACGACACGGCACGCGAACAGCTCATCGACAATCCGAGTATTGCGGCGGCCGGGACCGGTGACTTCTCGACGAGTGCCCACGTCCCACAGGAGCAGTTCGACGAGATGTCCCAGGACTTCGTGGATATCTCAGTCGAGTACGAGGATGCTGGGACCCGCGACCCCGAATTGAAGCTCCTCGCTGTCTCCGACCCAATTCCACGAGCCCCCATCGTTGCCCGTGCCGACTGGGACGACCCAATCCGAGAGGAACTCGAGACGCTCATGCTCGAGGCAGAGCCCGAGGTCTTCCAACACGACGAAGACGAGCTGGCAGACATGCTCGGTGCCGACCCGGACGACGATGAGTTCGAAGACCACCTGCTCTGGTTCGACGGTATCGAGCCAGCCGATCACGACGATTACGCACCGATCGTCGATCTGCTCGACGAACTCGGACTGGACCCCGAGGAACTCGACTAATCTCGACGGCTATTTCAAACCGTACTTATTTCATTGACCATGGGTGAAGTCATAGTTGACAGCCTTACGAAAAAATTCGGCGAGGTGACCGCCCTCGATGACGTCTCTTTCGAGGTGCCAGCCGGTGAATTCGTTATTATTCTCGGCGTGTCTGGTTCGGGGAAGTCCACGTTGTTACGCTGTATGTCCGCGTTGACCAAACCGACGAGCGGCGAAATACGGATACGGGGCCAACCGATGACCCGTCCTCGTCCGGAAGTTGCAATGATTTTTCAACAACACAATATTATCGGTGATCTGTCCGCCTACTCGAACGCGCTCTCCGGGGGCATGAACCGAAGTGGTTTCTTCGAAAGCCTGCTCCAGTTGCAGGATGACGACGACAAGTACCGAGCGCTCGAGGCACTCGATACCGTCGGATTGCTCGAGGAAGCCCAGCAGAAATCACGCCGGATGAGCGGGGGCCAACAACAGCGGGTCGGTATCGCTCGGGCACTGGTGCAAGAGCCCGAGGTCTTACTCGCAGACGAACCGGTCGCGAGCCTCGATCCGGGCAGTGCCCAGGACGTCATGCAGTATCTCGGTGCGGCGTCCGAAGAGCGTGAGTTGACGACGTTCATCAGCCTCCACCAGGTCAACATCGCCCGAAAGTTCGGTGAACGCTTCATCGGCCTTCGGGATGGCCAAAAAGTGTTCGATGGGTACCGAGACGAGTTGACTATCGACGTCATCGACAACATCTACGGGGATATCGACACCGAAGGAATGTTCGTCAGCCAATCGGGCGACTCGGAAACGGAGGCGACACCGTGAGCGACGAGAGCGACCCCGAGGTCGCGAGCGATGGTGGGACCGCCACCGGGGGCGACGGAGTAAACCGGGATAGTCGTCTCACCGAACAATACGAGCGTATCCGTCAACGCCGCCGCCGCCGGGCGATTGCCAGTGTCGGACTGGTCACTTTTGTGCTGTTCGTCTTCGTCCAGGGGTTGAGCGCGACGGAACTCTTAGACGGTGACTTCACCTGGGAACACTTCGGGACGTCACTTCGTAACTACTTCCCGACGACGACGTTCGGACCGGGCGTTCCGTTCCTCGACCTCGGACAGTACACCGCGTTCATCATCGATCGGAACCTGCTGTTCGATCCGGAAATCGCCTCCCTGTTACTCGAGGGACGATTCTATACGTTCTTCTTCGAGGAACTGGGGATGTTCGCTATCTTCGGCCAGGCGGGTATCACGCTCGCGATGGGTGTGGTCGGAACGATCATGGGCTTCCCGTTTGCGCTCATGTTCGGCGTGCTCGGTTCCGAGCGCGTGACGCCGTTCCCGTTCAACTTCATCTTCCGCGGCTCGATGTCGTTCATCCGGGCGATTCCCGCCCTCGTGTGGACGCTGATCTTTATCCCGCTTGCCGGGCTTGGACCGGCCGCGGCGACGTTCGCGATCGCCTTCGACACGATCGGAAACCTCGGGCGGTTGTTCGTCGACGAACTGGAGGAAATCGCCGACGGCCCGATCGAGGCCATGGAAACGACTGGCGCAAGCAAGCCACAGACGATCGTGTTCGGGATGTTGAGCCAGGTCAAAACCTCGTTCATTGCCTGGACGCTCTACATCCTCGAGATCAACGTCCGGATCGCGGTTACCGTCGGTGTCTACGGGGCCGGTGGTCTCGGGCAGGTCGTCGAGTCTCAACAGGGGCTGCTCAACTGGACGGAAGTGATGGCGACGTTGCTGTGTATCTTCGTCCTGATCATCACTGTCGAACTCTTCAGCCAGCGCCTCCGCTCCCGACTTCGTTCGGACGACGAGGTCATGGGCTTGAAAGAACTCATCACCGGCTTCCCACGACGGATGGCCGAGTCGGTGATGAAGTAGCGTCCTTCTCCCACCTCCTCCGACCCCACCGTTGCTCGAAAGGAAACCCCTTTTGCAGTTCATTACCGACCTCCTCGTATGAGTCAGCAGGTTCACGCCGACGTCGCCATCGTCGATTACGGCCTCGGTAACCTCCGCAGCGTCACCCGCGGCCTCGAGCGCGCCGGCGCAGCCGTCGAGATCACCGACGACCCGGCGGCGTTCCACGACGCCGATGGCGTCGTCCTTCCCGGCGTCGGGGCGTTCAAAGAGGGTGTCGAAAACGCCGACCCCTTGCGAGCGGACCTCCTCGAGGTGGCCGATAGCGGGACGCCACTGTTCGGTATCTGTCTCGGAATGCAGATGCTTCTCACGACGAGTGAGGAAGGCGAGACCGACGGCGATTCGGCCGTGACCGGCCTGGATCTGATTCCGGGAACGAACGTTCGGTTCGACGCCGGACAGAAGGTGCCACACATGGGCTGGAATCAGCTCTCGGTCGAACGGGAGCACCCATTGGTCGAGGGCGTTGACGGCGAGTACGCATACTTCGTCCACTCCTACTATGCCGTTCCGGACGGGGACCGCGCAGCCGTGGCGACGACTGACTACGAACAGGTGTTCCCCTCAGTGGTCGCGAACGAATCGGGGACGGTCTTTGGCACCCAGTTCCACCCCGAAAAGAGTGGCGAGACCGGTCTTCGTATCCTCCGCAACTTCGTCGAGTTGTGCGACCCCGATGGCGACTGAGCGCAATTCCTCTCTTCCGATCACCTGAGCGCGGCTTCGATCCTCAACGCCATGCGTGTCCGTACGGGTAGAGTTATTTTTACCGTCCCGACGCTGGCGTCGGTGCCGGGGTGATATTGTGAAACTCGCCGTCTTTCCAGCGGACGATGACGTGATCACCTTCGTCGACCCAGGTTGCCTCCTCACGGGGGATCACTTCCTGACCGATCGTATCGCGGCCGTCCTCGAGTAAGACGACCACGTGCTGGCCGTCGACGATTCGATCGACGGTACCGAACTGACACTCGAGCGGGCCGGAATTTCCTCCTCGGGGACAACCTGGTGTTCCATTTGGACTGCTCGGGTGCTCCGTGGCTCCGACACTCGCTGTTCCAGCGAGGCCAACCGCCGCGAGTCCGGTGAGCGTTGTCAGCACGGTTCGTCTGCTCGTCACTATGTCTCGTGACATACCGTCGGTCGCCGCTCGATAGTATATAAACATGAAACCGCAGACCGACGCAGTGCCGACGCTGGATTGCCGCTTCCCCGACCCCTGTGTAGCAGGCCCGCGTGTGCTTGGGTATGCCCACCATCCCACCAGCGGGGTTCGGTACCTCCGGCCACGAAGGCGACACGTGCGTCGAGAGCGTTATCGAGGCCCTCGAACTCGGCTATCGACATATCGATACGGCTCAGATGTACGATAACGAGCGTGAGGTCGGTCAGGCGCTCAAGCGGGCGGACGTCGACCGCGAGGAGGTCTTTCTGGCGACGAAGGTCCATCCCTCGAATCTGGCAGCCGACGACGTCATCGAGACGACTGAGGAGAGCCTCGAGCGCCTCGGCGTCGAGCAGGTCGACCTGCTGTACGTCCACTGGCCGGTCAAGGCCTACGAGCCAGAGTCGACGCTACCAGCGATGGACGAGGTTCGCGAGCGGGGGTACACCCGCCACGTCGGGGTGAGCAACTTCACGATTCCGTATCTCGAGGAAGCGATGGAGATCCTCGAGTCGCCGATCGTCGCGAACCAGGTCGAATTGCATCCACGACTCCAGCAACCCGAACTCGTCTCGTTCTCGCGTGAACACGACATCGAGACGGTTGCCTACTGCCCGATCGCCAAAGGAGACGTAAGCGATATCGAGACGATTCAGTCGATTGCAGACGCCCACGATGTGACGCCGGTTCAGGCGACCCTCGCATGGCACGCCGGACGGGAGGGTGTCTCGGCGATTCCGAAAGCGACGGGTGCTCATATCG
>SL_5KL_010_SEDDRAFT_10001872_pt1 | contig 12215 bp, 11 predicted proteins | sample SodLakKL_010_SED_FD_9118 | JGI IMG/M metagenome (IMG submission 9118)
CGGCAACCATACAAGCTGGTTGGAAGAAATCCCGGAGGAGGGCCTGGTACAGCGGCTAGCCGATGCATACCAGGTTATTTTCGTGCTTCCCGATGGGGATCCATTAAGTTTTTATATCGACAGTCCCTGGAACGATGAAGCCCAGTTTGAAACCCACATCACCCAGGAAGTCATCTCCTTCATCGATGACAACTACCGAACCATTGCAGACAAGACCGGACGTGCAATCACCGGGCTGTCCATGGGTGGACACGGTGCCCTCTACCTGTCGGCGCGCAACCCGGAATTGTATGCTGCGGCAGGCAGCATGAGCGGCGCAGTGGACATCAATGTGGAAGGATGGGACCTTCCCGAAGACAGCACCAGGGACTTTTTGGCAGAGATGGGAGAAGCCATGGGGAAGGAAGAGCTGGAAAAAGGCTTTTTGTACGCCCATTCGGTCACCAATCTTGTGGACGAAATGAAGGAGAATGGCATCCCCTTAATTATCGATTGCGGCATCGACGACTTTCTCCTGAAGGCCAACAGGGATTTGAACAACCGCTTGCTGGAGGCCGGGGTTCCCCACGATTACATTGAACGCCCGGGAGCACACACGTGGGAATACTGGGGCAATGCATTGCCATACCAGGTGCTCTTTATATCCAAGATCTTTCGCAGCAATGCGGAATAATAGCGATGGTTGCAGACTGAACTGCTTTGACAGGTTTCAATTACAAAGCATCCATCATAACGCTTCTTTGACAAAGTTTTCCTGAACCTTTGGTTTTACATTGACCTCTTCTGAAGCCAGCACATGTCCAGCATCATGCCGCAAACAGCCTGGCAGTTAAACTGCCATGGGGCCTGGGGCACTTACAGCTGAAACAAACAAGACAGTAAACAGAAATTATTTCTGGATTTCCAAACATGTTAGGGATTACCGGTTGATCCACAAACAAAAACCCTTTATGCAGCTGATGTTACAACGTTGACCCAATTCTTCAGCTCAACCGCATTACATACGCATGTTATTTTTCTGTATATTTGTTACCGGGCATGATTCGGCTATCCTAATTAAATAGATGATTCCGTATGATTAACAATAATCTTGAAGCATATGCAATATTTTGACCTAAACCTAAAGCTCATGAAAAAATGTCTTTTATCTTTACTATTTGGCCTGTTTTTTATGATTTCCCCATCAACAGCCCAAGAGTTCAGCTTTCAAATGTATTTTACAGATGCCCAGGGCAATAAAGACACACTTACCATTGGTTATGACCCCGCGGGATCTCGAGACACCATCATACCTGATTTTGGTGAAGAGAACATCGCAAATATCCCGTTTGATTCAATTTTTGATGTGAGAATAACCAACCAGGCTGACATCAATGGTGCTAGCTTTTCTTATGATTATGAATTGTATCATACAAAAAAGAAAATCGTATTGCTTGATTGCGAAGAAGATTATTTATGGTTCGACATCATGCCTTTCGTCAATATTGATATCAGGGCTAAACATTGGCCTGTAAAAATAGAATGGGATGATCATATGTTCGAAAGTGAATGTCATGCCGGAAGTCTTTTTGCTTCCTGGCATCCCGCATTCTGGTGGGATTGGGGAATCTCTTACAGCGATTTTGAAAGAATTGTGCTGAATAATAACAACGAACTGGAATTTGCTGCCAATTACCCTGAGAGTTGGGAAGACCACACACCTGACGACTATCATAATTATTATGCTGACGATGATGGCAATCCCATTGCGACCTTTTGGCTGGCATTTGGTGACCCATCACTGCTTACGCTAAACACTCCTGAAATAAGCCCGGATGATGAAACCATAGTTTATCCCAATCCTACTACCGGCCCGGTCAAAATCATTAACAACAATCAATCAGCAAAACAAATCATTATTTACGATACAACGGGCAAACAATTCTTTGCTGAGAAGAACAGTAATGAAATAGATTTAGGCCATCTTCCGGATGGATTGTATCTTATTAAAATCACCTGGGTTGGCGGGACAACCGAAATACATAGCGTCTTAAAAAATGATTATTTTTAAGATATTGGTTTTCAAGTTTAATCCTTATGGTGGATCATTTTAACAGAAAAACCAAATAAAAATAATCAATGAAAAATGCATTATTCATATTCATTTTTGGACTGTCAATAACATGTTACTCCCAGGAATTTGGACCACTTAATGCTAAATGGCATTTTGCGAATTGTTATTTAGATATTGATGGACCCATAACTTATTCTGTAATTAAGTCTGATAGAGATACAATCATTGATGAAAAACATGCTACTATAATCCATCTATATGGTGGTAATAACGGAGTTGACTTTGTAACAGACTTGATTGTTCATGAGGACCAAGGAAAAGTTTACTTTTTTGAGACAGGTGAGTTTAAATTGTTCTTTGACTATAATTTGAATGTGGGTGATACTTTAGCCTATAGAGTTCCTGTAAATGCACCGTTATTTCAATCTAATTGTGGGGGTGACGAAGTTGATTATAATAGGGTTTATTATGCTTTGATCAATGATATAACAACCCTTGAAGTTGATAGTGTTGAATTATTACAATTTCACACAACTGTTATCGAACCTGAAGATTATGATGGCACATATAGTTTTTGGGAACTTGGGGTTTTTACTCAACGGATTGGATCACCACAAGGACTTTTTGGGAGGTCAGAAGTAGAACCTTTAGGTGGATTTCCGGGTTATTATAGGTGTTATGAGGATGATGAAATAAGTATCAATTTTTTTCCTTCTTCTCCCTGCGATTTTACGACAACGAACATAACCGAATTCGAAGAAGATGTTATAATATCTTACTATCCTAACCCAGCAGAAGACTTTCTTAAAATAAGGTTATTAAACGAAACTTGTAGCAGAATTGATTTAATTGATACCCATGGGAAGATAGTCAAAACAATGCTACCAGAAGGGCTAAATGAACTTGAACTCAATCTTTCGAATATACCACCGGGACTGTATTTCTTGAGATTGGAATGTAACGGACTAACAAGAAAATACAGGAAAATTATTAAGAAATAACATCAGTGAAATGATCCACAATATACAGGAACATGAGCGGTCTGCCAGACCCAGCGAGTATTCCCGGTTAAACTACACCACAAAACCCTTTAACCAGCTGTGGCAGCAATGTGACCACAATCTATTACCTTAATGTAAACCTCCGGCCTACTGCATAAGAAAGAACAGCCACCATAGAGGAGAATTCATTGAAAAATGTCCTGATTGCCTGAAACAAATCATTGCTGGACCATTTGGACGATTTGATGTGATTTCTGTTTCTTTTTTCCTATTTTTATTACCACAACCAAAACGTCTAAACGCATGGAAATAAAGCGAATCGATACTACATACGACACCAGGAGCGATTCAAAAGGAAAAGACCCTGACAGCGCAAGCATTCCATTGAAGCAATACCACAAGTTGTTGTGGAGCAAACCATTGCCTGGTGGCAAGTTGTTTACACTGGCTGATAAAAAAAAATTATTGTTAATTATCTCAATTTGTTTTTTGCTAATAATACATCAGCAATAATGCTTATCAAAAACAATATTTACTCCCCATTTGCAAATATTTACAACCTTTCCCATTACCTTTTTTACCTGTTCCACAAACCGCTCCTCATCACTATTCCTATCAGACAAATGAATCAGCGCCACATTCTCAACTTTAGACAGATGAGGATGTTGTCTTCCAACGACTAATTCAATGAAAACACCAGAAGTCAAAAAAAACACCCGCTACTAGCGAGTGCTTTTCAAAATTGCAAGCGGTTTACAATACCAGGAATCAGAGAAGAACCTCTGGCAATCCCTCTTTCCAATTGGGCGCTCTATCTTGGCATTCTTCTGATGACCACTTTTGTAGTGATCCGATTCAGAAATTTGATCTAAGTAATCTTTTTGCTTATTGAAGGAAAAGCCGCTTCGTAAGAGGTGGCTTTGCAGGAACTCTGCTCGCAGCATTATTGATTCATGCTGTGGATCAACGCATTGGATCTTGCCACAGGGTAAGGGTTGATTTTTGTGGCCAGCTGCTGAGCTACCATACATCGCTTTACCCTGCTGGGCGACAACCGAGCCAGGAGAATTCTGTCCAGAGAAAGTGTTCACAGATACCATATTGCCTTTCTGAGTTTTTACTATCTTTATAAATAGACAGATAACTCTTTCTTAAAAACCGGGAAAACTGATCCCAAAACATGCAAGGCTGCTGTCTGACAACTCGGAAGACCAGGAGGTTTTGCGGATCGCTTCTCCCTGGTTAATATCACGGAGACTGTTCTATTCAAAGGCGTTGTCGGGTGATGGAAACGTCATTGAAGTAGGGACGATCAGCAATCCTGCCAATCTTGCCTCCTATACCCCCTTGCAAACATTTGATGTAAGCACATCGTATCAGGAGTTCACCTATTCTTTTGCTGATTACACAGGAGATGACAGTTACATAGTTTTTAAAGCTTCTTTCCCGGCGATTATACGGACATTATATTTTGATGATTTTGTGCTGGAGGCGATCTCTGAGCTGCCGATCCTGGATGTGTCTCCCGAAAGCCATGATTTTGGACAGATTCAGACTGGCACAGATTCGGATCAGCAGGACTTTACCATCTCAAACCAGGGTGAGGGCCTTTTGGTGATCGGCCCTGATGATATCAGCATCACCGGTAGTGATAATGAATATTTTGTTCTGGACAACCTTTCGGAGACGGTCGAGTTGGAGGGAGGAGAAAGTGCGGTCATTGGCGTGGTCTTTTCTCCTGATACTGAAGGGATAAAGACAGCACAACTGGAGGTCGACGACTTTTTAGTCGCTCTTGAGGGGGAAGGCGTGGACGCCACCATTACTGAATTTCCATGGCTTGAGGACTTTACAGGGGTGCCCTCAGGAACAGTCCCGTTTGGCTGGATCAGGGATGATCCCAACTGGAGGGTTGCCAATACAGAAGGAGCGGGCGGAGAGGCGCCTGAGTTGAGGTTTATGTGGAGCCCTGTCGTGGATGGGATATCCTATCTGAGAACGCCTGTGATAAATACTTCAGGATACATTGAGCTGCTGTTTTCGTTCAAACAGTATGTGAATAATTTTGCAGACCCCGGCCCCTATACACTCAGGCTGGTGAGCATTGTGGGAGATCAGGAACACCTGATCCATGAATGGGTGGATCCATCCAATATTCCCGCAGAGGAATACTGGGTCGTGCTTACAGAGGATCACGGCATCGGCTCAGATGAGCTGCGCCTGGCTTTTGTTTTTGATGGCAACAGCACAGGTATCAGGGACTGGCATATTGATGATGTGGCCCTTGAAGAAGCCCCGGAGTTCTATGAGGTGAGCTTTTTTGTGGGAGAGGACGCTCCGGATCAGCCACCTGCTCAAGGGGCAACCATTGCCTTTGACACGTATGTAGAAGACCTGGTTACAGATGCAGACGGCCTTGCCCATATCGACCTGCCCGATGGAACGTATACCGCTTCTGTCAATAAAACCGGTTATGAGCCGGCAGAGACAAGCTTTACCGTGGATGGCGAGGACAAGGACGTCCAGGTACTGCTGCAGGATATAATTGAAGCACCTTATGATCTGGAGGTCACCATAACTGATGAATTCGAAGGGGAAGCGCTTTTCAGCTGGTCGCACAACGGCACGGATGATGCACGCATATTTACCGGCTTTAATGTCTTTCTCAACGACATGGATGACCCTGTGGCAACAACTGAAGCCAGCGAATATTTGTTTGCGGGGCTTGAGACGGGTGATTATACAGCAGGTGTCCAGGTGGTATATACAACCGGAGTGTCTGAGGTTGTAAGCATCGACTTTTACATGTGTTCACCCTTAAGTCTCCACTGCTTGTCACGGAGGGATTTAATGAAGTGTTTGTCTCCTTTAAAAACCTTGTCAATAACTTTGACACGCCCGGCATCTATACGCTGCAGCTTGTAACCCTGGTTGGCACGGAAGAATACCTGGTGCAGGAGTGGACGGACCCGGATGACATTCCCGCCCATACATTTTCTGCTATCCTGACGCATGAAGACCACGGTGTTGGAGGTGAACATATCCAGCTCGCTTGGGTCGTTGAAGGCCCGTCAAGAGATATCAACTGGTGGTCTTTTGATGATGTTTTTGTTGGTACGGTGCCTGAACTTTATGTGGTCACCTTTGACGTGCAGAACCAGTTCGGCCAGCCCATTGAAAACGCTTTTCTTTATTTCAACGGCATCGAAATGGGTGCCGGCGAATATGTTGTTGGCAATCTGGCCCCGGGTGCGCATAATTATCTTTTTGTCAAGGAAGGCCATGCTGATGCTTCAGGAACGATAGAGATAACAGATCAGGATGTCACAGAACAGGTGGTAATGGAAAAGGACGAGACGTCTGACTTCACAACGGATGTCGACCCCGGCATTCTGGTCTATCCGAACCCGGCAAGTCAACACATATGGATCAGCGCAGGGGAGATGACCCGATCCGTCCGTATCGTTGACCTGGCCGGCAGAACAATGTATTATGCCGATGTTGGATATACCACGCATGAGGTGGATGTGTCAGGTTTTAGCGAAGGCCTTTATTTTGTTAACATATCTGGCCGCGAAAATAACCGAACCGTCAGTATCCAGGTGATCAACTAAAGGTGCAGGACATTGTTTCAGACAACCGGTAAGTTTCGTATCGCTGTCGCGACTGGCTTCATTTATTTTGCCTGTGTGCTCAGTTGGGACTCCCATTGTGCCATATCGTACACCTGCTGTCCGTTTCGATACACCTTCCAGCTTTTGACAGAAGTCCTTTAATCTTGACAATCAGAAAATTGGCCACGCTGGCATTAAATGTGTCCTGAACAGGGCAGTATGTATAAAATATTGTCCCATGGTCCTTTATTATATTCGGATTGCGTGGCGAAATATGTCCAGACAGGTACCCTTTCATGCCCTGAATATTGGCGGGCTGGCGGTGGGTCTGGCCGCCTGCATTATTATTAGTCACTATGTGTTTTCCACAGCAGTTTTGACACCCATCAGCCAGATAGTGCCCGCACATAGAGGTTAAACTATTCCAGGACCACTGAAAACGGAGAACATATCAAATTCGCTTCAGCTACACCAACCATAGGCCGTATCCTGACAGACCGGCTTCCGCAGATTGAGTTGTTGGGCCTGGCCTACAAAGCCAATAACGTGTTTCTTTATAACGACCATTACAGTCATGACCGGGGGTTTTTCTGGGGCGAATCGGCCATGATCGAACTGCTTGGTCTGGAAGTTATTCACGGGCACGGATCAAATGCGCTGGACAGGGCGGATCAGATCGTAATATCCGAGAGCTTGGCCGGAAACTATTTCAGGGACACAGACCCCATCGGCCAGCGGCTCTACCTGAACAGTGAAACCAGCTATGAGGTTTCTGCCGTTTTCCGGGATGTTCCTGTCAACTCCCACTTCCCTGTTGACGCATTCATCTCTTTTGAGGTCATGCGGGAGGCAATTCCCCATGTGTTCGCCAATGGCCATTTTATGAGCCAGTTTTACAACTACCTGAAACTGTATAACGATGCTGACCCGGAAGTGGTTGGTATGATGATCCAGGATGTCGTTGAGGAGGTATATGAACAGGAACTGCGCGAGCGTGGGTTTCATATGCAGATTGAATTGCAACCTGTTGAAGATGTCCACCTGCACTCTGATTTTCACCATGAGATTGCAACCAATGGCAGCCATACGGCAGTCAGCATGCTAAGCATCATTGCCTGGTTTATCCTGATCATTGCCTGGGCCAATTATTTTAACCTGTCTTCGATCAATATTCTCAAACGTTCAAAGGAAACTGCCATCAGGCAGGTGAACGGGGCTGGTTCTGCACAAATCAGGGCCTTGTTTTTGTCGGAGTCGGCCCTGGTAAACCTGATGGCTGTTATGCTGGCATTGCTGATCCTGGAGGCAAGCAGCCCATTTTTTGCGCAGTTCTCCAATATTCCACCCATTTCACCCGTCTGGGAACATAGCTGGATATTCTATATCATTGCCATGGCTTTTATCATAGGCACCCTCACGGCCCTGGTATATACCAGCACCATATTAAAGGGAGATAACCTGAGCCATGTGATGAAGGGCATTACGTATAGCGCCAAAGGCAAAGGTGGTTTAAGAAAGATTATGCTCACCGTTCAGTTTTGCCTGGCTCTGGGTTTGATCCTTTCAAGTATGTTGATTTTCAAGCAGTACCACCATATTATGAATCAGGAGAAAGGATTCCGGACAGACGATGTCCTGGTGCTGAAGGTTCCGGTATTGTCCGATTCGCTGAGCATGATCTCTTATCAGGCATTAAGAAGTGAGCTGTCGTCCCGGGCACCGGTTGAACAACTGGCTTTTTCTACTGTGGTTCCGGGCTCTCCCGTAGATCATAATATTGGTGGCCTGAGACTTGAGGGAAAGGAAGACCATGACACGAAAAACTTCAGGTTGCTGTATGCCGAATCCGATTATTTCGACCTTTATGACATCCCGCTGGTAGCCGGGGAAATGTTCTCGGGCATTTTTAGCATCGATTCTGCAAAGGTTCTGCTTAATGAGACCGCTGTCAGGAACTTCGGGCTGACCTCCCACGAAGAAGCCATCGGGAAGCGTATCTTCAGGGGCCCGTCAACCTTTCATATCATTGGCGTGGTGGGAGATATGCACCAGGTGTCTCCCAAAGAGGCCATGGAACCCCTGACATTTATGGCGCCCACGCACTACAGCGGATACCTGAGCCAGCTGCTGCTGGCCTCCCTTATCATTTTTCCGGTCAGCTACCTCTGGCTGGATCGTTGGCTGAACCAGTTTGCCATGCGGATAGCTATTCCCTGGACAGCCTTCCTGATACCCCTCGTGCTGATCATTATGACCACTTTGCTCACAGTATGGCTGCAATCATTGCAGATCCTACGGATCAACCCTGCGGTTGCCCTGAAAGAATAAAAACGCGTTGACGGCCCTCAGCATCATGCTTAACCTTATCTGGGTGCCGCAACGCATAAAACAGGAAAAAGGCTGCCCCCACATCCGGAAGGCAGCCTTTTCAGGTTTATTTGCGGTCAGCAATTTACATTATCTGATAATGCGTACTTTTTTGGTGTCTGCTCCATCCGCGTTAATGATCCGGAGAAGGTAGAGGCCTTCCTGCAACCCGGATACGTTAATACGGCCAGACTTGTGGTTTATGTGATCCGTGTAAATCAGTTGTCCGGTAAGATCATATACTGCAATCCTTTCAATGGTTATATCGCCGGTGATGTGAATATGCTCGCTGGCCGGATTGGGATAGACGTTGAAGGTGTTCTCCGAAATTCCGGGGACAGATACCGTGGTCTCGAAGTTGGCGGTCAGCGTGATATGTTCATCGGGCATGGTAATGTCGTTTTCCGGTGTCTCTGACACCACCTCGTCATTATGGTCGGTCCAGTTCAGAAACACAAAATCATCGTGTGCCACGGCATTGACGGTGACCACATCCCCGGCATGATATTCGCCGGCTCCGATGACCTCACCTGCATCTTCGGGGTCGGCCAGCAGTGTTAATGTATACGTGGGCACATCATTCACTTCAAGCGTAACAGGTACGATAATCAGGTCTTCGTTCACGGCATTGCTGTTGAGCCTTATGTTGGCCTCATAGGTGCCTGGCTCCAGCTCCTCTGCACTGAAGTCGAGGGTTACCTGTTGGCTCTCTCCCTCGGCTATGGTTCCTGATGCGGGATTCAGGCTAAGCCAATGAACTCCATCATATTGCAGCCTGGCGCGAATGTTCCAGTTGCCGTTTACGCCATAATCGGAAAGGTGTTCCCACTCACTTACATCCTGGGTGAGCCAGTTGGCGTCCATATTGGCGGGGCCGCCATCAACACCCAGGACGAATGAGCCTTCATCATGGGTCATCATTATGCCTACCCAGAGGTCGGCTCCGCTTACTTCCAGTGTTTCATCAAGCACTACCGTGTTCCAGCTTGCTTCCGTGGGCGTAAATACTTGCTCGTGCAAAAGGTCGCCCGGGCTGGTGGTGGTACCTGCATCCCATATCATCAGCTTGATCTCGGTGGGGATATCGCCAACATATACATCCACGGACTCCAGCAGGTAGCCGCCAAATGGGGCAACCATGGATGACGGATAACGGGCTGCGCCATAAAAAGTGCCGCCATCAAGCAGTCCGATCGCATCCACATTAGCCCCGTCATAATTCAGGACAACATCATCTTTGCCGTTCCTTGTTACAGGGTGAAAGCCTTGTGTGTCATTCTTCACGTCAAGCTGTATATCCTGCTTTAAAGCAGTTCTTCCGACAGGCACTTCTTTTGCCCTGACTTCATCTTCGATGAATTGAATGGTGGCCTGATAGCTCAGGTCTCCTGTGCCTGTGTTGGTTATAGTCATGCTTTGCTCAGCAGTTTCGCCTGTATCGAGGGTTTCGTTCAGACTCAGCGGGTCTGCTTCGATCTCTGGCTCTGCGGGGGCAAAATCCACCATGAAGCTGACATCATTGCCGTCCTTGTCCATTCCTGCACCGATCAGGCGGTTCCCGTCTCCTGAAACACCGGTGATCGCGTAAAAAGTCCAGCTCTCCGCATCAAACCAGCCCTGATCTGCAGCATAACCATTGAATGTGGTGAGGTTTCCGTCCGGATGCCTTACAAAAGCCCTGCGTGAGTTGGGCAATGGCGGAAAGCCTTCGGCAGTGAACCCAAACACATAGCCGTCGTTGCTTACCGCAGCTGGGCCAATCATTCCGTCGTTCAAGGTGTTCTGAAAAGTGGTTACCTCACCCGTTTCGGTGTTTAACACAAACCCATCGGAGTTCAGTTCGCCGGTGATGAACTGTCCATTGGGGGAGCCACCATAAGCTTCACCCGATGATGTTTCATCTATGAAAACAATCTCATCATTATGCCAGATCACAGGAGACCGGGATGCAGTTGCTGTCTGCGCCCAGCCGTATACCACCTCACCATTGGCGGTAATGCCATTGGGGCGATTGCCCTCGGGCAGGTCAGCGTGATCGCCGATGTTATCATAACCATCTTCTGACCAGCTAAACGCTTTGTAGTTAAAGCCCGGGTAATATTGCATTCCCACAATGGTGGCTCCATCGGAGGAAATGCCATATCCCGAACTGTAATCATTCATGAAGAACTCAGGTGCTGCGGGGTTCATCCCTAAGAACTCAAACTCATCAGTCGCCAGGCTCCATCTGCCGGCAACCGTGACAGGGTTATCGTTGTATATGAGATCCGGGTCATCGTAGGTAACCACGACTTCTCCGTCATCGGAAACTCCTTCAACCGCAGCAGCAATATTTGTCACACCAGACTCCTCCGACCAGTAATAACCTGATCCTCCGCCAAAAGGAGTTCCTACCACGTGCTGGCCATTTTCAGATATGGCCACGGGAAAGGTATGCGTATCCTGCAAAATCACTAAGTTTACGGGGCTGGCATCCATCACGTTCATGATGATGTCAACGGTTGCTTCAGGGTTCTCTGTGTCGTTGCCTGTTATGGTGATGGTTGCCTCATAAGGACCAAAATCATAGCCTGAGTCGCTAAATGTAAGGTCGATGAACCCGGAAGAATTGCCTGCAACAGTTCCTGAAGCAGGGTCTACTGTCAGCCATCCATCCTCATCGATATAGTCAACTTCTATGTCATAATCAAGGGTGCCAATACCCTCGTTTATTATGGAGAATCCGCTGGTGGACGTTCCGTTTTGGGCGACCGACTGTTCTACCTCCTCAGCATCAACAACCATCACCGGGTCGGAGTCTACCTCTTCACCAAGCGCGATGTCATCAATAATCCAAATATGGGCATTGTCTCCTTCATACCGAAAGGCGATGTAAATGTTCTCTCCGGCATAATCTTCGAGGTCTATGTAAGCAGGGGTCCACTCGTCTGGCGCCGTATCTTCGGTCCACACTTCTACGTAGTCGCCATCACCGGGGTCGGGGCTGCCTGCGCTTACCATGACACTGTTTTTGTGATAAAAATCTGTATCCATGTTGGTTTGCCAGAAGTTCAAAAAGAAGTCTCCTTCGTCGGGCATGCTGATCTGTGGCGTGGTAAGCCAGGTGTCCTGCATCCCGAAGGCAAAATTGTGGAATGCGGCATTGCTTCCATCCGGGGTGTTGTTGATCAGGTCGGTGAC
>SL_5KL_010_SEDDRAFT_10001873_pt1 | contig 12211 bp, 11 predicted proteins | sample SodLakKL_010_SED_FD_9118 | JGI IMG/M metagenome (IMG submission 9118)
GGCTCGCCCGTGCCCAGCCGGTAGAAGTCGGGCACCTGCTCCGCCTGCCGCGGCGAATCCACCTTGTTGGCGACCAGTATCGTGGGTTTGTCGGCCTGACGCAGCCAGTCGGCGATCTCCTCGTCGGCGGCTATCAGGCCGTCGCGGGCATCGACCATGAAGATGATGGCGTCGGCGCGGGCGATCGCCGCCTCGACCTGGTACCTCACCTTATGTTCCAGCGGGGATTGGGGGTCCGCCTGCCAGCCGCCGGTGTCGACCACGGTGATGTCGCGTCCCTCCCACGAAACGGGAGCGAAGATGCGGTCCCTGGTCGTACCCGGAAGGTCGGCGACCACGGCTATCCTCCTGCCCGCGAGGCGGTTCAGGAGGGTCGACTTGCCCACGTTGGGGCGCCCGACGATGGCTACGATCGGCCCGGTCATCGGCCTTATCCCTCTTTGCCGGGTGCCAGCAGCCTGGCCAGCAATGCCTTCTGCGCGTGTAGCCGGTTCTCCGCCTCGTCGAAAACCACCGATCGCGGGTCGTCCAGCAGCCCGGGGGCGATCTCCTCTCCGGGGTGCGCGGGCAGGGGATGCATGAAGATCACGTCCTTTTTGGCCGCGTCCAGCATGCGGGTATCCACCTGGAACCCCGAGAAGGCGTGGCGGCGCTTCTGCCCTTCCTTCTCCTGGCCCATGCTCGTCCAGACGTCGGTGTAGACGACGTCGGCATCCTTCACCGCCTCGTAGGGGTCGGTGGTTGTCCGGACCCGGCTGCCGCCGGCGGCGGCGTACTCCTTGCCCCGGTTCAGCATCCCCTCCTCAAGCTGGTATCCCTGCGGCGTGGCGATCGAGAAGTTGACGCCTACGAGGCAGGCTGCAAGTAGCAGGCTGTTGGCCACGTTGTTGCCGTCGCCCACATATGCCAGTGTCAGGCCGGACAGCTTTCCCTTCTTCTCGCGGATGGTCAGCAGGTCGGCCAGCGACTGGCAGGGGTGTTCCAGGTCGGAGAGCGCGTTGATCACGGGAACGGGAGAGTGTTCGGCGAGTATGCGGACCGTCTCGTGGGCAAACGTGCGTGCGGTTATCGCGTCGACGTAGCGGCTGAGTACCCGGGCCACGTCGGCCACCGGCTCCCGCTTGCCCAGTCCTACCTCTTCTGGGGACATGTAGATGCTGTGTCCGCCCAGCCGGTGCATGGCCATCTGGAAGCTGACCTTGGTGCGCAGCGAAGGCTTCTCGAAAAGCAGGGCCAGCGTCTTTCCTGCCAGCAGCGAAGATGGTCCCTCTCGCTTCATGTGCAGGGCCTGCTCTATGAGCGCTTCGGCCTCCTTTCGGTCAAGGTCTGATATCGATAGTAGATCTTTTTTCATCATCCTCCTCTACCGGATACTACCCGAGAGCATGCCCTTTGTCAACGAGAGATCCGGCATTACACCCTCACCTCAGTCCTCTCACAAAACGAGAGGGAAGAAAGGGGGATCGCGCCCCCTGTGCTATAATTCGCCGCACACAGTCAAGAGTGAGGAGCTTGTATGTCTGAAGCGAAGATCGGCATCATGGGCGGAAGCGGGCTCTACAGTATGGAGGGGATGACCGCGATCGACAGGGTGAGAGTGAACACCCCCTTCGGCGAGCCCAGCGACAGCATCATCCTCGGGGAACTGGAGGGGGTGAGCGTGGCGTTTCTGCCCCGCCATGGCGAGGGGCACCGGATAGCTCCCGGTGAGCTGCCAACCAGGGCCAACATCTACGCCCTGAAGTCCCTGGGGGTCGAGAGGATCATATCGGTGGGCGCCGTGGGCAGCCTGAAGGAGGGGATCGCTCCCATGGACTTGGTCGTCCCCGACCAGTTTATAGACCGCACCGCCGGGAGGCACAGCACCTTCTTCACAGGCGGTATAGTGGTTCACGTCTCCATGGCCGAGCCGTTCTGTCCCGTTCTCAGTAAGGCTGCCTTCGAGGCCGGGGCAAAGGCGGGGGCCAGGGTACACGGAGGCGGCACCTACCTGGTCATGGGAGGGCCTCAGCTATCGACCAGGGCCGAGTCGGAGCTCTACCGCTTCTGGGGCGCCGATATCATCGGAATGACGGCCTGCCCGGAGGCCAAGCTGGCCAGGGAGGCCGAGATCTGCTACGCCATGCTCGCCCTGGTTACCGATTATGATTGCTGGCACGCGGACCATGAGTCGGTTACCACCGGCATGATACTGAACAACCTGCGCAAGGCCGTGCATACGGTGCAGGAGATAATCAGGTTGCTGGTGCCGGCCATACCACACGATCGGGATTGCGCCTGTGCCAGCGCGCTTGAGAATGCCATAGCCACCGACAGGAAGGCCATACCGGACGAGAAGAAGCGAGAACTGGAACTGCTCATCGGCCGGTATATGGACTAGGAACTGATATGTCGGCACGGACCGAGTTCGGATGTCTGCCCACCGCCATCGGCAGTATGCCTCACACCGATCCCGACGAAGCCTGCTCGGTCATCCTGAAGTATCTGCCCGATATCCCTGTATGGCCCCAGTTGCCCCGGCGTGCGCCCGACGAAGGCATGGTCTTGCAGTGCAGCGAGGGTTTCCCCGGTCTGGTCTTCGATGGCGACAGGATTCGCTTCAAACCTTCGGCAGGCTTCGAGAATGACCTGGAACAGATTCATCTCGACTCCGAGGAGGGCAATGCCCGCAAGTACCGGATTTCGGCTGCTTATGCCGCGGGACTGGCCGCCTTTCTCTCCCGCGCTTCAGGCAGCCCGGTGGTCAAGGGGCAGATCGTAGGTCCCGTAACCTGGGGACTAACCGTTATCGGCGAGGATGGCCTCGGCATCCTCTATGACGACACCCTGGCCGAGACCGTGGCCGGGTTCCTCCGGCTGAAGGCCTCCTGGCAGGAGAACGAGCTGAGAAAACTGGCACGCAACACGATCGTGTTCGTCGACGAGCCCCATCTCGTCTCGCTGGGATCGGTCTTCACCCCCATCCCCGAGGAGAAGGTGCCCCTCCTGCTCGGCGAGGTGTTCAAGGGCATATCGGGCATCAAAGGGTTGCACTGCTGCGGCAACAGCAACTGGTCGGTGCTGCTGGAGGCCGGGATCGACATCCTCAGCTTCGACGCCTATAACTACGCCTCCTCTCTCAGCGCCCACTCAGACAGGGTCGGAGCCTTTCTCGAGGGGGGTGGTGGAATAGCATGGGGAATAGTTCCCAGCGACGAGGAGGCGCTGGCCGGCGAATCGCTTTCCAGCCTCCGTGACCGCCTGGAGGACTCCATGGCCATGTTTACCAGGGACGGCATCAGGTTCCGGCAGATAGTAACTCAGGGGCTGATAACCCCTTCGTGCGGCCTGGCCGGCCTGTCGCCGGAGATGGCAACCCGTGCCCTCGAGTTGACCTCTGAACTGTCACGCGACCTGCGAAAGCGCTACTCTTCGTGATCCGGCAGACCGGGGTCCGCTTTCAACGCGGGTTTGGATAAGGTGGAGCGATGCTTACCCGTCAGCACTCTTCCAGTCCGCGTATCTTCTCCACCCTCTGTACGTGTCGGCCGCCTTCGAAATCGGTGGAGAGGAAGGCCCTGACTATGTCCCGTGCCGATGGGGCGTCTATGTCCTCTCCCCTGAGGCAGAGCACGTTGGCATCGTTGTGACTGCGCGCCCGTTGGGCCTCGAACGGATTGTGACACAGGGCCGCCCTTATGCCTTTTACTTTGTTGGCGGCGATGCAGATGCCGATGCCGGTGCTGCATATCAGGATGCCGAAGTCGAAGTCGCCGCCGGCCACCGCCTCTCCCACCTTCACCGCGATGTCGGGATAGTCCACGGAGGTCGTGTCGTAGGAGCCGTAATCCTTATGGCTATGTCCCAGCTCTTCCAGGAAGGGTATGATCACCTCCTTCAGGGCAAACCCCCGGTGATCAGCGCCGATGGCGATGCGCTGCTTCATTGCTCACCTCCAGGTATTCTTGATAGGCTCTCTCGATCTCGTGCGCCGGTATGATGCCTTCACGGAGGACCACCGGCGCCCGCCTGGTTAAGTCGATCACCGTGGACTCACTACCGCCGGGGCATCTTCCTCCGTCGATCACGAAGTCGATCCTGCACCCGAGTTGCTCACGGACTTCGGCAGCGGTCAGGGCCGGCCCGCGGCCGCTGAGGTTGGCGCTGGTCCCGATCACGGGCTTGCCCAGGCCGCAGATGAGAGCCAGGCAGACGGGATGGTCGGGAATGCGTACCGCTATGCCCGGTCGCGTGGCGAGATGGGCGGGCAGCGAGCGCGCAGTGGGCAAGACCACCGTCAGCGCGCCGGGCCAGAAACGCCCCGCCAGGAACCCTGCCACAGTTGGTACCGTGTCGGCAAGCAGCGGCAGGTACTCCGCATCGGCTATCAGCAGGGGAAGCTGCCGGTCCCTGGGGCGCCCTTTTATCTCGTATATCCTGTCCACGGCCCCTGCCTGGAAGGCGTCGGCTCCCAGGCCGTAGACCGTATCGGTGGGGAAGGCGATCACCCCGCCCTTCCTTAGAAGCTCAATCCCGTGCTCGATCTGTCCCTGCAGATCATCCATCTCTCACTGCCAGTATACCACGTCCCATGCGGGCCTTCATCGGATGATCGCGCCCTTTTCTGGAGCCGACGAACCAACGTAGCTTGATAATGGCCGTGAACGATGATAAGCTAAATCCATGCCCCGCCGTAAGTCCAGCCCCGAGAAGAAGCCAGATATCTACAGAGTAACCACAAGCGATGATATCGAAGTCTCCACTTACCTGGAGCTGGCAAAGGAGCTGCACGGCGAACAGCCCGTAGCTGAACCGAAGCTGCCCCCGGGCGAGCGCGAGACCATTGTGGTGCTCGACTTCGGCTCCCAGTACAGCATGTTGATCGCCAGGCGGGTCCGCGAGTGCCAGGTCTACTGCGAACTGGTGCCCTACGATACTCCATGGGATAAGATAGCCCCGCTCAACCCCCGGGGGTTCATCCTGTCCGGCGGCCCCGCCAGCGTCTATGACCCCGGGGCGCCCCTGCCTCTGCCCTATATCTACGAGAGCCACCTGCCCGTCATGGGCATCTGCCACGGGATGCTGGCCATGGCCCATCACCTGGGCGGCCGCGTGGACCGGGGAGCGAAGCACGAGTACGGCCATACCATACTGCATTTGAGCGATGAGGAGTCTCCTCTGTTAGAAGGTCTTCCCTCTTCCATGCCCGTGTGGATGAGCCACGGCGACCAGATAACTGAACTGCCGCCGGGGTTCAGGACCCTGGCCTACAGCGAGAACTCGCCGTACGCCGTCGTCGGCAACGACGCCGGCATCTACGGCCTCCAGTTCCACCCCGAGGTGGTGCACACGGCCGACGGCAAGACGATATTCCAGAATTTCGTGCTCAAGATCTGTGGCTGCAAGGGCAACTGGACGCCCGCGAACTTCATCTCTGATAGCGTGGACAAGATCAAGGACAAGGTGGGCGACGGCAGAGTGGTTTGTGCCCTTTCCGGTGGAGTCGATTCGGCGGTGGCCGCTACCCTGATCGACCGCGCCATCGGCAACAAGCTGACCTGCATATTTATCAACAACGGACTCCTGAGGCGTGACGAGCCGGAGCGGGTGCTCAATACCTTCAAGCGTAACCTGAAGATGGATATCGTCTACGTCGATGCTACCGACCGGTTCCTGGACCGACTGAAGGAAGTCACCGATCCCGAGCAGAAGCGCCTGCGTGTAGGCAATGAGTTCATAAGCATCTTCGAGGAGGAAGCGGCCAAGCTGGGGAAGATCGACTTCCTGGCCCAGGGTACCCTCTACCCCGACGTCATAGAGAGTACATCGCCGGAGACCAAGGCTGCCGTCAAGATAAAGAGTCATCACAACGTCGGTGGACTGCCGGCCAGGATGAACTTCACACTGATCGAACCGCTGCGATTCCTGTTCAAGGATGAGGTTCGAAATGTGGGCCTGGCCCTGGGACTGCCCGAAGATATGATCTGGCGGCAACCGTTTCCCGGTCCCGGCCTCTCTATCCGCATCATCGGCGAGGTGACCCGGGAGAGACTGGAGATCCTCAGGGCTGGCGACTGGATTCTGATGAACGAGATCAAGAACGCGAAGCTCTACCGCCAGCTATGGCAGAGCTTCGCCGTCCTCACGGATGTCAGGAGCGTGGGCGTGATGGGTGACTACAGAACCTACGGCTACCTGATGGCGGTCAGAGCGATCACCAGCGAAGACGCTATGACCGCCGACTGGGCGCGCCTGCCCCACGATCTCCTGGCCCGGATTTCCGACCGCATTATCAACGAGGTGCCCAACGTCAACAGGGTGGTATATGACATCACCAGCAAACCGCCGGCCACCATAGAATGGGAGTAACCCTGGTGGACATGAGCCGGGGCGCCTGCGCATATAAGCAACATAAGAAGGAGGCAAAAGGATGAGCGATTCTTACGAAGAGATCAGCGACGAGGAACTGGACATACAGGATGACCTGGAGATGCTCCGCGATGTACTGGCATACGAGTTGCAGGCCATCAACCAGTACGAGGAGCATCTGTTGTACCTCGAGGATGAAGCGGCGGCCTCCACCGTGGAGCAGATCATCGAGCAGGAGAAGGAGCACGTCGCACAGCTTCTCAAGGTGATCCAGAACCTCGACCCTGTCCAGGCGGAGAAGCTGAGGAAGATACTGTAGGCTCCGGTGGGTCGACCCCGGTAGGGAGCCTGGACCACGACTATTGAAGATACTGGTCGTCGGTAGCGGAAGCAGGGAACACACCCTGGCCTGGAAGATCGTCCGGAGTCCACGGGCGGAGAAGGTCTTCGTCGCCCCGGGGAACGCGGGCACGGCCGCGATAGCCGAGAACCTCGATATGCGCCCGACCGATATCGAGGGCCTGGGCAAAGCGGCGCAGGAACGGGCCATCGACCTCGTCGTGGTCGGTCCCGAGGCCCCGCTGGCCGCCGGCATCGTGGATCACTTCGACGGACTGGGCATTCCGGCCTTCGGCCCCACCGGGGCCGCCGCCCGCATCGAATCGAGCAAGGGCTTCGCCCGGGAACTCATGGAGAAATACGGCATTCCCTGCCCGAAGGGCGCCGTCTTCTCGTCCTACCAGAAGGCCCGCGAGTACCTGCGGGAGCAGCGTATGCCCGTTGTGATCAAGGCCGACGGATTGGCGGCCGGTAAGGGCGTCATCATAGCCGGTTCTCTTGAGGAGGCAGACGGGGCCCTGGCCGACATCATGGAGGCGAAGACCTTCGGTGCCGCCGGGGACAGGGTGGTGATCGATGAGTTCCTGGAGGGCCGCGAGGTCAGCCTGATCGCTTTCTCCGACGGCAGGACGGTGTCGCCGATGGTGCCCGCCTGCGATTACAAGAAGATCGGGGACAACGACGTCGGCCCCAACACGGGCGGCATGGGAAGCTATAGCCCTCCGGGCTTCTTCCCCAAGCAGATGACGGAGAAGGTAACCGGAAATATTCTCATGTCCGCGGTCAAGGCCATGGCCGCGGAAGGCATAACCTACAGGGGGGCACTCTATGCCGGCCTGATGATAAGCGATGGTGAGCCCCGGGTCCTGGAGTTCAACGCCCGCTTCGGCGACCCCGAGACCCAGGTGGTTCTGCCCCTCTTGAAGACCGACCTGGTCGAAGTGCTTATGGCGGTGGTGGAAGAGAGGCTGGACCGGGTGAACATAGAATGGAGTCCGATGGCCTGCGTCGGAGTGGTGATGGCCTCCGGAGGCTATCCCGGCAGCTATCAGACGGGGTTCCCCATACACGGGTTGGATAGCGTCGACAACGACGTGCTTGTCTTCCATGCCGGCACCAGGCTGGCAGGCGACGGTACGGTACGCACCGATGGCGGGCGTGTCCTCACCGTGGCGGCCGTCGCGGAGAGCATAGACAGAGCCCGGGAAAGGGTCTATGACAACATATCCCGCATATCCTTCGAGGGCTGCTACTGCCGCAAGGACATTGCCTTGAGAGAGATAGGTGGTATAAACTCTATCCGCTGAGCGCGGCAGCGTTGTTCGGGACGGTTGCCGACCCGACATCGGGCCGGGCTCCAGACACAGGAGTAAGGAGTTACGAAAGAATGGCGTTAGTAGGTGTAGTAATAGGAAGCAAGAGGGACACGGAACTGATACAGCCGGCGCTGGACACGCTGAAGGAGCTGGGCGTCGAGTACGAGTTCTCGGTTATCTCGGCCCACAGGAACCCGGACAGGGCGCGGGAGTACGGCCTGGAGGCGGAGAGGAAGGGATTGAAGGTGGTCATCGCCGGAGCCGGCTATGCCGCCCATCTTCCCGGCGTCATGGCCAGCTGGACGACCCTGCCCGTGATCGGCGTGCCCCTGCCCACCAGTGACCTCAAGGGAGTGGATGCCCTGCTCTCAATAGCCCAGATGCCGGGCGGGGTTCCCGTGGCCTGTACCGGTATCGGAGCCAGCGGAGCGAAAAACGCGGCCCTGCTGGCCGCCCAGATCCTGGGCCTGGAGCACAGGGAGATAAAGGAAGCATTCCGCAGGCACAAGCAGGAGCTGGCTAAAGGATAATCATGATCGAACGATATTCCAGGCCCCGTATGAAGAGGGTCTGGTCTGATGAGAATAAGTTCGACAGGTGGCTGCAAGTTGAGATAGCCGTCTGTGAAGCATGGGCCGAGCTGGGAGAGATCCCCGGCGAGGCCATGGCCGGGATAAGAAAGGCAGGCTATAACCTGGAGCGTATCGCCTCGTTCCTCGAGGTTACCCGTCACGACATGACCGCCTTCCTCAACTCCGTGGCCGAGAGCCTGGGCGAGGAGTCGCGCTTCGTTCATCTCGGGCTCACCTCCTCAGATGTGTGGGACACCGCCCTGGGTCTCCAGTTGACCGAGGCCGCCGATATCCTCGCTGAAGACGTGGCCGAATTCGTGTCCGTCCTCAGGGAGAAAGCCATCGAGCACAGGTACACGATCATGATGGGACGTACCCATGGTGTTCATGCCGAGCCGACTACGCTCGGCCTGAAGATGGCGCTGTGGAAGGAAGAGATGGAGCGGAATGCCCTGAGGCTGGCCGAGGCGAGAAAGGCGGTGGCGGTAGGCAAGATATCGGGGGCGGTCGGGACCTACGCGACGGTGCCGCCGCGCATCGAGGAGATAGCCTGTGCCAGGCTGGGACTGGCTCCCGAGCCGGTATCGAATCAGATAGTCCAGCGCGATCGACATGCGCAGTTCCTGACCACCCTGGCCATCATCGCCAGCTCGCTGGAGAAGTTCGCCACCGAGATCAGGGGCCTGCAGAGAACCGAGGTGCGCGAAGCCGAAGAGCCTTTCGGCGAGGGACAGACCGGCTCCTCGGCGATGCCCCACAAGAGAAACCCCGAGCTTTCCGAGCGCGTGTGCGGGCTGGCCCGTATAGTGCGGGGCAATGCCCTGGTGTCCATGGAGAACATCGCCCTCTGGCATGAGCGCGACATCAGCCACTCCTCGGCAGAGCGCATCATATTGCCCGACTCCTGCCTGGCGCTGGACTACATGTTCTCGATATTCACCCCGGTGATCAGGGGGCTGAGGGTGTATCCGGAGAACATGCGCCGGAACATCGAGCTTACTCAGGGGCTGGTCTTCTCCCAGAGAGTACTCCTCGCCCTCATAGATAAGGGGCTGGCACGGGAGGAGGCCTACAGGATCGTGCAGGACAACGCCATGGAGGCGTGGCAGGGCAGCAAGAGCTTCCTGTCTCTGCTCCAGGCTGACAGGCGGGTGACGGACAGGCTGAAGGGCGATGAACTGCATGCTCTGTTCGACTACGATCACTACCTGAAGCACGTCGACACCGTCTTCGAGCGGCTGGAACTGTCCTGAGACGGAGACAGGACACCGAATCATGAAGACCGCGCAAGAGTACATCGAGAGCATGCGCAGGATGCGCTTCCATCTCTACATGTTCGGGGAGAAGATCGCCGACCATGTCGACCATCCCATGATCAGGCCCGCCATGAACTGCGTGGCCGCCACGTATGAGCTTGCCGAAGAGGCAAGCTATCCTCAATACAGGGAGCTTATGACGGCCACCTCTCATCTTACCGGGAAGAGGATAAACCGTTTCACTCACATTCATCAGAGTACGGAGGACCTGGTCAGCAAGTCGAAGATGGGCAGAATACTCGGTGCACACACGGGATCGTGCTTTCAGCGTTGCGTGGGCATGGATGCCCTCAACGCGCTGTCTATGGTCACCCACGACATCGACGAAAAGCACGGGACCGGGTACAACAAGCGTTTTCTGGAGTACTTGAGATACGTGCAGGATGAAGACCTGGTCTGCAACGGCGCCATGACCGATTCCAAGGGCGACAGGAGCCGCCACCCGGCCGATCAGGCCGATCCCGACCAGTACCTTCACGTGGTCGGCGAGAAGCCGGGCGGCATCATCGTCCGCGGATGCAAGATGCACCAGACGGGAGCGGTGAACTCCCACGAGGTCATCTGCATGCCGACCAGGGCCATGCGCGAAGAGGACAAAGACTACGCCGTTTCCTTCGCTCTGCCCGGCGATACGGAAGGCATTATCTACATCTATGGAAGGCAGCCCTGCGACACAAGAAAGACGGAGAGCCCCGGCCTGGATACCGGTAACATCCTCTATGGCGGTCAGGAGTGCATGGTGGTCTTCGACGACTTGTTCGTTCCCTGGGAACGGGTCTTTATGTACAGGGAACATGAGTTCGCCGGCGACCTGGTGGAGAAGTTCGCCGCCTATCACCGCCAGAGCTATGCCTGTAAGTCGGGCATGGGCGATGTGCTGATCGGGGCCAGCCAGCTGATCGGCGAGTATCAGGGCACCGCGAAGGCCTCTCACATCAGGGAGAAGATCGTGGATATGATCCACCTCAACGAGACCATGATGTCGTGCAGCCTCGCCTGCGCCTACGAGGGAAAGAGGCAGCCTTCGGGCACGTTCTTCGTCGATGCCCTGCGGGCCAACGTGTCCAAGCTGAACGTGACCAGGTTTCCCTACGATATCGCCAGGCTGGCGCAGGACATCGCCGGCGGTATCATCGCGACCCTGCCCTCTGAGCAGGACCTCAGGCATAGCGACATAGGCAGGCATGTTGCCAGATATTTGAAGGGGGTTGACGGTGTTGAGGTTGAGGACCGCATTCGCATACTGAGGCTGATCGAGAATCTGACGATGGGGGCGGGGGCAGCATGCTACCTGGCGGAATCGATGCATGGCGCCGGCTCGCCGATGGCTCAGAGGATAATGATCGCCAGGCAGACCGATGTCGAAGGGATGAAGGCCAGTGCAAAACGTCTGTGCGGTATCGAGCCGGGATGACCGGTCCTCAGGGCGCAGGATGGTGAGGCAGTCCCTGGGAAGTAGAGGCCGACTCGACGGCCACCGACATTACAGCACTAAAGGAGGTAAACATGAGTGGTGATCCGGCAGTCTTGATGCAGGCGGACCTGCCTCTGCCCGTGTTCCAGCGCGGCAAGGTAAGAGATGTCTACGACCTGGGCGACAGGCTCCTCATAGTCTCCACCGATCGCATCTCCGCTTTCGACGTCGTACTCCCCTGCGGTATACCGGGCAAAGGCGAGGTCCTGACCAGGCTTGCTGCGTTCTGGTTCGAGAAGACCGACCACATCGTCCCCAATCACATGGTCAGGGTAGTGGAGAAGTCCGACATCGAAGGTCCCATCCTGAAGGCGGCAGGGCAGCTATCGGGCAGGGAGTGGGATCCGCCGGAGTATCTAATCGGGCGCTCCATGCTGGTGGCTAAAGCCGACCGCGTCCCGGTGGAGTCCGTGGTCAGGGGCTACCTGTCCGGCTCGGCATGGGAGGAGTACACGGCAACCGGCCGGGTGGGCGAGATCCGCCTGCCTCCGGAGATGAAGGAGAGCGAGGAGTTCCTGGAGCCCATCTTCACCCCGACGACCAAGAGCGATATCGAGCATGACCGTCTCCTGACCGATCGGGACATAAAGGAACTCGGGGTCGAGAGCACAATCAGGGAGGTTGAGGAGAAGAGCATGCTCCTGTACCGGTATACTCGAGACTACGCCAGGGAGAAGGGCATAATCATTGCTGATACCAAGTTCGAGTTCGGTTTCATCGATGGCCGGCTGGCTCTCATCGACGAACTGTTGACGCCGGACTCCAGTCGCTTCTGGGAGGCGAGCCAGTACGAGGTCGGGCGGTCTCAGCCCAGCTTCGATAAGCAACCGGTTCGCGATTGGCTGG
>SL_5KL_010_SEDDRAFT_10001876_pt1 | contig 12197 bp, 20 predicted proteins | sample SodLakKL_010_SED_FD_9118 | JGI IMG/M metagenome (IMG submission 9118)
AGGTCGACCAGTTCGCGAATGTCCTCGCGAGTGATCGCTTCGGCGATCTCGTCGAGTTCGTCGGGATCGAGCCAGACACGGCGCTTGCCAACGTTCATGACGTCGGCGGCCAGTCGTTTCTGGGCTTTGAGATCACTCATCGTCGTCGACCTCCACTTCGATGTAGGTTGGGTTCAACACACGGATCTCCTCGTCCTCGCAGATCTCCTCGATTCGCTCGCGCTTGCGCGCGCCGACCGAGCTGGCGATGCGAACCGCTTGGGCGTCGCCGTCGACACCATCGAGGTCGTCGGCGTTGTGCACGCGGATCTCTTCGAAGCCGCTTGGGTGCAGCCCGCGGGCTGCCTTTGGCGACTTGAAGCCGGGCGCAACTTTCGGGCCGCGGCTCTTGAAGCCACGGCGCTGTTTCGAAAGGCCGCCACGGGGCGCACGCCACGATTCGGGCACGCGCTTTTTCATGTGGTAGTCCTGGCGCTTGAACGCGGGTTTGCCCTCGCGTTTCTTCTGGGCCAGTGCGGTTTCGGTCTCGCTGTCGAGCGCGGGCGTTTTGTCGGCGTGCCCACGGGCGACGAGTTTCGTTTCGACGTCCTCGGCTTCTTCCTCGTCGTCGGCCTCGGCGTCTTCGGTCTCGTCTTCGACTTCGGCGTCGGTCTCCTCAGTGACTTCGAGGTCGCCAACGCCGGCTTTGATTCGGGCGGCAAGCGCGTTGCCGATCCCCGAGATGTCCGAGAGCTCGGCCTGACTGGCGGCTTTGATGTCGGTGATCGACTCATAGCCCGCCTCGCGGAGTGCGTCGGCTTTCGCTGGGCCGACACCGCTGATGTCTTCGAGTTCTTGGGGTTCGTCTGCCATCTCAGGCACCTCCCGCCTGTGGTTTCTCGACGATGTAGACACCGTCTTGGAACACACGGGTGTCTTTGTCTCTGACCTTGGTCAGCTGTTCGATGTCGGCGGCGGTCTGGCCGACGGCCTCTTTGTCCGAGCCCGTCAGGATGACCTCTTCGCCGTCGATCTGTACATCTGTGTCGCCACGGATCGGCGTGCGCCGTTCGGCGCGCTCGCCGAGGAAGTTCTCGATGACGACGTCGTCGCCATCGACACGCACCTGCATCGGGAAGTGTGCGTAGTAGACTTCCATTCTGTACTCCCATCCCTCGCGAACGCCGTGAACCATGTTGCGAATGTGGCTTTCGAAGGTGCCAACCGTCGCGTTGGTTTTGGCGTTCTCGACGTCGGTTTCGATGACGATCGCGTCGTCGTCGGCACTGACGGTAACGTCGGGGTACCACAGGCGGCGGGTTACGCTGCCATCTGGTCCCTCGACGGTCAACTCGAGATGGTCGACCGTTGCGGACACGTCGTCCGGAAGTTCGATTTCGATTCGAGTCATTGTTAGTAGACGTAGGCGATTACCTGGCCACCGATGCCCTGTTCGCGGGCCTCGTAGTGGCTCATGACGCCGTGGCTCGTCGTGACGACGAGGGCCCCGTAATCGCGGGCCGGAAGAAACCGTTTCTCCCACTTCTCGTAGTCGTCTGCCCCAACCGAGTAGCGGGGCTTGACGACGCCACATTCGTTGATTGCGCCTTTCAGTTCGACCTCAAACTCGCCGGCTTTGCCGTCATCGACGAACTCGAAGCCGTCGATGTATCCCCGGTCGTAAAAGACCTCCAGGATCGAGCCGATGATGTTCGAGGCGGGCTGTACCGTGATACCGAGATGGCCAACGCTCTCGGCATTGTCGATGCCCGAGAGTGCGCTGGACAGTGGATCGTTTCCTGCCATGATTAGCTATACTTCCTGAATCCCATGTCGCGGGCGACCTCGCGGAAGCACTGCCGGCAGAGGTTGATGTCGTACTTGCCCACAAGCCCTTGCTTGCGGCCACAGCGTCGACATTCGATCTGCTGGCCGGTTCGCGCGTCGTCTCCGGACTGCTGTTCGCTCTGGCTCATTGGTCAATCTCCACGTCGAATTCGGCCGCGATGAACGCGGTGGCATCCGCGGGAGTCATCTGGTGGCTCGACGGAATCGATCGGGTTTCCTGGTCGCGTTTGGCGACGCGGTAGCCCGGACGGACGAGCGTCACGGTGACGTCGAGTCCGTAGATGCCGATCTGCGGGTCGTACTCCTGGCTCGGGAACTCCGTGTGTTCGGCGACGCCGAAGCTGAAGTTGCCGGTATCGTCGAACTGGCTGATCGAGAGCGTGGTCAGCGGAAGCGCGGTTTCGAGGAAGGCCTCGGCCGCCTCGTTCCGAAGCGTCGTTTTCGCACCGATCGGGTCGCCCTCGCGGATATTGAACTCCGCGATGGTCCGTTTCGCCAGCGTCTGGACGCTGTTATGGCCGGTGATCTCTTCGAGAATGCCCTGTGCATTCTGGAGTTCGCGACCGCCCTCGCCCACAGCCATGTGGACGACGACTTTCTCGATGCGCGGCGTGCGCATCGCGTGGAAATCAGCCTGTGTCTCGCTCATTCGTTACCCTCCTCGCGACTGTCGCCGCTCGATTGTTCCGATGTGCCCTGCGCATCGCCTCCAGTGAAGTTCTCGTCAATAACAACGACGTAGTCCTCGACGGTTTCGAAAACCCCGTCGTCGCCCTCGACGTGAATCGTGTTTGCGCCGCTTCCCTGCGTGACGACGATCTCGGTGATTTCGCCGATCCGACCAGCGTGCTGGCCGTCAACGGCGGTCACGAGTGCGCCCTCCTCGTAGACGAAGTGGGCAACGATCGCTTTGTCCTCGTTGTCGACAACGAGCGAGTCCTTCGTTGCGTACGCGTCAGCGTCAGCAATCCGGACGTTCGTGCCGTCGTGAAGCGTCAGCTGGAAGTCGCCGCCGGGCACCTGTGTTTTGCGAACGATCTTACCGAGTCGGCTGTCGGCCGCGTCGCCGTCGATCGGCGTCAGCGCAAGCCGACCGCCCTCGTCGGGGAAGACGCGGTAGTACTCGTCGCGTTCTGGGAACGCAACAATGTCGAACATGCCGATCGGACGGCGCTCGTCGGAAACGGCATCACCGTTGACGAGCACGGCGCCCTGATTCAGCGCGTAGCGTGCTTCCTTTTTTGAGTTGACGTAGCCCAGCACGTCTCGCAGCAGGACGAGCAGGGGGACGCCGGCTTCACCATGGGGGCCTGCGCCCGCTTTCACGGTGAAGGTGGCCGTCTTCCGCTCGACGGGCCACGAGTTCGGTACCGAGAGTCGTTTCTGGTGGTTGCTCATTCGTTGTCCTCCTCGCCGCGGAGTCGGGCTTCACGGCGGTCGTCCTCGAGATCCAGTTTAGTCACGGTGACGTTGCTGGCGTCGAGTGGCCGGGGGACCTCTTCCCCATCGGACTTCTCGACGACGACGTCTTCGACGTGAATAACGGCCTTCTTGAGATCGACCATCAGGACCTCACCTTCAGTGCCGGCGTGGTCGCCGCGCTGCACCTCGACGGTGTCGCCCGCGTTGACGCGGGTACTGCGGCGGCCATACTCCTCGCGGAGGTCTGCCGAAAGCGGTGACTGGACCCGTTTGTGTCGCTCGTGAAGCGACTCGGTCGCAGCGGATTTTCGCTGTTTGCGTGGTTGTCGTGTCATGCTATACAATCATCGTCGCCGTGGATGCAATGCTCCCGAAGCGTTCTGCGACTTCGCGTGCGATTGGGCCCTTGATATCGGTCCCGCGAGGCTCGCCGTTCTCGTCGATGAGAACCGCGGCGTTGTCCTCGAATTTCACGCGAATGCCGTCAGGTCGGCGGATCGGCTTGCGCTGGCGGACGATAACGGCCTCCAGCACCTGCCGGCGCATTTCTGGGGTGCCTTTGGTGACCGAGACGGTCACTTTGTCGGCAATCCCCGCTTTGGGGTGTCGGTTCTTCGTGCCTGAGTAGCCAGCCACGCTGATGACTCGCAGTTCACGCGCGCCAGTGTTGTCGGCACACGTGATCAGCGAGCCGCGTTCGAGTCCCTGCGTGACGTCGGCTTTGAGTGCCTCCATCAGGCATCGCCTCCAAGCTTCTCGACGACAACGTGGGATTTCGTTTTCGACAGCGGGCGGGTCTCCGCAATTTTCACTTCGTCACCTTCTTCGAGCGAATCGAGCACGCCGGGAACGTGCGCCGGAATACGGGATCGGCGTTTCATATACCGGTCGTATTTGGGCACGAACACGTCGTACTCTCGCTCGACGATGACGGTCTTTGCCATATCCGTCGAGACGACAGTCCCCGTGCGGGTCTGTCCTCTGACGGGAAGTTGTCCGTAGAACGGACACTTCTCGTAGTCGTATGCCTCCGGGTTTTCTGGTTCCGGGGGCAGGGGTACGTCAAGTCCTATCGCCATTTCGAATCTCCTGTGCGTTGGGTTCGGTCTGCAGGCCGTGAGAGCAGTCGGCTGCCATCCACCGTAACGTAGACTTCGCCCTCGCATCCGCCCTGCCCAACAGGGGTTACGGAACATTCCGACGGCAAAGACTGACGGGGGCGGACCCCCGTAGTTTCCTCGCCGAGTTTGGACGAAGACCCCGAGCTCTTTCGACCTCGTCGCGATGACGAGTCCGCTGTGGGTTGATCACCCACCGCGACCTCGGCGGCTTCATTTGTGTTGCTGCCTGCAAACTGGTCGTCAGCCGATTCCTCACCGAGTGCGAATTCGAACACTGAATCCTGCTTTGGAACGCGTTTGTCACCCGACGCTGCCGCCACGACGACCGTCTGCAGTGTCTCGCTGACAACGCGGCCGCTGATGCCGACAAGGTCGGCGTTGGGCGCGTTGGCAACCCGCAGTGGGAGGCCGATGAGTTCGTGTCGTGTGAGCGTTTCGGGTGTGCGTTTCATCGTGGATTACTCGCTTTCGAAGTCGCCTTCTTCGACCTGAATCGTCTTGACCCGCGCAATCGTTCGGCGGAGCAGCTTGAGCCGGCCCGGATTCTCCGGAATGCCACCGGCGGCCTGCAGCGCTTTCAGATTGAGCAGTTCGGTTTCGAGCTCTTCGAGCTCGACTTCCCGCTCGGTTGCGGTCATGTCGCGGATCTCTTCAGAATGGAGAATCGGCATCTATGCACCACCCTCCTTGTCCGCGTCGTCCTCGCTGTCTTCCATCTCGGCGACGAGGTCGGCTGCCTCGGCGGCAACGTCCTCGTCGAGATCGTCGTCAGCGTCGGCGTCTGCTGCGTCGGCGTCCGTGTCGTCGGCATCCGCATCGGCCTCGGCGGCGGCCGCGTCAGCATCGTCTTCGGCCTCGGCGGCCTCGCTGTCGATGACTTCCTCAACAAGCTCCTCGTCGATAACCTCTGCAGGGTCTTCGTCGGGAACCTCGACGTCCTCGTGGTCCGCGTCGGCGACGTCCGGAACTTCTTCGGGCTCGTCTTCGAGCAGTGCCTCGACGCCCTCGTCGGATTCGGCCTGTTCGACGGCATCGAACTCGGCGTCCTCGGTGATCGTGAAGTCGTCGGGCAGCACGGCTCCCGGCGGGATGATCTTGACGGTCACGCCGATCGTGCCGAGTTTCATCACGGCAACGCCCTGACCCTCGTCGACGACGGTCTGGGCGGGTTCGCCGTTGTGTTTGATGTAGCCACGGTTGAACTTCTCAACGCGCGAGCGGGCACCCGTTACCTTGCCGCTGAGGACGATCTCGGCACCGAGTGCGCCGGCGTCCATGATGCGGTCGATGGTGGTGTGGCCCGCTTTCCGGAAGTACCAGCCACGCTCGAGCGCGTTGGCGAGTCGATCCGCAACGATGCGGGCGTTGAGATCCGGCTCGTCGACTTCTTGGACGTCGATCTGTGGGTCTTCCATCCCGAACCGATCGGTCAGTTCGGTCGTGATTTTCCGGATGTTCTTGCCGCCCTTGCCGATAACCATTCCCGGTTTTTCAGCTTTGAGAACGATCTGCGTTCCCATCGGCGTTTTGGCGATATCCATGCCGCCGTAGCCCGCCCGGGCGAGTTCGTCGCCGAAGAACTCGTCAATCTGGGCGCGCTGGAGGCCGTTTTCGATGAACTGGTGTTCGTCTGCCATTAGTTGTCCTCCTCCGGCTCTTCGATGATAACTTCGACATCACAGAGCGTGGTGTTCCACGGACTCGCCCGGCCGAACGCCCGTGGCTTGCGGCCGGGGCGCTCGCCCACCTTGTGGGGGGCGATGTGTGCAATCTCCATCGCGGGGCCGTCGAAGCCCTGCTCGGTTGCGTTGTTGCGCGCGTTTTCGAGGAGCTTTTTGAAGTCCTTCGAGGCCTTGTTCGGGTACCGACCGGCATCCCAGCCGTCGATATCCGAGCGGTGGCCGACGCCCGTGTTGTGTTGTTTGAACGGCACCGACCGCTCTTCGGCGATGACCGCATCGAGATACGTTTCCGCGTCCTCGACGGTCATTCCCTTGATTTCGCGGGCGATGGCCTTGCTGTGCTTCAGGCTGATGGGCCGATCCCGAAGCATCGCTTTTGCGGTGGTTTCGGGGTCGGCCTCGACGCTGTAATTGATTCCCATGATATCACTTGAGCGGCACGAACTTCGAGGATCGGGTCGCGCCAATGCCGGCCTGTCCGTGCTCAACCGAGTTGCGGGTCAGCTGGAACTCGCCGAGATAGTGCCCGATCATCTCGGGCTGAATCTTGACGCGTTCGAAGCTCTGTCCCGTGTAGACCGCGAACGTGAGTCCGACGAATGCGGGGACAATCGGCATGTCCCGCAGGTGGGTTCGGATCGGGTTGTTCGCGGTCTCCTCGTCATCCTTGCCTGCTGCTTTCGCGAGCAGTTTCTGGTGTTCTTCGGAGAGTCCACGGAGAATAGTTCGCCGCTGTCGAGCGGGGAGCAGTTCAGCAACCTCGTCAAGCTCCAGCTCCTGTAGCTCGTCGAGCGTGTGGCCGCGGTAGGTGAACTCACCCTCTCGGCCGGTGCGGTAATCTGTGCTCATTTGTGTTCACTTCCTGTGAAACCGATGAGCAGGAAGCGCGCGAAGCGTGATTCCGTGCTCATTTGTTTCGTCCTCCTTTGCCGCCGCGTCCGGTTCGCTTCGAGGCGATGTCACCGACTTTTCGGCCTGGTGGCGCGTTCCGCGAAACGGATTTTGGCTTGCCGGGATGCTGTCGGCCGCCGCCACCGAACGGGTGGTCGACGGCGTTCATGGCAACACCACGGACGCGTGGGTACTTCGTCCCGCGCGATTTCATCTTGTGATACTTGTTGCCGGCTTTGACGAACGGCTTTTCGGTTCGGCCACCGCCGGCGACGACGCCGATGGTTGCCCGACACGAGGGGTTGAGCCGTTTGACCTCGCCGCTTGGCAGCTTGACGACCGCGACCTTGCGATCGTGGGTCAGTAGCTGGGCGGAGACACCTGTCGAACGGGCGAACTTGCCGCCGTCACCGGGCGAGCTCTCGACGTTGCAGACGAGAATCCCCTCGGGGATTTCGCTCAGCGGAAGCGTGTTGCCGGGTTTGATCTCGGCGGAGACACCGACCTGAATCGTCTCACCAACGGTCACGCCCTCGGGGGCGAGAATGAGACGACGGTCGCCATCTTGGAACTCCACGTCTGCGAGTGGGGCACTCCGGGCTGGGTCGTGTTCGATGTCGACGACTTCGCCGGAGATGGTGTCGTGTTCTTCGCTTTTCTTGTGCGACAGTTCGGCTTTGTAGCGGTGCGATGGCGCACGGAAAGTGGAGCCACCACGGCCGCGTCGTTGTCCCTGAATTCGACGTCCCATTTAGAACACCCCAATTCTGGAGGCGATCTCGGTCGCGTCGTCGCTCTCGCCGAGCGTGAGCGTCGCCTTCTTTGTTCCTTCTGGCGTGACCTGCGTGTTGATTTTTACGACGGCCACGTCGTAGCGTTGTTCGACTTCCTCGCGAATCTCGGGTTTCGTCGCGTCGATGTCCGTGATGAACTGCAGCTTGTTGTCGAAGTCCATCTCGTTCATCGCCTTCTCGGTCACCAGCGGGTGGTGGAGAATCGAACTCATCGGTCAGCCACCTCCGCAATGGCGCTCTCGGTGAAGATCGTCAACCGACCGGCGTGCGTGCCGGGAGCGAGATCCTCGACGTTGACCTCGCTCGCGGTGGCCACGTCGGCACCCGCGAGGTTGCGAGCGGCCGTCGAGGGCTCCTCGCTGGTCACAAAGAGGATCGATTTCGGCGTTTTGTACTTGCGGCCGCGGCTCGTACCGCGTCCCGCTCGAACCGTTTTGCCGTTTTCGGCGCGCTCGATGTCCTCGGCAACGCCGAGCGATTCGAGCAGCGAAACGACCGCCTTGGTCTTGACGAGCTCTTCGAACTCGTCGCTGACGACGAGTGGCAGTTCGAGGTCGCCCTCGAACTGGTGGCCCCGGTCGGAAACCTTCTCGGCGTCCGTCGTTGCGGCGAGCGCCGAGCGCGTTGCCAACTGGCGCTCCTTCTTGTTGATCGTCTTGCCCTGTTCCTTTTCGACCTTCGGTGGGTGTGCACGGCGACCGCCGACTGCGTGCGGCACACGACGGACAACGCCGTCTTGGCGTGGGTCGTGCGACAACCCGCGTCCGCTGCCCATCGATTCGGCAGGGGTTCGCATTCCGGCGAGTTTGTCCGCACCGTAGGCCTGTTTTCGGTTTGCCTGTGCGGCAACAACGGCCCGCTGGATGAGATCCGGGCGGAATGGGGTCGAAAAGACCTCCGGAAGGTCGATCGAGCCCGCGTCGTCACCGTTCAGGTCGCGTACTGTAGCCTGCATGATTATCCTTGGTTAGATGCGGTCGAGACGTAGCGAACCTCGGGATCGAGGCGTGGCTGGTCGTTCGGCCGGATGGCCGGGCGGAACCGCAGCAGCCGTTTGTTCGGGCCAGGGAGCGAACCCTTGATGAGCACGTAGTCGCCGTCGACCTCGCCGTAGTTGACGAAGCCACCATCGACGGAGGCGTCGTCGCCGTTGCCGATGTCGATCAGGCGCTTGTTGAGCTCGGTTCGCTGGTGGTAGCCGGTCTGTCCTTGCTGGGGAACGGTTGACCGCACGCGCGAGGGGTTCCACGGACCGAGATTCCCGATCCGTCGCCGCCATCCCTGGCGGGCGTGTTTCCCTTTGCGTTTCTGGACGCCCCATCGTTTGACGGGACCTTGGGTTCCTTTCCCCTTCGTGATGCCCGAGACATCGAGGTACTCGCCGGCGCGGAACACGTCACTGACGCTGTGTTCGCCGCCGTCTTCGAGCAGGTCGAGTGCGAACTCACACCGCTCGTCAAGCGAGCCGCCACCGATTCGCGTCTCCATGATGTCGGGTTTCTTTTTCGGGACGTTCTTGTTCGGGCCGGGCACCGTGTGGGTGATCAGCCGGAGGTCGTCGACGTCGCCGTCGGCGACGAGCTCCCGAAGGGCCTCCGCGTCGTCCGCGAAGGTGTTTTCGGCCGGCAGGTCGAGCGCGCGGTCGAGTTCGTCGTCGAACTCGGTCGCCCAGACCTCGGTTACCGGCTTCTGTCCGTACGGCGTGTCTTGGTAGGCTCGGACGGCGACCGCCCGCATTGGAGGCACCTCGACAACGGTGACAGGAACGGACTCTTCCATTCCTTCACGCGGCGAGTCTGCCTCGTCGTTGACCATGACGACGTGGGTCATACCGGCCTTGTAGCCGGCGAATCCCTGCGGTGCAGGGGCTCCATCGTCGTCTGGCCACGAGCGAATCCGTGGGACCTGTGAGGTCGCACGCTTTCGCGGGCCGTAGCCCATCGAGCCTTTGCGTGGTCTGCTTGGTTGTGGCATATGGTTACTCCGTGAGCGTGAGGCAGGCGAGCGACGCGAACATTGCTTCCTCCGTTCGCACCGTCTCGCTTGCCTGTCGCGGAATCGTATTGAGCCAGCGGTCGAACCGCGGATCGGTGTCGACGTGAGTGTCGGCCGCGATGGCGGCCGAAACCGCCTCGGGTGAGATCCCGAGCATTTGCGGAAGGCCCCTACCGGGCGAACCGAAGGCGACGGTCATACTCCCCTCGCGAACGTCGGCGAGGAGGGTGCCGAGTCGCGCATGCGACAGCGTCTGTCCATACGCGGATGTGGCGATCGTCAGCCCCGGTTCGTCGGCAAGCGCTTCCGACAGGTCCATGCGGTCGACGACGAAGCCCGGGGGGGCCTCGTCGACGAGGCGGGCACGAACCGGTTCTCTCGAAGAGATCCTGATGGTGACGCGCTCTCCCTCCGCGGGTGTCGCCATCGACGGCGGCACCAGGAGAGAGATCGGGTGTTGCAGTCCGCAAGTGACCCGAACGCGCTCTTCAGATCCGACCTCGGTCACGATTCCTTGGTGTGTAGCCGGCCCGTTCGGGTCGGCTACGGTCTGTGACGAAACCCGGAGCGGCGGCAGAATGCCCGCGAACTGCAACTCGTCGCGTTTGCCCCAGATCTCGTGTTTGAGATATGGCGGCGTCGCGGCGTACTGCAGCACGACGCGGACAAACTCCTCGCCCCATCGACGCTCGCCCTCCCGGTCGGGAAAGACGAGCAGTCGGTCGGCCCCGAACACTGCCGCCGCGCGGGCGACGTAGCCGAGTTTGCGAGTTGCCTCGCGTTTGTCCTCGGCCTCTCGGACGACCGACGACGGAACCAGTAGGGTGAGTCCGTCCATCGGGTGTGCCTCGTCACTAGACTGTACGTCGGCTACCGAGTGGGAAGGTAAAAGGGTAGCGGAATCCAGACTGCCCTGTGTCGGCGTCACACGGACGATGTCGCGTGTTTCGTCGATCTCTCTTGAGCCATGGTGAACCCCCACATGGAACAACTGAGGATGAGTCTGCGACAACCGATCGAACGAATAACAACACATGGGTCGAACCAAAACGGTCGCCGCGCGTGAGTAGCCAAATCAGATACTCACCGAGCGGGTGGTAAGTAGTGGGGCCGTCTCAGTAGAGCAGCCCGGCGTCGTTTTCGACCATGTACACCGTTCGAGCGGCGATGTTGGCCGCGTGGTCGCCAACGCGCTCAAGATCGCGAATCGTCAACAGGAGTCGTGAGACATCATCCAACAGCCGTTCGTGATCCAACTCCTCGGATGCAGTCGGACCGTCTCGCCGGAGCAGTTCGCTGACGACGGTTTCGCTTGCGGCCACACACTGGTCGTCGACCGCATTGTCTCGCTCGGCAAGTGCGTAGCACAGCGCGGTGTCGGCCTCGGCGTAGGCGACCATGGCGTCTTCGACCATCTCGCCGACGACGGTGCCGATTGTCTGAATGTCGACCGCAGGGAACGTATTCTGGTCGGCCGCAAGCGAGTAGGTGGCGAGGTTCGCCGCCAGATCACCGACGCGTTCGAGATCGGTGAGGATTTTGAACGAGGCAGCGATGAATCGGAGGTCCGAGGCGACCGGCTGTTGGAGCGCAATCAGGTCGACGCAGTCGCTTTCGAGTTCGAGATACAGGTCGTTGATTTCGTCGTCGCCGTCGATGACGTCGCAGGCGAGCGATTCATCCCCCTGTTCGAGTGCGGAAAGCGCCGACCGAAACCGGTCGAGAACGAGTTCCGACATGTAGAGCACATCCTCGCGGAGAGCGTCGAGATCCGACTGATAGGCAACTCTGGGCATACTCGTGGGAATCAGCCCGAGTGTTAAATATATTCTGTTTGTTTTAGATTTATGCCGATCTGCGCAATATATGGCGAGGTATTTCCCCCATTCGAAACTGGTTTGTTCAGAATTTCGAGCTAAAGAGGACATTTCTAATGAACAGATCCACGTAAGACGAGCCAGACAAATGTGGTGGACGACCCGTCGCAATCACGGTCACGTCACGGGGTTTTCGGTGTTGACGCGGGCGCTTTCGCAACCCTTATACTGTCGCCACCGGCTACGTGTAGGTGGACGCATAACGCACCACGCGTCGGTAGTGTAGTGGTATCACGTAACCTTGCCATGGTTACAACCGGGGTTCAAATCCCCGCCGACGCATTTTTCCAACACATCATTACGAGCGATTTCTGTATCGAATCGTGCGATTACTCCCCAACAATCGAATCGTCCGGTTCGGGTGGTTCGGCGACGTGCGAGTGGATTGAAAGCGTGTTTGCGGTTTCGACGCGAACCACGGATGGCAGTTCACAGAGTGCGTCGACGGCCGTCTGTGGAACCGAGAGCAGATAGGCGTCAAACGGGAGTTCGCGAACAACACGCCCCGAAGCCGACCCAACCGTCGCCGTCAGTGCCGAGTCGTCGGCGTCGGCCGCGAGTTCGACGACCAGCGAAATCGGCTCGTCG
>SL_5KL_010_SEDDRAFT_10001877_pt1 | contig 12196 bp, 8 predicted proteins | sample SodLakKL_010_SED_FD_9118 | JGI IMG/M metagenome (IMG submission 9118)
GCATGGTGGGGCTGCTGGAGGATTTGAGTCAGGCTACCGATCAGTATTTTAAAGCTCCAGGTGATCTCATCATCCTGCTGGGAGAAACAGGTCCGGAACTTGGAGGCAGTGAATATCTTAAGGTAATTTACGGGCTGGTTAAGGGTAAAATTCCGGAGCTTGATTACGCCAGGGAGAAAGCGGTGCAGGAGCTCTGTCTCGAGGCTGTCAAAGAGGGGCTGGTTAAATCTGCTCATGACTGTGCTGAAGGAGGGCTGGCGGCTGCACTCTTTGAATGCTGTCTGGGCACGAAAACTCTGGGTGCTGAAGTGCAGCTGGAATCAGAACTTCTGCCGGAGGAGCTGCTCTTCTCTGAAAGCCAGAGCCGGATTATTATCAGCCTGGCAGAGGAAGATCTTTCCGAATTTACCCGGCTGGCAGAACAATCTTCAGCCAGCTATCAGATTATTGGACGGGTCCAGGAAAAGACTTTAAAAATTAACAATCTTATTGAAATAGCAACCGAGGAGCTGAAAGCAAAATGGAAGAATGCCATACCTGCCAGACTCAGGAATTAGTCAGATTGAGGAAATCCTCAGGGGTTAGTAAAAAAAGCAGGATTATCGGCAGGGATAAAATGGAAGAAGAATGCGGAGTTTTTGGAATTTACAATACCGAAGAAGAGAGCAGTGCGGCAGAGCTTGCCTATCTGGGGCTGATTGCCCTTCAGCACCGGGGACAGGAAAGTGCCGGAATCTGTGCTAATAATCAAGGGGAGTTAAATCTGCATAAAGGAATGGGCCTGGTGGAGAATGTTTTCAGNGAAAGGGAGCTTGACAGCCTGAAGGGCCGCTCAGCTGTGGGACATGTGCGTTATTCCACCAGCGGCTCCAGCCTGCCCGTTAACTCACAGCCTCTCCTGGTTAACAGCATCAAGGGCCCCCTGGCCCTGGCTCACAATGGCAATCTGGCCAACGGAGCCGAGCTGAGGCGCAACCTGGAAAGCAACGGATCGATTTTCCACTCCACCCTTGATACCGAGGTGGTGGCCCATCTGGTGGCCCGGGCCTTTGAAGATGATATTATCGAGGCCCTAATTCAGAGTCTCCATCAGCTGAAGGGCGCCTTCAGCATAGTGGGGATGACGGAGGATAGTCTGGTGGCTATCAGGGATCCCCGGGGTTTTCGGCCTCTGTCTCTGGGGAGGCTGGGAGAGAGCTATGTGGTAGCTTCAGAGAGCTGTGCCTTCGATATCATCGGGGCAGAGTTCTGCCGGGATGTAGAGCCGGGGGAAGTGATTATTATCAGTGAGGACGGCCTGGAAAGCAGAAAATACAGTGGAGATAACGGCAGCAGCCTCTGTGTCTTTGAGTATATTTATTTTGCCCGGCCTGACAGCAATATTGCCGGCCAGAATGTTCTCCAGGCCCGCAAGGCTATGGGCAGGAAGCTGGCTGAGGAGATGGGAATGGAGGCCGATATAGTTGTCCCGGTGCCGGATTCCGGGATTGCGGCTGCCCTGGGTTATTCTGAGGCTTCAGGCATTCCCTACGGCCAGGGGATTTTACGGAATAAATATGTAGGGCGAACCTTCATTCAGCCCACCCAGGAGATCAGGGATCTGAAAGTTCGTCTGAAATTATCTCCGATTAAAGAAATTATCACCGATAAGAGGGTTATCTTAATTGATGATTCCATCGTCAGGGGAACCACCAGCAGTCAGATCATCAACCGTCTCAAGGAGGTCGGGGCCCGGGAGGTTCATATGGCAATATCTTCGCCTCCGGTACAGAATCCCTGCTATTTCGGGCTGGATACCTCCCGGCGGCAGGAGCTGATAGCCAATGGCAATACTGTGGCAGAGATTACCAGGCAGATTGGTGCTGACAGTCTGCATTATTTATCCCAGCAGGGCATGCTTGAGGCCATTGAGGCTGACCCTGAGATCGGCTTCTGTACGGCCTGCTTTGATGGCAGTTATCGGCTGGCAGAGAAATATCTGGTAGAGGAGGTCAAATGATGGGGCTTTCCTATCGCAAGAGCGGAGTTGATATTGCAGCCGGAGATAAAGCGGTAGAGCTGATGAAAAAGGAGGTAGAATCCACCTTTACAGCTGAAGTGCTGAGTGGACTGGGAGGGTTCGGCGGGCTGTTTCAGCCGGATTTCAGCGGCTATCGTCAGCCTGTCCTGGTTTCTGGAACAGACGGGGTGGGCAGCAAGCTCAAACTGGCCTTTGAGCTGGATAAGCATGACAGCATCGGGATTGATCTGGTAGCGATGTCGGTTAATGATATTCTGACTCAGGGGGCCCGCCCTCTCTTTTTCCTGGATTATCTGGCGGCAGAAAAAATTGAGCCGGAGAAGGTGAGGGAGATCGTCTCAGGTATAGCCGCCGGCTGCAAATTGGCGGGAGCTGCCCTCCTGGGGGGAGAAACGGCTGAGATGCCCGAGTTTTACAATCCCGGGGAATATGAGCTGGCAGGCTTTGCTGTCGGTCTGGTCGAGAGAGAAAAAATTATTACCGGTGAGAAGATTGCAGCGGGAGATCTGCTGCTCGGTCTGAAATCAAGCGGACTGCACAGCAATGGTTTTACCCTGGCCAGAGCTGCTCTCTTTCAGCGGGCAGGTTACAGTTATGATCAGAAGCTGCCGGGGCTGAATATGAGTCTGGGACTGGAGTTGTTGAAACCTACCAGGATTTATGTCAGGGCTGTGCTGTCTCTGCTGGAAAAATATAGTATCAAAGGGATAGCTCATGTCACCGGGGGAGGTCTGCAGGCCAATCTTTCCCGGATTTTACCTGAGGGCTTTGAGATTTCTCTCAGTGAAAAAGATCGGGAAATCCCCGAGATCTTTAAAATAATTCAGGAGGCCGGAGATATATCTCTGGCAGAAATGCACCGGGTTTTTAATATGGGAACCGGGATGGTGCTGATTATTTCTCCTGAGGAGAGGTCTGAGATACTGGCAGAACTTGAGAAGATGGATGAGGAAGTCCAGCTGCTGGGCTCTATTGCCGCCAGGGAGTAAATTGGGGGTTTTTGAGGAAGGTTTTTTTTGAGGAATTTGAGAAAGAGGTTTTTGAGAAATTTGAGGAAGGGGTTTTTGGGGAAGGGGTATTTGGGGTGTGAGTTTTGTGATGTAAGCATTGAGGTGTGAGTTTTATGGTGTGAGTTTTGTGATGTAAGTATTGAGGTGTGATTTTTGTGGTGTGAGTTTTGATGTGTAAGTTTTGGGGCGCAAGTATTGAGGTGTGAGATTTAAGGGGGAGTGGGGAGCCTGGCCCTTTATCAGTTAGTCGCAGTAAACTGGAAAATGCAATTTAACAATTTAGCAATTTTGCAGCTTAGCAGGGCCAGCAGGAAAGTAGCAGCAAAATAATAGTAAAGCAATAAACTGAAAATTCACAGTAGAGAGACAGGGCACACAGAGGTTCTGGCGCGTAAACCAGATATTTGCCTGCTTTTGCGAAATAACTTATCTACTTTTGCGAAATAATTCTCTGATTCTCTCAACTGTTCTGGGAGAAACATGAATAAACATGAGAAACATGAATAAACGTGAGAAACATGAATAAACATGAGGAAAATGAAGAACATGAAGAACATGAAGAAACATAACGCGGGGAATAATAAAAGAAAATCAATGATTTTAATTTATTGATCTCCAGGCAACTTAGCAATATATTAGTTAATAAGAGCCTTACTTTCTGCTTTTGAGTAACAGCTCTCTTGCTTTTTGTTATTATTACCGGGAGTTATAACAGGACAGGAAATTTTTGCTGTTTTTCAAGAGATAACAAGCAAAAAAAGAAGAAAAAGCTGAAAACAAAAAAATATGGAGAGAAGGGCAAGAAAAAAATTAGCGAACAAGGTAATGTCAAAAGATCTTTGAAAGAACATGTTAAAATTATAAACTGTCATTTAATTTAGGTTAGTGTTCAGCAAACAATGGGAAGGTGAAAAATATGCTTAAGATTGCAGTCCTTGCCTCGGGGCGGGGTTCTAATCTCCAGGCAATTATTGCTGCTGTGAAGTCTGGCTATCTACCGGCAGAAATATGTCTGGTTATCAGCGACAGAAAAGATGCCAGAGCCCTCAGCAGGGCTGAAGAGGCCGGAATTGACAGTAGATTTATTGACCCCGGGCGCTATCAGGATCAGGCTGAATATGAAAAGGCTATGATTGCTGAGTTAAATAAAGCTGAAGTTGAGCTGATTGCTCTAGCAGGTTTCATGCGGATTTTGTCTCCGGCCTTTGTGAGGGAGTACAGGAACAAAATCATCAATATTCACCCCTCACTTCTACCTGCCTTTCAGGGGCTTCAGGCTCAGAAACAGGCACTTGAATGTGGAGTTAGGTACAGCGGCTGTACCGTGCACTTTGTTGATGAGGGGATAGATACCGGACCTATTATTCTCCAGGCTGTTGTTGAGGTCAGAGAGGATGATGGGGTCGAAGATCTGGCTGACCGCATTCTCCAGGAAGAGCATCGAATTTATCCTGAAGCATTAAAGTTGATTGCAGAAGACAGAGTTAAGATTAAGGGAAACAGGGTGGTTATTGAAAAGGGGTAGCTGATGGTAACTGCATGGTAAATGCAGGGGTGACTGCTGAAAAATTAATAACTCCGGGCGGGCTGCAGCTCTTTTTCTTCGGAAATGACCCGGTTTTCCCAGCGGCGGGAGAGGTATATAGCCAGTCCCACTAAAGAAATAAAGAAATTACTGAGTACCATGGCATACCAGACACCGGTAGGGCCCAGGGCAGTAAATTCCCGGAAAAAGAGAATCAAGGGAATACGGAGAACCCAGAGTCTGCCGGCCATCATCAGCATGGCATAGATGGTGTGGCCGGATCCCTGATAGGTGCCGATAAAAACCTGGAAAAATCCCATCAACGGCAGTGTTAAAATAATCAGGCGGAGATAGTCTACAGTCTGGGTAAAAACCACCTCTTCTCCGGTAAAAAATCCGGTTAAATTGGGGATAAAACGGTAAAAAGCCAGTCCTGCTCCTCCCATAATTAACGAAGATATTAGGGCACTGGATTTGACAGCTTTTCGAGCCCGTTCTACCTGCTCGGCTCCCAGATTCTGACCGACAATGGTAGCCAGGGCGGTGCCAATTCCCATGGCTGGCATCATAACAAAGGAGGAGATCCGGTTGCCGATACCAAAGGCTGCAATCGTTTCATTTCCGTAGGCAATGATAAACATATTGAGAAACATAAAACCAAAGGCCGCCATCGACTGCCCGATGCAGTTTGGCAGGCCAATTTTAATCAATTTTAACATCCTGTTTCCCGGTATAAGATCCTTAAGAGTAATTTCCAGTTTATCTTCGGGGGCCCGGAAGAGGGTTTTCAGTCCGTAGGCGGCAAAGATTCCCCGGGAAAAAACTGTTGCTATTGCGGCCCCGGCAATACCAAAATTTAGTGCAAAGATCAGAATAGGATCGAGAACAATATTAAGTATCAGAGAAGATAATTTGAGCTTCATGGGAGTGAAGGTATCACCCTGACCCTGGAGAATAGAAGCATAGGCCAGAAATAAAAAGAGGCTGGGCATCCCCATCATCATTACCCTCAGGAAAGCTACACCATTGGTCAATACCTCACCTTCTCCACCCATAAAACTGACCAGCTGGGGGCTGAAAATAGCAGCCGGTATTCCCATAACCAGCGAAAGAATTACTGAGATAGAGATAACTTCACCGGCAACCCGCCGGGCTTCCTCTTTTCTTCCATCTCCAATGTACTGGGCGATTAGTGAGGTTCCCGCCAGATTAATTCCAATCCCAACAGCAAGAAAGAAAAATACCACCGGCCAGACCAGGGTCATGGCCGCCATTGGTATTGAACCGAGCTGACTGACAAAGTAGGTATCGGTTATATTATAGATGGACTGGACCATATTATTTATCATAATAGGCCCGGCCAGAACAAGGATTGCTTTGATTATGTTACCCTTCAGGATTAGCTCCTGATTTTCATCAAGCCTCTGCATGCTTCCACCTCAGATGTCACCACTATAGGGCTCCTCTATTAGACACTTCAAAGGGTTGCTTCCAAGATATGCTTCAAGAATTACTTTAATTGAGTACTTCAAAAGGATACTTCAAGGGGTGATTCAAGAGTTGTTATAATTTGGCATTTCAATAAGGTTGCTTCAAGTGATGCTTCAAGAGTTGTTTTAATTTGCATTTCAAAAGGATACTTCAAGAGTTGTTTCAATGGGGTGATTCAAGAGTTGTTTTAATTGGGTACTTCAAAAGGATGCTTCAAGGTATGCTTCATTGGGGTGATTCAATGGCTGCTTTAATTGGGTGCTTCAAAGATATGCTTCAAGAGCTGCTTTAATGAAGTACTTCAAAAGGATACTTCAAGGGGTGATTCAAGAGTTGTTATAATTTGCATTTCAAAAGGATGCTTCAAGGGATGCTAAAAAGGGGTGATTCAATGGCTGCTTTAATGAGGTGCTTCACAGCGGTGCTTGAAGCTCCTCCACTGCCAACACAATTGGGTGCGAATGTATTTAAAAATAAGTTTATTAATTAACTAAAGACGGTTTTAAGATTAATTTAAGATTAGTTTAAAATGTTAAATAAAAAATTAATATGTTAAATTTTAATGAAGAAAAGTATTTAATAAATTGAGGGTAAGAACCAAAAAATCAAGACCACTATAATTATATACCGGAACTTTTAAAATTGCAAATCGCATATAAAATCTACTGGCTATTATTCTTTTATTCTTTGCAGGGTTTATTGCGCGGGCTTTCCTGGAGTTTCCTGGAGTTATCTGGAGTTATATAGGGGTTGATTATTCTGCTGGACCTAGCTGGTTTTAGGATTCTTCAGGCTCCTGCCTGTGGTCCTCCAGAGACTGCAGGCGGTAATAAAGCATTCCCGAGAGAAAAACTAGAGCCCCCAGCAGCAGCCAGCTGTAAAAATAGTGCTCCACCAGATCACCCAAGAAGCCGAAGATTGGAGGTCCCAGGACCACTCCGGTCCGGAGAAAAATCAAGGACATGCCGGAGGCGATACCTGTCTGATCGGGTCGGGCCCGTTCGCTGACGACGGTGAAAAACAGACCGCTCCAGCCCAGGGCTGAAAGTCCCAGCAGGAAAGAGATGAAAAGCATAAAGGTGGTGCTGGCGGCCAGGGCGTCTCCCAGAAAACCATATATCAATTTTAAAATTACAATTGATATCATAAGCAGCATAAAGCTGTTCTTGCGATCTCCATCCAGCAGCCTGTCGCTGAGCCAGCCCCAGAAGGTGCGGCCAAAGATGCCGCCAATCTGGACGATGCCCAGGGCAAAGCCGGCCAGGGCTGAGCTGTAAAAGAGGTCCATGGTGAGAAAGAGGGTATAGTGGGCCGGAATCGCCCCCACCGCCAGGCCAAAGGTCAGCCCCAGCATGCAGGCCAGCATCAGCTGTCTGTTCTGCAACAGGTCGAAAACCTCTTCTTTAAAACTGTCACCGGTCAGGCTGGCGCCGCTGGAACCTTCTTTGTCAGGGAAATATTTTCTGGCTACCAGGAGACCCAGCAGGATCGCTGAAATGCCAGAAATAATTAAAGCAGATCGCCAGCCGATTCTGAGGGCTAAAAGGGGCAGCAGTGTTGCTCCGGCAAAACCACCCACCCCGCTGCCGGAGTGCATAAGACCCATAGAGACCGCTCTATTTCTGGGGGGAACTTCCAGCATTATGGCCTTGTTAACCGAAGGGGTTATGATGCTGAAGCCTATCCCGGTAATGAAGGCCAGAATTAAAAGCAGGCTGTAGACGGGAGAGATTCCCTGAATTATCATCAGGATGCCGATACTGACTGCCCCGAAAACCAGACCCCGCTTGGAACCGATTTTATCCACAATGCTGCCGCTGAAGACAGCGATGGCAGTGGCTGAAAGAAACATAAAGGTTGAGTAGAGTCCAGCCTGGGTTCGGGTTATGGCAAATTCGTCACGAATGAAGGGCATCAGCGCTTGAATTCCCTGGATATTTACAAAGGCGGCCATATAGCCGGTGGAGAGCAGAAAGAGAAGCTGCCACTGCAGATCTGCTCTTAAGCTGGCAAGTTTGGCGGTTATGTTCTGGAATTTAAACATAGCAGAAAAATCTCCTCTAAAAGCTGAAATTAAGTAGAGATAAGCACAGAGCTCTAAAATTATGTCAAAAATTATTTTTGCGTCAATTTGGCTATCATTATACAGCAAAAATGACTTTCTGTCAGCCTTTTTTGGCAATTAATTAAGGTTTTTCTCTTTAATTTTCTCTTTAATTTTAGTTATTTAGTTCTTTTTCTTTTGTTGCTCTTTAATTTAAGTTCTTTTTCATTTGTTATTTTTTAGCTTAAGTTCTTTCACTATTTTATTCTTTTTATTACTACAGCGCAAATTCAAATTTTATTCTGGTTACAGGCTCATTTAAATTTCCTTGTTGCTTATCTAATGCTGGATAATTGACTTTGCTGGCTGAACCTTATTATCAGGACTGAAAGAGATAATATACTTGACAATAACATTTTGTTTGCCTGCAGCTGCTTGAACAACATGTAATCTGAAAAGAGCCTTAAAGAACCTTGTTAAATTTATTTTTTAAATAACCCCGTAAAGCACATTGCCTGGATTTGCTGAACAGTTTGGCTAATGGCTAGAAGGATTCATCCGGTTTGGTGGGGAATTTCCTTGACAGCAGTCAGCTTACATGTTATAAAAAACATATGAATTTTGCCTGAAAAACTCTTAACTGGATGGAATATCATGAAAACTCACGAACAGGATGAAAAATTTATGGAGCTGGCCCTGGAGCAGGCCCGCCAGGCACTGCGGCTGGATGAGGTTCCCGTAGGGGCTGTTATTGTAAGAAACGGTCAGGTTATTGCCAGCGGCTATAATCTGCGGGAAGCCAATCAGGATCCCTCTGCCCATGCCGAGATGATCGCTATCAGGGCTGCTGCCCACAGGCTGGGGAGCTGGCGGCTGGAAGAAACCAGACTTTATGTTACCCTGGAGCCCTGTGCCATGTGTGCCGGGGCAGTAATCCAGGCCCGGATTCCCGAGCTGATTTTTGGAGCCCATGATCCCAAAGCTGGAGCAGTGGGCTCACTTTATAATCTGCTCCAGGATGAGAGGTTTAACCACCAGGTCAAAGTGAGAAGCGGGGTTTTAAAGCAGGACTGCAGTCAGCTGTTGAGGGATTTCTTCCAGGAGCTGCGAATTCAAAAAGATAGTTAAGATAATTATTCGTGAGAGCAAAGCTGTCAGCTCCGATCGGGATTTATTGTCTGAACCTTTGTTTTTAATCAACTGTCCATTTAAAAAGCACGATGCGCAGCCCGGGTTAAGCCCCTGCTATGGCAGGCAGCAGCTGACAGCTGCTGTGTCCGGCTTGAGGCCTTTTCAGGATTCAATGGTAAAATATCAAATCAATAATTTCCTGGCAAAAATCTCCTCATTTTCCTCAATCTCCTCAATCTCCTCAATCTCATCAATTTCTTCAACTTCATCAATTTATTTAATCTCCTAAATCTCATCAATCTTTTCAATTTCCTCAATTTTTAATCTCATCAACCTCCTAAAATTTTCAGGAGGTTTTTTGCTGGTTAATAAATGTATTATGATTTACTGAAAAATAAGAATAACAATAATATAATTATTTCCACTAAAAAACAATTTAGAAGAGCTGCTTATTTGGATGGGAGAAAATCAGTCCCACCATCAGTTCTGCCAGTTGAAAAAGGAGAGAATTTTAATGAATCGGATTAAGATTGAAACTCTGGATGAGAAAAGGATTGAGCTTGATGGGGAAACTCTAAGAGATCTGGACAATGACTTAAGAGGAAATCTGCTGAAAACTGGAGATGAGGGCTATGATGAGGCCCGGAAGGTCTGGAATGGTATGATAGACAGGAAGCCTGCTCTGATCCTTCAGGCTTCAGGTCCAGCCGATGTTATCAAAGCTGTTAATTTTATCCGGGAGCATCGGCTGAAAAGTTCGATTCGAGCTGGAGGGCACAATGTTTCGGGAGCGGCTATTGCTGATCAGGGAATGGTTATCGATGTTTCCCGGATGCGGAGTGTCCATATCAATCCGGAAGAAAAAACAGCAGTGGTGGAAAGCGGCGCCCTGCTGGGGGACCTGGATCATGAAACGGTGCCCTTTGGTCTGGCAGCCCCGGTGGGAGTTGTTTCTCAGACAGGGGTAGCCGGGCTGACTCTTCACGGTGGTGTGGGCTGGCTGACAAGAAAACACGGGCTTTCCATTGATAATCTCAAATCCATTGAGGTAGTTACCCCTGAGGGGAATTTGATCAAAGCTTCGGCAGAAAATCATCCCGATCTTTTCTGGGCACTCAGGGGAGGTGGAGGTAATTTTGGGGTGGTTACAGCCTTTGAGTTTAATCTCCATCCAGTTGAATCCCCGCTTGCAGCAATTATTACGATATACCCGATGGATAAGGCAGAGAGGGTTATGAATTTTGTTCGGGAATATATGGCTGAAGCCCCTGACGATTTAATGTTGATAACTGAATATGCCAGAGTTCCGGAAATGCCTGAGATTGCTGAAGAAGAGCACGGCAAACCGGCTTTGATCGTTGCTGGCTGTTATTCCGGGCCGCAGGATAAGGCTGAAGAGATCACCAGTCCGCTTAGGACAGTAGTTGAGCCGATTGCCGACCTGAGTCATAATTTGCCCTGGATAGAGATACAGCAGATTTTTGATGAGGACTACCCTGAGGGAAAACTCTATTACTGGAAGTCAATTTACCTGGACAGCATAAGTGATGAAGTATTTGCTCTGCTGGAAAAGTATACCAGAAGTCAGCCATCTCCTGACACAACCACTGATATCTGGTTTCTGGGTGGTTATGTAGAGAGGGTGCCTAAAGAGGAAACTGCTTTTTTCAACCGCCACCATCCCTATATGGTAGGTATCGAGGCTAACTGGGAAGATAGTGCCGATTCTGAAGCTAATATTTCCTGGGTGAGGGAACTTCATGGTGAATTAGAAAAATTACCCGGGGGAGGCAGATATCTTAATTTCCCGGGAGATCTTGATGAAAGGGAACTGGTACTGAGGGCCGCCTATGGCGACAATCTGGAGCGCTTAAAGAAGATCAAGGCAAAATATGATCCCGATAATATCATGCCCGGACTGCTCAACATTTCCTGAGCTGAGATTTAAACTTTCTTTTGCCTTTCTCAGGAACCTGCTTGTTAAAAGTGATCCCGGTGAATTTTTGCTTGTTAAAGAGGTTTTAAAAAAAATTGAAGAGGTACTGGGTTTAACTCTATCCAGGTAACTGCCAATATTCCAATCGCCAGCCCCATCAGCCAGATTCAGCTGTCTCGGGAAAATCTCTTGACAATGGCACCTTTAAGTGGTATAAATAAAACTGTGATATTCGGGTGCAATTTTCTTTTGGAGCAAATTTTTCCTGCTGATATCACCATAGCTAAAAATCATCTAAAACATATAAATTGATTAAACAAAGCTATTTCTGCGGAAGGGTGGGTGAGTCTGGCTTAAACCGCTCGACTCGAAATCGAGTAGACACTTAACCGTGTCTCGAGGGTTCGAATCCCTCCCCTTCCGCCATTTATTTTGAAAGTAGGCCAGATTATTTTCATCTATTGTTGTGCCCCAGAGGGGCATGGCTGTTTATCTTGAAAATAAATCTTTAGGCTGTTAGCCAGGTGGTGCTGGAAGAACCGGGGTCTTTTATTGAAAGAGAGGCAGCAAGATTTTTCCTGGAATTTTGCCGGGAAAGATATTGAAATTTACCCTGAGATAAGTTATAATACAAAAGCAGTGGCTGAAAAGCTGCCAGCAGGCATGGACCTGCAGTATTGATCTGCAGGTATTGACCTGTAAGGATAAACCAGCAGGAATAAAATAATTGTTTTTAATTATGCGGGAGAGGTGTCCGAGTCTGGCTTAAGGAGCATGATTGGAGATCATGTGTAGCCCTTGTTGGCTACCGAGGGTTCGAATCCCTCCCTCTCCGCCATTTTAATTTGGAGTGTTTTTTGGCTTTTTCTTCAGCTCTTTTTTTGCTCTGATATTGTTTTTTTAGGTTAAGCATTGCTGCAGGGAAGCAGCTCAGAGCGTCAGGTATCAGCTTAATATGCATTCAAGTTTGGCCGTACTAGATGGGGCGGTAGCGGTGCCCTGTAACCTGCAAGCCGCTATAGCAGGGTCGAAGGCCGCG
>SL_5KL_010_SEDDRAFT_10001880_pt1 | contig 12189 bp, 10 predicted proteins | sample SodLakKL_010_SED_FD_9118 | JGI IMG/M metagenome (IMG submission 9118)
CCGAGCAATCGGGTGACACCGAACTACCAAGGCTAACGTCAGATCCCATCTGTACGGCGTACCGCAGGGGCGGGATCCCCATTTCTTCGGATCAAATCGTAGGCGAGTGCCGGGTATAAACCCGTCGAACTCACCTCGAGATGGTCCACGAGTGCCGGCCGAGTTGAACGGCCTTGCAATCTCGTTTGTGTTTTGTCTGCATTCCATCTGAATGCCCTTATACACTTAAGGGCGTTGTTTCGAGATGGCCGCCGTCGGGCGATTCCGACAACGGGTGCCGGTCAGAGTGACCCGACCGACCTTCGCATTTCTTTCGATGGGAGGTATGTATTTAACCTCGTCGACCGAGAGCCGCCACGTCATGCGGTTTCATGCCGTATGCAGACAGTCTCATACCTTCGTCGACCAACACGTTGCAGATACAAAACGGATACCGACCGAAAACACAACCTGAACGTACCGCCCGACACAGCAGTGAGCACAGATACGATCCTCAGTTTGGTAGCCTCAAAGGCGTAGTTACGACAACACAGTAGCGATTTACAACATTCTGCGCCCGCGTGCGTGAGCGTAAGTGAAAGACGACGGGCGAACTCACACAGCAGACGCTACCCGATAGAATGTCACGCGGCAGGAGATCGGCCGGTCATCCCGTGCTTGCACAGTGGGTCCCGCCGGGTGAATAGCCGCGCAGGTTCGATTCGGCAGCACCGAGACTAAACAGTATCGGCACGGCGATGCACAAAAGAACAGTGAACTGCGACCGAACTCACTCCTCGAGGTGTTCGATACCCTGCTTGGAGACGTTGGCCTCCGTGATCTCTTCGGGCATCCAGTCAGGAGAGTTGTCGGGAGCTTCCTCCTGCCAGGCCCACCCTTCATAGATGTGGACCTTATCGGTTCCTTTCTCGCGGAGTTCGAGGTCGACACGCTCGGCGGCGTCTTCGGAGCTGGCTGGCTCAAGCCGGCGGGCGGCTTTCAGTGCGGCCTGTCTCGGAGTGTTGCCTGAAAAGACGCTTTCTTCCGAACCGTCAGTCTCGCGGAGCGCGAAATTACGTTTACCATCTTCACGTACCATGGTTTTACTCACCATGGCAACGGAGGACATAGTGTACTATAAATATATCGGGTAAATGAGCACTTTCAGGCAGAATATTTAAATACCACCGTACCGCCGCCAGTCGATTTTCCCGCCACAAAAGGGTGTCGACCGGTGAGATACCGGCTCAGAGTGCCACCGCGCGGGACAACCCCGGAGCGTTGGTAAACAACACTTATGTATACGGTGGGGTGAAGTGGAGACAGACACCCGCGATGGTTCGCAAAAAAAAGCTCAGCCCGAGTGGTGCGAAAGACGAAGACGGCGAGTATCACAATGTCCATGTCAACCTACATGAGGACGAACTCGCAGTCGCCGGTATGGATATCGGTGATGAAGTGTTCGTCCGTGTGCGCGATGGGAAGATAATCATTCAGAAGGCAGACCCAGAGACAGTCGAGCACGATTTTTAGCCCGTTCCGTACTGGATTTCCCATCGAAGCTTCGAGAGCTTGATTGTTATGGCCTGTTGAGCTACCGGTATGAGCCTCTATCGCATCACAAAGCCCGTGTTCTTTTCGTTGCCGCCCGAGACTGCCCACCGACTTGTTCATCGTGGGTTACGGCTTGCCCAAGGAACACCGATCGCAGACCGTCTCGGTCGACGCTACGCCGTCAAAAATCAGCGACTCCAAACAACGACCTTTGGCTGTGAGTTCCCGAATCCGGTCGGCGTCGCCGCCGGATTCGATAAGAACGCCGAGATTACCCGGATACTCGAAGCGCTGGGTTTTGGTCACGTCGAAATCGGCGGCGTCACTGCCGAACGTCAGCCGGGCAATCCTCGACCCCGCATGTTCCGGCTACCGGAAGACGAGGCACTCATCAACCGAATGGGATTCAACAACGAGGGAGCCGACCGAATCGGCCGCCGGCTCGACCGCGAACCACAGCCCGACGTGCCGCTCGGGATCAACATCGGTAAATCGAAGTCGACACCGCTGGAGGAGGCAGCCGAGGATTATCTGTACACCTACGAGCGCGTCGCCGACGCCGGTGACTATTTCGCAGTCAACGTGTCGAGTCCAAACACGCCAGGGCTCCGCTCGCTGCAGAACCGCGAAGCACTCGAAGATATTCTCGGGACGCTCAAAGATGCCGGTGCGGAGCCACTGCTCGTCAAGCTCTCGCCTGATCTTCCCGAGAAAGCAATCGAGGAGGCACTGGGGGTCGTCGACGACCTCGAACTGGATGGCGTTATCGCCACAAACACAACCACGAGTCGACCCGATTCGCTCAGAAACCCAAACAAAGTCGAGACAGGTGGGCTCTCAGGCAAGCCAATTGAGAACGAGGCAACCAACCTCATTCGATTTATTGCTGAACGCACTGACGCACCTATCGTCGGCGTGGGGGGAATCAGTGACGCCGAGGGTGCCTACGAGAAGATACGCAACGGGGCAAGCATCGTCCAGTTGTATACGGGACTTGTTTTCGAGGGGCCAGCCATTGCTCGCGACATTAATCAGGGCCTCTTGGAGCTATTGGACCGAGACGGGTTCGACTCAATTGAGGACGCTGTCGGCGTCGACCTCGGGTAAGTGGTTCCTAACCGGCGGGCATACAGAAAACCTATTAACTGTCTGTTTGACATATTCGCATGCTCAACCGTACAGACCAGCTACTGGAACGACAGACTCTCGTTTTGGTCGGTCTCGTGTTCGTTCTCGGTGGCGTCTACGCACCGTGGTCACGGCTCAATCCTACCCATGAAGGGCCGGTGAATGATATTGGCGTTTATGGAACGTCGACTGGCATCGGTTCGTTCGAACTCGGGCTGTTGGTTCCTGCGCTTGGACTTCTTGCTGTGGTGCTGTTTGTCGAGATAACGCACCGGTGGGCCGCTGTTATCGCAGTGGGTGGCATACTGTATCTCAGCCTGCCGGGAGTCCACGCATGGCTGTTGGATGACCAGTACATCCCGTGGATCGGAGCCGTTCTCACAGCAAGTGGTGGACTTCTGATCGCTCTCACCGCAACGTGGAGCCTCTTCGATCCAGCGGATAGTACACAGAGCGACTAAAAGGGCCAGCGCGGGGCGTTACTCGTCGACGATTATGATTGTCTCGCCGGCTTCTAGCATCTCGCCGTCGCCGACGTACTGGCGTTCGCGGTTGACCTCGAAGAAGTCAGCGTTGAGTTTTTCGCCAGCAACGTGGAGTTCGTCGTCGACCAACTCATAGTCGCCCGACTCGATCCCGCTTTCGAGTTCGGGAACTTGTGCGCCGTACTCTGGGCCGACCTTCGCGTAATCGAGTTTGATTTCGGTGATGACGCTCTCGATTTCGGGTTCACTGTCGAGCACAGTGAGCTCCTCAACGTGCATCACACCGCGGATATCTTTCTCGAAGCCCTCAATCGGGCCGTACACCGACACCGAACCAAGCTCAGCATTGAGCGGGAGCTGGCGGTCACTTTTGTACTTACGGAGCGCGCTGACAACAGACATAGCAGCAGTGCCAGCCTCGCGGTCGGCGTCGATCTCAAGCGGTTCGGGCCACCCGGTGTGGTGGATACTCATCTCGGCGTCGTACATGTCTCGGTAGAGTTCCTCGGTGACGTGGGCCAGCTGTGGAGCAAACAGCTTCAGGAATCGCTCGTGGGCCGTCCGGAGCGTGTAGACTGCCGAGAGGTCCTCGCTGTCGTCAAGCCGTTGTTTGGCGATCTCAAGGTAGTCATCACAGAACGTCCCCCAGAAGAACGTCCGGAGGTTGTCCCGTGCTTTCGAGAACTCCCGATTGGCGAGGTACTCAGTCGTCTCGGTGATTGTCGCATCGAGTTCCGCCAGCAGCCAGCGGTCGATGGCAGTGAGCTCGTCGGGTTGGTCGACCACGTCGGGAGCCAGCGATTCGACGAGTTTCGAGGCGTTCCAGAGCTTGCGGATCAGCTTCTCGCCTGCGCGGAGCCCCTTTTCTTGGTAGGGCAGATCGTCGCCAATCGCGCTGCCAGCGGCCCAAAAGCGGGCAGCGTCGACCGGATACTCTTCGAGGACGGCATCGGGATCGACAACGTTGCCTTTGGATTTCGACATTTTCTGTCTGTTTTCGTCGAGCACCATCCCGTTGATCATCGTCGCGTCGAACGGCACCTCGCCGGTGTGCTCGTAGCATTTGATCACGGTGTGGAACAGCCAAAACGAGATGATGTCGTGGCCCTGCGGCCGGAGATCCATCGGGTAAATCTCTGGGCGCTCCATCGTGAACTCCTCGGCCTCGTCGTCCCAGTCCCAACCAGCGTTGATCAGTGGTGTGAGCGAAGAGGTTGCCCAGGTGTCGAACACATCGTCTTCGGCAAGGAACTCCGAGCAGCCGCACTCCGGACAGCTGTCGACTGGTGGGTCGTCTGAGAGTGGGTCAACCGGGAGATCCGTCTTATCAGCGATAATTTCGGTCCCGCAATCGTCGCAGTACCAGACGGGGAACGGAATTCCTGAAGAGCGCTGCCGAGAGATACACCAGTCCCACTCTAACCCGTCAATCCAGTTTTTGTACCGGGTAAACATCTTCTCGGGGAACCACTCCATCTCGCGGCCCGCTTCGAGATACTCCTCGCGTTTGTCGAGCACGTCGACGTACCACTGTTCGGTGACACGGTACTCGACGGGAACGTCGTCACGCTCGTGGACTTGAACGACGTGAGTGATATCGCGGCGATCACGGAGCCGGCCGGCGTCGTCGATATCCTCGACGATGGCCTCCCGTGCCTCGTGAGTCGTCATCCCCTCGTAATCGCCGGCAAGGTCGGTCATCGTCCCCGACTGGTCGATAGCGACCCGGAGGTCGAGATCGTGAGCCTGGTACCACTCGATATCTGTCTGGTCACCAAACGTACAGCACATTACGACGCCAGTGCCTTTCTCCCGGTCGACCCGGTCGTCCTCGTAGATCGGGACCTCGTGGCCGAAGACGGGCACTTTGGCCGTGCCACCAACGAGGTGGGCGTTGCGCTCGTCCTCGGGGTGGACAAACATCGAGACACACGCGGGGATCAACTCGGGGCGGGTCGTCGAGATGACGATGTCGTCGCCCGGCTGGGTTGCGGTTTCGTACTCGTAGTCTGCATCAGACACTGCATCTGCGGTGGGTTCGCTGCCGGCTTCGACAAGCTCAAAAGCGATGTCGTTGAACTGCGAGGCTTCCTCCATGTCTTCGGTTTCGACCTGCGAGATGGCCGTTTCACACTCGGGACACCAGATTGCGGGAGCCTTTTTGCGGTATTCGCGGCCCTGCTCGTAGAGATCGATAAAGGAGAGTTGGGAGATGCGCTGGACTTCGGGAGAGATCGTCTGATAGGTGTTGTTCCAGTCGATGGAGATCCCCATCGCCTGCATTTTCTCGGTGAAGCCAGCTTCGTACTCCGCACAGACCTCACGACATTTCTGTTGGAACTCGTAGCGTTCGAACTCCTGATGTCGGATGTCGAGTTCGGATTCGGCCAGTCGTTCGGAGGCAATTCCGTTATCATCGTAGCCAAACGGATAAAAGACATCGTTGCCCTGCATGCGCTCGAAGCGGGCGACGATATCCTGCAAAATCGTCCCGTAGACGTGGCCCCAGTGGAGATTGCCTGAGACGGTCGGCGGTGGCGTATCGATGGCGAAGGTGGTGTTCGGATCAGTCGATTCGGCGGGGTAGGCGTAGGTTTCGTCGTCGACCCACTGGGCTTGCCATTTCGGCTCGATAGCCTCTGGGTCGTACTCTCCGTCGGGCATTAGTCGGCGAAAGACGCCGGGGGGACTAAGGTTAATCGACTCCCGACTACGTCGACACAACGGTTTCAAACAGTCGAAATAGACGAGAGGAATAGTTCGTGCCGTGCCGGCCAAAATCCGGCAACCAAGCCAAGCACTGACATAAGTGGGTTGTGCTCAGTTGTACTGACGAAAAGACGCTCTCGATCGAACGGTTCTCGAACTGTGTAGCGGCCCCATACTCGATTCTCTCGACCCCAGCGTCTGTGTAACAATCATCCATAGCATATGCTCACATAATAATAAATAAATACGCGTCTCCCGAGTATACTCACAATGGTAGACCAATATCTATCCGTAAAAAATTCTATAAAAATCAGTGGAAATAATCCTATCAAAGCTGGTGGGTAGTGAGGTATGACAGTGAATCAGAACGTACTTTTTGAGAGTCATTCACCGGACGTAGAGTGGTGCCATACAATCATCGAAGACGTCTCACGCACGTTTGCGATATCGATCGATACGCTCAACGAGCCGTTGTCTACGTATATCTGTCTCGGCTATCTGTTGTGCAGAATACCAGATACGATTGAAGATTCGCCGAAGCTCTCTTCGGAGACAAAAGTCTCGCTTCTCTCGCAGTACCGAACCGCGCTCAAAACAGGGGACGAAGACGAGATCGAGACATTCATTTCGGAATCGATGGCAGAAAAGCCGTCGGATCCGTTGGAGCCGAAACACTGGCAGCTGGTCGAACAGACGGATCGAGTAATGGATGTCTACCAAGAGTGTCCAGACGACGTTCAACAGCAAATCGAATCAGCGGTCGACGAGTTGACGTACGGAATGCGCAAATACTGTGGTCGGGATATGACGAGACCTGAAGTCAGAATCCAAACCCTCCCGGATCTCCGTCAGTACTGTTATTTCGTTGCAGGGACGGTAAGCCACCTCATCTCGGGCGTTGTGGATGCCGCAGAGGACGTAAGTGCGCCAACAGAACTCAAAAGCTACGGTGAAAAGTACGGACTGCTCCTCCAGCTTGTGAACATAACGAAAGACGTCCATGAGGATTATCACGCCGAGGGGAACATCTACATTCCAGCGTCACTCCTCGAACAGTACGGCGTCCCGCAGGATGAACTCCTCGAAGAACGCCACTGGTCCGAGACGGGTAAGGCGGTTACAGACATAATCAAGGAAGCCCAAACCTACGTTCCCGAAGCACGGAACTATCTGTTGTCAATGCCACGCCGTGACGAAGATATATACACTGCGTGGGCAATTCCGTATCTCCTTGCAGTCGCCACTCTTCGAGAGATTAAAGAAAACACCATAACGGCGCTGAAAGAAGGCGGTGTGAAAATAGACCGCGAAGAGGTGTATGCGATACTGGAGACCGTCCCCGAGACCGATCCAACAGAACTCGAACAGCTTGAAAAAGCGATCAGTCGACAGCCGTTCGATACCGTCAGCTGGTAAACGATACCCACGTGGCCAATCACATATAAAAGACGGCGTGGGACCGAGACACAGCCGCTGGGTAGCCTTCCAATGGTGAGGCGTCCGCGCTGTCGTGCGGTGAAGTTTGGTAACTGATAGTTTAAATCGATCCCCTATTGTAGCGCGTCAAGTCGAATCTCGAACGCCGCAACCGGTAGTTCGAGATCATGCTCGACCAGCACCTGCGGGTGGATCTCACCGACGACGCCTACGGTCTCACCGTCGACCACCACATCGGCAACCCGCCCCGGAATAAAGGAAGGGTGTCCTGTGGGTGGTGTCTGGAAGGAGACATCGAAATCATCGCAGAGCGCGGCCAGCCGCGCTTTGGCGTCCTCGTAGGTAGCATCATAGCGAGCCAAGACGGCACCGATCGAGCGCCATTCGGCGACGTTGGTGTTTTCGGTCTCGTCGACCGCCGCTGCCAGCCCGATTTCAGCGAGGTCCTGTGGGTACGCACGGTGCGTGTTGTTTTCGAGCACCATCAACAGCGATGGCAGCACCCAACTCCGGAGTTGGGTGTAATCCTCACTGTAAGGGCCGGTGATTTCGACGGGCTCGCCCGCGCCAACGAGATCGCTGCCTGGGTCGATGTTGAGCCGCCCATAGTTGGCCTCCTGAGAGATCATATGGAAGTTCAATAGATCCTCGAAGCCCAAGCCGACAAGGCTTGCGCGCGCAGCATCTTCGAGTCTGGTACGCTCGTGTCGACCACCAACTGTCCCCACGTCGGGATAACGTGGTTCGAGTTCGTTGAAGCCGTAGGCTCTGCCTACATCGTCGATCAGGTCCATCGGATGCAGTACGTCCACCCTGTATGGTGGTATCTGGACCTCATAGGTAGTATCTACGGTGTCCGAGTCGACCGTCGCCGACAGCCCGGAGCGCTCGAAGAGATCAACGACGGTCTCGGAATCGAGTTCGATTCCCAGCACGGTCTCGATGCGGTCGTGAGCGAGCGTTTTGGTGCGAACCGAAAAGTCAGGCCGCAGCAACTGTGGGCCGTAGTCTGCGGGGGCTGAGGCGGCGTCTGGGTACTCGATTTTGACCTCCTCGATAGTTGCACCGCGTGCCGAGAGCGCATAACAGATGATGTTACAGATGTGGTCGATGGTCCACTGGTCGGTGCCGGTGAGTTCAACCAGCAGATCACGGGATTCCGGTTCGACCTCCGTGCGTCGACCGTTGATGATCGGCGGGAACGAAAAGAGCCCGAGCTCGTCGTAGATCGCGGGATAGCGCTCGAAGCCATCGAGTAGGTCGGCGTATTTTTTCCCAGTGTCGTGGGCTTCAAGCACCTCGGTAGGGGTCATCTCGGCGTCGGACTCCAGAGGAACAAAGCGGGCATCCTCGGGGTCGACGCCCGTATAGGTGATCGATGGCCGGCCCTCGTCGTCGTAGGATTGGCCCTTGAGCATCGTCAGATCGTGAATACCGATGGCGGCTTTGGCCCGCTTGCGGCCCATCGTCGCATGCAGTTTTTCTTGCAGTTGGATCAGCGATTCGAGTGCTTCGTCGCTCAGATTGACGTTCCGAATGATCGCACCCGAGACGTAGGGTCGACCGTCAGGGACGCTCTCGTCGACGTAGATACTCCAGTCGGCGTCGTTCGTCTCAGGCACAAAGAGGCCGCGGTCCTCGCCGTACTGATACCGCAACGAGCGGGCGACACCCTCGACCGAAAGCCGGTCAAGTCGGTCAGGGGCAAATTCGAGTTGCATCTCGCCGTCGTCGGTTTCGCCCTCGTATTCGAGACCGAGGTTGAACAGATCGTTTTTGAGCTCGTCGTCGGATTTCTCCTCGCGGCCAGTCAGTTGACGGAGTTCGTCCGGATCGATGTCGACGACAGGCATCAGTAGACCACCTCCGTGTTCCGGAGCAGTGCAAGATCACACAGCGTCCCGTGGACATCGCGAATGTCCTCGAAGCCATACATCAACATGAGGAGCCGTTCGAGCGCCAGCCCCCACGCCATCACGTCGGCTTCGATACCGAGCGGTTCGAGCACCTCAGGTCGAAACATTCCAGAATTCCCTATCTCGACGAGTTCACCTGTGGTCGGGTGCGTGCCGAACAGCTCGAAGGAGGGTTCGGTGTAGGGGTTGTAGTGAGGTTTGAACTGGATATCTTCGATTCCAAACTGACGATAAAACTCCTCGAAGGTGCCCATCAGATCCCGAACCGAGAGGTTTTCGGCCAGCACCCAGCCTTCGATCTGGAAGAACTCAAGCAAGTGAGTCGGATCGAGCGTATCGTTGCGGTAGACTTTCTCGACAGAAAAGTATCGCTTCGGTGGTTCGATGTTCGCACCCGCAAAGCCGGAAAGATACCGCATCGAAAGCGAGGTCGTGTGGCCCCGAAGGGCAACAGCCTCCGCAAACTGTCGGCTCCACGGCGAGTGATATCCTTCGCCATCGTCGCCAACGCCCTCACGGTGGGCCGACTCGACACGGTTGATCAAGCCCTCGGGCAGCGACTGGATTGGCGGTACATCGAGGGCGAAGCGATCCCAGTGTGTGCGCGCAGGATGATCCTGCGGCATAAACAAGCAATCATTAATCCAGAAGTCGGCGTCGGCGTGAGGACCTTCCATCTCCTGGAAGCCCATTCCAACGAGTACGTCTTTGACGCGGTCGGCGGTCTGTCGGAGGATGTGTTTGCGGCCGCCCTCGATGCGGGGGGCGTCGGCTTCGACATTGTACTCGGTGAACTCGACGTCTTCCCACGTGCCGCTCGTGAGCATCTCAGGAGTAAGACGGTCGACCGTCTGGGCAACCTCAATACCTTCATCAAGTGCCTCTGTGCCTGCTTCGGTCAACCGAACCGTACGGACGGTTCGCTCCGATTGGACGACGAGATCTCGGCGTTCGAGCTGGTCTAAAAGCGCGCCATCCTCGACTGACTCGCCCGCTGCAAGCGATTCGAGGCCGTCGGCCTCGGAATCGCTGCCCGGATCGGCATCCGGATCGGCAGAAACCTCACCCGAGTCAATCAAGCCGTACCTCTTTCGTGCGAAGTTCGAAAGTGCGATGTCGACCTGCGGGCCACCCAGCCCGGAGGCACCGATGAGTTGGCCCATCGAAACCGGCTCATCAGTGGCTCCGGCCTCGCAAGCCGCACGGTAAAGCCGGAGTTCGGGAAGCCCCTCATCGAGATACTCGCGGGCTTCGTCGGTGAGTTCGGCACTGGTTTCGGTCGCTTCCTCGACACGCACTAGCCCCTTCTCGCGGAGATCGAACGCGGCGCGGGTAACGGCAGCGGGGTCAAGCCCCGTCTCGTCGGCCAGCCGGTCGACTGTCGGTTCGTCGGTCGTGTTCGCGGTGTTGAGAACCGCGAGCTGTGATTCCGGGAGTCGCATCGCTTGTTGAGAGTGAATCAGAAGGGTCGACAGTTAGCGTTTGCGAAGACGTAAGCCGAATTCACAGATTGTCGATGATAAATAGAACCACAAGTACCGGCAGAATTAATTGTCCCGAACCGATTAATATAATTGTGACTGTCGATAGCGATACTTCGACTCATCCCGCAGACAGTCTCTCGGATGAGACGATTCTGAGCCTTCTCGAAGAGTACAAGGCACTTCCAACGTCGACGGTAGCCGCAGAAGTCGAAGTCGGCACCGAGACGATTCACAACCGGTTGGAGATGATGGCGACAGTAGGTTTGATCGAACACCGTGAGACAACCAACGGCGACGTCTGGCTGAGCTGGTAGGCTGTTGTTCGTATAGCTGGCAGCGAACGATTAGTGTGAACCGCCCGGTCCGCGCCGCGCGGACTCAAGGTCGATATCCAACTCCTCAAGCAGCTGTTTTGCCTCTTGGCGTTTTTCTTGATGATCTTCCAAGAACGCTTTCATCAGCTCTGCAGCCTGTTCTTTGCAGCCACCGCAGAGTCGCTCGCCGTCGACGCACTCCTGGTAGACCTCTTCGGCCAGCCCATCGTCGTCATTAGCCAGTAGATAGGCGTACAGCTCGTAGACCGGACAGTCGTCGGCCTCGCCACCCAGCTCACGCTGCTTTTCGGCGGTTTCGCGGCCGCCCGTCGTGGCTGATTTGACCTTATTATAGCCCTCTTGGGGGTCATCAAGCAGGCTGATGTGGCTGGCCGGAATCGACGACGACATCTTACCGCCCGTCAGCCCGGTCATAAACCGGTGGTAGATCGAGGAGGGCTGGATGAAGCCGTAGCCGCCGTTGTCGACTTCGATCTCGCGGGCGAGGGCTTCGGCGTCGCTGAAATCGATTTCAAACGCATCGATGTGGCCCTCATACACTCGTTTTTCGCCCTCGATGGCCTCGATCATCGCTTCGAAGGCTTCCTCGGGGCCGTGGCGATGGAAGAACCTGACGCGGGGGCGAAGCGGCTCCTTCCCTGCAACTCGAAGTTGGTTTTTTGCACGTGTTTCAGGAGGGAGTCCCGTAGTTGATTCTTCTATACGCTTTTTTGGCAACTGATCAAGATTCCAGCTAACAGCCTCTAATCCATTTTCTAGGTATTGCGCAGCCCATCCACATCGTATATCTTCGATATCTCGTTTGTTCGCTTCCTCTCGAAGAGTCTCAAATGCATCTCCAATTATTTGAGTAGCTTCAGGACCGACCTCGAAGCTTGCGTAGGCTTCGGTTACCTTAAAAAAGCGCATCCGGACGGCCAGATCCCGTGCGAGTCTGACGTGAGGGTCCTGGTCGGGGCCGACCGGAATGACGGTCGGTTTAGGTTCGTCGACCAGCTGTGGATACAGCATGTCGGCCATCTGGGTGACGACGCTCTGCATGTGGCTGACGTTGGTCTCGCCGTCGAAGCCGTAGATCGAGGAAAACTCCGAAAAGCGGGCGTTCGAGCCGAGTTCGAACGACAGATCCTGCAGCTTGCGGTTCTGTGATTGGCGGTAGAGC
>SL_5KL_010_SEDDRAFT_10001882_pt1 | contig 12188 bp, 15 predicted proteins | sample SodLakKL_010_SED_FD_9118 | JGI IMG/M metagenome (IMG submission 9118)
ACTTGTCGACCGGGACCTCTTCTTCTTGCAGATAGTGGGGGAGTTTTTCCGCCAGCACTTCGATGAGTTCTTCCGGGGTGGTGACGGAGAAGACCATGTCGCTGATGTCCTTGTTGCGGCGTTTGCCGTCGAGCTTCGTGCCGGCGAGACGCCGGCCCCAGCCGTCGGCGACATCATAAGCGACGACCATCCTCCCGATGGTCCAAGCGAGCGCGATCTCGGAAAGGGTCCCGCTCGCCCCGCCCACGGCGACAACGGCGTCCCCCGCGGCCGTGAGGACATTCCTGTAGACACCGAGACCCGTCGGGACGACGATGTCGGCATGAGGGTTGGCCTTGTTCTTGTCGAAATGGGGGATGATGGCGATGGTGTCCCCCTCCTGATAGCGCTTGGAAGCTTTCGCCCCGGCGAGGGCGGCTTCCATGACACCGCCCATGCCGCCCGTCTGCACTCGGTAGCCGGCATCGACGAGCGCTTTGCCGGTCTCATAGGCGAGCTTGTATTTCTCGTTTTCGGGCTTGACTCCGGAATCACCGATGACGGAGATGATCCGTTTCATGGTCTTTTCACTTGCCTTTCTTGGTCGTTTTGGCTTGCTATTGACCGGCTTTCATGGGGGGGGTTCTTGGATCTTTGTCTCGTTCAACCAAAAACATCACACGAAAAATGTGATGTCATCACCGCGGGGATCCGGATAGAGAAAGAAACAATGTCCGTGAAACCATCAGAGCGGAAAGGTTGTCCACGACTAGCCTCCATCGATGCGCTTGCTTATGAACACGCGCACACTCCACACCTTCATTTTACCGCATTTTCGGTGCTTTGCAAAGCTTTTTGGGTGAATGGCGGCGGAGTGATGTTCAAAGGAGGGTCGGTTTGTGTTTGTCGTGGAAGCGTCTTCTTTTTTGGGCCGTTTCCACTTTCCCGACCGCATAACAATAAGCACAACCGTGGGTGCAGGTATCATACATGCCGATGTCGACGCTCGCCACGCAGTTGCAGGTCTCCCTTTGGTTCTTGTCTTTCGGGAAGGTGCCCTTCTTGCCGAAGTAGGCGTCGTCGATGCAACAGGCTTTTTTCAACCCTGTCTCTTCTTCGTCGAATCCCGCCCCGCAAAACGTGAGCTCGAGCCCTTGTTCTTTGGCGATGCGGGTGAGTTCTCTACCGAGACGGATCATTGCGTCCGTCTTTGGCTCTTTCACGCCGAGACGGCGGAAGGTGCTTTTGTTCTTGCGGTAGGTCGTGACGAAACTCGTGACCACTTTGCGGACATGGCCGGCAAGTTCTTCGGCCAAGCGCGCGAAGGCTTCAAGATGGAAGGCGGCGTCGTAGCGGTCGGTGAAGAGGATGGGGTCGTACCGCCAGATGATCCTGTCGCTGCCGATTCGGGCCGAGAGCCGCTTGATGGTCTCGATAGCTTTTTTTCGGTCGGAAAAAGCGGGCTCGAGATCCTTCTCATAAGCGTTCAGGGTGATGAGAAAGACATATTCGTAACCTGCCAGTTCGTCCAACCGTGAAAGAAGAAAGGAGGCGTCCCGCGTCCAGAAGACGAATCCCGTGACATCCTCCTTTTTCAGACTGACATGGCGGACTTGGGCGGGGTTGAAAGGATTCTTCACCCGCACTTCTTGTGCTTGAAGACGCTGGAAGAACCATTCGTGATAGAGGGCGGGGATGTCCGTGCGGCGGCTCACACTGACGATCATGTGTCGGCCTCCTCGGCGAGGGTGCGCATATGGTCATTGACGGCGGAGAGCCACGTCCGCATGATTCTGAACAAGGTATCCGCGCGACGCTCTAATTCCAGTGCATCTTGGGCGGCTTTCGCATGGAGATAGCCGTTCCGGAGTTGACGCGGGGTCTTCACGCCCCGTTTTCCTTTGCCCCCGGCAAAGAGGGCGCGGACATCGGCGGACGATATGGAGAGGTTGAAATGAGCGGCGGCGTTTATGATGTTGCGGACGTGCAAAATGACGGAGGAATCCGTCTTGTTGTATTTGTCGCGTTTGTAGAAACGGACGATCTTGTGGGCGGTGATTTCACAATCGATGTAGGTTTCCAAGAATTCCACGATAAGAGGATTCTTCGTCAGATTATGCTCGGTCGCCAAGAGGTCTTTGATGGCCTTGGCTCTTTGTCCGGGGTTTCTTTTTTTCATGTCTTCTCTCTCCATGTCTCATGGAAGGAGACGATCTCTTCGGCGAGGATGTCCAGACTCGAAAAGCAGTCGAGTTCCCCTTCGAGATGCTCTTTCAAAAGGGAAAGCTCGGTGCAGCCGAGGACATAGGCCGTGTTCTTTCCAAATTCCTTCCGCAAACGCTCGCTGAACTCTCGGGCGATCGTTTCTTTGTCGGCGCCGGCCTTGACGGCATAGATCATGTCGTTGATCGTTTCTTGCAAAGCGCCTTCGGGATAGAGGATGTTCTTCTCCCAAAAAAGCACATCGCGTTTGTAGACGTCTTCTTGCAAGGTGCCTTTGGTCGCCAGCAGCACGAACGTGTTCTTGATAGAATCGTTCAACCGTTTGAGGGTGGCATCGACCATGTCGATGAAATGCATCCCGCTCACGGTCTTGAAGCGGTCGCTGTACATGTGGGCGGTGTTGCAGGGGATGGCGAACGAGGCCACCCCGACCTTCTGCAGGGTCTCGACATTCGCCATAATCCTTTTCAAGGGGGAGGGGGCGCCCTTCATGATATGCGCGGTACGATCGGGAATCAACGTGTCGTTCAAGATGCAAAGGGGGATGTGGTCGGCGTCACTTTCCGCTTTCGTCTTCTCGATGACGAGCTCGAAGAGGTGTTTCGTCGCTTCCGTGCCCATGCCGCCGATGATCCCAGTCGCAAAGGTCTCTTTTTCCATGCTCGACCCGCCTTTCGTTCGTTCTTTCCGTTTTCATTCTACTATAGTGACGCCCTCTTGGAAAGGGTGAAAAAAAGGCCCCTTCACGGGGCCTTGCATCCGTCATTTCAAGCGTATGGGCGTATCCTTCAAAAAATGGTGTATAGCGACGACACCCAGCAAGGAAAGGAAGAGGGTGCCCGCGATGGCCACACCGAGCGGGGCCTCGGGCAGCCGCGCGCCGATCCAGAGGAAGAGCTGGAAACTCTCCCCCCGCCAAAAGAGGGAACTCAGAATCAAAAAGGCGAGGCCGGCGAGGATGAATAGAGCGGGTCGATATCCTCGGTAACGATAGAATCCCGTCACGACGAGCCAACCCGCGACATAGTAGGATAGCAGGATGGCGAAATAGGAAAGCGCGGGGAGGACATAGAAGGAATCGGTCGCCAAGAAGTCGGCATGAGTTTTGGGTGCTTCATAAGCGCTCATACCGGCGACAAGTTCCAAAATCGCCTGACCGAGGACGGAAAAGAGAACGACGAAAGCAACAAGCATCAAAGCGGAGATGCTCATCGCCTTGAAGAAAGCGCGCCGTGTGAGACCGACCCGCATGTAGAAGCTCAAGAACACATAGCCCGTGATGGTCGCGATGACGAACATGTAGATGGTCGAGGGTTGAAAGACGAGCCACATGACATTCCCCCGTTCGTCGGCGAAACCGACGAGGAACCTGAGGGCCCCGATGAGGATGAAAAGGATCGCCAGATACCACACCGTCCAACGGAGCTGCAGCGTGAAAAGGTCGACCAAGAGACGGGTGGTGTTCTTCTCCCACAAGGACTTGATGCGTTCTTTCATGACGATCCCTCCCGGGTGAGATGGATGAAGACCTCCTGGAGTGTGGGTCTTTCCACCCTCACCCCGGGGGTCTCTTTCGCTTTGAACGGACCCGTGTGCGAAAAAAGCAGCGCTTGGCGCGTGTCGCCCAACTCTTTGCAGGCGAGTTCTTCATGGTTCTTTCCGATTTTCAGCACGGCTTCCTTCGGGCCGGTCACTTTCACGGCTCTTTGTAAGAAGGTGTCCGTCGCTTCGTCGAAACGAAGCTTTCCTTCCTGCAGGATGAGGAGGCGATCGAAGAGATGGGACGCCTCGTCTAAGAGACAGGTCGCGAGGACGAAAATGCGGGGATGGTCCTTTTGGGCCCAAAGGAGTTCTTCATAGAACGACTCGCGCGCGATGGCGTCGAGCCCGAGGTGGGGCTCGTCGAAAAGCGTCAAAGAGGCTTTCGCCGCCAAGCCGATGATGATCGCCAACGCGGCCCGGCCCCCTTTGGAGAGCTCGTTCACCTTCTTGTCCAAAGGAAGCGAGAAGCGCGCGGCGAGTGTCTCCGCATAGGTCATGTCGAAAGACTTTCTGTAACGGGCGAAAATCTCGATGTATGAACGCACTTTCACGGTCTCTTCGCTCATGTCGTTTTCATAGACGAACATGGTGTCCGTCGTGCATTCCATTCTTTCGAAAGGGTCTTTCCCGTCTGCGAGGATGCTTCCCGCCGTGGGAAGACGAAAGGCGGCCAAGAGGGATAGAAGACTCGTCTTGCCGGCCCCGTTCTTGCCGATGAGACCGTAAGTCTCTCCCTTCTTCAAAGCGAACGTGATGTCATCGAGGATCCTTTCTTCTTCATAATCGAGACGGACCTTCCGCACTGCAAGCGAATCCATCAACTCACTCCTCTCCTTCCGCCAACATGTCTTTGATCGTGTCCTTTTTGATGCCGAGTCGTTTCGCCTCTTCGAGCAAAGGCTCGATGTAGTCTTTTTTGAACGACGCCTTGCGTTTTGTAAACAGGCGCTCTTTTGCACCTTTCGCCACGAAGACACCGATACCGCGTTGTTTGTAGAGGACGCCTTCTTCGACGAGGCGGTTCACACCTTTGGCGATGGTGATATGGTTCAGCTTGTAGAAATGGACCATGTCCGTGGTCGAAGGGATCTGTTCTTCTTCCCGCAGCCGACCGTCTAGGATCATGTCTTCGACTTCTTCTTTGATCTGCATGTAGAGCGGTCGTTCAGCTGTCATTCGTTTGGGCAAGAACATTCCTCCCTTTTTGGTTATATACCTTCATATATAAGTATATGTCTAAACCGTCCCGGCTGTCAAGAGTTCTTCTCAAAAAAGACACACGGCTTCTGCCGTGTGCCTTCAAAGCTCTTTCTTGCCGATGGAGGCGAGATAGGCGCTCTCGGCGAGGGTGTGGTTGGAATCGACGAGACGGACGTTCCGCGGGTAGTATGCCGAAGGGATGAGACAGAGCTCGGTGCACCCGAGGACCAAGGTGTCGAGATTCTCTTTCTCCCGAAAACGGTGCACGGCTTCTTGGAAGACGGTGAAATCCCCCGTGTCGTTTCGCTTCACCTTGTCGATGGTCATGTCGATGGCGGCTTGTTGTTCGTCGGTGGGGACGAAGACCCTGATCCCCTCATCTTCGAAGGCCTTTTGATAAAGACCCGTCGCGATGGTCTTCTGCGAGCCGAGAATGCCGATGCGGGCATCTTTGTGCGTCTTTCGCAAACAGGCGTCGCGGGTCTCTTCGATGATGTCCAAGACGGGGACGGATGCGGCCCGGCGGAAATCGTCGATGAAATAGTGCACGGTGTTGCAAGCGATGGCCACAAAATCCACACCCGCCGTCTCGAGTGTCTTGATGGAGGCGATGACGGCCTCTTTCACATCTTCGTCGCCTTGTTCGAAATCGATGTAGCGCGAAGGGATGTCGGGGTTGTTGTAGAGGAGGATTTTGCGACGTCCTTCGTCCTTCTTGCCGGCGTCGAAGCTGTTCAGATGCTCGAAAAAGCGGATGGTCGCGTCGGTGCCGAGACCCCCGATGACGCCGATGAATCGTTTTTCCATAGCGAGGACACCTCTCTTTATTTCTTCACTTTCAGTGTACAACCAACACGACGATTTCACAAGGGCGGAGTCTCACCCAAATCTGCCTAGACAAAATGGTGCCCGACTGACGGGCACCATTTTGGTGTTTATGCTTCAAACAACGAAATATACCTATAGATATACTCGCAATCCTCATACTGCCTTTCAAGAGTCGTGGTTGTTTTCGCGGCGGATGGTCCCGACCGCCTTCTCCGTGAGCAAAATCCTCTCGTCGGCGTGTTGCCAGAGGTCGTGTTTGTGATAGGTGCCTTCGGGGCCGTGCACCAACGTGATGTGCACCCCTTCGTTCTTCGCGATCTCTATCGCGGGAAGATAGTCCGAATCTCCCGCGAGGATGACGGCATGGGCGATGCTTTGTTTGACGGATAGCAACACGAGGTCGGTCGCCAAGAGGACGTCGATCCCTTTCTGTACATAGTAGGGGGAGCCGTCCGCCGTCTCCCTTTTGGCGAGTTTCCCTTTGCGCACGACGAAGCGGGGTATCCTCTCGAGTTGGTCATAGAAGCTTTCCATCTTCGCGAAGCGTTCATTCTCCTCCTCGGTGGGAGGGTTCCCCTTGTAGGGAGGGCAATGATAGTAGTGGACCCGGAGAATGCGCTCTCCTTGTCCCAAGAAACGGACGAGTTTCTTGAAATCGATCCGGGTGCGTTGGAACGTGTGTTTCAGGATCTGGTCGAGATATCCCCCGTCGATGAATATGGCGATTCTGTCGATCATGGGCCTTCTCCTTTTGTCGTATTCGAGCTTTCCTCTGTATTATACCCTCTTTGCGAGGATTTTTCTTCCGAATACGTCGGATAGATGATGTTTTTCCATTGACACTTCGCCCACTTTTATCTATTCTGTAACAGTAACCGAGTACACTACACCGGAGGCCGTTATGGATAAAAACCACGAACAACAAATCAAGTCACTCGCCGAAGAAGTTCTGCACAGTCCCCCCGAAAAGACCAAGGTCGAGCGAAGACTCATGGGAGGCATGTCCAACTACACCTATGTGGTGCGGGCGGACAAAGACACCTACACCTTCCGCATCCTCGGCAAGGGGGCCGAGAAGTTCGTCGACAGACAAGCGGAGGCCCATCATCTCGAATTGATCCGGCCCCTCCGCTTGAACAACGATACCATCCACCTCGACAAGGCGAGCGGCGAAAAGATCGCGGGCTATGTCGAGGGGACGCCCTTGCACGAGAAGGACCCGGCCGAACATCTCGAAGCTGTCGCCGCCACGCTAAAAAAACTCCATGAAAGCGGCCTCAGAAGCCCGCATCTATACAACCCCTTCCAAAGACTCAAACGTTATGAGGGACACGTCAAGAAACTGGGAAAGACGCATGAAAAAGCCTACCATCTGGCCAAAGCCCACCTGCAGTCGTTTCGCAAAGAGATGACCGACCCCGCGCCCGTCCTCATCCATGGCGATGCCCAACCCTCGAACTTCATCGTGACCGACCAAGGTCTCTTCTTGACCGATTGGGAGTTCACGGGGATGGGGCATCCCTTCCATGACATCGCCTGTTTCGGCAACATCGACTTCACGCACGCCTTGCGGCTCCTGCCGGTCTATCTCGGCAGAGACCCCTCGGCCGATGAGGAAAGACTCCTCCGCATCTTCCGCCTCTACCAGTGCCTCCTATGGCATAATGTCGCTTTATTCAAGCATGAGATCGGCCTTTCGGAAAAACTCGCGATCCCTTTCGACAAGGTCGCGGAGAAATATCTCACCATGGCCGGAAAGCTCCAACAAGAGACTTCCTGAACCTTGCTTTGTGCCCATTGTTTCTCACGTGAATGGGCATGGTGTATAATGAAGACGAACCCGGAGGTGGTCGGATGCTTATCAAAGATGTCGACATCGTCACCGAAGAGACCGTTTTGCATGACGGCTACATTGTCATCGAAAACGGGCGGATCAAGGATTTCGGCCGTGCCGAAGCCGCCCCCGCCGGCGGCGTCTCGCTTACCGGGCTCATCGTCATGCCCGGTTTCATCGACACCCACGTGCACGGCACAAAGGGCGATGATTTCTCGGACGCTAATCCCCAAGCGAACAACCGTATCTCCGAGAATCTCGTCAAAGAGGGCGTCTCGGGCTTCTTGGCCACAACAACGACCATGAGCGAAGAAGACGTCTTGCGCGCTCTCGAAGCGCTCGCCGAGAGTTCTTCCCCCGGCGCGAAAAACTTGGGAATCCATTTGGAAGGCCCCTTCATCAATGCGAAGTTCAAGGGCGCCCAGAATGAAAGTCATATCCAAAAAGGCGACATGGAGACCTTCAAACGCCTGCAAAAAGCCGCCCGCGGCCTCATCCGCATCATCACGTTGGCCCCGGAAGTGCAGGATGAAGCCTTCTTGGAAGCCCTCGCCCGTGAAGATGTCATCATCTCCATGGGCCACTCGGATGCCAAAGCGGCGGATGTCAAAAAGGCCCTCTCCCTAGGGATAAGCCGGGTCACACATTGTTTCAACGCGATGCGGGGCATCCATCACAGGGACCTCGGGCTCGCGGGGATGGCCCTCGCCCATGATGAGATCATGGCGGAAGTCATCGCCGACAACATCCACCTTGCCCCCGACACCCTCCGGCTCCTCGAAAAGACGAAGGGCGCGGACGGCATCACCCTCGTGAGCGACGCCATCCGGGCCAAAGGTCTCGAAGACGGCACCTACAGCTTGGGAGGTCTCGACGTCGTCGTGCGAGACGGGGTGGCGCGACTCACCGATGGCGCGCTCGCGGGAAGCACCCTGCGGATGGACGAAGCGCTCGCCAACATGAAAAAGGCCGCCGATGCGACCTTGCCCGCGCTGGCGAGGATGCTCTCTTTCAACCCCGCGAAAACTTTGGGAATCGCTGACGAGACGGGTTCCATCGCCATCGGCAAGGCGGCCGATCTCGTCTTTCTCGATGATGGCCTTGCCGTCAAAAAGACCATGGTGGATGGACAAATCGTCTTCGACCAATGACAAAAACAAGGGCGCCGGATTTCCGGCGCCCTTCATTGTTACAGATAGAAGATGTTCCCTTTGTGTTTTTCGAAGACTTTCCTGTTGTGTTCGTCACCGCCGTCCACATTGGCGCTGTGGAGGATCGGCGCATCATGACCGTTTTGCAGGAGTTTCTCTGTCAAACCGACAACGAGGCTGTTCACGATCGTCGCGCCGATGACGGTGCTCGTCGGTCCCACCTTCTGGGCGAGTCCCTCGAACTTGATCGCCGCATCCCCTTTGTCACCGTGGTTGTCGATGACGAGGTCGGCGAGTTCGAAGAGGCGTTTTCCGCTTTCGTGCCGGCTTTCGACATTTTTTGAATAGCGGAGGTTCGTCAGGGCGATGATCTTCACCCCGCGCGCTTTCGCCTCGAGGACCAAATCTATCATAACGGTGTTGCGGCCGGAGACGGAGTGGGCGATGAGCACGTCTCCTTTTTGGAAAGGGACGGTTTCGGCGATGAGTCTCCCATAGCCTGCGAGTCTTTCCATCTTGGAAGTGAACGTGATGGGTTTCTCGTCCAGCATGAGACTCGTGGGGAGGATCGGATTCATCGTGGCGAGGCCGCCGGCGCGATAGGCGAGTTCCTGGCTGATGATGCCGGCGTGCGACGCGCCGAAGACGAAGAGGTTCCTCTTCTCGATGGTCGCCCGATACAACATCTCGACGGCCTCGTCGAGCGCGGATGCTTCGTTCTCGACGATTTCTTCAAGGAGCTCTGTCACATGGGCGAAATAGTCNCGATGGTCAGGCATGGCTTATCAACCTATCAGCCGAAAACCCAAGCGAAGAATTCGGCGATTCCGCCGGTCACGCTACCCCAGAGGCTCATGTCGTTGCCTCCGAAGATGAGCATCCAGTCGATGATGGTGTCTTGGAAGATCCAAAGGCTCACACCGAGGAGGAGCACCATGACGATGGAGGCGAAGAAGGTGCCGATGATCGCGCCCCGGAGTCCGCCTTGGCCTTCGGCCATGACGCTCGCGAGTCCGCATTCGAAGAAGCTCGGGATGACAAGCGGCAACATCGCGACGAGGAAGAGGCCGAGGTTGTTGAAGATGACGATGGCGATGGTCGAAGTGATGAAGGCGATGATGAAGCCGATGATGACGGCGTTCGGCTTGTAGTTGAAGAAGATGGGAGCATCATACGCCGGTTGCGCGTCTTTGATGAGTTTCGTGCTGATACCCTCGAAGGCGGGTACGATCTCGTTGACGAAGATCCGTACACCTTGGAGGAGGATGATGATACCGATACCGAAGGTGAGGCCCTGTTCGAGTGCATAGGGGAACAGTGCGACTTCGGTGATACCTTCACCGCGGAAACCTTCACCGATCGTGAGACCGCTCACCAAATAGGTGACGAAGATGATGATCGCACCCATGATGGAAATCTCACGGAAGAAGCCCAGCGATTTCGGCAGTTTGATGTCTTCGGTGGATTTTTCCTTGTTTCCGACAAATTTGGCGATGGTCGCGGAAACGAGGGCAAGGATCGCGGAGGGGTGTCCGAGGGTGAAATCGTCGCTTTCGATGACCGCACGGGAATAGGGGCGCAGGAAATAGGGCATGAAGGACCAATANAGGGCCGAGAGGATACCGCCCCAGAGGATGGTCGCCCATTCNGGCATGCCGACGCCCACGGCGACNGCGACGAAGATGAAAGGCATCCAGAAAAGGAANTGNCCGGTCAGGAAGATGGTCTTGACCTTGGTGAAAAGGGCGATGAGAATATGGAGGACGAAGCCGAGAAGCATCGCGAGACCGATGGCGGCGCCATGGTCGGAGATGAAATCGGCTGCGACGACGCCGGGGTCTTCATCGAGTTCCCCGCCCGCCGCAACATCATAGAGAGTGTTGATGGGGAGGATGGAACCGACAAGGACGTTGACGCCGACCATGATGATCATCATACCGAAGGCGGCCATGATACCGCCGCGGATGACTTCACTGACGCTCTTCTTCTGGGCGATGAGCCCGATGACGGCGATAAGACCTATGAGTACGGGAGGAAAGCCGTCAAAGAACGCATAAAGACCTTCAATAAACGTACGGAAAGCTTCCATGGATTAGTGTCTCTCCTTTTTTCGATAATTTCGGTTCATGAGACTCATTTCATGTCTTTCGCTTCCAGCAGTTTCTCTACGCTGGCTTTGACTTCTTGCACGTCGGAGTACTTCTTGATGCCGTAGAGCTTGACATCGCTCGACTTGAACCTTCTTTCGAGGTCGCCGATGATGTCGGGTGAAGAAAAAATCGCATCCGCTTTCTGTCCTGACACATCCGAGATGTCGGAGTTGACGACCTTGGCTTCCACGCCGAGTTCACGGAAAGCCTTCTCGATGGTCATCTTCAGGATCATCGAGGAGCCCACTCCGAAGCCGCATACCGCTAAGACCTTCACATCGCATCTACCACCTTTCGTCCAATATCTTTTTGATGTCTTCTGTATTCTCGCAAGCGATGACGTCCTGGATGTTCTGTTTGTCCATGAGGAATTGCGCCAACGCTTTGAGAACCTCGTTGTGGGACGTGGAATCCTTGGCGGCGAGTACGACAAAAAGCCGGACGGGATTCCCTTTCAGATCGACCGGCTCCTTCAACACGAGAAGCGAGAGACCGGTCTTTTTGACCGATTCGCCGGGACGGGCGTGCGGTAGGGCGAACTCATCGGCCAAGACGATGTAGGGCCCGTGGTCTTCGATGGCCTGGATCATCTCGTCGATGTAATCGGCCGTGATGTAATCGTCCTCGAGCAAGGGCTTTGCGGCGAGGGCGATCGCTTCTTCATGATTCTTTGCGCTTTTGGCGATCTGCATGTGTCGTTCCTTGATGTTTCTTTCCACGAGTTCACCTCTTTCATCATCCCCTATGAAAATTATAAGTTTTCGTTTGTGTACTGTCAAATCAGAAGGGGGTGTGCGAAAAACGATTGAAAGCGTCTTGGGGAGCGACTTTCTGCGATTCAAAATGGAATTTGCTTTGTTTTTCAAACTATTGTTTCAAGATGTTCTTTGTGATAGACTGTTGGCAAGACAAAACTTCTTGCAAGGAGAAACCTTATGGAAAAGACACTCACGATCACCGACGAGGCGGGGATGCACGCCCGTCCCGCGGCACAGATCGCCAAGAAGGCCGCCACGTTCGATCACGAGATCACCATGACCCACAAGGGAGAATCCGTCAACATGAAAAGCGTCATGGGAGTCATGTCGCTCGGCATCCCGAAAGACGGCGAAGTGACCTTGTCGGTCGCGGGGGATGACGCCGAAAGCGTCCTGGAGACGCTCGTGAACGAAATGGCAAAACTCAACCTCATCGACAAATCGTGAACATAGCCCGGCTTCCGGGCTGTGTTTTTTTTAGGTCTTCTCCTTCTTTTCCCTGGCTTTTTTGTGGGCTTCATGC
>SL_5KL_010_SEDDRAFT_10001884_pt1 | contig 12184 bp, 10 predicted proteins | sample SodLakKL_010_SED_FD_9118 | JGI IMG/M metagenome (IMG submission 9118)
TTTGACATCGTCGCCCCGCGAAACAAGAAGGACGGAACCGATGTTGGCGCCATAATCCCCCACGAATCCTTCTTCGGCCAGCCGGGTGTTGTGTCGGATCTGCCGGTCGAGGAGGTCCTTTATCTCATCGAGATCGACGGAATCGGCAAAAGCGAGGATGCTCGCGACCGTCATCTTCACCTCCGTCACTCGATCGACCTCCTCATCACAATCGGGAGCGGTGCGATGGTCCTTGGTGAAGAGGATGTCACCGTTTCTTTCCAGACGGACGATGTTCGTGTGGCTGTCGGTGATGCGGACAACCGCCTCGTCTTGTCCTTTCTCCGCGGTGAGGCGGAGATCGAAGACCCTGCCGGTCATGAAAGGTTTCACAATGATCTCGGTCTCGGCCAGACAGGTCAGAATCCTTGGTTTTTGCGAGTCGTCGAGGTTGGCGAGCACTTCGAGGCCGCGAGAAGCATCGCCACGGACGATGCCCGCGGCGGCTGCAGCCTTCAGACCGCGAAGCCCTCCCGTGTTCGGGACGATGACGCTCTGTACGTTCTTGATGATGCTTTCGCTCGGCTCGATGACGATCCTTTCGGGTGGGCCGCCGAGGATGTCCCTCGCCTTCGCCGTTGCGAGCGCGATCGCGGCCGGTTCGGTGCAGCCCATAGCGACAACGAGCTCATCTCTCAAGGTTTGCAAGTGTTTTTGATACTCTCTATCTTCCTTTTTCATATGGTGCTCCTTTCTCGCACAAAAGAGGTCGGACGGCCTGCGCCGCCCGACATATCTATGGTTTTTTCGTCATTCACTCTGCAGAGTGCGGACCATCTTCACCGCGTTCAACGGGGCGACGACAAGGCAGATGGCGGCGAGCGTGTAGGCCCCGACAGCGATGAGATTCTCTTCGAAGCCCGCATCGAACACCCTCCCGATGAGCTTGAAGGCGAGCAAGGGGAGATAGAGCGCCAGCAAGCCATAGACGATCCGGAAATGGAAGGTGACGCTCTTCTTTTCTTCCAGAAGGCGTTTGCGGCTCATGATGAAGAGGGCGATGCCGACATGCATCAAGACGAGAAACGGCAAAAACATCCACATCGGCGACACTTGCAGCAACGTGACAAACAAGAACGCCATGAACTGACCGAAGACGAAAAGCACGACGCTGCGCCGATTTTTGGCATCAAGCGTCCGTCTTGCTTTCAACGCTCTCCTCCGTCTTTAAAGGATGTGACTTGTCTTTCCGTTCCGCCTCTTCCGTCTTCACCGGGCGGTCATACCCTTCGGGAAGGTCCGTATCGGGAAAACCGTTCACGTGATGGCAGGCCACATAATGGTCACGCTCGATCTCGACCTCGGGTACGGGGACGTTCTTGCAGCCTTCCATGGCATGGGGACAACGTTGCCAGAACCGACACCCTTGCGGGGGGTCGATCGGGCTCGGGATGTCCCCTTCCAAGATGATCTCTTCTTTCTCCTTGTCGACATCGGTGTCGAGCACGGCCGTGAGAAGCGCCAAGGTATAGGGATGGCGCGGGTTGTCGAATATGGCCTTCGCGGAGCCGCCTTCCATCACCTTGCCGAGATACATCACGACCATGCGGTCGCAGATGTTCTTGACGACGGCGAGGTTGTGAGAGATGAAGACATAGGTGAGACCGAGTTTTTCCTGGATTTCCGTCAAGAGATTCAGGATTTGCGCATGGACGCTCACATCGAGTGCGCTCACGGGCTCGTCACAGACCAAGAAATCGGGATTGAGGATGATGGAGCGGGCGATGGCGATCCTTTGTTGCTGGCCGCCGGAGAAATCGGAAGGATGGCGGTCGATGTCGTCTTTCGAAAGCCCGACGAGTTCGAGGAGTTCTTCGACGCGCGCCTTCATCTCTTCTTCCGTCGCATCACCCCGGATGAGGAGGGGTTCGCTGATGATGTCATGGACATTGAATCGGGGGTTCAAGGAGGAAAAAGGGTCCTGAAAGATCATCTGCATGTCGCGACGGGTCTTTTTGAACGATTTGCGGTCGAGTTCGAAGAGGTTCTTCCCCTTGAAAGTCACCCGACCCGCCGTGGGCTTCACCATGCCGATCATCGTATTCGCCAGCGTGCTCTTGCCGCAACCCGATTCACCGACCACGCCGAAGGTCTGGCCCTTTTCGATCCGGAGGCTCACATCACTCACGGCACTGATCTTCTGTCTTTTGAGGAAGGCCGTGAAACCCTTGACGGGAAAGTCGACCGACACATTCTCCATCTCGAGGATGTAGTCGCTACCGCTTGTTTTTTCATTCATGCTGTCTTCGCCTCCTTGGCATCATGCTTCAAAGGGTGGAAACACCGGACAAGGCGGTCTTCGCCGCGTTTTTCCAACGGCGGCATGGATTGCCGGCATTCTTCCGTCGCGTAGGGGCAACGAGGATGGAAATAGCATCCCGACGGCTTCTTCATGGGATGGGGGACGCTTCCCGGAATCTGGACGAACTGCTTCCCTTCATCCGAGAGTTTCGGCACGGATTTCAAAAGCCCCTCCGAATAGGGGTGATAGGGTGTACGGAACAGTTCCTTCATCGGCGCCTTCTCGACGATCTTGCCCGAATACATGACATAGACCGTCTCGGCGATATTGGAGACGACGGAAAGGTCGTGCGTGATGAGAAGGAGACTCACACCATGCGTCCTCTGCATGTCGCGGAGCACATCGAGGACTTGGGCCTGGATGGTCACATCGAGCGCCGTGGTGGGCTCGTCGGCGATGATGAGTTTCGGCATGCAGGCGAAGGCCATGGCGAGAAGCACACGTTGCCGCATGCCGCCCGAGAGTTCGTGCGGGAAATTCCTGGCCCGCGATTTCGGCTCGGGAACGCCGACGAGTTCGAGGGCGCGGATGGTGTGTTTGCGTGCTTCTTTCTTGTCCATCCCCTGATGGCGCATATACATCTCGTCGATCTGACGGCCACAGGTCATGACGGGGTTCAACGAAGTCATCGCGTCTTGGAAGATCATCGACATGTGCCGACCGCGGATGTCTTGCATCTTTTTTTCGGAATAATCCTTGAGACTTTCGCCGTCGAGGGTGATATCGTCGACACGCATCAAGGCAGGGGGCGTATCCAAGAGCTTCATCAGTGATTTCGACGTCACGCTCTTGCCGCAGCCGGACTCGCCGACCAAAGCGACACTCTCGCCCTTTTTGATATCGAGGTCGACCCCTTCGACGGCGCGGATGACACCGTGCGCCATGGGGAAGACCACTTTGAGGTTGCGTACTGCCAACATATTCTCGTTCGTCTGTTCTCTATTCATGAGGTCCTCCAATCAAGCCTTCGCCGCTGAGCGTTCGGATGTGGTCGGCTGTTCTGTCTCTTCCATCGAGTCGAACACCTCGTTGATGTAATCTCCGCTCAACGTCTTGAAGATTTTGTGGATACCGGTGGATTGTTTCATCCGGGGGTTCAAGACCTCTTCCATGACGATGCCGATGCGCATGAAGGAGAACACCGCGAGAAAGATGCCGATACCGGGGGCGATGATCCACCACCAGTGACCGAAAAGCAATGCGCCTCCGCCTTGGGCTTCGGCGAGCATCCGACCCCAGCTGATGCGGGTGGGATCCCCGAGCCCCAAGAAGGAAAGCCCCGCTTCGGCGACCATGATGCCCGCGCTTCCGAGGGCGGTGCTCATGATGAGAAGATGCGAGGTTCCCGGCAGGATGTGTTTCGTCATGATCCGCCACCGGCTCGCACCCGCGAGCTCGGCGGCTTTCACGTAGTTGCTGTTCTTGATGACGAGGACGAGTGAGCGGATGTTCCGGGAGAGTCCGCCCCAGCCCAAAGCCACGAAGATGAAGATGATGATCCAATAATCCCGGCCGAGAACGTTCGTCAACACGATGACGAGCGGCAGCGAGGGGATGACGAGCAATACATCGACCGTCCGCATGATGAGGTTGTCGGCGAAACCGCCGATATAGCCGGCCATGACACCGAGGATGGCACCGACGAAGGCGATGCAGACGCCCGCCGTCACACCGACGATGAGCGAGATCCGCGTTCCATAGATCAACATGCTGAAGATGTCCACGCCGGTGTTGATGGTCGTGCCGAGAGGATGCTGCAGACTCGGGGTGAGTCCCTTCGTCGTCCGGTCGGCGACATCATAGGGGTCATACGGTGCGATCCAGGGAGCGAACACGGCCACGATGACCAACAGACTCACCACCGTGAGACCGATCTTCCCCTTCGGATGGGCCCAGATGCGTTTGAAGAAACGTCCGGTGCCGATAGCCCGTTTCTTGAGGAAGGTGAGCATCCTCTGTTGGATTGGCAATTTTTTGTCTGTCATCGTTTTTCACCTACCGTCACACGCGGATCCAAGAGGACATAGATGAGGTCCGTGACGAGGATCGCGACAATCGTGAATGCCGAAAGCAAGAGCATGATACCCATCATGAGCGGGTAGTCGTTGGTGTTGTTGGCTTCGAGGAAGAGTGTGCCCATGCCGTGCCAGTTGAAGATCTGTTCGATGACGACCTGGCCGCCGATGAGTCCGCTGATGCTCATACCGAGCGAGGTCACAATCGGCAGCATCGCGTTCCGGAGGGTGTGCTTGTAGCGGATGGCGTTGGGCTTCAACCCTTTCGAGCGGGCCGTCAGGATGAAATCCTCTCCGGTCACGGCGATGACGGCGTTCCGCGTCCCTTGCGCATAGCCGATGATGCTGCCGAAAGCCATGCTGATGACGGGCAGTGCCGCATTGTAGGCCACCATTCTCAGAGAGTCCAGACTCCAGGAGAAGTCGCTCACCATGTCCGGATTCGTGTAGGCGGGGAAGAGCTCCGCTTCAAAGCCGAGGAAGAAGCTGAAGACGAGGGCGATGAAGAATGCCGGCAAGGCCACCATGATGGTCGAAGCGTTCAAGAGCATGGTGTCTTGCCATCGCCCCCTTTTCATGGCGGCGACGACCCCGATGAGGATCCCCACGATGAGCCCGAGCAACAGAGTGCTCACCGAAAGCACGAGCGTCCAGGGGAGTCGGTCGATGATGAGGTCGGTGACCGCGGGGGAGCCGGAACGGAAAGAGGTCCCCATGTTGCCTTCCAAAAAGAGGTCGGAGAGATAATTCAAGTATTGTCTGGGGGTCGACACGTCGAACCCGTATTGTTCTCTCGTCAATTCCTTGATGATTTCGTATTCCGCATCACTCATGTTGCCTTGCGGGGGATAGTAACGCTCGGCGGGATCGTCCACCCCGATGCGCGGGATGAAGAAGTTGAGCGTCAAGACCACGAAGAATATGAAGACGGAATAGAGTATGCGTTTGACGATATAACTCTTTTTCATTTTCGCTCTACTCCCCTTCCACGCGTTCGAGTTTTTCCAACGAGGTCGTGTTGAAGACCGACGCCCCGGTCTCGACCTGCCAGTTGGTGTAACGGTCGGTGCGCGCCACGGTGATCACATTGGCGGTATAGAGCGGGATCTTGTAGAATTCCTGGGCGATGAGCGGCTGGGTCTCATAGATGAGGTCGAATTTCTCATGCAGGTTGAGGGTGCGCCGCATCGTCTCGATCTTTTCGTTCAACTCTTCGTTCTGCAAGCGACCGTAGTTCGAGGTCTCGCCGAGCTGCACGAAGTGGGCCCGGTACATGATGTCGATGTTCTCGAGCGAGAAGATGACACCTTGCAGGGTCATGTCGAAACGGCTGTTGTAGAGGAAGGTCCGTTCGGGACGGGCCCCCTTGGCCGCATAGTTGATATCGATGCCGATCCGCTCCATCTGGACCTCGAGAAAGCTGACGAGGTCTTGTTCGCCGGGATGACCGAGAACGTCGAAGGCCACTCGTTCACCATCGAGCAGACGATAGCCGCTGGCATCGTGTTCGGGGACGATGTCGTCCAAAATCTCGTTCGCAAGGGCGAGCCGTTCGTCGGGATCACGGGGCAGCGGACANGANTCGGGGTTGTAGAAATCCTCGAGGTGGGTGGGCATGAGACCGGGACAAGCTCGTTGTCCGGCCCCGTTCAAGACAAGATCGATGAGCTGGTCCTGGTTCACGGCGAGGGCGATAGCTTTGCGGAAATCGCTGTCGGCAAGAAGGTCCCGGATGGGATTGCGCTCGGAACTCACGGGATTCACATTCAACACGAGTGTCTGTGTGAACGTCCCCGGGGCGTTNGANACGAAGATGTCGTCCTTGCCCTCGAAAAGACGCAGATAGTTCGAGCTCACCGATGAGTTCAACACGTCGATATGCCCCTTCAAAAGAGCGTAGATCGCCACGTTGATCTCTTGGTAGAGTTGGAAACGGATGGTCTCGACCTGATAGAGGGGACCGCCGTCATCGGCCTTCCGGTGATAGTCGTCGCGACGATGGAGGATGATCTGCTGGGATCCGGAGCGNTCGGTGTCGAGCTCCCACGGGCCGCTGCCGACGGGGTTTTGGTATTGTTTCAAGAGCTCTCCTTCGGGATTGCGGCTGTTCAGGGGATTGTCTTCGGAGATGATCGGCCCCCAGATATGTTCGGGTAGGATGAGAATCGATGTGAACAGGGTCGTCACCGCACCGAGGATCTTGTCCACATGGATGTACATGACGGTGTCCTTGTCCTCTTCGTCGATGTGGTATCCTTGTTCGGCCGCACCGTTCTCATAGGTGAATATCCCTTGTCGGATCAACCGGCCGTCCCGGTAGCGGTGTTGGAGGTCGGCCGTCCAAGCGAGAGCCCCCGCATGGTTCGAAACGGCGTTGTTCGATCCCGTGTCCAAGGTGAAATAGATGTCCTCCACGGTCAAGGGTGTGCCGTCGCTCCATGTGACATCGTCATGGATCCTTATCTTGACGGGGAGGTAGTTGCGGTCGCCCGAAGCATACACCTCGTCCAGACGTTCGTAATCGATATCACCCTCGTCTGTGAGGATGGGCTCGCCGTCCGGACAGACGTAATACCATTCCTTACCGATGATCGGGTCGAATTGGCCCGTCTCGTCGTCATAGCTGAAAAGCGTGTTGTAGATCATGCTCGAGACGGTCGGGGCGATGCCTTCCCGTGACAGCCAAGGCATGAACGATGTGGGGAAGGAGTCGGCCTGATAGCCGACATAGAGCGTGTTCGAATCATCCGTGCGGCGGGGGTAGTCGCCGCCGCCACAAGCGATGACAGCGAACATGAAGACAGTCAAAGTGAAAGCGATGAGGATTCTCTTTCTCATGTTGTCACCTCGCAGGCAGGTTTAGATGGTTTTCGTCGGTCAAAGATGAAAAGGCGCATGGCAAAACTATCCGGAAATAGTTTTGCCATGCTTTCAAGCCTATTGTCGCTCCAAAACAAGGCAATGTATTCTTGCGGAGCTATGGATCATTTGGATAGGCCGAAACTCAATTCTATACCGTCGACATCGAAGGTGATGTTCAAACCGGCACGGGAGATGGGGCCGCTGTGCTGCTCCGTGGTCTCGCCTTCGAGGGTCAGTTCGATCATGTCGATCATACCGACGGAAACAGCGAATGTTCCTTCTTCATTGAGAAGCTCCGCGCCGTCTTCGATGATGACGAGACTGTAAGTCCCGTTCCCTTCGAGCACGAGTGTGACTTCGTAGGGAATGCCCTCGATTTCGCCTTCGGCCGTGAATTCACCTTGGATGATGTCCGCATAGAAAGTGAACTCGTGGGTATCTTCGGCGGTGGCGGGGAGTTCGGCGGCGAAGATGTATCCGTTCTCATAGGTGCCGGTCACCGGGTCGCCTTCCTCGGGTGTGAAAGTGATGGTGTCGGCGTCCGTGTCCACGTCATAGGTGCCCGTCAGGGCAATGTCGGCTTCTCCGAGATGGTCGGTGGCGCTGTAGGTGAAGTTGCCGAAATGATCGAGCAGAAGGATGGCCGAGGTGTCGCCCACTCCGTCTTCGAGCCAGCGACTGTGATAGAGGCCCGCATACTCGGCGTGGGTGGTGAGCGTCAGTGTCCGCATTGAACGGGACGCCATGGCGGAAGGTTGGATGCGCGCTTTCAATGTACCGTTCTCGATGGTCCCTTCCGTCGTCGAGGCGCCATCGGGCGTCATGTAGAAGACGTCATCCTCGATGGAGAAGCTTCCTTCCTCGGAGAAATCATAGATTTCACCGCCCATTTCGAACATGCTCTCGAAACGGTACCGTAGGCCGGGCATGAGTTCGAGCGAGTAGATGTATTCCACTTCTTGTCCCATGGCTTCGACGATATGGCTGCCGCCGTACACACCGAAGTGTTCTTCATGGCGGAAGGACATGGCCCAAAGATAATGCATGATTTCGGGGTCATGGGGATCCTCGGCTTCATACATGATGTTCGACCCTCCGTAAGGCATCCGGGTCTGGAAACGGAGGTTGCCGTCGACGACATAGAAAGTCGCCGTCCGGAGTTCATCGTTGTCCGTTTCGTCATAGATCATGAGATAGGTGTCATCCTGGTCCGCTTCATCCACTTTCCGGATGGTTCCGGTATCGCGGGGATCGTCGAAGGCACGACTGGTCTGCAACATGAAATCACCGTCATCGTCGATCTTCAGATAGATCACGAGCGGCATGCCGAGATTCGTGATGTCGATTTCGTACTCGCCGGACAACGCGAACACTTCTCCGTTGTCGGGTACGTCATTCTCGCCGTTCTCGCCGTTTTCGCCGTTCACAGGGTCTTCACCGTTCCTACCACAGGCGGCGACGGACAAAACGAGAAAGAAAGACAGCGTGAAGATGCCGAATAGCTTGAGAATTCTTCTCATAACAACTCTCTCCTTGGTTTATGGATTTATCGGGCGAAACATTGTTGAAAGGTTACAAAAGCTCGGCGATGATGAGCCGCCGAGCCGATCACGACAAGAGCCCTGTCAAGGGAGTGCCGAGAAAAGTGAGCGGGGGAGGATATCATCTAAGGCCATTATACTCCCGTTATGACAAAGTGTCAACTTGCCGGATATCCATTTGAACACAACCAGTCCGGTCACCCAATCACAAAAATGACAATGCTTTCGTGTTATTCCCTTGACCAAAAGCCGCTCAACGACCACAAAAAGTGAATATTGACATTCCGACATCGATATGCTAAGATGACATTGTGTCATTACCAATCGGTAAAAATACATTTTTTCCAATTAGGAGGTAACATGCAAACTGCGGAGAGATTCTTCAATTGGGCCTTCAAGACGAGGGCCAATACCGTGTTGAAACTCCACGAAGGCGAAGAGATGCCCAAGGAGAAAGTGTTCTTGAGCTTCTGTTCGCATACACCGGCGTTGGTTTCCAACGGTCCGAAGGGACTGAACGCTTCCATCAAGGGTGTCGGTTTCATGCCCAAGCCCGAATATCTCGAGGAAACCCTCGAAGCCTATCTCGAGCACATCAAGAGCTACACTCCCGACGACAAGGAATACAGCAAACGCGGTCTGGCATTACTCGTGAAGTACATGTATGGAGAAGACGTCCGGCACAGGGTGGACTTCACGCGTGTGGGAAGCCTCGAACTCGCCAAGAAACACAGCTACAAGAACTATCAGGAGAATCCCGAGGCCACCCTCATCTACTACCAGCCGCCCATGGTCTCTTACGAGCTCCGCGGCAAGATGAGCATCCACGATGAGAACGACAGCGGCAAACGCGAACTCTACCAACAATTCCTGAACGCCCAGCACGATGTCTACCATCGTCCCGACATGAGCCGCTGGAAAGACCGTCCCGCCTATGTCTTCGAAATCGAAGAGATCTACGACAAGAGTGCGACCAGGGAAGGTTTCGGCACCAAACTCCAATTTCCCTATTGATACACCCCACTCCCTCTGAAAACCACGGGGACGGCCGCGGCCGTTCCCGTGTTCTATTGACATGAAGGAAATTTTGTGAGTTGCACGTAAATCATGGTATAATTCCAATATATTATGCAATACATGTCAAACTGAGGAGGTGAAACATGAAAGGTCTTGTGAAAGCGTTCGACGATTTGCCGTGGATCGTGAAGATCATCCTCGCCCTGCCTTTCATCGACGGAATCGCTTGGGGGATCTATCGCGTCGCCAAAGGCGTAGACAAGAACGACGGTGTCTTGATTCTCGCCGGCATCATCTGGATCTTTCTCGGCATCTTCATCCTCTGGCTCATCGACCTTGTGACAATCATCATGCATGGAAAAGTGACCGTCTTCGCCTGAACCACACCTCTTTTCGACACCCCCGGCACCCCGGGGGCTTTTCAATGGGAGCTTCTTTCATCAAAAAGGCGGGCTTTGCGCCCGCCTTTCGCGTCAGAATGACAGATCGCGTTTTTGGAACGCGACGATGCCCCCGGCGGCGAACAGTCCGCCCAAAGCATAGAGGATGATGATTTTCGCGACGGACGCGTCTTCGACCATGAAGGCGGCATGCGTGAAGGGAGAAAGGTTCTTCACGGTCTCGGGGAGGTCCAAAAGCGGTCCGAAGAACGAACCGGCCAAGATGGAAAAGAGCACGAGAACGACGGTGAGTACGCCCGCTTGTTTCGGGAGGATGCCGAAAAGGGCGATGACGAGGCCGGCGATGACAAAAACGGGAGCCGCATGGACCAATCCCCCCAGCAGATGTTCACCGATATCGGCCGGCGACGTGACGATCACAAGCGATTGGGCGAATGCATAGGTCAAGACCAGGATGATACTCCCGACCATCCCCACCAGGACATGGCCCGCCATCCAGCGGAATCGCGAAAGCGGCGTGGAAAGGACATTCTCCAAAGGTCCCGAGGCTTCTTCTTTCCGCATGCGGAGAAGTGCCGCACGCGCATAGAAAGCCACGACCATGGCCGTCACGGCGATGAGCATGAAGGGCATCTCCTTCGCCGCTTCGGTGAAGACTTCGCCGAAATACTCATGGTCCTCGAAGTTGACCCCGAGGTCTTCGGTCGCGGCCCCGAAGGCGATGCCCATGAAAGCCACCGGGAAGACCCAGGCCAGAAACAGCCCGCGTTGCAGGCGCCAGACGAGGCCGAGGGGACGCTTCATCCAGCCGGGAGCGCGCTCCCTTCCCTTTTTGTCGGCGAGCACGCCGCGGCCGACATCGCGCTTGTCGACGAAGTAGAAAGCACTCAGCGACACGAGAACGAACGCCGCGAGGAAGAGCGCGAAAATCCAGAGGTTTCTGTCATCGAAGGGATAGACCTCCTGTGTCCAGCCCATGGGCGTAAACCAGGCCAGAAAAGAACTCTCGAAACCCATGATGTCCTCGTGGACGTCGCCCGTCACATTGGCGAGCGCGTTCAACACGAAGAAAGCGCCGAAGATGAGAGCGGAGAGTCCCGTGGCCGAGGAGGCGTTGCCGGAGAGTTCCGCCGCCAACGCACTCGTAGCGGCGACGACGATACCGAGTCCGGCATACGAAAGCCCCGCGACGAGCGAGCCCGAGAACTCGAGACCGTTCAAGACCAAACCGAACATCATGCCTAAGGCTGCCGCAAGATTCACCAAAAGCGCCACCACAAGAGCCGAAGTGAGACGCGCATAGCGTCCCGCTCCGCTCGTCGTGACGAGTTCGGCCCGGGACGTGTCCTCTTCGTGTCTCGTCAGCCGGGTCACGACCTGCACGCTCATGATGGCGAAAAGAATCGAGAAGATGAACGAGAACCTGAAGAACACGAAGCGACTGATCTCCGTCACTCCCGCTTCGGTGATCGGACTCACGAGCATGCGCATGCCGGGTTCTCCCGTCGAAAGGATCACGATCTCTTTCATCTCTTCGGCGCTGAACTGCCCGTTCACGTGCGTCGTCACGAACATGAAGGCGGTGATACCTAAGATCCAGACCAGATAACGGATTTTCTCGATGCGGACGGCATGCTTGATGAGGAGCGGGGTCTTGCGGAAATCACTCCGTCTCATGGTGGGCCACCTCTTCTTTTTGGTAGCCTTCTTCATAGTGACGCATGAAGAGGTCCTCGAGGGTGGGGGGTGCACTCACGATGGAGCGGATGCCATGGTCGACGAGAAAACGCATGATGGTGTCGATTTTGTCGGTGTCGGCCTGAAAAGAGATCTCCTCGCCGTTTTCCCGGATGTTGTGGACGCCTTCGAGATCGTTGAGTTTCTCGGGCGGACGCTCGGTCTGGACGGTGATGACATTGCGCTTCATGTGGCGCATCTCGTCGAGCGTCCCCGTCTCGACAATGCGGCCGTGGCTGATGATGGCCACCCGGTCGCAGAGTTTCTCGA
>SL_5KL_010_SEDDRAFT_10001885_pt1 | contig 12179 bp, 9 predicted proteins | sample SodLakKL_010_SED_FD_9118 | JGI IMG/M metagenome (IMG submission 9118)
ATTTCAGAAGCCGGCAAATATGCGGCAGATATTCCGATGCATACCGCCAGGGGCAGCCTGCGCATCCTCTCTCTGATCAACGAGACGGCAGGCAAAGGGAACCCTTCCGCCGTAACCGACCTGGGGGTGGCTAACCTGCAAGCCTTTTCTGCCCTTATCGGGGCCGGTTACAATGTCAGGATTAACCTGGGCATGATTGGCGATCAGCAGGTGGTCACCGGGCATGAAAGGGAAATTGGCGAACTGCTCGAGCAGGGCAGGGAGCTCTTTGAAGAAAGCCGCAGTATGCTGGAAAAAGATATTCTTTTTAAATATGATTAAGCCCGAGCCCAATCGTTTCATGCTCATATCCTTTGACCGGAGCGCCGATAGTACCGTAAAGCACCACGGCAAGCCATTCGCCGTCTTCACGCTGTTCCACACTGCGCGGTCCCCTGGCCACGGTAAAAATCAGCCCCACCGTGCGGAGCATGTTACCGAGACCCAAATGCCCCCGGCAAATCCCGGTAAAAGCTTCTACAATGGCATGGTAAAGGGCGTGTGTATCACGGTAATAGTCTTTGCGGATCAACCCCTCCCGCAGGGCGGCAGTTTCCACGGCGGCAAAAATTTTCTCTGTGCTCATCGAACCGACCTTGCCTTTGATGATTTTGAAACCATTTTTCCCAGCTTCGGCCTTGATCTGTTCTTCAAATTTTCCCTCGGCCAGGGCATACATGATCGCTGTTTTACCTAAGCTGTCCATCGCTAATTCCCACCTTTTATAAGCTATGATGCCGGTGATCCGCCTGTCGTTGTAATAATTACCAACCCAAGCTCAATACAAGTGGATTGATTACCAGTATTTTATCATTAAGCGGGGCAAATGGCATACTTTTATTGCTTACTGACGGGAAAGATCGACTTCTTCTTCTACCGCTTCGACCAGGCGGCCGCTTGAAACCAGGTTTACCGCCTTTTCGATCAGGGGATATAAAACAGTGTCTTTTTCCAGGAAGTCGACCTCTTTCCGCAGCAGCCTGTAGGCGGCGCCAGTGCCTCGCCCCAGGCTATCCGCCCCCTGAAAATCGACGGCCTGGGCGGCGGTGAGCAGTTCAATACCGATTATCCGGCAGACATTTTCCACCACACGCCGGGCTTTGCGGGCGGCGGTGGTGCCCATGCTGACATGGTCTTCCTGGTTGGCTGAAGAAGGAATTGAGTCAACGCCTGCCGGATGGCAGATGCCCTTGTTTTCACTGACCAGTGAAGCTGCAGTATACTGGGGGATCATGAAACCTGAATTAAGGCCGCTCTCTTTGGCCAAAAAGGTCGGCAGGCCGCTCAAGGCCGGGTTAACAAGCCGCTCGATCCGCCGCTCGGCAATGCTGCCCAGCTCGGCTATCGCCATGGCCAGAAAATCCATGGCCTGGGCCACGGGCTGGCCGTGAAAATTGCCGCCGGATATAACCCGGTTTTGCTCCGGAAAGAGCAGGGGATTATCGTTGACCGAATTTATCTCGACTTCTAAAATGCCTTCTATATACTCAAGAGCGTCTGCAGTGGCCCCGTGAACCTGGGGAATACAACGCAGGCTGTATGCGTCCTGCACTTTACAGCGATCGCTGGCAATAAGGCCGCTTCCGGCAATAAGCCGCCTGATAGCAGCGGCTGTATATTCATGACCCCGGTAAGGCCTGACAGATGCAAGCAAGGGATCAAATGCTTCAGGCACAGCCAGCTGAGCCTCAAGCGAAAGAGCGGCAGTAATTAAAGCCGCTTTAAACAGATTAACCGAATCATAAAGCGCCAGCGAACCAATTGCGGTCATTACCTGGGTGCCGTTAATCAAAGCCAGGCCCTCTTTTTCCACCAGCGTAATCGGCTCAATGCCGGCGGCGGCCAATGCCTCGGCTCCCGGCATCTTTCGCCCCCGGTATAGGGCTTCCCCCTGGCCGGTTAAAACCAGGGCCAGGTGAGAAAGCGGGGCCAAATCACCGCTCGCCCCTAAAGAACCCTGCTCGGGGATTACCGGCACAACTCCCCTGTTTACAACCTCACCCAGTTGTTCAACAACAGCCGGGCGCACACCAGAATAGCCCATGGCCAGAGCGTTAAGCCTCAGGAGAATAATTGCGCGCACCACTTCTTCCGGCAGCGGCTCACCTACGGCCGCGGCATGGCTGGCCACCAGGTTTTTTTGTAACTGAATAGCATCATCCCGGGAAATGGTAATATCACAACAGTGCCCGAAACCGGTGGTAATACCATAAACGACGGCTTCTTCCTCGATCAGCTTTTCGAGCATTTCCCTGGATTCGGCAACGCGTTCGAGAGCATGCTGGTCAATCGTAACTGACCTGTATTCCCTGGCCACTTCGACTACATCTTTCAAACTTAGCTTATCACTGTTAATTACCAGAGGCCCGGTGGTTTTCTCCATGTTATCCACTAAGCCCATAACTTGTCAGCCTCCTTTAAAACACGAAAAGAGCACGCGGGCTTTTATTCCCGGTGCTCCCTCATGTCTAGTAACTATGAGCAGCAGGATGGATTTATTGCACTGCTTTTGTGTGTTAATATTATCCCAAAAAGACGCGCCTGTCAAACAAAGCAACTTATTTGAAAGGGCAGTAGTCCCTGCCAATTAAGCTTGCTCTGTTTTTACTTGAATCTTGTGGCTCGCCTGCGAACATTGCCGGGCAGCCTCGACATTTGACATCCAGGTCTGCAGGCCTCGGCCCGGTCCTCTTACCACCGACCGGGAGCGGGTCGGCCTACGGAGCGCTTTATATGGAGCTTTCCGGGCCGCCCGCGTATTTAAAGCACACCCAGTTGGGCCGGAAATTGCGTTTGCAAAGTGCCCCCCGGGTCTGCGGGTCAAAGTCAATTCCGGAGTAAGGACATTTTTTCCTACCGGCGCAAGCTGGTACTAAAGCGAAAAATTAGCTGTATACCAGCGCCCGCTAATTCCCAAAGGCTCGCTTTATAATCGCTTCCGGCCTGCAAATCCTCATAGATAAGGGGTTATTGTGTTACTTATCCAAATCACGCTTTTAGTACGTTGACGGAGCACTAGCACTTTTCCAGGGCCGCCCGGAGCTCCGCATTTACCTTTGTTGACTCTTCCCCGGACAGCTTAATCTCCAAAGCTTTTTTACTCTTTACACCGCCAATACGGCCAAGCGCCCAGGCAGAGTAAGCACGGACCATTTCCTGCGGATCATCCAGGGCCTCGGAAAGGGGCTTAATCGCCGCCTCGTCCCCGCTGTTGCCAAGGGCAATGGCCGCGTTGCGCTGCAAAAACTTTTTCTCCCAGATATAACCGTAGAGAACCTGCTGGACGGTCTTTTGAAAATAGTTGTCGTCCATGTGCAGAAGCACCGCCGGCTCAAGCGCGGGGGCTATTCTTTCCAAAAAGACATCGGGGACCAGCTGCTGCTGCTGTCTCCTCAAGTTGCGGGGACAGACATCCTGGCAAATGTCACAGCCGTAAATCCAGGACCCCATTTTTTCACGGATATCACGCGGAATATCTTCAGGTGCGCCCGGAAAATTCCCGGGGCCGTAAGTATTAAAAGCAATACAACGCAGGGGGTTCATCTTAAACGGCTCGTAAAGCGCCCCGGTGGGACAGGCTTCGATACACCGGCGGCACTCAGCGGAGCAAGGTGATACCGGTTCATGCACAGCCGGTTCCAGCTCACCACTTACAGCCAGGGCTGATATGCCGATATAACTGCCCCTGCCCGAAGCATGGACAAACGTATTGCAGCCGAACCGGCCGACACCGGCCCTCACCGCGGCCTGTCTTTCGGCCATGGCCGGCCTAAAACCCACTTCCATCCCCTTTTCCTGCAGAAAATCCCTCAGCAATCGCAGGCGGCTGCCGAAAATCCTCTTTTTACCCGGGTAAAGCCGCGACTGGTAGGCCTTGCCGATCTTGCCCAGCAGGGACGGCGGGTAGGCCTGCTTGTAATAATCATAAACCGTAACAACAACGGACCTGGCCGATGGCAAAACAAAGCGCGGATCCGCCACCCGCGCCAGCTGGAGCAGTCCTTCGCTGACCCAGCCATAACCTTCCTGCCTTTCTTCAAGTGCCCGGGTGAGCTGCAAAAAAGGCTCGGCCGTGGTAAAAGCGACATCATCAAAACCAATGTCGAGAGCATATTCTTTAATATCGTTTTCCATCATCAAGCATTACCCCCATACTATTGTTTGTCTCTAATAAAACATTAAATCATTATCGCTCCATTCTTCACGCTCAATTATGCTGAACCAGCCGGGGCTTTTTTATTTTCGCGAAAGAATAAAGCTGCAGTAAAAGCAACCGCTGCAAACAAGAAGCAGACCAGGAAACCAAAACGGTAAGCTTCAAGGGGATAAATGCGTGCCCCCTCAAAGATAACTCCTTCCCATCCCAGGTCAAGAACATAGCCAAACAGGGGCTGGAGCACGGCCAGGCCCAGGAAAATACCGAGGTTGACCACGGCCGTCACTGTCCCGGTGAAACCGGGAGGGCTTACTTCCCGGGCCATGGGAAAAGTGAGCAGACTACCGGCCGTGCCAAAACCCAGGACAGGGCTAAGAACGTAAACCAGGGAAAGCGGCACCGGGCCCTCAGGCCAGAAAGCGATAAGCCCCCAGGAAATAGAGAACAACCCCACCAGAATAACAGCGGGTATCTTTCGGGATCCCAGGCGATCCGAAATAAAACCGATAGCCGGCGCCCCGATCATGTATCCCAGGTAGGCCATGATCATAAATACCGAGGCCTCGGCCACGCTGATCCCGTAAACATGGACCAGGTAAGAAACTCCCCAGGTACCGGCAAAAACCATAAATCCCCCGTAGGTACCGGTGTTTACCAAAAAAAGCAGCCAGAGGCGGCGGTTCTGCAGTGCACCGGTCAATGCTCGAAAAAATGTGGGCGGGGGTAGGTCTGCAGGCACAGGTTTTGCCCCGGTGGATACCGGGCCGGTATTATGTTCCGGTTTGTTCCTGACAAAAAACCCACACAAAGCAGCGGCCACCAGGGTAATCAGTCCGGCACCTATAAATGGCGGACGCCATCCAGCCATGCCCACCAGCAGGGCCAGCGGTGTAGCTGCCAGGAGAAAACCGCTTGTGCTGAAAAGTATAGCCAGGCCGGACATAGTGGCAAACTCGTCTGTCCTGAACCAGGAGGCCTGAAATTTAAAAATATTGATCAATACCACCGAACCGCCCAACCCGATCAGCATCCGCCCAACAAATACCGTGCCGGCTCCGGGCGCCAGCCCAATGAGGATCGAACCGGACGCCATGGCCAACCCGGTAATTACCGCTACGCGGCGCGGCTCGAGGCGGTCGACTAAAACTCCACCGGGAATCTGCATCAAAACATACATGTAAGTATAAGCGGCCGCCAGGTTACCCAGGCCCGCCCCGGAAAGCCCAAATTCGGCGGTTAGCAGGTCGGCTACCACATTAAATGAAACCCGGTGAAAAGAAGTGACCAGGTGCAGTAAAACGAGAAAAATCCACATCAACCATCGTGACTGCAGGGAGAGAATATAGTTTTCTGCTCCAGGCTTTCTTGAACCGCTCACCCGGCTCACTCTCCATTAAAAAAAGATTATCCCAGCGCGCAAATCTACTCCAGGGGCGGCGCTCCTCTCCTTGCTACAGCCGCCTTCCAGGCGGCTATTCGGGCTGTCAACACCGGGCGTAGTTCGGCTATAAGAATGCCGGCCAGGATCAGGAAGGCTCCGCTCAGCTTCCGAAGGGTAAAAACTTCCCCCCAAAAAAGGTAGGAAAAGAGACCGGCAAAGACCGCTTCCAGGGAAAGGATCAGCACGGCATGGGTAGGCGGGGTATAGCGCTGGGCGATAGTTTGAGTTACAAAGGCGCCGATAGTGCAAAATATAACCGCGTAAATAATTGCTCCCCAAATAATAAGCGGCTGATGGAACATGATCTCTGTCGGCTCGTAAAAAATTGCAACGGCAAAACTGGCCAGGCCGGTAAAAACAATCTGGGTGACAGCCAAAACAATTGCATCACTTCGTCTGACATAAATGGCGATGGCCACCAGGTGGGCGGCAAACAAAAAAGCACATACTACGGTCAGGGCGTCGCCAAACCCCAGCCTCATTGTTTCGTCCGCTGACAAAAGGTAAAGGCCGGTAGCAGCCAGCACCCCGCCGAAATAGGCCCACCAGCCCGGCGATCGCCGGGTCACCAAAAAATAGAGAAAGGGCACAATAATTACGGCGGTGCCGGTTATAAAACCGGAATTGGCCGGGGTCGTATACAGCAGGCCGACAGTTTGAAAGGCGAAACCGCCAAATAAAAATAACCCGATTATACAGCCGTCAAGATAATCTCGAGCCGGAGCGCTGAGCAGACGCTTCCAAAAAAAAGGAGCCAGCAGCAGGGCAGCCAGGGAAAACCGCAGGCCCAGGTAAGTAAAGGGATATATTATCTCCAGGGCCTCCTTCATGATCACAAAGTTGGAGCCCCAGAATATGGCCACAAAAAAGAGCGAAAGGTCTGCCAGGACAGTTTTTTTGCCTATGATTTTTCCGTTCATCAAAACCTCACAAAATACTGTACGATTTGCCTGATTGCCCGAAAAGCAGGCACGACAAACATATTTTATCATATCGGATCATTTTTTATACCAATATCCCGTGAAGGAATACAGGTTTTATTATAAAAGACATTGTCTTTGTATTTTCTCACCCCGGTTTACCGCTTGTAAATGCTCACAGGCAAAAACAAGGGTCCAACGGCCGGGGTTCTTTCAGCTAATAAATAGAGCGATTCAGTAAAACATCACAATAACTCATTATCTGTGAGGGGATTTTGCAAGCTGGAAGCGAATATAAAGCGGACCGATAGGAATTGCCGGCAGTTGAGAGGTTGGCAGCAATACTTTTTATCGCATGGTGTGATTTCCCTGCCCTGCTTAATTTATTTATTCTGCTGTTTTTTACGCCGTAAAAGCTCGGTGGCAATATAAGAAGCGACATGATTGGGTAAAGTGCCCGGGCCAAACCCGGCGTCAAAGCCAAGTTCAATGGCCAGTTCATGGGAAATACGCGGCCCACCGCAGATTAAAAGCACCTTGTCGCGCAGGCCCTCCGCCTCAGCCAGCTCAACCAGGGCGGTCAGGTTTTCCAGGTGCACGTTTTTTTGGGTCACCACCTGAGAAACCAGGACAGCATCGGCTTCTAATTCTACCGCCCTGGCCAGCAGATCCTCGTTGGGCACCTGGCTGCCAAGGTTGTAGGCTTCTATTTCGGGGTAGCGTTCCAAACCGTATTCCCCGGCATAGCCTTTCATGTTCACTATGGCATCTATACCCACGGTGTGAGCGTCGCTTCCGGTACAGGCGGCTACCACGACCACTTTTCTGCCAAACTCGGTTTTAATCAATTCATTGATTTCTTTAAAGCTCAGGAACTCCTGCTGCCGTTTCGGTATTTTAATCGCGGAATAGTCGATCGTGTGGGTGCATTTTCCATACAGCACAAAGAAAGCGAACCCTTCACCCAGGTCGGCCATTTCGGTAACCGAAGGTGTTTCCAGGCCCATCTTCAAGGCCAGCTGGCGGGCTGCTTCCCTGGCCTCGTCTCCGGCCGGCACCGGAAGGGTAAAGCTGATTTGGACTGCTCCGTCATTAAGGGTGTCCCCGTAAGGTTTAACTTTACTGAAGTCCGCTTTCATCTCAGGAAAGTCCCCCTTCCGCCGTCACGGCATTATTCATAAACAGTTCGTTGAAGGGGTTGTAATAATCTTTGTGCTTGACAATAACCCCATCGCCGCCCTTTCCGCCCTTTGACGGCCGCTTAATATCGGCAAAATACCCGTTCTCCAGGGCGGCCTCGAGTCCGATTTTTTCGATTTCCCCCAGCATGCGGCAGGCTTCGTCGAGCAGGTGTTTAGCCCTGGATTGGATTTGTCCCTCATCTTTAAAGAAGATTTCATCCCCGAAGCGGCGGGCATTGCTAAATACATATTGGGCATTGGTTATGCTCAAGTAGCGATCACTGATGTAAGGGGTGTGGATCGCTTCGGTTAGCATGCCCAAAAGCTGTATTTCCTGGCCTGTCAGCACAGAAACCAGGTTAAACATACCGTTTACCAGGTAGGTTTTAAATATATCGCCGGTAACATGTTTGGTCGGCGGCATGTATTTAAGGGGGGAACGGGGAAAGAGCTCCCGGCAGAGTTGGGCCTGGGCAATTTCCATCAGCAAACCGTCTTCCATGGCCGGATTAATTTCAAAAGCGTGGCCCAGCCCAATTTGTTCCTCCTTCAAGCCGGCCCGCAAGCCCAGCTGCTCATTGATAAACTGTGAGGCCAATACGGTGTAGCCTTTTTCGTAAGCATCGGCAGTAGTCAGGTAGTTGTCTTCACCTGTGTTGATAATCATTCCTGCATAGGCAGTGATCATCCGTGAAAAACTCTGATCTATAAAGGTCCGTTTCATATTAATATCGCGGAACAAAATGCCGTACATGGCATCATTGAGCATCATATCGAGCCGCTCGAAAGCTCCCAGGGCTGCTATTTCCGGCATGCAGAGCCCGGAAGCATAGTTTACAAGCTGTATGTAGCGTCCAGTCTCCTCTCCAGCCTCGTCAAGAGCTTTCCGGACAATGCGGAAATTTTCCCGGGTGGCATAGGTACCCCCGTACCCTTCGGTCGTGGGCCCGTAAGGCACATAATCGAGCAGACTTTGACCGGTATGCCTGATCACGGCCACAATGTCGGCACCCTGCAGTGCTGCGGCCTTGGCCTGCACGGCATCTTCATAAACATTGCCTGTCGCTACTATAACGTAGAGAAGGGGTCTGTTGGGAGCACCCGCTTTCTGCATCATCCGCTCCCTTTCTTTTTTGACTGCCCTTATTTTCGAAGCCGCCTCGCCGGCCATGCCATCGGCAACTTCACGCCATTTTTCTTCAGGGCATTCCGCTATTGTCGATACGGATAATTCTTCTTTAGACAGCGCTTCAGCAATCTGCTGAGGCGATTCTTCCCTGGCGACAACGGCCCGGGAAAGCCACGAAATGAGACCGCGGTCTAAAAGGCCTTCCCGCTGCAGTTTTTCCACCATTACGTTGGCCAGCGGCACTCCGCCCCTGTCCACTCCGTCAATGTTGAGAAGCCTGGCTGCAGCCCGCTCAATAGTAGTAGTGGTGTAGTCCCCGATCCAGGAATGGAGGTGATCCGCTATTTTACCCGCAGTTGATCGGGCCAGGTTAACTTTTGACTGGTCCAACTCTAGTTTGTTTTCCACCTGGTTATCGATCCTCCCACAATTCAGATTGTAAAATTTGTCCTAACAATTAAAACCCCCGATTATCCTTTTATACTTTATATTGAGGGCGGCACCGCCGGAATGTCCAAAATTTTTTACCCGGCCTCCAACTTCAAATCAAATACCGGTTGCGGTTTTAAGGCTTCACTCATCTTCTCCAAAAACATGTGCGGGTCATAATCCTGGCCCATGGGGTCAGTGGGGTTCAGGGTTATGGCAATCAGGTTAAGCCGGTTTAAAACCATTATTCTGCCGCCCAGGTTGATAAACCGATAATATTCGTCCGGGGAAATAAACATCCTGGTCGCATCTTCAACAATTACCACGGGCGGTTCCCCGAATAATCGCAAAATATCCCGCAAATTTTTATCCACCAGCGCCCCGCCAAAAACAAAGGCAGCCGTATCCTTGCCGTGCCGGGAAATCATTTCAGCAGCAGCCAGCAGTGGAAGAGAAGCCTTGATAGGCTCGGCACGGTAGGCGGAACCTTCGCAGCATATAAGAACCGCTTTTCCTTCATTCAGGCCTTCCCGCGCTGCCGCAAAAAGCTGATTGTCATCCACCGCAGGTGTGTTTAAGAGAGCAGCACGAAATACTGTTTTACGAATCACATCGCTCATAGTCGGACCAAGAGAGGCGCCGGTGGCCAGAATTGTCGCTTCAGTAACCGAAGGCGAAGCTGATGCCAGGCGGTTAATTGCTCCGTCCACCAGCAGTTTACCGGCTCCATAACCCTGCATTTTAGCCATCAAACCGCGCAGTCCGCTTACACTGCCCGGGCCGGCCAACTCCACCTTCCCGGGCCGGAGCACCCGTCCCAGGTAAACAGCACCAAGGGGTGTCGAATAAGTACTTCTTTCGAGAAGTTCCAGTACGGCCTCCGATGCTTCAAAACAGGCCTCCGCCGTAGCGACATAAGAACCCTTCGGTGCATAAATGCGCGGCTTTTCTTTCAAGGTAAGCCTGTCAAAACGCTCTCCGTCGTACCCGGCCGACACCAGACCTGCAACGATTCCATTTTTTACTAATTCATCAACCAGGTAATTGAAAGTAACTGTTTTTCCGACATTTTTGGTCATCCCGACGATAGCGGTCGCTTTGTTGCCAAGGTCTCTGACCAGCTTAAGCAGCTCTGACATTATCAACGCCCTCGCCAGGGTTAAGGTAGGGTTAAGGTAAAAAAAAGATTCTACTGCGGCTGAAAATGTTAAGCTTAATCCTATTGCGGCTAATTATATTTCTTTCGCTGTCACTTATAAAAAAGCTTGTATTACCGCAGGTGCTTCTTCAGCAGTAGAATCAATTATAGTTTACTAAATTGATAAAGAAATATCATTGGATGCAAGGGCTAAAAATATCCTTCGCTGTTTATACATAAAGTACAAAAGAGCAGGAAAACAAAGATTTATAATGAATATAACCGGTAAATAATATTGCTGCGGATAATACTGAGGAGGTTTCTATGTCCCTTACGGTTGCCAGGGCCCTGGAGATGGAAATATTTCGTAACTGCCGCCTGCTTACCGGGCGGGCCGGCCTGGAAAACGAAATACTGTGGGTCAATATCCTTGAGATTCTCGACGACTTGAGCCATATTGAACCCGGCGAACTCTTGATCACAACCGCCCATAACTTCAATGTCCTAAGCGAAAGAAAACAGCAAAGCATGATCGAGCTATTTGCCGCCAGAAAGCTGGCTGCGGTGGCCATCCAGACCGGTCATTATATTAAAGAAATTCCGGAGTCCTTTATTCGCTTCTCTGAAGAACACAACATCCCCCTGATCGAAATCCCTCCGGAAGTCAGTTTTAAAAGCCTTACCAGGGGCCTTATGAATGAGCTGATACGCAGCAGCAATTCTAAGCTGGATCTGTTGGGCACCGCTGAAACAGGTGAAAAGCTGGAATCAGAACTGGCCGGCATGAAAAAGGTATGGCAGAATCTGATTGATAATGAAGAGACGGAAACCCTGTACCTGGATATGGGCCGGCTCAACCTGAGCCGGCGCGAAGCTTTTATAGCCCTGGCCTTAACCATTAGGCGAGACGGCAACGACAACCCGGAACGGGCCGGGGAAATCCGGCCGGAACTGTTCGCACAGGCTGAAAAGGCCATAGCCCAGCTGCTTAAACAGTATCATATTCCCTTCCTTTTCGGTCCATTCGACTGGAAAATCACCCTGATTATCCAGGCGGACCAGTTAAACGACCGGGAGTCTGAGCCCGAGATCATCATCGTGCGCCGTTTGTTCGAAGAGTTAAACCTGCTTTTCCCCGGGTGTACAGTTCAGATTGGATACAGCAATATTCGCGGCAGTATGGGGGAGCTCAGGCAGGCCCTGGAAGAAGCAGACAGGGCACTGCAGGCCGTTGGTATTGGTCTGCTCGAGCGCACCAGTGTTGCCTCATATAAGAATATGGGGCTTTACCGTTTAATCATGGATGTAAAAAAAACTGAAACCCTGTGGGGCATATTTTACGAAACCACCGCACCCCTGCTGGAATACGATCGCCGCAACAAAGGGGCCCTGCTTGAAACACTAAAGGCCTACCTGCATTCAGGCAGCATCAAAAAAGCTGCCGAGACCCTCTTTGTCCACCGGCACACCATGAAGTACAGGCTGGAACAGACCAGGGAGCTGACCGGCTACAACCCTTATCTTCCTGCAGACGCCCTCCAGCTGAACATCGGCCTGCATGTTTACCATTACCTGACGGCCATTAATCTTTTGCATAACAATTAATCGTTTGCCATTACACAGATCCTGCAGAGGTTTATAGCCCGAGGCGGGTCAGTGTCTCCGGCAGAGGCAGGCCCTCAAGACTCCACCCTCGCAGAACATAATACTCGCCGAGCATTTTGCCCAGATGGGGAAGACTTCCCG
>SL_5KL_010_SEDDRAFT_10001886_pt1 | contig 12177 bp, 10 predicted proteins | sample SodLakKL_010_SED_FD_9118 | JGI IMG/M metagenome (IMG submission 9118)
AAGAGTGGAAAGAATTGACGTGGGAGTAGAGCTGGAAATTACTCCAAGAATTGTGAGTAACGATGAAGTCCAATTAAGTTTCTCCCCTAAAATCAGCCACTTTTCCGAGGAAGGCCAGCGAGGTTTTCGGGTAAGGAGAAGTGAACTGGATACAACGGTTTTTGCCCAGGATGGGCAAACCCTAATGATTGCCGGGATTACAGTTGAAAGCCAGGAGGAAACCCTGACGGGTGTTCCAGTTTTAAGGAGAATACCAATTTTACGTCTTTTGTTTGGCCAGACCAGGGAAGTAACACAGGAAAGAGAATTACTGATCTTTATAACTCCAGAAATACTGTAAGGGGGAGGAGCAATGCTTCGCAAAATTGGCCTTTTGTTTATTTTACTCTTGTTTTTTACGCTTTTTGAGACAACAAATGCTGCCGATTCCAAAAACTCTTCCCCTGGAGATCAGATTGTTTATTACCTTCAAGTTATTGAACTTGATTCTCAACAAGTAAGGTCACTCGGGCTTGAGGAAATAGAACTTCCCGACCGAGGTTTTGGTGTGTCTTATGGAGAAGAAGTGCTCAAGGTGCTTTCCGGTGGCTGGCCGGGTTTAATAAGGTTAATTGGTAAGGATGAAAGAAAAGATGAGGTAAGCATTTCCAGCCCTCGAATTGAAACTGTAATAGGTCAAAGGGCGGGGTTAAATATAACTGAAGAAGAATATTCTTATACAGATTTAGAAGGATTTGAAAGCGGAATTGAATTGTTCATTGAGCCGATTAGAAAAGGTGAAGATGAGGTTTTATCTCGGATTAGTTTTTCCAGTTTTCCCAGAATGGCTGAACTGGAAACAGAAGTTTGGGTTGGTCCCCAATGGCAGCCTTTAGGGATAGTAACAAGGGTCTTTGAATATGAGACGACTTCTCTTTTATTTTCAGGTAGGCAAAGCGGAGAAAGGTATTTAGCTTTCTATGTTGCTGCTTCGTACCCAGAAAAGAAGAAACCTGAAGAACAAATGGTTGGGGTTGGGGATTTAGATGGATTAAGTTCTTTTTTAATGAAAAAGACTCTCCCCGATAGAACCGGTTCAATTTATGGTTTTTTATCTCATGACAGGGAACTATGGCATGGGGGTTTGGAATTGGAATGGTGGGCTGGGGAAAAAACCGTTTTTCAGTTAGAGGGATGGAAGGGAAGGGATCACCGTTACAGCCTTGGAGTTGAGCATGAAGTTGCCTTTGATAGTTTCCGTTTAGGAACCCATGTGAAAAAGGTTGGCATGGATAGGCCGTTTTTACTTGCTTTTGGTATCAGTGACCGAGTTCAATTGGGAAACTATTTTCATGTTGAAGCGGGTTATTACCCCCTAATGATTGATTTTTATAACCAATGGATTCGTTCGACTTACTGGTGGGTGGGAGGACTTTTTTCTGTAAACCGTTTCTTTATTTCGTCCAGGTATCTGGCGATGGGCGAAACAACGGAAATTAATTCAAGATTAGGATTTTCAGTTGATGAGCCGGCAAATGTGGCTTTCGATTATAGGACTGACCTTGATTCTTACCATGCTTTTGGAGTGGGTATCTGGCTTAACTTTGATGGCTAATCAATAATAAAGTTTGCTTGCTGTAGCAAAAACCCGGGCAAATTTTTTACCTGACTTAATATGGGAATCATAAAAACCCCGGAAAATAAACGGGGTTTTTGAATAAAAAGATTAAGCAGTTTATTTTAGAGAAAAATTGTTTTTAAAAAGCCTTTACCGAGTAGTTAAAGTAACCTGAAAGAGGGTTTCTTTGAGTGCAAGACCCTGAATTTCACCCAAATCAGATTCGGGGGGGATAATTATTTTGATATCCCAGGAAAGGAATTTTTTCCCGTGAGAACCCGAAAAGGAAACGCTTCCACCGTTTAGGATTTCCCATTTAACTTCTCCTTTTGGACGAATAAAGACCTGTAAGCCTTCTGCGGTCTTATTTTGAACATTTAAAACCCAACCAGTGTTGCTATAAACTTTAACCTGTCCTGTGTTTTTAAAAATTAGGGGTTCCCCCAAATTAGCTTCTGCCCATATTTTTGGATCATCAATTCTGATGGGTTCAATAACAGAGAGCTCCTGATATGGGGGTATGAATAACCTTGCTTCAATTGATTTTTCTACCATTGTTTCTGCTCGGATAACATTCCCCCAGGCCAGGGTTAAAAATACAAGAGTGGAAATAATTAAAGCTTTTTTCATAGCTCTTCCTCCTTTGGCATCTTGCTTTCCTCCAAAACCGAGGTAAAACCTAGCAGCCTTCCCGGGGAACAAAAAACCTGCCGTCCCGAAAAGGTCGACAGGAAATTCCTGTTCCTTTCTTCGGTATCCCGACAACCTTAGCCTTTGGCCTTAGGTTCGGGTTTTGCGCCCTCTTTTTTTCAAAAGAGTTAGCCCTTATCGGAAAGGATTTAACAGATTATAAATTTCATAAATATTGGTTAGTAAAGTTTGTTTTTATCTGATAATAATTTCAATATTCTAAAAAAAAACCAAAATTCCTTTAAGAATTAATTTAGTGTTTTCTTACCGAAAAAAAGTAGACAACTATATGATCCGGGCAAAAGGATCGAAAGACCTTTAAAAAGAAGGTTTTTTTGGGATTAAAATTTTTTCTTCCGGTTTTAAGAATACTGTTCCTGGAAAAGATTTTCTATACCAAGATTTTTTAAATAGTAGCTGGGAACCATTGCGGTTATCTGTACCACCCCGGGAAGTCTGCTAATGGAAATAGATCCAGCAATAGTTACCCTGTTTTTTACCTCATCAAGAGGCATAGTTAAAAGCTCGGATATCCGGTTCAATCCATTTTCCACGGCTTCATTTAGGTTTGCTCCGGTTCCAAAGCACTGGAGAGGAAAAACTTCTCCTTCGAGTGGGGTTTTATATTGTTCGGCAAGTTTTCTGGCGGCTTCTTTTAAATTAGAGTCGTGGGGTTGGGCCAAGAAAGGCAGGTCCTCTTTATTTGGTAGAAGAATGGGGCCGTCAAGCTTTAATCCTTTAATTACCTCAACCTCTATTTCAACTTCAGCACTTACATCAGTGGTATGTCCGGCAATTTCGCCATCTCCTTGCATCGCATGGACATCTCCGATATAGATTCCAGCTCCCGGAACTTTTACTGGAACCAGCAGGATTGTTCCTTCTCGGACTTCATCTGAATCCATATGGCCATCGGTTCGATGGGAAAGTTGTTCTTTTGTTAGAGCATAATCGTGGGGAGCATCAACAAGGAATTGCCCAAAATCTCCGGCGTTATGGGAGGACGGGAATGGAACAGAAGGGCAACTTCCAATATTTCCGATCATAGGTCTGACTCGGGTGACTACCCCCGGAAGATCGGCCTTTGCCCAGAGGTTAATCGGGTATTGTTTTGATTCAGGAGGAAGGAAAGACATTTCTTTGGCATTCTTCGCAACTTCTTCACTTCCCTCAAGGTTTAAAGTTATTGCTGTATTTGTTTCCTGGTCAAATACCATGGTATAACCAGAGCCAAAGCCAAAGGGAGTTACCGGTTTTCCACATTCCTTACACCTTATACTCTCTTCCCCGGTGCCAACTATTTCACAGTCCGGATTGTTAATATTACAGACCGGACACCTCGCGGCAACAAATGGGTCTCCATTGAAATAACCTTCCTTTGGTTGATCCGTTCCTGAGACGGTTGCAGTGGAAAGGATTTTCACTTTTTTTATTTTCAAAGCAACTGCATCTCCGACTTCCGCGCCTTCCACTTCTACGGGTTTTGTTACTTCGTGTCCGCTTGGTCCTTCGGGGGTTATCATTGGTCCCCAACACCCCGGAGAAGTGTGAGCAACTATTTTTCCTCCGTTTGCCACTGGACCAAGCATTTTTTGATTAGGGTCAAGAACCCAAACCATCTCTTTTGTTCTGACTTCTTTTTCCGGCATCCAAAGCCCCTCCTTTTTTTCAAAATTGGAGCAATCCTAACACAGGAAAAAATTGTCTGGTTTTTTTGTCTTGCTAATTAAAGTATTCTTTTTTTAATTTTTAATACCTCCCAAACTTACGTGGTTTTTACGCTTTAACCAAAAAAAATGTGAGCGGGGTCACTAAAGATTTTCCAGGATTTTAGTATTATAAAAAAAAAGCGCATAATTATTAGTGGGTATACGTGGCTAAGGGATTTTTGCAGGAAGCTATTCGTATATTTTTTTGACTGAAAAACATTTAAAATATCGAGGGTATAAAACCTGGGAAGAGTCTTTGAAGGTGGTGGGGAAAATGAAAGTAAATAAAAATACCCTTAAGATAAGAACCCTCGGCCGTTTTGAAGTAAAAAGGGGAGAAATAATGATTTCTTCGGAAGATCAGCGCTTGAGCAAACGCTGGCGGCTTTTCCAGTTGCTTATTACTTATAAAGGACAAACCCTTCCCACAGATCAAATCTTTAACTATCTAGGTTTAGAGGAAAGTGTAAACCCCGGCGAGGCATTAAAAAGCCTGGTATTTCAACTTCGTAAAACTTTAAAAGGTAAAATACCTAATGAACCCTCGGAAAATTATATCATCTGTTCAGCGGGAAATTATAGGTTTAATGAAAGTTCTGATTACTGGTTGGATATTGAGGAATTTGAAGAACTAATAAAAAAAGCTCAATCTCTTGCAGATGATTCTACCAAAGAAGCAATTTCTTATTATCAGAAAGCTTTATCACTTTACCAGGGGAATTTTTTGGCTGAAGTTCCAAATTCTTTTTGGGCAAGTTCAAAGAAAAAGAAATATAGAGAAATGTTTTTAGAAGCAATGCTCGAAGCCAATAATTTAATGCGAAAAATGGGTTTGTATAAAGAAGCCTGGGAATTATGTGAAGATGGATTGAGAATAGTTCCCCTGGAAGAACAATTACATACCCTTTCTCTCCAATCCCTCATTGACTCAAATAAAACTGGGCTTGCTTTAATTCAATACGAGGAAGCTGCTTTATTGTTTAGAGAAAACAACCTTGACCTTCCTCCCGAGTTAAAGAAAATGGGAGAAACCCTGAAAAACAAACTTGGCCTAGACCCTCAAACGGGAGATCTGCTGAACCGCCTTAAAAGCTTTGGCAAGGGAAATGGAGCTGTGATAAGCGAGCTGGAAACCTTTTCAACTATTTATCAAATCGAAAAAAACCGCACTGAAAGGGCGGAAAAACCAGGATTTTTAGTTTTCCTTGACCTAAAGGGCAATCTTCCTCCCGGTGCGGGAGGGATTGTAAGTCAGGAGTTCCAAAAAATATTGATGAAAACCCTCAGAAAAGGTGATGTAATTTGTAAATGGGGGGATCAAAATTTCCTGGCTCTTCTAAATAATACTAATCAGACTGATATTGAGGCAATCATTGGTAGACTAAGAGAAAGGATCCCTCCAGACTGGAAAAAGTTCGATTTAAATATTGAAAGCAAATTACAAAAAATATAAAAAAAGGGCCAAAAGCCCTTTTTTATGGTTGTACCTTAAATTTTTGGCAAAAATTAGGTAAAGGTTCCGTCCCCCAGTTGATGGCGAAGTAAATCATATTTTGCTACAATGCATTCCTTTTCAATTTCAATCAGGTCCTTGTCAATTAATTCTCCAAAAAGCCTGGAAACGGTTTCCCGGGAAGTTCCGATTAAGCTTGCAATTTCCCGCTGAGGAAGCCTCTTAACAAAAAGACTATCTCCTTTATGGGTCCCATTTTCAAAGAAATAAGAAAGAAGTCGGTGGTAAACGTCCTGGAAAATGAGCTTTTCAACTTCCCTGTTGGCCTTCCTAAGCCTTGTAGTAAGAACGGGGAGGAGGGCAAGTGCAATACGGGGAGAATCTTTTAAAACTTTTGAAAAATCATTTGAACTTATTTGCAGGGTTTCGAGTTTGGTTAAAGCCTGGGCCATTCCGGATCGACCTTGCCCGTCAAGGATAGCAAGTTCTCCAAGGCAGTCGCGGGGGCCAAGAATGGCAAGGGTTTTTTCTTTGCCCTCGGGAGAAACTTTTAATATTTTTACCCATCCTTTTTTTAAAATAAAAAGCCTGTCTCCCGGGTCGTCTTCCATGAAAACAATTTCCCCCTTTGAAAAAGTACGGGGAGATACAACCCGGGCAATTTTCTCCAGGTCCTCCTTTTCCAGGGAAGAAAAGAGTTCTAAATGTGAAAGGAAATCCAACTCAGAGCAATCCATCTTCTAACCTCCTAATTTATGTGAGAGATCTCATGGATTACCTGCATGGTCAGGGATTTTATCCCCAAGTTTTTCCCTGACCCAATCCGGCATTCCTTGGGATTTTTCGGGATCAATAAGAGTTATTCCTGTAATTGTGGTTGAAAGGGGGGAGAAAGAGGAAGGGGGTTCACCTTTTATTGCCTGCATAGTTTCTCCAGGTCCAACCAAAACTTCAACCCTTTCGGAAGTAAATGATACAACTCCTTCATAAACCGTTATTATTGTTTTATTTCGGTCAACTATAAGGGAAAATTCCGTTCCTCTAACGGCAGCAACGGCACTTGGGGTTTCAACCTCAAAGGTAATTATTCCCTCAATTAAATGGATAACCCTTGCTCCAAGGGTTCCCCGGCTCATGTAAAGGCTATTTTTCTCATCACTTACTTTTTTTATTCGGAATAATGACCGAGGGCCAACCCAAACTGTAGAATTATCTGGGAACTCCATAAATAAATTAGTACCAGAAAGGGTTTGGACCCTGTCCCCCTCAATTAAAAAATCCTCAGGGCTAAGGGGTGTGTTTTTCCAGAATTGCCACCAGGGAATATCTCTTTGCAGGCGGGCCTGGCCATCCAGTTCAATTATTTTTACTTTTAGAGAATCATCAGGAGTATTAGAAAAAACTACTAATGAAAAGACAAGAAGAAAAATAATTATCAATAAAAATTTCGCTTTCATAATCTCACATCCCCAGTTCTTTGATTTTTATGGTCAACTGGTTTTCTTTTTTCCCCAGGTATTGTTTGGCAGCAGAAGGACCTAAAATTAATTCTCCCGGTCTTGCCCTTTCTTCAAGGTGGCTTGCAGTGTTAACCGGTGACCCAATAACCGTATATTCCAATCTTTTTTCAGAGCCGATATTACCGGCTATTACTTCTCCGATTTCTAATCCTGCTCCTAAAGAAAGAGGGAACCCAATCTTTTCTAATTCTATATTAATTTCCGCTACAGTTTTGATTGCCTTATCAAGGCTATTTTCCAGGGGTAAGGGGGCTCCAAAAATTATTAATGCTCCATCCCCTAAAAACTTATCTAAAGTCCCACCGTTTTGCATTGCTATATCAGTAACTAAACGGAAAAATATATTAAGGGTATTTACCGTTTCTTTTGATTCCCTGCCACTGGCCCAGACTGTAAAACCTCGTAAGTCTACAAAAAGAGCAGCAACTTTTTTGCTTTCCCCTTCAAGGTTTACGATTTCGGGGTTTGTTGTTATTCTATCAACTATTTCCGGAGGTAAATACCGCTGGAATAGGTTTTTTAATTTTTTTTGCCGGGTTTCTCCCCGAATAATAAGGTCATAAAGGAGAATTCCCCCCTGCAGGGATGTCCCCATTAAAAGGGGGACTCTATCTAAAAGGTGCCCGGAAGAGAAAAGGTAATGGCCAACAATAAAAATTAGGATAATTTGAGCAAGGATAAAAAAGACAATGCTGTTGAAATTGCTCCGGGAGGAAAACAGCCAGTTAGCAAGGAAAATCAGGGCAATAATGATCAAAACATTGTGGATGTTGAGGCGGACAATTTCCTCTCCCTGGACCAAAGTGTTAATGGCATGGGCCCCAAGCACAACACCGGGGACAAATCCATGGTTAGAAAATGGTGTCATTACAAGATCCCCCAGTGTGGGATCGGTACTTCCAACCAGAACCACTCTATTTTCCAGTAATTCGGGGTCGAAATTCTCGGCTAAAAGATCTTTAAAGGAAATGGTGGGGAAAGGATTTCCAGGAGCAGAAAAAGAGATAAAGGAATTAGAAAAAGATAGATCATCCCACGTTCTGTTACCAGCAACCTCCCGGGCAATTAACTCAAACCAACCCTCAACATCCTCGACAAATGGGAACCTCCGGATTATCCCATCCCTGTCAGCCAGGTAGTTAACGTGCCCTACCCCGTAAGCCTCCCCGGATAGGGTGGGAGGGGGAGAAGTCTTAGTTCTGATAAAAGCTGTTTCGGTATGCAACCTTCTCAAAAGCCCTAAATCAAGGGACATGGGAATGAAGGTTTTCCCTTTGCTCATGGCCAGGGCAAGGTCCTGATCCCCTTCCCTCTCATCAAGAAAAAGAATATCAATTCCTACTGCTTTTGCTCCCGAAAGGTGGATTATTTCTATTCCCCGGGCAATTATGGAACGAGGCCAGGGCCAGCCTGGAAATTCTTCAAGGGAAGATTGGTCGATGGCAACAATTGTTATTAATGAGTTATCCGGATCCGGCTCAACAGAATTTAAGCGGTAGCTAAAATCAATTAGCAGATTCTCCAGGTTAACCAGTGATCCAGAGAGAAAAAGAATAATAATCAGGAAAAAAGCCAAAATATTAAGGAGGATTTTCTTGTTTTGGCTCATACTTTTCAAACCCCTTCCAGGGGAACTTTGGCCTTTTATTATAGTTTTCGACAGTTTAATACATTTTCCTTTTAAAGGCGGGAAGGTATCTGTTTGGAAGTGGGGAAAAATTAAGAAAAAATTTTTCCTGATTGGTTGTTTTTGTTAGTAAATCTAACCTAACTCCTGTTTTAATAACCTTTTTAATAGGAATCAAAAAGCCCTTTTTTTGTAAAAAAAAATGGTTGAAATAAAAAAATATTAAATTTATGATAGGGTTTTTTTGGCAACTATTGTATAATTATAGTTAACTTGAAAAAAAGCAGAACCCCGGAGGGGAGGCGAGATTTTTGTTTAAAAGTTTTATCCGGAATGGAATTATTTTATTTTTTTTAATCCTTCTTTTTGGAGGAGTAAGTTTGGCCAATGGAGATGAGGTTGAAACCAGCGATTATACAGTTGAACAGGAATGGGAACAGGAGGAGGGTGAAGATTTAAGGGTATTACTAACTGAAACTTTTCGCCCCGCCAGGTTTTATTATAACTACGGGTTGGGTTATTTAAACCTCAGGGAAATTGGATCTTTAAATGAGCGGACTCCCACGGATTTTCCCCAACTGGAAAACGGGATGCTGGTTCGACGCTGGAGCTATGTATTTGGTTTTCGGGAAGTATGGCGAATTGGCTGGGTAAAAACCCATGGGAGCCAGGATAGCTCAACTGGAACCGGAGATGATTTCCGGAGAATTTCTTACAACCTGGAAATGGCGGGGGTACTGGTAGAAAAATGTGTATATTTAGATTCTTTATTAGACATTGCTATAGGAGTTGCCGGAGGCAGGGGGAATCATCAGGTTAATCTACTTTTTTCCGGACCCCATGTTGGCACAGGTGATAATCCCTGGCAGGAACCCGTAAGTTCAAATTTATCCCAAACCTTTTTCTTCCTTCAACCCCAAATAAATGGGAAGTTAAGGCTAGGAGGGCCTTTTATTGCCAACCTTCAGGCAGGTTACACCCTTACTGCTGGCAGAGATAGATGGACAGTAGAAGGAGAGGAGGTAAGGGACGAAAGATTTAAAACGGATGGGTTCCATTTCAGCGCGGGTTTCGGTGTTCGTTTTTAATTGAAACCCCTAAAAACTATGTGCATTTAGAAGCTTTCCTTTAAGGGAAGGCTTCTTTTTTGATTCAGATGCAAACAATTGTTCCTAGAACGTATGTATGGTATAATGAGAGGAAAAGGAGGGGGTGGGTTTGGACTTATTAGATCGTCTCAGACTGCTTACTTCCGGAGCCCGTTATGATGCTTCTTGTGTTAGCAGCGGGAGCAAGAGAGAAAAACCAGGAGGAGCAATGGGGATATGCCATTCCTGGACAGAGGACGGGAGGTGTGTTTCCTTATTAAAAATTCTCCAATCCAATGACTGTGTATACAATTGCCGATATTGTGTCCACAGAACTGACCGGGATGGGCCGAGGGTTTCCCTTTCCTCTCGGGAAGTTGCTGAACTTACAGTTAATTTTTACCAAAGGAACTATATCGAGGGCCTGTTTCTAAGCTCGGCAGTAAAAGATAGTCCCGATCATACAATGGAATTTATGGTTTCCACGGCTTCAATACTCAGAAGAGAATACAATTTTCCGGGCTATATTCACCTGAAAGGGATCCCGGGAGCCGATAAAAAACTTTTGCAACAAGCGGGTTATCTTGCTGACAGGATGAGCGTTAATATTGAACTCCCCAGCAGGGAATCTCTGGAAAAATTAGCTCCGCAGAAAGACCCCCAGAAAATTTTCCAGCCAATGAATTTTCTTAAAAAGTCAAAGGAAGGTGATAAAAGGTTTCTGGGGGCAGGTCAGAGTACCCAGTTGATAATTGGGGCATCTCCCGAAAATGATAGGGACATAATTAACCTGGCCACAAAGCTTTATGAAAAATTTTCCCTGAGCAGAATCTTTTACTCCGCTTATATTCCCACTGGTGATCCCAGGTTTATTTCCAATAACCAGGCTCCTCCATTACTTAGAGAACACCGCCTTTACCAGGCGGACTGGCTTTTCCGGTTTTATCATTTTTCACCAAAAGACATTTTTGCCCCGGGGCAGGAAAACCTGGAGAAAGAACTGGATCCAAAATCGGGTTGGGCAATAAGAAATTACGGTTTTTTCCCTGTGGAAATAAACCGTGCTCCTTACCGGGACCTATTAAAGGTGCCCGGTATAGGGCCAATTTCTGCAAGGAGAATAATAAAGGCCCGCAGGGAGGTTTCCCTGGATTTTTTTAGTTTGCAAAAACTTGGGGTAGTAATGAAAAGGGCCCGCTTTTTTATAACATGTCGGGGGAAAAAAATCCCGGGACTTCCCGGGAGCCCTGAATCTATAAGGCCTTTTTTAACAATGCCCGCTGCAAGACCAAAGATGGAGAGATTGTTTCCCCTGGAAGGAGGCGAGAAAGGATGAAAGAATTTATTTTTGATGATTCTTTTCCGGGGCTTTTAACAGTTCTCAATCGGGCCCTGAAGGAAAAGGGGGAGGTCAAAATTTGGGGAAAAAATAATTACAAACCCTCCCTTTTTGGATTTCCTGAGTGGGTTGGAAAAAACCACGAAGAGGCTATGGACTTTAAGAAAAAACTGGCTTTAGAATTCTCCGAACCCGCTTATCGACCGGTTTTTTATGCCTTTCTTTCAGAGAAGGAAGATTTCCCCAACCTTATTTTTGATTTTCTCAGAAAATTAAAAACAAATGAAAAGGTTTTAGATCACCCGGTAAAAGACCTGGAAAAGAGTGTTTGCAGGGAGAAGGTAAGGATGCTGGGACTGGTTCGCTTCAAAAAAGTTAAGGAGGGGTATTACTATTCTTCAATTAGTCCCCAGTACAATGTAATTGGCCTTCTTGCTCCCCATTTTTCTTCCCGCCAGGGAAAACAGGAGTGGATAATCCATGACATGAGTAGACAGGTTGCCATTTTTGGTGCAGGAAGGGATTGGGAAATCAAAGAGCTTACGGGGATGAATTTTCAAACTTCTTTTGAAGAAAAAATCGTTCAGCTTCTCTGGCAGGAACACTTTAAAGCCTTACCTGTTCCGGGAAGGAAAAACAGGAAAAGACAGAAAAGCCTTATTCCCAGGCGGTACTGGCCACACCTTATAGAAAAACAGTAATTATTTATGTCAAGGGTTTGTAACCGAATTGTAACAGAGGGGAATTATAATTTTTTTACAATGACGAATTAATTTGTTCAAAAAAGGAGGGCGGTTAATGCGACTGGAGGGGAAAGTGGCTGTAATAACCGGAGGAGCCAGTGGGATAGGGCGAGAAACGGCCCTTGTTTTTGCCCGGGAAGGAGCCAGCGTTGGGATCTGGGATTTTGATGAGTCGGGAATTGAAGTTGCCCAGCACATTGAAAAAAACGGTGGCAAATCGTTTTTTGCCCGGGTGGATGTTAGTAAAATCCAGGAGGTTGAAAAGGCCCTGGAGGAAACGGAAAAAGAACTTGGTAATATTGACATCTTAATTAACAATGCTGGAATAACCAGGGATGGGTTTTTAACAAAAATGGCTTCAGAAGACTGGCAGAAAGTAATTGAAGTAAACCTGACCGGAGTTTTTAACTG
>SL_5KL_010_SEDDRAFT_10001887_pt1 | contig 12164 bp, 9 predicted proteins | sample SodLakKL_010_SED_FD_9118 | JGI IMG/M metagenome (IMG submission 9118)
GCTTAATGATCGGGGCTCCCGCCAGGTGGATGATTGCGTCCACATCGTGCAAAAGGTCAGCCAACACCGCGGCATCCTTTTGGAAATGCGCCCGCGTGAGGGGCATCACCTCGTGCCCCTGCAACTGAAACAAGTTGGCAGCCTTGCCGCCTAAAAAGCCTGTTGTGCCACTGATTGCTATTTTCATCTGTTTATAATTTTTATGTTTCGGTCAGATGGAACCTCCATTAGATAATCATTCCCCTGTGTGTCAATTCTTTGGCATGGAGGTTTCATGTGTTTATATTTTTCCAAATTATTGGCTATTGGCTTTTAGCTTTTGGCTTTCTTGCCAATAGCCAACAGCCAACAGCCAATTTAGTCCAAAAGTCTAAAGGTCACATGGCCCGGAAGTGGCAGTCACGATATGGATAAAGTCGAAACCATGAGCCAGTTAGCCGATGCGAACCTTATTTTTCTCTAAAGATAAACAAAAGAGATGAATATATGGTTCAGTTAAACAGGAATCAGCAATTCTTTGTTATTTTTGTAGGTTGTTGTGGTTGTGTGCGACGACTCTGCCCATTCAAACCAAAAGCGCACGGCAATGCACGCATAACCTTTAGCCTTTTCGACCATTGGACTTTTTGACTTTTCGACATTATACGCCATGAACAAACCCCACACCCCAATCCTCGTTTTCATCCTGGCCTTCTTGCTGCCCCTCGCGTTGCCCGCGCAGCAGGCTGAGGTCTGGACACTGGAAGACTGCGTGAACCACGCCAAAGAGAACAACCTGCGGATCCAGCAGCAGCGGCTTGGCGTCGATGTGGCCGAGGAAAACCTGCGCCAGAGCCGTGCCAACCGTTACCCTTCCTTAAATGCCAATGCCACGCACCGGTACAACTGGGGGCGGACGTTGGACGAAATCACCAATGAGTTTGTCACCGAACGGGTGCAAACCAACAACTTTAGCGTAAGCAGCGGGGTGACCCTTTTCGATGGCTTCCGGATACGCAACCTGATCGAACAGGACCGCTACAGCCTTGAGGCCAGCCGCTTCGATGTGGAGGCCATGGAAAACGACATTTCCCTGGCGGTGGCATCTGCCTACCTGCAGATCCTTTTCACCAAGGAAATGGTGGAGGTGGCCGCCAATCAACTGGACATCACCCGCCAGCAGGTGGATCGCACGGCCAAGCTGGTGGATGCCGGTACCCTGGCCCGGGGCAGCCTGCTCAACATTGAAGCGCAACTGGCGTCGGAAGAGCTGCAACTGGTTGACGCCGAAAACCAGTTGCGTCTGGCTTATCTCGACCTGATGCAGCTGCTGGACCTGCGCGAAGACATTGAGTTTGCCATTGAAGTGCCCGATATCGACATTGCGCCCAGCGAAACAGCCGACTATTCGCCCTTGCAGCTCTACGATACGGCCGTGCGGATACAACCGGACATCCGGTCGGCCGATATGCAGGTGGCCAGCGCCGAAAAAGGCCTCGAGATTGCCAGGGGCGGACGTTACCCCTCCCTGTCGCTCAGCGGCAGCGTAGGCACGGGGTATTCTGAGGCCCGACTGGAGATCGCCGAGGTGATCGAGTCGGACCCGGAGCAAATCGGTCAGACGGCCTCCGGTGAAGCGGTGTTTGCCCCTACCTTCGACTACCAGACCCAGGTGATTCCCTTCATGGATCAGGTTGACGAAAACATCAACCGCAGCGTTGGGCTGAACCTGCAAATNCCCATTTTTAACAANTACCAGGTGCGCAGCAACATCAGCCAGACGAAAATATCCCTGGAAAACGCCCGCCTGCAACGGCAGATCGTGCGGGACGAGCTCTATAAAACCATTGAACAGGCGCACCAGGATGCCCACGCCGCCCTCCAGCGCTTCAAGGCCAGTGAGAAGAATGTGGAGGCCCTGGAAGAGTCATTTCGCTATACCGAACAGCGCTTTAACGTCGGGATGGTCAACACCCTGGAATACAACGACGCGAAAAACCGGCTTACCACGGCCCAGTCGGAGCTGCTGCAAGCCAAGTATGAATATGTGTTCAGGGTGCAGATCCTGGACTTCTACATCGGAAACCCCATTACTTTACGCGATTAACAAGAGATATCCCACGATCCCATGAAAAAACGAAAATGGCTGAAAATCACCCTGATCATTGTTGGCGTACTGATCGTCATCAGCATCATTGGACGCTGCGGTGGCGACCAGGATGGCTACCGGGTCAGCGTGGAGGCCACGGAATACCGCGATATTGTTGAAATTGTAACGACCAACGGAAGGGTGCGGCCCGTGACCGAGGTGAAGATGGCGCCCGACGTCTCCGGGGAGATTATTGAACTGCACGTGGAGGAAGGCGAATACGTGTCACGTGGACAGCTTTTGGCACGGATCAACCCCGACATCTACGAGTCGGCGCTCGACCGGGCGGAGGCCAGCCTTAACCAGGCCCGGGCGAACCTGGCCAATGCACGCGCCAGGGTGCTGCAAAGCGAAGCCCAATACGTCAACGCCCGATCCAGCTACCTGCGAAACAAACAGCTGTTCGACGAAAATGCCATCTCCGAGTCAGAATATGACAGCGCCTACTCCCAATACCGCGTGGCCGAAGCGGATGTGGAAGCCAGCAAGCAAAGCGAGGAGGCTGCCCGCTACCAGATGATGAGTGCCGAGGCAGGGGTCCGGGAAGGCCGCGACAACCTCAGCAAAACCAATCTTTTTGCCCCGATGGACGGCACGGTTTCGCGCCTGGACGCTGAAGTGGGCGAACGTGTCGTGGGTACGCAGCAATACGCGGGGACCGAGATCATCCGCATTGCCAACCTCAATAAGATGGAGGTGAAGGTGGACGTGAACGAGAACGACATCATCCGGGTGAATGAGGGCGACACGGCCTTTATCCAGGTAGATGCCTACTTCGGGGAGGAGTTCCAGGGGGTGGTCACCTCAATCGCCAACTCCGCGGATGCGGATATGTTGTCGGACGACCAGGTGACCAACTTCGAGGTGCGCATTCGCGTGCTGCCGGAATCATACAGCCACCTGCAACGGGCGGACCGCCCACACCTTTCCCCCTTCAGGCCGGGGATGTCTGCCACGGTGGATATCCAGACGGAGCGGGCCTCCGGGGTGTTGTCCCTGCCCATCCAGGCGGTGACCACCCGCGAAGGGGCCGATGATGATGGCGAACCGGGCGGGTCGGGTATGGCCCGTCAGCGGGAGGTGGTCTTCCTGTATGAGGATGGCAAGGTCCATATGACTCGGGTGCGTTCCGGGATCCAGGATAACCAGCACATTGAGATCAGGGAAGGCCTGGAAGAAGGCCAGCTGGTGGTCACCGGCCCTTATCGCCTGGTGTCGAGAGAGCTGCGCGACGGACTGGCCGTGGAGCGCGTAGATCGCCAGGAATTGTTTCAATAAGCACAATGCATCCAATATGGCCAGGATATTGCTGATCGAATCCACCACCAAAGCCTGTTCTGTGGGCATCGCCAACCGTGGCGAGCTGATTGCCCTCCGCGAGGAGGTCAGTGGCGACTATTCGCATTCGTCCCTTTTGACGGTATTCGTGGAAGAAGTCCTGGGAGAAGCCGGGATGAAGACCAGCGACCTGGACGCCGTGGCGGTCAGCCAGGGCCCGGGGTCTTATACCGGGTTACGCATTGGCGTCTCGGTGGCCAAGGGCATTTGTTTCGGACAGGACCTTCCCCTGCTGGCGATCGACACGATGAAGGCGCTGGCCGCCACAGGCATCGCACACATGACAAAGATCCAGGGCCTGATTCCCCCGGCTTCGGGAAAAACCCTTTTTTGTCCGATGATCGACGCGCGCCGGATGGAGGTCTATTATGCCCTTTTCGACAGGGACCTGCGCCCGGAAAGGGAAACCCGGGCGGAGATCATGGATGAGCAAAGCCTTCGCGAGGATGCCCTCCGCAATGCGCGGATCTTTTATTTCGGGGATGGGGCTGCCAAGTGCCGCGATGTGCTGATGGCGCCGCATCTGCACTTCGTGGATGGCGTGCACCCAAGCGTTCGAGGCATGGCACGTGAAGCCGAAAAGCGCTTTTCCGAAAAGCAATTCGAAGACCTGGCCTACTTCGAGCCGTTTTACCTGAAAAATTTCGTGGCCGGTAAACCCCGGGTCAAGGGGCTCTATTCATAATTCCTTACCTTTGCAGAAAGCCCGGGTGCCTATGTGGTCAAAAATTCCCTCCTTTTTGCGCAATAAATACGTGATCGCCCTGATCGTGGTGTTCGTGTGGCTGCTGTTTTTCGACAACCACAGCCTCATCCGGCACTGGCAGGTGCGGCGTGAGATTCAGGACCTCCAGCAGCAACAAGAGTTTTACCTGAAGGAGATCCGCCGCGACAGCCTGGCCATCGACCGCCTGATGAACGATCCGGATGCACTCGAACGCTACGCCCGCGAACAATACCTGATGAAAAAAGAAGGGGAGGACGTGTACATCATCACCGAAGAGCCCTGAGCCGCTATGATCACCTGTTGGTGTTTTCGCAAATTCCAGGTTACACGACACTTGTACTTTTTTTGCCGGGATGGCTATTGGCTATTGGGTTTTGGCTTTTAGCAGTTGGCTCTTGGCTCCTGACGTATGCGGTTCCCGTGCCTGGTGCTTCCCACTATAAAGGGTCCACGTGAAATACCACCTTGATGGCTTTCCACTTGCTTTCTTCCTGGAAGCGATCGGCCAGGTCGCGAAGCTTTTGTTTTTCGGATGGCAAGGAGGGGCTGCGGTTGAGTTTGATCAGCGTATTCTTGATGTACTGGTTGCGCACCCGCGACACCAGGGGGTACTCCGGACCGAGAACTTTTCCGGGAAAGGCCTTGCTGAACCGTGCAGTGAGCTCCATCGCGGCATCGTCGAGGTAGTCCTCGCGGGTATGCATCAGGCTGACCTTGATGAGGCGGGTGTAAGGCGGATAAGCAAACTCCTGGCGTTCTGCGATCTGCTGCCGGTACATTCCGGCATAATCGTTTTCCTGGACTTGTTTGATGATGGGATGGCCTGGGTTGTGCGACTGGATAATGACCTTGCCCCGCTTCTTGTGCCGCCCGGCGCGGCCACTTACCTGTGCCATCAGCTGAAAAGCCCTTTCGTGGGCGCGGAAATCCGGGAAGTTGAGCATATTGTCGGCGTTCAGGATGCCAACCACGCCAACATTTTGGAAATCCAACCCCTTGCTCACCATTTGCGTGCCCACCAGGATGTCGGTGCGGCCCGCCTCAAAGTCTTCTATGATCCGGCGCCAGGCGTGTTTGGACCTTGTTGTGTCGAGGTCCATCCTGGCGATGCTGGCCTCCGGGAAGAACAGGGGAAGCTCTTCTTCGATCTTTTCCGTGCCAAAACCAACCATTTTGATGGCTGGTGAGGTGCACGACGGACAGGTGGCTGGTGGTGCGGTGGTGTGTCCGCAGTAATGGCACTTGAGCCGATTGATCTTTTTGTGGTAGACGAGCGTGACATCGCACTGGTGGCACTCCGGCAGCCACTGACAGACATTGCATTCCAGCCGGGGCGAAAATCCGCGGCGGTTTTGGAAAAGGATCACCTGCTCGCCTGCCTGCAAGGCTTCTTCCATGCTTTTGAACAGCAGGTGCGAGAAATGGGACTTCATTGCCTTGCCCCGCTTGTCGTGCCGCAGGTTGGCCACGTGTATCTCAGGCATCATCACGTCGCCGTACCGCTTTTCGATTCCGGCATACCCGAACTTGCCGCTCTGGGCGTTGGAGAAAACCTCCAGGGACGGCGTGGCTGAGCCAAGCAGAACCTTTGCACCATGCATCGAAGCCAGGTAAATGGCAGCGTCACGCGCGTGATAACGCGGCGCGGGATCGTGTTGCTTGTACCCCGACTCGTGCTCTTCATCCACGATGATCAGTCCCAGTTTGCGGAAGGGCAAAAACACCGCGGAACGAGGGCCCAGCACGAGGTCGTAGCGAATGTCCTCCCCGCCACTCCGGACGCCTCCCTGCAACAGGTTGTTCCACACTTCCACGCGCTCCATCGGGTTGAAGCGCGAGTGGTAGATGCCGGCCCTGTTGCCGAAATGGTGCTGCAGCTTGCGGATGATTTGGGTGGTCAGGGCGATCTCCGGAAGCAGGTAAAGCACCTGCTCCCCTCGCTCCAGTGTTTCCCGGATCAGTTTGATATAAAGGGCTGTCTTGCCGCTCGAAGTCACCCCGTGCAACAGCACCGCCTGCTTGTCTTGCAGCCCCCGCTTCACCTCCGCCAGGGCCTTCTCCTGGTGGGGGTTCAGGGTAATTTCCTTTTCCTGTGCCTGCAGGTGGTCAAAATAGCTGATTTCCTTTTCGGTGATGTCGAAAACCCCCTTCCTGACCAGTGCCTGCAGGGCGGCATGGCCGCCCTGGACCTTGCCGGTGAGGCTTGGCTGACTGACCTCGGGGCGTTGTGCGATGTTGCCGGCCTGGCTGATGTAGCGCATCAACACCTCCAGCTGTCGCGGGGCCTTTTCTTCCGCGTAATTGAACAGCTCCTCCATCTTGTCTTCGCTGGCCCAGGCGGGTGTCAGGCGCACGTGCTTCACCAGCCGGGGGCGCCAGGGGTTTTCCAATTCCTCTTTGGTGATGACCAGACCCTTCTCCATCATCGCCTTGATGAGGGGAAGCACCTTGGGCAGGGAAGTGGTTTTGGACGCCTCCGAGAGGGTGATCTGCCCCTTGTTGGCGAGGGCCTCCATCAGGGCTTGCTCCTTTTCGTTGAGGGTGTGTAGTTCGGGCCTGGCTGCCGGATTGATGGTGATGCGGGTTTCACCAGCCAGTTTCATGGCTGGTGGCAGCGCGGCCGACATCACATCCCCCGCGGTGCACATATAGTATGCTGCCACCCAGTCCCAAAAGGCAAACTGTTGCGCGGTGACCACCGGCTCATCGTCGAGCAGGTGGTGGATGTATTTGGTGCGAAAGGACCCCGGTGGGTCTTCGTGCACCCGGCGAACGAGGGAAGCATAGACTTTGTTCCGGCCAAACGGCACAACGGCCCGCTGGCCTGCCCGTATCCTGTCGTTGAGGTCATAGGGCACGCGATAGGTGAAGCAGCCCTTCAGCGGCAAGGGCAGCAGAACATCCGCATATAGGGTACGGCGAGTCGACACAAAAGGCCCCTTTTATGGTGAGTGAATGCAGCGAAGCCGCCAAGGTGGGCGGCATCCGCCTGTCATTGAACAGCAACCTGGACCCGGGCGTGTGCAATCAGGGAGCAACCCGGACAGGTGAACGGCCTTTGCGGAAGGCGGGGGCGGTTGATGGGTCGATTAATCACCCATGCAGATGCCCACGCCCCGGGCCGACTTGATCAGGTCCGATTCGGGATTCACGAAGTTATACTGGCTGATGGCTTCGCTGAATGGCACGCTGACGATGTTGGGGTGCCGGTAGGCGACCATCTTGCCGAATTCTTCGCGGAGGACCATTTCGAAGGCCTCCACACCAAACTGGGTGGCCAGGATCCTGTCGTAGGCGATGGGTGTGCCTCCGCGCTGGAGATGACCCAACACGGTCTCGCGCATATCTGTCTCCAGGCCGGCATTTTTTAGCTCGGCAATCAGCTTGGAGGCCACGCCACCAAGGCGCACCTTGTGGTAACCAACCTCTTCGCTTTCCTGGTAGTGCATGTCGCCATCCTTCGGCTTGGCGCCTTCTGCAATCACAATGATGGCATAGCCACGGCCACGATTGAAGCGGGAATAGATTTTTTCTTTCACAGCCTCAAGGTCATACGGGATCTCGGGGATCAGGCATACATCGGCACCACCTGCTACGGCAGCGTGCAGGCCGATCCAACCGGCATAGCGGCCCATGACCTCCAGCACAAACACCCTGTTGTGGCTGGCAGCCGTAGTCACCAGTTTGTCTACCGCGGTGGTGGCCTCCTGTACGGCTGTCTGGAAACCGAAGGTAAAGTCTGTGGCCGACAAGTCATTGTCGATGGTCTTGGGTACCCCGATGATGTTGCACCCTTTCTCAAACAGCCTTTGCGAGATCTGCTGCGAGCCGTCGCCACCAATGTTGATCACCGCGTCTACGCCAAGATATTGCAACCGGCGCATCATTTCATCTGAACGGTCGGCCGTGCCCCAGCTTCCATCCTTGTTCTTGATGGGCCAGGCGAACGGGCCGCCTTTGTTGGTGGTGCCAATGATGGTGCCACCGCGGATATGTACACCGGCAACCTCTTTTTCGTCGAGGATGACGATCTCGTTGGGTTCGTTCAATACGCCGTCGAAGGCATTGATGCTGCCTACGACCTCCCAGTCACGCTCTTGTGAAGCGCGCATCACGATGGCGCGGATCACGGCGTTCAGACCGGGGCAGTCGCCACCACCGGTGGCGATCAGTACTCTTTTTCTCATGGAATCCTTCATATCAAAAAACGTCTAAATGTCAAAAATGTCTCAAGGTCGAAAAGACCAGGTATGCCAGGTGCTCACTGGCTTTGTCGTCCCTTTTGCTATCGCAGGGTCAGGGCTGTTTCGCCAAGGCGATATTCATCGGTAAACAGGGCAATCGAGTAGGTGCCCGGTTCAAATTCGGTTGTGCGTTCCCAGGTCAGGCATTGTTGCTTCGCCTGGTTTTTGTATTCAAACGGCTCTTTTGCAGAAAACTGCAGGGTGTCGCCATGGTGTACAAAGGCGTGCGACATGCCGTCACTGACCCTTAAAATGTTGCCTGAGGGGTCAGCAATGCGCATATAGGCATTGTATTCTCCTGCAGGGGTGATGGGGTTTTCTCCGATCACGAAACAGACGCGCACCTGTTCCACCCTGCGGGCCCGGTCTGTCTCCGACTCCCGCCCTCTGCCACGGATGCGGAAGGGCGTTGTTTCAATCTCATAGGCGCGCAAGCCGGAAGCCATCTCCACCTGGGTTTCCAGCTGCTGCTTGTCTTCAGTCAGCTCCGTGGTGCGACGCTGAACTTGCTGTATTTCTTCGCGCATCTGCACGTTCTCTTCACGCAGGACCTTGTTTTCTGCATATAAGCTGTCCATTTCCTGCACATACTGCTGCGTAATCTCCTGGAGTTGCGACAATTGTCTCCGGATGCGATAATAGTCGGCCTGGCGCGCGATGAGGTCTTGTATTTCATCTGCATTGGCCTGGATGATGCTGTCTTGTTCCGTCAGGATGCTGTCATACTCCATCCTTGTGGCGTGATAATCATCAAGAATGGAGTCCAGCTCCAATTGAAGTCCGTAATTGCGTTCTACCATGACCTCGTGATCGTGGCGGACCTCCTGCAGCGACCTGTGTGTGGTGAACCAAAGCACCCCGAAAATGATCACCAGGGCTCCGAGGATCCAAACGACCGTGCGGAAGATCTTGTCGTTTCTCTGTTTGTTTTCAGCGCCCTGCTGGCCCTGAACCTGATTCTTGTCCATATCAAAAAACTTAAATGGTGAATATGCTTATGTAAACCGCCCAGAAGTCATCGCTTCGGGTAAAATGCCGGAACTTTTCCTGTCGCTGCCGAATGCCTGGCAAGCGACAGTCGCCAGCCAGCTTTTTAAAACAATTAAGATAAAACAACAAAATATTTTGCTAAATTTGTAAACGTGGCAAACAGCACGGTCTTTTGTCCGGCTTTTTTCTTCAGGCCGCAAAAAGGCCATGCAAATTTATACAAAATTCACGGATTCTTTTGGCTTTTTTCCATGCGCTTGCTTGAGATACTCTATGCTTTTTTTACCTTGATTTATCCGCAGACCTGTTGCGCCTGCCGGGGTGTGCTCGTCAGTGGTGAGCGGCACCTTTGTGGCTTCTGCCGGGTGGCCATGCCGAGAACCGGTTTTTGTCAGCATCTCGACAACCCTTTGGTACGCAGGTTCTGGGGGCGCGTGCAGATTGAAACCGGCACGGCTTTGTATTTCTTTCAGAAGGGTGGACGGGTGCAGCAGGCCATCCACCAGTTTAAATACCGGGGCAACCTCAAGCTGGGCTTATACCTGGGGCACTTGTTGGGACTGTCGGTCAAAAAATCACCGCACTACCGTGACCTGCACCTGATGATCCCTGTACCCCTGCACCCAGCAAAGGCGCGTGCCCGCGGATTTAATCAGAGTGAGGTGATCTGCAGGGGGCTCGCTGAAGCCTTGCAGATACCCAGCCGCCCCGACCTTTTGGTCCGCCTGGAGGAAACCGGCACGCAAACAAAAAAGGATCGATTCCATCGCTGGGAAAACGTATCGGAGGTGTTCCAGGTTACAGACGAAACGCAACTGGTTAACCAACACGTCCTGCTGGTGGATGACGTGGTCACCACCGGGGCTACCCTGGAGGCTTGCGCCCAGCGCCTGCTGGAGGTTCCAGGGGTAAAGGTGTGGATTGCCACACTGGCCATTACGGACTGAGCAGGATGTTGGCTCTTGGCTGTTGGCTTTCTTGCCAAAAGCTAAAAGCCAATAGCCAACAGCCAAGAGCCAATAGCCAAGCGCATTATGCCTGAAAGCACAAATGGCAGATAACCAGTTATCTATAAAATGTAAACGAATAAAATGGACAACCAAAACACGCGAGAGATGAAGCCCTTAATCCAGCAACCGGAGATTCGCGATTTCGAGGCAGGGGACTACCCGCAGCTTGAGGCGGTCTGGAATGCCACCGGCCTTGGTGGGGCTGAGCGGGGTGATGGCTTGCAGACCATCCTGCGCAGCGTTGCGCTTGGCGGGAAAATGCTGGTGGCCTGCACCCCGGAAGGCCGGATTGTCGGAACCAGCTGGATGACTTATGACGGACGGCGGATGCACCTGCACCACCTGGGCGTGCTTCCCGGCTTTCAGCGCCAGGGCATTGGCCGGCTGCTCAGCGAGCATTCGATCCGTTTTGCCCGGCAGCAAAACACCCAGGTCAAGATCGAAGTGCATCGTACCAATGCGGGCGCATTGGCCCTGTACAGGAAGCTGGGCTTTGCCCGCCTGGGCGATTACGATGTGTATGTTCTGCGGTCAACCCAGGGAGCAGATGACTCCTAAAGCCTGCCCCCCAGGACCGCCCATAGCCTTTCCGTTTGTACCCTTCCCTGGTCGTGTACCATCTCCACGTGGATGACATAAACACCCACGGACGCTTTTTCCCCGTCATCGGTGGTGCCGTCCCAGGTGATGACCCCCTCCGTGGCAAGCAGCTTGCCCGGACTCAGGGTCCGCACCTTGCGTCCACTGCGGTCAAAGACCCGGATATGGGCCACGTATCCGGGAGTCTCCAGCTTATACAGGACCTGCAACACATCGTGGTGGCCGGTGCCATCGGGTGAAAACACCTGCGGATATACCTCCCAGTGGCCAGCGGGCGCTGTGTGCGGTGGTACATATTGGCTGTTCTGGTAGCCCGGGGTGCCATAGCCGGCTGTCGCCGCCGCGGAGTGCCAACTGGAAGCCTCACCTGAGGGCCTGTCGGGGTGAAGCCGCTCCAGGGCTACCCCGGAAGGGTTGGCAATCAACGGGAGGTGCATGTCCTCTTCATACGCCAGCAAGTCGATGATTGCGTGTCCTTTGGTCGCCACGACCACCACCCCGCTGGTGTTAGTCATCCTGGGCATCCCGGCCATTTCCCACAACACATCCTGTACAGGCAAAGGGTAGGTCTGACGAATGGCCCCCGTATCCTGGCTCAGCACCAGGTAGTCGCCCGGAAAAAACAACAGGCTCTCCCCACTGATCTCCTGCAACGAGGTCAGGCTGTCGTCCAGGGGGTCCTTTGCAGCCAGGATCATATGCTGCAGGTCGAAAACCCGCTCCGACCGGTTATAGATTTCGATGTAGCGACTTCCTCCGGACGGCGGATTGAAGAGGATCTCGTTGATCACGATGCCATTGTGCACCGGGTTATCGGGAATGGCCACCCTGGCCTGATTTTGTTGAAGGCTGTTGCCATCGCAGTCGATTAGCGCGCCGACCACCTCCACCGTGTAGGTCTTTCCCGCTTCGAGGGGCTGTTCCAGGCTAAGTTCCACCCGGTCCAGGTCCGGCAGGTTGACCGAGACGGCCGAGGGGGTGCCCGGGCCATCCGGGATGTGGTAATGTTCGTGCTGGAGCAGGGCCGTTTTTTGCATTGGTTCGGAAAAGTGCAACCTGACCGTCAGGGAATCCACATAACCCGCCCGCACCAGTCGCGGCGCCGCGGTGTTTGGATTTTCGGCCCG
>SL_5KL_010_SEDDRAFT_10001888_pt1 | contig 12161 bp, 5 predicted proteins | sample SodLakKL_010_SED_FD_9118 | JGI IMG/M metagenome (IMG submission 9118)
TACTGGCAGAAGGTGATGTTGTAGAAGTATACACTGCGACTGTCCGTGATCAGTACGGCCAGGACATGGGAATAGCTGCAGGAGATATAAACTGGAGTCTGGCAGAAGAAGAAGTTGCTGGAGTAAGCGTTGACGGTGAAGGAAATGTGACAGTGACTGATGAGGCTGAAGTTGGCAGCTTCACTCTGGAAGCAGAGTATGAGGGAGCAAGTGATTCTCTTGAGGTATATCTGGAACTAGCAGCTTCAGAAGTTACCTCAGTAGAAGTTGAGGGACTTGAAGAATTGGTAGTACCTGTTGAGGGTGAAGTTACAACAGCCGAATACACTGCTACCGTTAAAGATCAGTACGGTGCAGAGATGCCCGAAGATGTAACCTGGAGCCTGGATGAAGAGGTAGATGGCGTCAGCATAGATGAAGATACTGGCATGGTAACAGTAGACGATACAGCTGATGCTGAAGAGTTTACAGTAGTGGCTACATCTGTGACTGATGATAATGTATCTGGCAGTCTGGTGGTAAGCCTGGTACTGGCAGTTTCAGAAGTTACATCAGTAGAAGTTGATGGTGAGGATAGCATAACAGTTCCAGCACCGGGAGAAGATGCAGTTGAAGAGACTTACACTGCCGCTGTTTTAGATCAGTACGGTGCAGAGATGCCTGGTGAAGAGGTAACCTGGAGCCTGGCTGAAGAGGTAGAAGGTGTCAGCATAGATGAAGATACTGGCGTGGTAACAGTAGACGATACAGCTGATGCTGAAGAGTTTACAGTAGTGGCTACATCTGTGACTGATGCAGATGTATCTGGCAGCCTGGATGTAAGCCTACTGAAACTGGCAACTCCTTATCTGTCAAATCTTGACATTGCCGGTCAGGGTCCTAATGCAACTATAGAGGAAGATGATAATAAAGATATAACTGTTGAAGTGAAAAATACAGGTGATGTGAAGGGTAGCTTTGATATTAAGCTCAGTATTAATGGTGTGACTCACACTAAATCTACTGGGGACATTGACTCAGATGAAAGTATAACATTAACATTCGAAGGAGTTACTGGTGATTTGAGTATAGGAAATTATGATGTTGAAGTTTCAGATATAGACAATATATCCACTGTTTATGGATCTATATCTGTTGTTAGTAATATTAATGGCTCTCCCAAAATAAACCAAATTATGACAGAAGATGATGGTTCAGATAGTCAAGAGATTACACTTAAAATAGAGTTTGATAGGGGAGTTATATTACGTGAAGCTGAAAAATTCGAATTAAATGATGACATTGCTAATGAAGTATTGGATAATTACAATGTTATAACGGTTAAGTTTTCAGGAGAGCTAGAATTAGGTGATAAGTTAGTAATTAAAGCTAGAGCTGTAGAAAATATTAGAGGTACTGGCAAGAGCTCAAATGAGCGATGGGAACTTGTTCTTGAAGATGATGAGTGGGTATGGGAGGAGTAATTAGCAATTTGATGAGTAATAGATTTATAGAAGATTAATGAGAATTAATTTTAATTGGTCAGGCTAATAGTCATGAAATAAGATAATACTAAAATATTGAGCTATATATTTAATACCCACCATATCAAGTTATATATGGTGGGTATTTTTTATGACAATAAGTTTTTAAGTATATATTAGTTTTGCTTGAGTGGCTGACAAAGGTGTAATAACATGCACATGTTGATGAATAGATTAACTTTATTGAAATAATATACAACTTTACAAACTAATTAAAGCATCACAATTATACGACTAAGATATGGAATTAAAATAATTTTGAAGACAAAAGATAATTTGTAATATTTTTGTCCGTATTTTTAATATATTTTATATTAACGATCAGGAAAGTAATTCTTATTTATGCAATTTGATTATTTAACTTTAATGGTATGCTAATAGAGATAAGTTATAAGCAGTGATTTGACAGTGTAATTAGAGGTTAGAGATGATTTTGATTAAGAACGATAAATTAAACTAAAAATCGTTAAATTTCTAATTTCTCCAGATAATCATCAAGAGAAAGGTTGGCCGGAGTATTGAAGGGATACCAGCCGCTTTCTCCCTGGAGCAGGGAAAGTTCGGGCAGGTTGACCTGGTCTTCGGCATAACCAAGCTTCTGGCGGATTGCGTGAAATCTGTCCAGTACTCTTTGCTGTCCAGCTTCAGTGAGCAGCTCCGCTTCCTGGAGCAGGCGGAACTCATAACTGGTATCAGGTGAGAGTTCAGTGAGTTTGAGGGTTCCCCGGGTGTCGCCGGTACTGCTGTTAAAGGTCAGGTTAATTTCAGCCTGAGGAATTACCTGCCAGTCTTTCTGCCAGCTGCTGGAGGAATTCTGTTCCGGCCGGCCGGAGGGATGAGGGAGTTTTCGTCCCAAAATTGTGAAGTCCCCGGGCTCGAAGCAGTTGAAGCTGAAACTGGCCTGGCGGGCTGTTATTTTTTCTGGCTTAAACTGATAGATGAGATTGAAGAAGCTGTCATTTTCTCTCAATGCACGAAAGAAGAGCTTGACCAGAACCGAAGAATAGGACCGAATCCTATGCTCTTTGGCCACAGGCCTCCAGGCTGTTTTGTCATATTCGTTGAAGTAGTGGCAGAGTTTTGAAGCCAGCAAGAATTTGAGCTTTCTAGATTTTAGACAGTTATCATCAGGGAGATTAGGTTTTTTATAACGGTAGCGGACATTTACACCTTTGGTCATCTGATAGACCCAGCCGCGAAATTTACCACTAACCCTGATGCAGTAATCTCTCAGGTCAAAATCATCATCTTTTTCCCGGATAGCCTGTTTTAAATCTGACTGGAGCTGAGCTTCTGTGATATCGGAGCGCAGCTCCATTTTTATATTTTCTAACATGCTGATAGCTCCCTTCGAATTTGATTAATTATCAATCACAGCACAATCACAGCAGGAGAAAAACTCCGATATAGGTCAGAGTAATCATTTTTAAAGGATAATTATTCAGGTTGATTGCAGGATTATCAGGCAAGTTTTTACAGGATGATTAAAAAATATAAAAACCACTGTCACCATAAATCAGAGGATAGGGGTTTATTGAGGGAGACTGGATGAACTTTTGAATTACCTGTCCCTGATCCTGGTAGCTGGCTGAGGAGGAATTTCCCAGATAACCACAGGGCAGACCGGCAGAGGAAAAGGTGCGGTAGATATTATAGTAACTGACCTCTGGCATGGCCTGCCAGCTTAAGGTGAGGCTGATTTCCGGAGAGAAATAAGCGGGGCTGTTTTCGCAGACTATCCAGGAGATGCTGGCATCCTGGTGATCGGGGAGGCAGCAGGTGACAGCATAGACCAGAGTATGGGGGCTAGATTCCAGGGCAGATTTAGCCCGGGAAAGGTAACTTTGAGCAGTATCTTCAATATTACCTATGGTTTTGGTTTTTTCACTGGCAGCTCCAAATGAGTCAGTAACTTTATTGTTGCTTGAGAGTGAAACTTCAGCTTTTGCGTTATTACTTGAGAGCAAAACATTAGTATCTGCGTTATCGCTTAAGGGAGATACTTGAGCTTCTGTATTGTTAAACGAGATTGAATCTTCAACTTCTGCATTATGGATTGAGATGGAATTCTGGGGGTTATAGCTGGCAGTGAGACCGGGAGGTCCAGGAAGGAGCCGGGGAAGTTCAGTCAAGCGGCAGTAATACTTCAGGCCAGGTTGAAGGCCGCTGAGCTCGACCCGGTTAAGAGGAGCTTGAGCGCTGCAGTCAGTGACAAGTTTGAGGGGGTGTCCGCTTTCTTTAGCCTGATTCCAGCTTTCCCAGTCCCAGTTGTTCCAGTCAAGCTTCCTGGTTTCAGGATTATCCCAGCCCCGGGCTTGAATCAGCAGCAGCAGAGTTTCAGGAGAAGACAGATTAATGCTGTCAGTTTCAGGAAGTGGAATAACAGGAGTAGAGTTTGAAGAGAGCAGGTCAGTTACAGGTGGTTGAGAATGCAGTGCCTGCCAGGAGGGGTCAAGGGCAATTTTTTCCACAGGAAGTGGAGGGGAGTCACAGGGCCAGCAGGAGATAAGAACCAGGCTGTCATAGCGGGATTTGAAGGTGAGGACTGGAGATTCAGGGCGATTGAGGCTGACAGCGGAAAAAACATTGAAAGAGACTCCACGATGATGGGCTTTATTAGCCAGGCTGGTAAAAAGATTGTTGCCGTTTATTGAAGCCTCCCCCACCCGGATTTCCCAGGCCTCCCAATCAGTCCTGTCAGGTATTGAATAAAGCTCATTGGTAAGAGAGACTGCTGCCTGGTTTTTCCACTGATTAACGGTGTCGGGAACATTGCCCGGGTAAACATCCTGAGTATATATTCCTTCCCGGGAAGAGAGAAAAATAACCTCATTGCCGAACATTCCGCTACAATCAATAGAATATAGCGGACCGCGAATTTTTGCCAAGTGATCATCTCCTTTATTGGGTTTGTGAGAACTATTTAAATGAGAAGAGGATGAGTTAAATGAGAAGAGGATGGGGAGCAGAACCTGGATAACAATGGAAGGTGATGGGGATGAGAACTGAAAGTTATGCTGGAATAGAGCTGGAATAATCGATTTTTTATTGACATGTTAAAAAAGAAAAATATAGAAAAATTGTAATTATATCTAATTATACTACAATTTTTAATGGCTGTAAAGAGAAATCTGAAATTTTTTACAAAATTATTATTTAGATGGTTTGTTTTATTTAGGCAACAAATTAAGCATAGAATTAAACTTGATAATTAATTTGGTTAGAGTTGTGATTGACTGAATTTTCCAGGTTTCAATATATGCAAATATACAGATAATTAGTCGAAAAATGACTAGAATAAAACTGTAATAAAACCGAAATATGATTGAAAAAATAATAACAGGCTGAAATAGCCCTTGAGATAGATAACAGCAGTATTGCCGGTCAGTATATTTCTCCTGAGGTTAAGACTGTTAAACCGGGAGATCCCGATGTAACCTTCTCTCTCGTATTTCAAGCAGAAGCGCTACCTGAGTTAAGAGGTCAGCTTCAGTTCTTCCATGAACATGAATATATTTATCTCATAAAGGTTCAAGGACAGATTTTGATAGGAAACCCAGCTATCAGATATCTAATGTTTTCCAGTGATTCTGATATTCCCAAAACAATACCGGATATTATTGACTTACAAACTGCTGATATTGAAATAGAAAATGATCTCAGAATACTGAGCTTTTCTGAAGATACTGGGTTTTTATCAGCAGATCATCAGACCAGCAGCATACTGGTCAGAGGTCTGGATGAAAGTCAGGATGTAATTGCTCAAATATTGATAGAAATTGATGAATAATATATTAAGGGATCATAAAACCGAAAGAAATTTATGAGTTTCTTAATTTCTTACCAGTCACCTTAAACCTGATATTTCGAGATAAATATTTTAACAAGATTTTTGTCTCTTTTAGTATTTTTAAAAAAGGGGGTGGTTAAAAAGTACAGGACAGGTTGAAGCAAATTAGATTTAGTAGAAGGTTCTACTGGCGTTTAATCATTGTCTGGTTTTATGGTTTTATGTTCAACAAAAGGTGGGTATTGTCAAAAGATCAAAATGAGGAGGGTATTAGATGAGTACAAGAAAGTATTATCTACCTTTGTTTGCAATCCTGGTTATCGCTCTGACAATTGGTCTATCGGGCTGTGATATGGGAAGTTCTGAGACAGAGGCTGTAGTGCGTGAGGCTGATTTAATTGCAACTGCTCCGGAAACTGTAGATCATGTTGATATTCTGGGGCTGCAGGAATATAATATAACTGTCAGTTTGGAGGGAATTGAGCAGGGTACCTTTAAGCTGGAGAATGCTGTCCTGCCGGGAAATGGAGAAAGTAATGTGACTATTAAAGGTAAAAGCAGCTTCAATATTGTTACAGATCACAGCACTTCTTCCTTTGTTCTTGCCGGTGAGGGTACCAGCCTGAGGGTAGATCTTGCTCCTCTGGCAAGCTCTTCAGCCGTTTTCACTCTGGAAAGCGAAGATATTAGCGGGTTCTTTGTTAATGTCTACGGTGATTGGAATTTTCATTCTTTAAAGGATTTAGATGCTAAGCCCTGGTATCAGAGATATGTTTTTCTCAGGGATACACTTGATGCCAACCAGAATTCCTTTGTTCTCTATAATGGTCATTATGCCAAATGGGCTGACTATGAAAACATTGAAAGCCTGGCAGAGGGAGATCTTTTTGCTGATCAGAATATAGTTTCTTTCTTGAATGTGACCCAGGGAGTCTGGATGGAAGTAACCGAAGAAGGTCTTAAAGAACTTGACAAAGCTCCGGCTATTAAAATGACTGAAGTTAGGAATGAAGCTGAATTTATCGAAGCTTTGAATAAAAAAGCTCCTGGCATTAAGTTGTTGAATGATATTGTTTTAACCAACCGGACCAGAATTCGTTACAATTTAAGAGTGTTGGATCTTAACAATAAAACCATCAGAATGACCGATGGCCCTATCGTATTTGAGGGTAATGGTACCCTGATTAAAAATGGTACCCTAAGGGGCCTGATGGATTATAGCGGTGACCATGATCGTGACAATGTTGTCCTGATTTCTGGTGAAGCCGTAAAATTCTCCAAGGTCAACTTCCGGGTGCTGGTTCTGGACTGGTATCAGGATCAAGGTAACCCAGCGAAAAAATTGGTAATTGAGCATTCTCATTTTAGAGGACAGTCAGTATTTGCCGGTGGAGTTACTATCAATGACTCTTATGTTTATAACAGAATGGGCCTGGAGCATAATGGTGCTGTGCTGAACCGGGTAACTTTTGACAAAGATTCAGTATATGGTATCCTCTATGTTGCCAGCCATGCTACCCTGAATGATATCACCTGGGCTCATAACTTTACCGGAATGTATGTAGGAAAATCCTTGAAATATAAAGGACAGTATGTTCCAGCTGAGCCTATTCTTAAGAATGCTACTATTAATACCACCAAAGAAGGTAATGTCTGGTGGGCAATTAACCATGACAAGGCGATTTTAACTGTCAAAGGTGTCGTTAATATTGTTGATCGCCATGACACTCACGGCCTTACCCTGGTAGGAAGTTACGGCGACTATGATGGTGGTCATATTTATGGTGATGCCATCTTTAAAGGAGCCCCTGTGCATTTTGGCTGGAATACCAGAGACTTTACCCTCGGAGATACAGGTAAGTATGCTAAGTATCCCGATATTCCCAAAGAAGTTGACAAACAGGCCCGTGAGAAAAATGCTGACAAACTGACAATTCATGGCCCGACTTTCCAATCTGATGTTTATATCTTCACACCGGTTAATGACTATATTCCCGGGTGGAGAGTCCCGCTGGACGAAACTGTCTGGCTCGGTAATGTCAAATTCGGCAAAGTCTTTCTCTGGGGTGATTTTACTGTCATTGATAAGAAGACAGTTACCTTCGAGAAAATGATTGTCAGCTGCGGTAATATCAGAGGTGTTTTTGCAGAAACTACCGGTACCAGCATTCTTCATCATCCTCCGGATCACACCTATCCAACCTTTGTTCAGAAAGGAACTTTAAAAGGTGGAAAAATTTACAGTGATACCAAGGGTGGAGTGCTGGTCTTAGGAGATAACCTCCTGGTAGAGAATGTGGTAGTAGAGCCTGAGGTCTACAATGTAATTCTGGAAACCACCAAGCTCAAGAATGTGACATTAAATGTAGGCCACAATATTTATACTAACAACCGTGTAGTTCAGGGATATCCTCTGAATTATGATGTCCATGTCTGGGATGGCAAGCATGCCATCTTCGAAGATGTCACCTGGTCTGCAGCTACCAGAATTGAAGTGCTGGGCAACCCGAAATTCAAGCATAGCGGTGCTAAGCTGACCTTTGCCGGAAATGTCAGGAACCATGGCCTGGTTAAGTTCCAGACCTATGCTTCCATCGGTTTTGACTCAGGCAGAAACCCGGTCTTCACTAATAGAGACCCCAGGAACTTTGCAACCATTGCAATTAGAAATGAAGCAGACATGGCCTATATTGATGTCAGCTTTGTCAGCTTCGAAAAATTCTGGAAATTCAACAACTGGAAATCAGACATTTTACTCTCATTCTCTCACGAAGCATCTTCCAGCAAATTCGAACTGAGAGATGACAAGGGTAATTTCTTTATCTGGGATTATCGAAGTGCCGATCCGGAAGAAATGCTGAACAACTGGATCTCTGAAACCATCGGTACCAGAGATCTGCAGGCTCGTTCCGGTAAGAGTGTCTCCTATCGGATAAGAGCAGAAAGTGATAAGAAGTTTACCATCACTGCTATAAAGTGGGCCCGCAACAGCTGCAGTCTGGAGCAGATTCGCTTTGCTGATGCTTCCAGGGTTGTAACTCTGGAAGGGAAAACAATTCAGGTTAGTGATTTTATAGTTGTTGACCTCAGCACAAGATCTACTGTTAGAAAAAATAGAAGTTACAGTGTTGAAGCTGTAATCAAAAATACCGGAACAGCAGCTGGCAGTGAGCTGATCTATCTGCTGGTCAATGGCGTTCAGGCAAGTATGGCCGGCCCCATCAATCTCACTCCGAACCAGGAAGCCACAATAGTACTCCACTACACCTCACCTAATAGTTTGGGAAGCTTTGAATTGAGACTGGAGACTCCTAATAAAACGCTGGCAACCAGAACTGTTACGGTAACTAACTAAGCAAAAAAAGATTAATAAAGTCTGAGAGAATTTAATGATGAACGGGAGCAAAACAGATATAAAAGTTTGATCTGTTTTGCTCCCGCTTTTTCTAAATGTTTAGCGTTCAACTAAGATTCATGAAGAGGATAACATAACTCCACCGGCGACCGGATTGCAATTTTTCCCTATTAGCACAGGGCTTCTTATAAACCCGTGCTGCCCAGCCCCTTAGCAAATCTGCTGCCGGAACCGCTGGTTTCCCAAAGTCAGCTAGAAAGAACTAAAGAATTGATTGGGAGGCGAAAAATTGCAATTATTAAATTGATCGGAGTTTGATAGCCCTCAGGCCCTCAGATTCTGACAANTTTTCGCCGCCATTCATCACCGGTGGCAATACCAGCAGACATAGTTCACCCTNTTTTGTTAGNAAATTTGGNAAGNAGTTTNTCTGGGNAATTTAGAACTGGATAAGATGCCCGGTTTCATGGTATCAGCTAAAGAGCGAGCTCTAATCCCAGATATACNTTCCTGTCATTCCGGGAAAAGGCTGCCCCCAGCCGGGGGACAAACTGCAGCCAGCTGGCAGCTCCGANTTCCAGCAGAAGTTCTGCTCCCAGGCTGTGTCTTTNCTCTTCCAGATTTAGATAATCGANAAATANTTTGCCGTAAAGATCGCCGGCAAAGAGATTGGGATTCCAGCTGCCCCGTCGGATTTCAGCTAGTCGGCGGGTCCAGGATAAAGCCAGCTTATATCCCTGCCTTCCTTCCTGAGAAAACTCTCTGATATCCTGGGGTGCCTTTAACCCATTGAATAATCCGGCCCGCAGCGTAAGCCGACCTTCTTCCTGGAGATAGTGATAGCGCAGCCGGGCCCGGAAGTCCTGATTGACAGGCCTGCCTTCCAGGTAAAGGGCCAGGCGATGATCGGGATAGCGGAAATTCAGCTGACCTCCCAGCCTGACTGACCTGAAATCGGTTTCCAGATCCAGCCAGAGACCGGTAAGCCCATCCAGCCGGGAGCGGTAGAGGGGATAGCTTAACTGCAGAGCTGTCCTGTTAGTTCCCGGTCCCTGTCCGGTTTGCAGGCTGAGATTCACAGGCTGAAAAAGCCTGCTGGAAAGCTGGATGTTAAGACCTCCCTGCCGGTTCAGATGGATTAGATAGCTGTTTGCTGCCAGCCCGTCCTGTCCCATCAGAACAAAGGGTGGAAGCCTCACTGCCGGAGGAAAGAGATAGCTTAGATTATGCCGGAAAGATTGTATTTCCCGGACAGTAAAATTGCTTGCCTGGTTATCTGCTCTATCGGCTCTATCAGCTTCTGTTTTTTCTGATTTGAGACCGCTACCAGTTAACTTTCGGCCTGTCTCCGGGATTACCTGTTGATTGTCTGCATAATTTTCAGGATTTCCAGGATTAAAGCATTCCCCGGCATCAGCTGTCTGATAGAGGGCCATTCCCTCTGAGCTGTAGGTGGTATAATAAAGCTTATCTTTGACTGCTACAGCGCTTTCAGCATAACTATCTGCTGTCATCCGGGTTATCTTCCCAGTGGCGAAATCATACCGGTAAATAGCTTCATAACCCTGATAGTTGGCGGTATAATATATGCTGTCAGTTTCGTTTTCAGCTATTCTCAGGCTGAGCCGTTTTTCCGGCCAGGGAGTTGCTATCAGAGGTTCAAGTATGAGATAATTACTTTCCTGAGTATATTTTCCTTCTCTGGCATGAAGCTGTTCTGCTGCAAGTGCATAGTCAGGGAGATTAATCTTTAACCTCTTTATATTCCAGGAGCCACCAGCCGGTTTGCTGACGACCAGCAGATCATCCTGATAGGATTGAATCTCAGAAATATATTCCGGGAGGATTCCTATCTTCTGCTTTTCACCATTTATGTAGCTGTAAATTTCTGAGCCGTAACCATTGCTGCTGGCCCGGGTAAAGATTATTTCTCTGTTTTCAGCAGTATCTTCAGGCAGGTTCTGATTTTGCCGGGTGCTGTCAGTTGAGCCGGTTGAATCAGGAGATTTATACCTGACGGCAAAGTCTGTCATATCGGTTGCAAGCAGGAGCTGGCTTTCTCCACTTTTAAGGTCATAGCGAAAAAGCTTCCCGCTGACCCCGGTGCCGGCTGAATGGTAATTGGGGTAACCGATATCTGTCTCTCCCAGGAGATAATAGATGCTCTCTGCAGTGACCTGCAGGGTGCCGAAATTTCTGCCAATAGTCTCAGTTAGCACCTTCTTCTCGCCGCTCTCGGTATCAAAGCTGATCAGCTGATTTTTTCTGTGATAGGCAAAGGGATAGGAACTGTAGTTTCGAGAGATGAAAAAGTAAATTTGACCGGCATTCTCTGCCCCGGCATCAGGATTGACAGCGGGTCTCTCTATAGTGCCCTGCTTAATCTCCAGGGATTTTTTACCCTGAGGCTGCCAGGCCCGATATTTTTTGCTTTCAAAGGCCTGCCAGTCTTGAAAAAGCCCGCTGATATCCTGATCATAGACCTGGCGGGCAGCTCGATCCAGACCGATGGCAGGGAAGAGATTGCCGATAAAGGGAGCCCAGTAATAGGTGCCATAGGTGTTGAGGAGCTCGGTCAGCTTTTCCTGGCCGTATCTTTCTGCCAGATAGTGGATGAAGGCTGCCCCGTAAAGGTACTGCTGACCTCCGGGAAAATGATTATGCCGGTAGGTGATTTCAGGCAGTGAGGGAAGGTCATCAGCCCGGGACCTGGCAGCCAGAACTCCATCATAATAGCCGGCGTTCAGCCGACCTTCAAAGGGGCTGATCCGGGATTCTCCATAGACAGCCAGGCCTTCAATCAGCCAGAGGGGTGAATGGATATTGGGCGCCATGATATCGCCGAAGATTCGGGAGGTTGTGCTGCTGATTCCAGCAGCATTTGTCATATGGCCCATGTGAATCAGTTCATGGATAGAAACCAGTCTGAGCCAGCTCTGATAATTTGCCAGGCTGGAATAGCTGTCAGGTTTGCCGGTGAAGATCCCCATTTTACCAAAAACCGGATTGGCATAACCGTTAGCCAGGAGACCGATATCTTCCAGGCTTAGGTGAATTTTTTCAGTCATTTCATTACCGGTGAATTCAGTAATCCAGGGGCGATGGGTCTCCAGCTGAAAGAGAGTTTCCCGGGCCTGATTTTCATAGCCCGCAGGAAAAAAAAGGACAAAGTTNTCACTTTCAAAGGCTTTCCAGTTCCAGTATGCTGATGGGCTGTCAGCCTCTATTACAGGAGTNAAGGTTAAGAGAGCCAGGAAAAACAGCATCAGGGTCAGCGGTATNATAATTTTAAATTTGTTTCTATTTTTTCCTGATTTTTTCACCGTCAAACACTCCCGGGAATAATGCTGGATCTTATTACTGTAATAATACTTCAGCATTTTTTTTATTATCCCTGCTTTCTGTTATGCATTAAGGCAGGATTTTTCCTTCAGAACAAGAAGTATTTAATACCATCGAAGTATTTAATACCATCTTATGCAATAAACAAATA
>SL_5KL_010_SEDDRAFT_10001889_pt1 | contig 12161 bp, 14 predicted proteins | sample SodLakKL_010_SED_FD_9118 | JGI IMG/M metagenome (IMG submission 9118)
GGGAGCCGGTGCCGCAGCCGGTGCGGCAACCGGTGCTGCGGCTGCCTTGCTGATGGCATCCTGGATGTCAACACCGTCAAGGGCTGCGATGAGCGCCTTCACACGGGATTCGTCAATAGCGATACCAGCGGCAGAGAGAACTGCCGAGACGGATTCTTCCTCAACCGGTTTGTCGGCAGAGTGCAGTAAGAGAGCAGCGTAGATATACTCCATAGTTCAGTCACCTTATTCAACTAATGCTTTGATTGTGTTCATCTGTCTGTATGCCGTAGCGATGATGTCTTCAATGACATCTTTCTCGTAGATTGAAGCCTCTATGCCGAGACTGCGAGCCTCACGATATGCTTTTGCAAGGATTGCCTCAATGGTGAATGCAGTCGGATATGCTGTATTGACCGAGAGGTTGAATGCCTGCTGGACGGCAAGGACGAGCTTATTGTAGTATTCAGCTTCGTCAATACCGAGCACATCCGGAAGATACAGGTGGTCCTGATAGAGTGCGACGTGAAGCGATAATCCAACATCCATCGGTTTGACACCGAGTTTGGAGAGGATGCCGACCTTCTTTCTGTCGATCGCTTCTCCGGCCTTCACGACCGTCTTGGTCTCACGTATCTTCACCTTCCCGCCTTCGATTGTGGCGGGGATACCGGCCTGCTGGAGTTCACTGACGATCGGCCCTGGCTTGAAGCTTGTTGGCCCTTTTGAAACGACGATATCTTCTGGTGCGATTTCACCAGCTTTGGCGGTTCGCTTTGTTTTCGTCTGTTCCAGGGATTGATAAAGCCGAAATGGATTCTCGTTTGTAAAGATCAGTGCCGAATGTCCTGTAATATGTTCTTTAAGGTCCTCATACACACCGCCAAGCTCTGTGAATGCCTGTTCAATCAGGGTATTTCTCATCACTTTGATAACGGTTGTATCTTTGAGGTTCCGCCGGATCTGCTGGAACTGTGTGGCAGGGATGCCATATGTATCAATGAGGCCAAGCAGGGCGTAGCTATCAACATTCTTCTTAATCTCTTCAACAATATCCCGCTTCCATTGGGGCAGGTGGCTTGTGTATATTGCCATCTAGATCACCCTCACTGCCGGGCCCATGGTTGTCTTGACATAGACCGAGCGAATATTCTGTGAACCCTGTTCGAGCGTTGTCTCGACCTTTTTCAGGACCGCATATATATTCTCGGCTATCTGTTCTGACGACATTTCTGTCGTCCCGACTTTTGCTGAAAACGTCAGCTTGTCCTTTGTTCTGATCCTGATGGATCCACGCAGCCGTTCAACAATCGGCCTGATCTCCTGTCCCGGGGGGATGGGCATCGGCATTTTTCCGCGTGGACCAAGTCTGGGACCCAAAAATCGGCCTACGAGTGGCATAACTGCGGTTTCTGCAAGGAAAAAGTCATACTCGCCTGCAACCTGGCGGGCTTCACGGGGAGCTCCTCCCAGGCGTTCGATTTCTTCGGGGCCGATGATGATATCGACACCCGCTTCTTTTGCCTGGTAGGTGATCTCTCCTTTGCCCAGAACCGCGATCTTTTTGGTGCCTGTACTCTCTGGCAGAAGAATCGTCGTATCAATACGGTTTTTTGGCTGGGCCATGTCAATGTTCTTCAGGTTGACTGTGATATCCACACTCTCCCGGAACTTCCTCTCAGGCGCCTGCTCAAGAGCCGTAGATACGGCATTCTGAATCTGGGTTATATCAACCATGTACGTATGCCTCCATAGTCCTCGACCGCAATGTCTGCGATCTCCTATGGTTGTCTGAATGTCTATGCGTTCAGCTGATCATCGAATGCGCCTGCATCGACTTTGGCAATGGCATCCTGTGCCTTCATGCCTTCGATCGTCACTCCTACTGAGCGGCAGGTGCCCATCACTTCCTTGACCGCGTTTCTGAGGTCATAGGAGAGCATGGACTCCTGTTTCATGCGGGCGATCCGGATGATCGCTTCAAGCGGCAGATTACCAACCGGCTGGGTATTGGGGTTTGATGACCCCTTTCCGGAACCAACTTCAGATAAGATCAGCGCCGTTGTCGGTGGGATACCCACCGAGATGGTGAAGTTTTTCTTATCATCAACCTCCACCGTAACGGGAACAGTCATTCCATTGAATTCAGCTGTCTTCCGATTTATCTCGTCGACAACACCCTTCACGTTGATTCCCAGGGGACCCAGCGCCGGACCCAATGGCGGGCCTGCGGTCGCTCTACCGCCGGGTACCAGTACCTCGACAGTTTCTGCCATAATATCACCATGCCAACAGCCCGTTTATCCGGGCTCTCAGCTGTGGTTCATATATGTCAACGCCTGGTATGATAAATATGATGGGAAGAGAAAGAGTTGGTGGCGGGATATCTGTGCAGAAGCGACTGTGTGCGCATATGGATTATTCTTCGCCCTTCCGCTCGATGACCCTGACATGATCACCGCGAACTGTGATCGGGATTGGAACGATACTCTCGTATAGCTCGACTGTTATTTCTTCTTTTCCAAGATCGATACGTTTAACAACCGCTTTTTCTCCTTTGAAAGGTCCTGCAATCAATTCGATAATGGTTCCCTCTTCAATCCCCGAGACGACAGGTTTTGGAACCAGATAATGCTGGACCTCTTCAAATCGGGTCTCTCCCGGGACAACAGATCGTGCACTTGGTATCTGTTCAATAAGCTCCTGGATCCGGCCACGTCCCTCTGGTGATTCAACGATAACGTATCCTTTCAGCTCTTCGGGCACAATCACCGATGAGACCTTAATATCAATTAATCTTCGTTCAACCGTGCGGAATATAGCATCGGCTACTGCGCGCTCCTGTTTCGAAGTCGTTTTGATGGCATAGTAATGGTTTTCAGCCCCGGTCATAGTGATCAATTAATTTGCAACAAGCATGATTTCGTAGAGGAAAAAACCGATCAGGCCGATAATGCTTATTCCTATTGCTGCTACAAGGCCAATCTTGGAGAACTCTTCTCGTGTGGGTGTCCGTGCCAGTTTCAGGACACGGATATATTTCCGGAAGAGTTCCTCATTGATGTTAAAACCCTTGAGATCGGGTTTTTTAAATTCAGGCTTTTCCATGTCTCATCACTTCAAAAAATCGATATCATATTGTTTCTGAACGCGTTGTGCATAGGATGGGTGTTCAATTTTCCCAAGGATCTGTGGAGACTGCACACCAGTTACAATCAGCATCGTTCTCATCCGGCTCTGCATGCCAGAGTCGATCTGTGCACCCCAGATGATCCGTGCATCCGGATCAATCCGCTCGTATATCTCCTGTACAACTCCTTCAGCCTCAGCCATGGTCATATCCGGCCCACCGACCACATTCACAAGAGCCGCGGTGGCTCCTGAGATATCAACATCAAGAAGCGGGGAGCGGAGGGCTTTCTTCACGGAATCTGCAGCTTTGTCTTCAGAATCGGATTCTCCCATCCCGATCATTGCAATGCCGCCCTGCTCCATAACAGATCTGACATCGGCAAAGTCCAGGTTGACCAGACCCGGGAGGGTGATGAGCTCGGTAATTCCCTTGACGGCTTTCATCAACACTTCATCTGCAACCTTGAATGCGGTTGTAAGGGGGAGGCGCGGCACCACTTCGAGGAGCCGGTCGTTAGGTACGACAATGACAGTATCTGCAACTTCACGAAGGTGTTCCAGGCCTGCTTCGGCATTTTCCATCCGGTTGGCACCCTCAGCAGTGAACGGAAGCGTGACAACGGCGATCGTCAGCGCACCCTCTTCGCGTGCAGCCTTTGCAACGATGGGGGCGGATCCGGTCCCGGTACCTCCGCCGAGGCCTGCAGTAACAAAGACCATATGGCTCCCGGCGAGAACACGGTGAATATCAACTTCACTTTCGAGTGCTGCCTCTTCCCCACGACGCGGCATAGCGCCGGCACCAAGCCCCTTGGTCGTCTGCCGACCGATCAACATTCTCCGGTCGGCCTTTGTCATAGCAAGATGCTGGGCATCAGTATTGATAGCAATCATCTGTGCCCCATGGATATTTTCTTCAAACATCCTGTTTACGGTATTTGAACCGCCGCCCCCGCACCCGATGACGGTGATGATGGTGCGCAGTGATGCGAGAACATCTTCGAAGTCGTCATCTTCAATTACCCTCTCTGTCACCGGCTGAGCCTGAGCGTCCACTATTGGTGAGCGTTCAGTTAATGAAGAGGAATACTCGGCCACCTCTGCATCCTCTTCCTTCTTCCGATTTAATGCCTCTTCCACGATTGATCTCATGTATATCTCTCCAATCCCGGGATTCTGATCTCCCGCACAACACGGGAGCTGACCATTTCTGGTCTGATGACCCTTCCATCGACAGAAACTTCCTGCCCGCTGGCCAGCCTGCCGAAGAGTGGGCCGGGTTGTACCCCGAATTTGCGCGCTTTCTCAGGGTCAAAACGATCTCTTCTGATGATGAGGTGATCACCTTCAATAACAGAAAGAGAATGTTTCGTGATCTGTTGTACACACAGGGTTATTAAATCACTTGCTAATTGTGATGCTCTCTTCTGGCACACGATGAAGACCGGAAGGGCGGTGCGGCCGTTGGTCGTGATCCTGATGCATGGGGTTATTGTGTCAAGAAGCGAGATAAATTCCTCATTATCGCCCCAGAGTGCTTCGTTCAGAAGTTCTTCGTGTATTTCGACTGTTGTGAGTGTACAGTCCTCCCATAACCCATGGTTTTTCATCATAGCCCCGGGAGAGACCTTCGATGCGAGTTCCGCAGCTCTGCACCAGGTCTCCCAGGACAGCTCCCCCATCTCCCGCAGCATGCCTTCTGTCAGGATAGGAAGCCCGATACTGGTCAGAAGATTGCTGATTGTGCTGGCCACCGACCCGCTAACTGCTTTTTTATCGATGTAGCCTGCGACTGCACCGGTTTGTTCTGCCATCAGCCTGATCTTCTCCTGCGTGATGAGCGCTGCATCACGCGAGTGTGCGATGTGGCCAAAAGCCCCCCGTGTCTCTGCTGCAATCGCGGTTTGCCGGACCGCATAGTGTGTCCCACCAAAACCGATCAGGGGGACCACAGCACCAGGTTCTGCCGAGAGGACGCATCGTGCAACGACCCGGGCGGCAACAGGATCATGCCATTCTTTCTCTGTGCTTCCAATCTCAACAAAAAAAGATGGGGTTGTGAGATCACCTGGTCCATGATGGGTCACTTCGTAGCCGGCACGGTACCCATCAGGTGCATACCGGATCAGGTTTTTCAGAACCGCCTGCATCATCGCAGGGTCGGCTTTTGACAGTTCGTTTGGTCTACCGCCAAATGCAGCTTCATCAAAATTTCCGGTCACATGCACAGTCAGGACCGGTTCAGGATTTTTGCTTGTATGTCGTGAGAGAAAGATAATGCGGTCAGCATCAATTCTCCTGTCAAGGCCTTCTTCATAGATCAGCCTCCCCTCTGTTTCATGAAAGACAACCCCGTTCAAGAGGAGAGGCCATTCTGCCCATCGATCGTGTTTCATGATATCGTCGATAGCGGATCGGATTGCCACCCCTGCCGGATCGAGGCGTGAATGTACAAGCGCTGTAACCATCTCCCGGATTATTTGATCCCGGTGGTTAAGTATTTCTGCCCTTTAGATCCCGATCTGTAAATACTATATCGTACCAAAACAACACAACAGTATGTCACAGGATATAGTAGCACAGGTCTTCGCTGCAGAAGGCATCGACAAAGAGATCCAGTGTGAAACAGCATTTGCGATCTCAGAGAAGCATGGAATTGATAAAATGGAGATAGCCCGTTACTGCAACAGAAACGGTATAAAAATCCGTGGTTGCCAGCTGGGTTGTTTCAAATGAGTCGTTTTCTCCGGATCATCCCGGTCAGGGAGGCAGTAGCCTCTCTTCTTTCTATTGCACCTGATACCGGTGAGGAGACCGTTTTGCTATCACAGGCTCCACTGCGCATCCTGGAGAGGGATGTCTTCGCTGACCATGACATGCCGGGGTTTGCCCGGTCGATCGTTGATGGGTATGCCGTCATCGCGGCCGATACTGCCGGAGCTCTTGAGTCGCTTCCTTCAATTATCACCTGCACAGGCAGGATCGAGATGGGTTCAGCTGATCCCGGTGTAATACGGCCCGGTGAGTGCAGGTATGTCCCGACAGGGGGGATGGTCCCGGATGGCGCAGATGCCGTTGTGATGATCGAATATTCCGAGACTGCGGGAGATAGTATCCTGGTGATGCGGCCTGCTGCATCAGGAGAGAATATCGTTGCACCGGATGAGGATTTCAAGAAGGGCGATCTGATTCTCAGTTCAGGCCGTCAGATCCTTCCACAGGAGGCTGGTGTCCTTGCCGCAGCAGGCATCCTCTCGGTCTCTGTCAAAAACATTCCAAAAATCGCGGTTATTGCAACCGGCAATGAGGTTGTCCCGCCCGGCGAGATTCCTCCACCCGGCATGGTCAGGGATGTAAACTCGATAGTGTGTGAATCGTTTATCCGCCAGTACGGGTGCAGGCCGGTGCCACGTGGCATCGTGCTCGATGATCCGGATGCACTTGCAGCTGCCATACAGGAAGCGGTGTCTGTTGCAGATGCGATCCTGGTTTCAGGTGGAAGTTCAAAGGATGACCGGGATGCAACTGCACGTGTGATAGCCGATCTCGGACGCATCCTGGTGCATGGTATTGCGATATCACCGGGAAAACCGACCATCATCGGACAGATCTCAGATTGTCCGGTGATCGGGCTTCCAGGTCACCCATCTTCGGCCTTCATGGTACTGCGGGCCATTGTTGCACCGCTCCTTTCTGCAATGAGCGGTAGGACAATACCGGATGTTGTCTGTTCTGCTACTCTTGATACGGGCATCCCTTCTGCGAAAGGAAGGGAAGATTATGTGAGGGTGCGTCTCAGTGATACCACGGCCACGCCGCTTTTTTCAAAGTCCGGGCTTCTTCATACCCTCGTTCAGAGTGATGGATTTGTAAAGGTGCCTGCAGAATCCGAAGGATATGAGGCAGGGACCCTGGTTCGGGTGGTCCTGTGGTAAGCCGGTATCTCTCCCTTGTGACGCTGGAGTCAGCCATCGATACCATACAGCAGAACTGTCCTCCTGCAACGCGCACAATCAGGATCCCCCTGATGGATAGCGTTGGCAGGGTGACAGCGGAGCCGGTTTTTGCAGAATATTCTGTTCCCGAGGCGCATCTCTCTGCGATGGACGGGATCGCCGTTCGATCGCAGGATACACACGGTGCAACCGATAAGTTCCCGGTCAGGCTGGCTGATGCAGTCCTGGTCAATACCGGCAATGTTCTGCCTCCCGGCTATGATGCAGTAATCATGATCGAGGATGTCAAAATCGATGACGGACACTACAGCATCAGGGCACCCGCTGCCCCATGGCAGCATGTCCGCCCTGTCGGGGAGGATATTGCAGAGTCTGAGATGGCAGTCCCGCGTGGCCACAGGATCCTGTACCATGATATTGGTGCCCTTGCCGCATATGGGATCACCGACCTGGATGTCCTCTCCCTTTCTGCTGCGCTCATCCCGACAGGCGGTGAACTGGTGAAACACGGCACCCGCCCACTTCCGGGCCAGGTTGTTGAGAGCAACTGCCTGATGGCGCAGGCACACCTGCGATCCCTGGGAGTTGATGCAGACCTCTTTTTGCCTGTCCCAGACGATCCCGAATCGATCCGGGATGCCCTTGTCAATGCAGCAGAGGATCATGATCTCATTATCATCTCTGCCGGATCATCGAAAGGAACGAAAGACTACACTGCGCAGGTTGTGGATGAACTGGGCACGGTGCTGGTCCATGGCGTTTCGATCAAACCAGGCAAACCGGTGATCATCGGGTCAATACACGGCAAACCGGTCATCGGTCTCCCGGGTTATCCACTCTCGGCACTCACGATCATCCGCGAGATAATCACCCCGGTGATCAGTGGTGCCGGGATCCCGGTTCACGATCCTGACATCATCAGTGCAGAACTGACCCGTGCCCTGACTTCAGATATCGGAACAGACGAGTTTGTCCTGATGGTTATGGGCTTTGTGGCAGGGAGGATGATTGCAACACCCCTCTCGCGTGGTGCAGGTGTTCAGATGAGTGCGGTCCGTTCACATGGTGTTCTCAGGATACCCCGGGACAGTGAGGGTATTGAAGCTGGTGAAACAGTAGCAATTTCAACAAACGTGCCAGAGAAGCAGATCAAATCCGGCATCATTCTTGCAGGAAGCCATGATCCGGTACTTGACCGGATAGCAGATCTCCTCTCGCCCCTGCCGGTCCATTCGGCCCACATCGGGAGTATGGGAGGTATCCTCGCACTGAAAAAACGGCATTGCCATGCTGCTCCAATGCACCTTCTTGCACCAGATGGCACCTATAATATCCGGTATCTTGAGCGGTACCTTGCTGGTGAGGAAGTCACGCTCGTCTGTGTTGCCGAGCGGGAACAGGGTATCGTTTCGCGTGAAGGCATCTCGTTTGATGAGATCGAAACTGTTTCGTTTGTCAACCGTCAGAAGGGATCAGGCACCCGGATGCTTCTGGATCATCTTTTACGCAAGCATGCAGTTGATCCGCATTCGATTACAGGATATACCCGTGAGGTGACGACCCATCTCGCAGTCGCCCTTGCTGTCAGGAGCGGTGAGGCCGATGCCGGACTCTGTGTTGCGTCTGCAGCCGAGACAATGGGGTTGTCATTTGTCCCGGTTGGAACCGAGCGGTATGAACTGGGAATCATGACAGACGAACTCGGCAATCCCGGGATAGAGGCCCTCCTGAATATCATCGACTCGGATTCTCTGCGATCGCTGCTCAAAGAAACAGGTGGATACCGTACAGAGGAGACCGGGGTCCGGCAGACCCTTTCGCTTTGATTTCCTGGGTTCATTACGATCGGGTGTGGTCCCTGTGACCTCTCATTGGGTGTAGTTTGGTAATAACTGGTATCCTTTATTTCGAAAAAGAAACGTAAATATCAGTTGATTTCCTTGAGTTCAAGAACCGTGAGGATATCAGTCCGTGTTACAATACCGATAACCGAGCCGTTTTCCACAACAGGTATCCTCCCGATAGTATGAATTGTCATGAGCTTGAGCGCCTCGGTTACCGAGGCAGATGATGGGAGCGTGATGATTGTATCCCTGGTCATCACGTCACGGACCTGCATTGCTTCGCGATCGATTTCGCTGGTCTTGTGGATATCGGCGAGTGTGATGATTCCGATGAGGGATCCGCGGTCTACAACAGGAAAGCCAAGATGTTTTGTGGTATACATCAGCCTGATCACCTCGGCAAGTGGGAGGGTCGGCTCAACCGTATGCACATCCCGGGACATGATCTCGCCGACATGGACATCCTTGAGAAGGAAGTTGGTTGTTACCATTGACGATTCCTGGCTTGCTCCTATATAGATGAAGAACGCGATGATGATCAGGATAAAATTGAAGGTGAAAAGACCGAGTATTCCAAAGAGAATGGCAAAACCTTTTCCGATATCCGAGGCGATACGGGTTGCACGGTGGAGCGGCATCCGCCTGGCGAGCCAGGCACGGAGGACGCGGCCGCCATCCATTGGAAATGCCGGGAGAAGGTTGAACCCAAAGAGGAGGATGTTTAACAGGGCAAGGTACCCAAATCCATAGATGAGGACGCCTGCAACTGCAGATGCATCGACAAATACATAAACGACATAAACCAGTAACCCGCTGATGATTCCAAGGCCAAGACTTGTCAACGGCCCTGCAAGCGCCATCGGGAGCTCAACTTTCGGATCCGGAAGCGTCTCTTCCATAGATGCGACACCGCCGAAGATGATCAGGGTAATGGAATTGATCTTGATCCCGTTTGCCCGCGCGATGAGCGAGTGAGCAAGCTCATGGACGAATACGCAGAAGAAGAGAGATAATGCAACAAGAGCCCCCAGGATATAGGGGATATACCCGGCCTCAATGATCGTCCTGTCGATTGGTATTGCATAAAACCGCTCGATCAGCTCCACGGTAAGCCCGATCTGCGATCCAATAATCCAGGCAAAGAGCGGTATTACAAGGAGGAATGTAAAATGGAGATGAACCGGTATACCAAAAATTCTTCCTATCTGCAGCGATCCATTCATGAGAAGGATTATCTTTTTTAACTATTTAGTATATATCTTGAGCTGATATGTATGAAGTGGCAGATCTCTGAACTCTTTGGAATGAGCGTCTACACAGACAGGGCCGTATACATCGGTAATGTCGAAGATGTTGTCATTGATATCGATAATAAGAAGATGTCATCGATTGCGGTAACAAACATCAATCCTGATATTATTGACTTGAAGCAATTCAAAGGCGTAAAAATCCCGTACCGCCTGATTAAGGAGGTTTCTGATATTATCCTCATCCGGCATATTCCGGGCGCGTTTAAGACGTCGGCCCTGCGGGAACAGGAAGAATGAAAGAGAGAGAGATCTTCTCTTCACTTCGGACAACATCTCCCTTCTTTATCAGGCTGGACGGGAGATCATTTCGTTCTACAGCCCTGGCTTTATCCCTGAAAAAACCTTTTGATGAAGATTTTTCCCATGCAATGGAGGAGGTGTCCCGTCTTCTCCTTGGTCAAAGCGGACTTGCCCCGGTCTTTGCATATACCTTTTCAGATGAAATCAGCCTCTATTTTCGCACCCTTCCATTCGAAGGGAGAGTTGAGAAGCTTGACTCGGTGGCCGCATCATATGCAGCCAGCGCTCTTACTATAATCCTCTCGCTTGAGGCCCCTCTCTCTTGTGATGCGCGGATCGTGCCGGTTGATCAGGATATGGCAATTGAGTATTGTATCTGGCGGCAGAAAGAGGCCTGGAGAAATCACACAAATGCCTACTGCCAGTGGGCACTTGCAGAGGATGGTCTTTCAGGAAAAGATGTCCAGCAACAACTGCACCGGATGAATACTGCTGGCATGCACGATCTGATGCATGCACGCGGGATCAATCTCGCAAAGACACCCGCATGGCAGCGGCGGGGTGTGATGGTCTGCCGCAGAGTTGAATCATATGCTGGCTATAACCCTGAAACCGGAGAGGATGTTCTAACTGACCGTACCCGGATCGTTTGCGATCGATCTCCCCCGGTATTCAATACAGCTGAAGGGAGGGAGTATCTCCGGCTACTCCTCACCGGTCCGTGAAAGGCTGATTGTAACTGAAACGCCTTCGATATCCCAGGTTGCAGAGAGGCTGGATGCAGGCTGCTCGCTTTTTGGCTCTTTGTATATATCATCGCGTGAAAAGACGAGTGATGATGCCCTGATCTCACCTGCAATCCAGCTCTTCAGCTCATCAAGGAGGCCAAGAACCCGGCCATCCCCGATTGAGGCGGTTGCCTGGATCTGGTCGTTGACCGGAAGTTCCATCTGTTTGCGCATATCCTGGATCCTCCGGATGACCTCGCGCGCATATCCTTCTGCCTCCAGTTCATGGGTCAGGGTGACATCAACATAGACCATTGCATCCGGCATGGATGCCGAAAACACGTTTTTGGGGAGTTTCTCGGTAAATGAAACATGTTCTTCGGTGATCACGAATGCACGATCTCCTGCCTGAACGGTTGCGGCCCCTGCATGCTGGAGCTCTGATCTGAGAGCAGTGCCATCTGCATCTTCGATTGCCTGTTTTACAAGAGGAGCATCTTTCCCATATTCAGGTCCAATCTTCTTCATCTGCGGCTCTGCCGTCCACTGGATACGCTCCCATATGCCGCATACGACCAGAACATTTCTGCTGTTTGCCCGGGCTTTGCAGAGCGGAAGGAGTGATTCGATCGCTTCTTTTACAAGACTGCTTTCGGTGGCGACAACCACCTCTCCAACCGGCCATCGGAGCTTCCTCTTTCCTGCCTGCCGTGCATTGGCAACCGCATCATCAAAAGACTGGACAACCCGCATTGCATCCTCGATCCCCGGGTCGATAAGGGCTGCATCTCCTTCAGTCCAGTCAAGCATATGGACACTTGCCGGGTCCCCGGCAAGCCTGAGGTTTTGGTACATCTCTTCTGCAAGATGGGGGATGAACGGGGCACTGATCCGAATCAGCATCCGCATCACATAGTAGAGTATCTCGTATGCCGTCTTCTGGAAGCTGACTCTTCTTCAAGCCACATCCGC
>SL_5KL_010_SEDDRAFT_10001891_pt1 | contig 12159 bp, 13 predicted proteins | sample SodLakKL_010_SED_FD_9118 | JGI IMG/M metagenome (IMG submission 9118)
CGTCGTCACCACGTAGTCGTTGTCGCCGAGAGAGCCACGCAAGACCCAGCGTTTGCGCAGGCCGACATAGAGGCCGTCGGCCAGGGTGAACGTGGCGTCGTCGGCGGCGATGGTGTAACCGCCGGCAATGAACGTGGTCCCGCCGACCATCGACGGGGTGGCGGCGTCGTCGAGCGGAGTAATCCACTCGGTGAGTCCGCTCTGCGCCCCGTCCATGACCAGTGCCAGAACCTGTCGTTCCGACCTGTCCTTGTTCAGGACGTAGAACGATGCGGACCCATCGCCGGGCTCCTCATCGAGCTCGACCGCGTCGTTGCTCGTCACGGTCTCGATCTCGTACTCGCCGACCTCCACGTCGTCGTCGTCGCCACCGACAATGACCACGATGTCGCCCACCTCGGCGTCCGAGAACTTCCCGGTCGCCGTCAGGGTGGCATCGCTGATGGTGCTGTCACCGTCGTAGCAGGCGTCCCGGATTACGTTCGCCCGCGTCTGCAACGCGAGCACCGTGCCCAGGCCCTCCATGCCGGCCTCGGTGAACCGACCGGCGTCGGCGGATGCCGCCGAGCAGGTCAGTCGCGTCTCACCGACCACCGTGTCGATCCCCGCGTCCACATAGACGCGGCTGCCCGGCAGAGCGATGTCGATGATCTGCCCGCCGGTCTTCGCGGCGTAGTCTTCGAGCACGATCCCGGCGAACGCCAGGTTGTTGTCGGAAGAGGGCAGTGCTACGGACTGTGTGCGTCGGCCACTCGGGTCTTGAGCGCGGTTCGGCTCGTCGTCGTCCGTCCAGTCGAGGTGAAAGCACACGCCCATCCCCTTCCGGAGCGCTGTGTCGCCAGTGAAGAAGGCCCTGCAACGCCGGATCGACGTTTGGCCTTCCCACAATGTATGTCTGTCTCTCATTGGTCCGTTCTCCTTTCCGGGTTCCGGGTTACTTGGCGATGATGAACTGTCGCCTGCGGTCCCGGCAGATGAAGTTGTACGTCAGGTCCACGTGGACCTCGACGACCGTATGAGCAAACGGATTCTTCTGCGGCGGGTCTTCCCGGAGGTACTCGCCCGACAGGAAGAAGGGGTGGAACACGCCCCAGTTGATCCCGTACACCGGATCGCCCTCATCGTCTTCGAGGAAGGGAACCCACTCGACCGGGCGACGCCGGAACATCGCCTGCCCGTCTTTGGATGCCACGTCGTTGCCCAGACTGTCGTTCTGGGCTTCGAGCAGTTCCTCCATCGTCCCGACGACATTGTAGTTGGTGTAGTAACCGTAGTTGTCGCCGGTATTGTAATCCGGGTGGGGGACAGGGGCGCGGAACCGGCAGAACCGGGCGGCTTTCCGCATCTTGCGCACGAGGTCCGTCTTCGACACATCCTCGTACTGGGCCGTCCAGTTCTTCCAGCGGGGGTACTCGCTGACCGGGAGGTCCGCCGCGCCATCCGAGAACCCGGCGGGGTCGCCGCCATTGAAGCCCTCGGTCGTGTTGCGGACCAGCCAGTAGTCGATCCCCATCGGCGTGAGTTTGTCGCTGGAGTCGGACGGCTTGCCCCAGAAGTTGCGTTCCATAAGTTCCGCGAGATCGATCCACGCGGAGTTGCGCCTGACCTGAATGAGGTCCACGATCTGCTTGGCACTGGGGTTGTTCATGTTGAACTCCCGCCGGTCCCAGGCGTAGTTGGTCGTGCTGTGTCGCCACGGCACCTGACCTTGGGTGAGGACATCCACGACGTTCACGTCGTCTGTGGCAGCCAGTCCCACGTTCTTCGCCGCCTGGCCCGTGCGGACCTGGGCGTTGAATTGGACGTGCTTGCCGCCCTGCATCCTCACCGCGCGCTCATTCAAGATTCGGCGCATGGCGATGTGATCCTGGAGATCACTCGTCATGTCCGTCCATCGCCCGCGCCCCAACTCCTCAAGAGTCGAGAGCACGAGGTCTTGAATATCCTCTACTGTGAGCGGTGGCATGTGAAAACTCCTTATCTGTTATCAGCCGGCCACGCCGCGCTCCGAAAGGACCTTATCGACCTTCTGCTCTGCCCGTTCGACGGGCGTCAGATCGCTCCGGTCGCGCGGAGTCGGGCGGCGTACCGCCTGTCCCCGCGTCTTCTTCAGATTGCCGCGCAACTGGCGTCTCACATTGTCGGTTATGCGGTCCGGGTGAAGGGCGTACAACGCCCGTCTCCGCAACTCGCTCATGGGCGGAGGCGTCTTACCACGCGCTTGGAGCGCGTCGGCCAGTGACTCGGCATGAGCCACCAGGTCCTGCCGGTTCGACACCTGCTCGCTTTGCTCTCCGTGTCGGGCGATTACATCGTCCATCGTGCCCTCTCCAAAGAGTTCGGCCCATGTGCTGCTGGTGTCTATCAGGTCCCCGAAGAACCCATCCATCTCGCGGGCAAACTCACGCTCGTACTGGAGGTTCAACTGGCCCGACAAACGTTCGACTTCCTGCGACAGGTGGCCGACATACGCCTTGACCTTGTTCGACCACTCTTGAATCGGCTCTGCCAGTTCCGGATGAAGACTCAATGTGTCGTCGTCCAGTTCCAGATCGCCGATTGTCTTCGGCGGCTCCTTGTCGTCGCCGCCATCGTCGTCGCCGCTCTCCGTCGTCCCCGAGGTGTCGTCCGACTCCAGCGATTGCCCTTCAACGTCTGGTTCACCGCCATCGTCGTCGTCCGCAGTAGCACTGCCCTTGATAAGCGCCCGGTCCAGAGCGGTCAACGCACGCTCCAACTGGGGCTTGGTCTTGAACAGGGCCAGGTCCTCCTCGGCCAGGCCGGCGTCCAGCGCCCGTTGACGCAGTTCGTCGGGGAGTTTGTCACCCGTCGAGCCGCTGTCGTCGTCGTCGCCATCTGCCTGCCCGGTTGCATCATCGTCTTTACCTGTCTCGCCATCTTTTTCCAAGGCGAGTATCCGGGACTCGATGTCGGTCCGGTTCCCGGACCCATCGACCCCCAAGGTTGTCGCGTGTCGCCGCAGTTCGTTCCAACTCATGTCGTTGAGTTGTTCTTCTATGTCCGGTTCTTCTTTCTGCTGGCTTTCCCCGCGCTGTTCCGCCTTGTACTCGGCTGCCGCCTGTCTCGTCTGGCCCTTGAGTTCTTCAAGCTGTTCGGGCGTAAAGTCCTCGTCAAGCGGCGCACCCATCCCCTGGGACCCCGGCTCCTGCGTAGCGGTCGTCCCTTGGGCCTGGCCTTCGTCTGTACTTGTCGTCGTCTGTTCGTCTTTGATTTCATCGGCCATCTTCTACGTCCTCCTTCGTCCGCAGTCTAGGGGTCACTGTAGCCGCCGTCCCGATCTACGATCGGGGTCAGTTCCGGATGCCGTTTGTTCATTTCCTGAACATAGCGGCGTCTGTGTCCCCGGTCTCTGAATATAGCACATCCGGTCTCTTTGTCAAACTCGGTTGGCACCCCGATACTATCTGCGTGTTGCATGGCCTCCTCGGCCTGGTCGGGGTGGACGCCCAGCGCGTCGGAATGCAGTCCGCCCGGTCCCCATCCGGTCGCGGCACCTACACCCGCAATATCCAAGTCGATCCGCCTCAATGCCCGGACCCCATCTTTCTCAAGGCCATCGGCCTTACTCAAGATGATCTCGCCCGATCTGTCCTGCCGACGGAGCATCTCGGCGACCGTCATAAAGACTTCGACGGGCTGGTCGGTGTCGAAGCGCTGATAGGTGTAACAGGGCATCGTGCTTTATCCTACAGGTCGCATCATCTGTGCTTCCTCGGCGGGCTGCCTTCTCCCGCCGCGCAGAAGTTGGGCCATCGTCTCGTCGCGGCCCTGTCGGGTCGCGCCCGGACGGTTCACTCGTTCATATCGGCGGGTGGTCTGTGCTGGCATCCGCCGTTCGTGGTTCTTGCTGCTCACCCCGGCCTTCTCCGCATGCGTCTCGTAGGTCAGGATGTCCGCCAGTTCGGGCAGGTCGGCGAGACGACTGATCGTCCGCATCAGCCCGTGCATGTCGAACGCAACGCCCTGGGCCTCCATGATCGGCAAGAGCGGCCCCATCTGCCCGATGATCTGGAAAAGCTCCATGAGCCGTTCGCCCGGTGCCCGGTACTGCATCGAGTAGGGATCGACCTCGAACTCGAAGTCGCTCAACTCGCCCGTCTTGTCGTCCGGGGTGAAGGTGTAGGGGACGACGACCTCCTCCGGACCCGGCATTTTTACCTCCAACTCGCGTTCGAGCAGGGGGTCGGTCCACTCGTACCAAGCGATGTCATGGCACAAGTCCTGCATCAACTCGACCACCTTGTCGGCCATCCCCTCAAGCCGCTTTCCCGTTTGGGCATGGATCAGGTGCTCCTGGCCCAAGGTATCGGCCTGCGGCCCCATCCCGCCGAGAGCGTCGATGTTCCCGCCCATGTAGGAGTACAGGTCCTTGAGTTGGAGGAGGAACAGGAGCGAATGCTGGTTGATCCCGCCGGTGTTGAACTGGTTGATCGCCTGCGGGTTGTCGAGCCGGATGGTGTCGCCGTCGCTCGCGTTGACGATTCGGTTCCCGTCCTCGTCGGCCCCGCCCTGCACGCCGGTCACGGTCTTCTCGCGGTCGGCCTGCCTCCCCAACTTGCGGAACAGCCGGTTCGCAAGGTCGTGCATGTCCGACAAGAGCGACATCGGTGCAAGAGGCAGGATATTGCCCGGAACGCTATGGAACCCCAGCATGTAGTACGGGCCGTTGTCCGGGCCTTCCCAGTCGTACTCGTGGAGCACTTCGCCCGCCTCCGACAACACGGGCATGATCTTGACCCGGTTCTCGCGCCGTATCCAGACGTGCCAGAGCGGCACCAGGTCCTCGTACATCATGTCGAGATGGCCCTTGCCCTGGGTGATTGCCGAGGCCCGTTCGTCGCCGCCCGCCCCGGGCTCGTTCCTCGCCGCCTCGCGTATCCAGCCCCGGACGGTCTTCTCATCCACGTCGAACGCCGGGTCCCGCAGTATTTCCTCGACCGTCATATCGAACTGGTGGCCGATGTAGGCGGTCGTGTCCCAACGGCGTGCGTTCATATCGCACACAAAGTCGTCAAGCTCCACGTTGTCCACAAAGAGCGGCGGACTGTCCACTCCCTCGGCCTCCACGGCACTCTCGCCCCACGGCTCCTTGCCGAGGACGAGGACACTGCACGAGAGCAGAGCGGACTTCACCGCTCGCCGCAGAACCTCAAGCATCTTGATCTCGCGGAGCACGTGGTTCACGTCGAGTTCGAGCAGGTAGGCGGTGGACTTGAGGGTCGGGCCGTCCGCAGGCGGCATGGCCTCTTTGCGGACCGGGCTAATGAGCACCTTGGGCCGCCGGGCCGACAAGTGACGCTCGTACACGGTCATCGCCAGTTCGAGGAAGTTGACGGGCACCTTGTCCTCGGCCCCGTTGTCGGAATAGTGTGCGCCCACATACTGGCGGATGAGCCGGCCTTGGTTCTCGCGGAACGCTTGGAGTTTGAGCCGGGAGCGGTTCATCGCCTTCCGCAGCTTGGTATCCTGCGGCAGTTTCCGCCCGGTATCGCCGATGTATGTGGCTTCGTATTCCTGTTCTGCCATTCCTATCTGCCCATCACTTCTTCTTCTTTTTGTGCGCCCGCATCCGATAGCCGATGGACGCTCTGGCCTTCGCCCGTGTGTCGCTCCGGCCAACGACCTTGTTGTCGGTCAACCGCACGATCTCGTATTTGTTCCCGCGCTTCCTGATTCGGTAGGGCATCGTTCAACCGACCTCTCAAATGCCGGGTGCAACCGTATCCAGGTACTGCACGTTGAGCGTCGCGTCGTCGGCCCCGTCACGGATCGCCCGGAAGTTCCGGGCCTGCGTGCGGTTTGCGAAGACCAGTTTTGCCCCTTCATCGACCAGAAGCCCCTCGGAGCTCGTCGGGTCGCTGCCGTCGATCCACATGCGGATGGGGTGGCCTTCCACGTTGACGATCACAACGGTCCGCTGGTACTGGTCCACGTTCTCCTCGGTCAGTTTGACCGGCGAGGTCGAGACCGTGATCTGTTCTTTTGTCGCGGCCATTTGCTCATGTCCTCCTACGTCACCACAAGTCCTTGGTAGCAGCGGCGGCCACTCGCTTCTGTCGTCGCCACCCGAAACTGCCGACGGGTGCCTCGGGCCTCTCGGCCTTGTTGACCGCGGGCCGTTCCATCATCAGTTTGTTGAGCAGGGCGTCGGCCACAACTTCGTCGCCGTGATTGTGCCGTGCCCCGGTCTGCGCGTCTGGCCGGCCACGCCCACCAAACTTGACGTGCCCGTCCTCGCCCACCACATACTCGCGGCAAAGTTCGATGCTCTTTCGGTCGTGGTTGACGAACGTCCTCCGGCCAAGTGCCCGCCGGTACTCGCCGTGCAGAACGTCAATCGCATGCGAGGTCGGTGCCCAACCGGGCTTGTCCGTCGCCCTCGGACTGATCGACTCCTCGTCGTGTGGCCGGTAATAGACGGTCCGATACTTCTCGGTGTCCATCAGCGACCGCCCAAAGGTAATGCCCGGTCCACGTGCTTCCCAGATGGCGACGATCTCATCGTAGTAGTCGGTGAACTCATGCTTGCCCCCGAACCATCGACCGAGTACTGCGGCCCACGTCGCGAGGTCGTGCGGCAGGACGTTTGTCGAGGAGAAAGACGCGACCTTCTCGCCGGTCGCTAAGTTGCCGATGGACACAACCGAGTTGCTCCGGTCAGAACCCGCCGACACGTCGATGCCCATCCCGTACTCGCCGGGCGGTGGCCCGCTCTGTTTGTCTACAGGAACCCAAAGACGCAACACCATCCTTTGCCCCATCCCGACCTCAAGGTTTTTCGCAAGCTCCTTGGGCAGCATATCGAGGACCTCGTTCGTCTCGTAGAACGGGGCGCGAACGTCGTCTCGAAGAACCTGTCGCAGGATTTCCTCGTCATAGAACTGGCTGCCAGCAGCAAGATGGTCAATGTCCAACTCTTGAGCGATCTCCTGCCGGCTCCCGGCCCGTGCTTCCTCCGCATCATACCAAGGCGAGCGTACCCGTCCGTCAAGTACAAACGGGTAGTCAGGTGGGAATTGGTATTGCTCATCGAGTATCTCCAGCCGTCCCTTTTTGTCGGCGCGGTACATCCCGCGCCGCTTGAGAGGATGCTGTGTCCAGTGCGTCTGGATGGTGCGGATCGCCGGGTTCTTGACCACCCGCTGGTAGAATGCGACCCCCGTCCCTTTCGGGGTCGAGTTGAAGATGCGGCACCGGGTGTTGTCGCGGGTCGCGGCAAGTGCTTCGTCACCGCTCCCAGGCCGGACGCTCTCGAACGACGCGAACTCGTCAAGCCCAATTGCCGTCCGCCGACCACCACGCCCTACGTCGCCGGTCGTACTCTCGCCGTCAATCGTACTCCCGTTTTCGAGGTTCACCTGTCTGAGCCGGACCGAGTCATGCTTCGGGACCATCCAACCGGGCATCCGCTTCAATTGAAACCGGAGCTTCCAGAACAGGGTGTCCGAGTCGCCCGGCCCGTTGTCAACGAGGACCTCCTTCCGGCTCACCAGCATGAGCGAGACGTTCGGCTTGAACAGCCAAGCCCATCCGAAGACCGTGGTCAACATCCAACTCAAACCCATGTCCCGGCTCTTTTCGATACCGACATCGTGCGGTTGCTCCTCGCCAAAGCCCATTGCCGAAACAAGCTCGGCGATCACCTCGTCCTGGAACGGGTATGTGATGAACGGCATGACCCGTGCCCGTTTGCCGCGCGGCTCGTGCAGCCAGCAGAAACTGTTGACGAAGAAGAGCGGGTCGCGGGCGCACATTCTCCACATGTCCATCGCGAAGTCCGGATCGACCGAACCCCTACGAATGAGCTGCCTGCGCCACTTCAGGTTGGGGCGGAGTGCTTTGGGCACCATCGAGTAATATGGTGCCTTCAGAATCTGCCCCAGAACCGAGCTCGTCTGCCAGTTCAAGTAACTGATTGCACGTCTCCTCTACCGACTTCCCGTCGTCCGCATGCTGCCATTCGCGATCGACCTCTGCACGGGTCGGCAGCATTCGGGACAGGAAGTCCTTGTAAAAGTCCCGCATATTTGCGGGCTTCCTCGCCCATTCGAGCAAGGCCCATGCCCCGCTCGACGGTGCGTCTTCCGGCTTGACCCCAGTGACCTTCATATTCTGGTACACCCAGATAATGTCCATCGGCAGGTCGGCCCGCGACCAGCCGTCGAACTCGTCGTCGTCCTCCGCCGCCTGGGCCTCACGCAGTTGTCTCTCGGCGGCATCCAACTCGGTCTTCTTCTTCTGGAATCGGTCCGGTGGCAGGGACTTCACGTCCATCCATTTCTGGCCCTCAAGGTCTTCTGATTTGCTGCCGGGCTTGAAGAAGGGATAGATTTCGCTCCCGGCCTCGGACAGCGAAACCCCGTGATGATCTTGGTACATCTGGCGGGCAATGACAAACTCATCCCAACGCCCCTCGGACTGGAGTCGCTCTTTGAACTCGCGTTTGCCTTCTGCCATTGGCTCCGCGCCCCGCACGTGCGACGAAGACGCTACTACATGTCGGCCTCCAGACCACAATATATAGTGCTTACACTATTTTCTCGGAAATGTCAAGCACTTTTTTGGAATTGTGGTTGACATCCCCGATTTTGTGGGGTACTCTGCTTGTGTGCGGGGGTGGCGAGACGAGTAGTACTGCGGAGATAAAACCACCCCTCTCCGCAGCCACTTTTCTCGGCCCTCATCAAGTTCAAATACCCTGCTTGACCGGGTCGCCGCCCCCTGCACACTACACACAACACCTGCGGAGTCGTGCCCGTGTTGGTGAACGGTAAAGAGATCATCCGAGTCTTCCCCAGGCGTACCAAGGCCACTCCTACAGACGACACGGCCTATGTCGGCGAACCCCCTCTGCCCGGCATGCAACCGCCTGCCGATGAGGTCCACGTCAGTTGCACGTTCACCTGGGACATCCAGAAAGCCCAGCGGCTCGCGGCGGCCTGGTCGAGCCAAGGATACTTGGTCAAGCTCGGCGGTCCGGCGTTCGGTGATCCAGGCGGCGAGTTCACTCCGGGCCTCTACCTGAAAGAGGGCTACACGATCACATCGAGGGGTTGCGTCAACAATTGCGACCATTGCCTCGTCCCGAAGCGAGAAGGGCCGTTGTGGGAGTTGGAGATAAAAGACGGTTATGACGTGGTTGATAACAACCTGCTCGCATGCTCGAAGATGCACATCGACGAAGTATTCGCAATGCTCGCTCGGCAGAGTAGAGCCGCTCGATTCACTGGCGGTCTTGAAGCGGCTCGGCTACACGACTGGCAGGCCGAGCAACTGGCCGCAATGCGACTGGAAATCCTCTATCTGGCATACGACCGGCCCGAGCAGTGGTCGTCGGTCGAACGGGCGATCCAGACGCTCCGATACCACGGTATCCGCCAGCGGGCCATCGGTTGCTATGTGCTCGTCGGCCAACCAGAAGACAATTTGAGAGACGCGGAGATCAGGGTGAGGCGGGTTTTTGACGCCGGCGGAATGCCCTACCCGATGTTCTACAGGGGCCAGAACGCCAAAGGCAAGCCGCCTATTGAATGGCGGGACTTCCTGCGTTACTGGTCGAGGCCCGCTTTGGTCTTTGGCGGGGGGAAAACGTGATGAGCGAAACAAGAAACGGTTTGGGAGCGGGCCACCCCCCAGCACAAGTCGCACAGTCTCGCCGCCCGCTCCCAGCCATTACAGAAAGGATATGACGCATAATGCCCGAAGCGACCTTTCAATTCTGGAACGGCGACCGAGTACTCGTCCGGGGAGCCGGCGTCAAGGGCAAGTATCCGGGCATCGTCCGGGGCGTCCGCATCCTTTGGAACGACGACGACAGCAAGTCCCAGTACAGATACTTCGTTGTGACCCCCGGTGCCCCCGGCTCCTCTGCCTGGCATCCAAGCAACGAACTCGAAAGGCACGAAACATGACCGAAGAACGGGCCGAATACGAGGCGGGCGCGGACTTCAATGCGACCATCTCGCCGTTCGACCCCCACGAAATACGCATACCGAGCGCCGTCTTCCGCTCGATTGCCCTGTCGTCCGACGCGAAGATCGTCTGGGCCTACCTCAACCACATCGCCGACGAAAAGGGCCACGTCGAAAACATNTCGGCAACTGCCGTCTCGCTCGAATGCGGGATTCTCTCCAAACATGTTGACAGCGCAATCAAAGAACTCAAAACAGCAAAGCTACTGGAACAAAGGGAGTAAGCGATGAGCGTCAAACTGATGAGCCAAGTATTTCAACTGTCCGACCAGTACACGAGCGGCACACGCCTCGTCCTCTTGGCGCTCGCCGACCATTGCTCCGACGACGGGGCCTGCTGGCCCAACTACCAGACGATCGCAGAGAAAGCCGCAATATCGAAACGGTCCGTCATGCGGATCATCAACGACCTCGAAGACCAGGGCATCGTCAAACGAGTCAAACGTAAAAACAAAGACGGCGGCTCCACATCAAACGTTTTCTGGCTCCACCTACCAAAACAACAAGAAGAAGGGGGGAGTGACACCACGGTCACCCCGGGGCACCGCCCAGACCACCAGGGGAGCGACGCCAAGGACACGAGGGGGGCGACGCCAGTGTCACCCCCAGAGAACCCCGTAGGGGGTTCTCTTGAACCATCATGTGAACCACCACATGAACAGCATGCATGTCAGAACGGCCAAGAAACGCAGGAAAACGGCGTACAGAAGCAACAGACCGCGGCCAACACACCGCTCCAGAAGATCGCCGACGAATGGAACGAGATGGCCCAAGAAAGCGGCCTGCCAACCATCCGCACCCTCACAGACTCCAGAAAACAGAAAATCCGACAACGCTGGAAAAGCAAGGCCTGGCGCGACGACTACAAGAAGGCGCTCGCCGAGATACCACGCTCAAACTTCCTCACAGGACACTCCAGAACCGGGTGGATCGCGAACTTCGACTGGTTCATCCGCCCCGATAGCGTCACCAAAATCCTCGAAGGGGCCTACACCGACCAGCACGAGGCAGGCACAAAGGACCTCTCACCAGAGCAGGAAGCAAATATCCGCGATATTCTCGGATTGAACGACTGAAGAACAGGAGAACAGACACATGCTCGATCTGCAAGGGAAAAGCACCGACCAACTCATCGACTTCTACTCCGCATGGGCCGAAACCCATCTGCGGCCCATCAAACAGGCCGAGACAACGTTCCTCCACCACGTCAAACGCACCACACAGCAACCGATCCTCGCCCAGGCCATCACCGAGATCGACCGGCTCGCGCAGAACGACGAACTCCCCCGATACCCGAAGCCCGTGTTACTCCTGCGCCAGACCATCAACCAGATCGAGCAGACCAAAAGAAAGGCGTCTCTCACCACCCCCACAAGCTGCAAGTACTGTCGTGGCTCGGGCTACATCCTCTGCCTCTTTACCAAGGACGACCTCGGAAACAAGTACAGGTGGGCCGCCGTCCCCGGCAAACCCTACCCCGCAGAGGCCGGAAAGCAGTGGCGAGTCCACTTCTGCGAGGCCGTATGGAAGTGCCCAGTCTGCCGAAAACTCGAAGGAATCAGAAACACGCCCCCCTGGGGCACGCAAGAGGACGCCGACAAATTCGACCAACTCATCGCACCGCACATCGAGAACGGATGCAGTTTCGGTTGCGCCACAAACCACGCCTGGCTCACACTACTCGAAGAAGCAGGACTACAGGACGGACCCGAATACCAACGAAAAAAGCGTATCTGGCAACACTGCTCAAACACATAAAGCCCCGAAAGGCACGCACATGGGACAACAGACCTTCGCTGGGCCGATTGACGAACTCGCAATCGAACTCCTGCAATTCCACGAACAGGACGCACTCAAAATGCACCCTGCCGGCTACTGGGTCGGCGATAGCGGCGGTAAGGACTCGGTAGTCATCAAGGACCTCGTTCGTCGGGCCGGAGTCAAACACGAAATATGGCACAACCTGACGACAGTGGACCCGCCGGAACTTGTACGGTTTATCAAACGGGACCCGGAGGTGAACATCAACCGGTCTGACGAAACAATGTCGCAGATAATCCGCCGCAAGGGCCTACCACCGCGCCGCAATGCCAGGTTCTGTTGCGAATTGCTCAAGGAAACCGGTGGCGGGGGCCGACTCGTGGTGGACGGCGTGCGCTGGGGCGAG
>SL_5KL_010_SEDDRAFT_10001892_pt1 | contig 12138 bp, 11 predicted proteins | sample SodLakKL_010_SED_FD_9118 | JGI IMG/M metagenome (IMG submission 9118)
TTCAACGGGCTATCGAACAGGGCCGGCAGGTTTATGACTTCTTAAAAGGGCGCGAAGTATATAAAAGCCGCCTGGGCGGAACCGGCATTCCCGTCTACAGGATTGAACTTAAGCTTTAAACACTTCCAATTCAGACAAAACCGCAGAGAAAGCGGATCTGGACTTTTCAAAAACAGGAATTACTTGAAAAACTGGTTTAATTGAAATATTAAATAAATAGCTGTTCCGTGACATTAAAGAAAAAAGCCGGGTGGAAAAATAAACAATGCGTATAGCGATCCTGAGCATACACAGTTCACCGCTGGGCCGGGCCGGCAGCAAGGATACCGGGGGGATGAGCACCTACCTGCGCGGCCTGTCATCTGCCCTGGGCCGGAGGGGGCACCGGGTTGATCTTTTTACCCGTAAGCCCAACCAGGGTGAAGATCTGGTGCGGCAGCTGGAGCCGAATGTTCGCTTGATCTGCCCCGGCGACGGGCTTAATGAGCTGGACAAGCACAGCCTGTACCCGCACTGCCCTGCCGTGGCTGAAAGTATTGATCACTTCAGGTGCCGCGAACAGGGAAATTACGACTTTATCTTTAGCCATTACTGGCTTTCCGGGGTAACCGGCCGCATCTTAAAAGAACGCTGGAACCGGTCCCACCTGCTGATGTTCCATACCCTGGGCCGGGCCAAAAATGAAGCCTGTCCCGGTGAAAAAGAACCCTGCCTGCGCCTGGAACNAGAAGCGGANCTGGCCTTAGAATGTGACCTGATCGTGACCGCGGCAAAGCGGGAGCAGGAGCGGATGGTAGATTATTTCGGCCTGCCCCCTGAAAAGGTGGCCCTTATTCCCTGCGGTATTGACCGGGAGGTTTTTTATCCTTTCGCCCCGGAAAAGCGCCGTGCTGCAAAACTGCAGGCAGGCAGCCGGTTAGCCGCTAAAACCATCCTGGCCGTGGGAAGGGTTGAGCCGGTCAAAGGATTTGACCTGCTGGTGGAAGCGGCCTCCTTACTGCCTGCTGAAGACGATTTTGAGCTCATTATTGTCGGGGGAGACGACAGGAGCAGCAACCTGATCGCCGCTTTAAAAGAAAAAGCCCTGGAGCTGGGCCTTAACAGGAGAGTGCGTTTTGCCGGGGTCGTTGAGCATAACCTGCTTCCGGTTTATTACAACGCAGCTGATGTAACCGTCTTGCCATCTTATTATGAAAGTTTTGGGCTTACGGCCCTGGAATCTACAGCCTGCGGTACCCCCGTAGCTGCTTCCCCGGTAGGAATATTACCCGAACTAATCGGCCAGAGCAGTGTTCTCGGAATCCTGCTTGATAACCGCACTCCTGCCGCCTGGGCTGCCGCCATTCGCAAAGCCTATACCGCTATGCCCCCCATTCCTCCGGCGGAACTTGAAGCCGGCCTGGCCCCCTACAGCTGGCCTGAAGCTGCAGCCGGACTGGAAGCGGCCCTGGACTCCCTCTAAGACACGGAAAAACGATTATGTTATAATGATAAGCGGATTATCAAAACTATTTTAAGTTAGGATGATTCAAAGTGGATGTGCAAATGATTTATGATGCTGTGATCAGGTTCGGGACCCAGCTATTGCTTGCTATTGTTGTTCTCTTAATCGGTCTAAAGATCATCGGCATGATTGTCAGGGCAGTGTCCAGAAAAATGATCAAGGCGGAAATGGATCCATCGCTTCAGCCCTTCATGGCTTCAATGCTGCGGGTGATCCTGCAGATCCTTCTTATTATTTCAGTAGCCTCCATGATCGGTATAGAGATGACTTCATTCATTGCCGTTATCGGGGCGGTGGCTTTTGCTGTAGGCCTGGCCCTGCAGGGAAGCCTGGCCAATTTTGCTGGCGGGGTCCTGATTCTACTCCTTAAGCCTTTCAAAGTGGGCGACTATATCCAGGCTTCCGGCCATGCCGGCACAGTCAAGGAAATCCAGGTCTTCTATACCCTGCTTGATACCCCGGATAATACCAGGGTAGTGGTGCCCAATGCTTTACTCTCCAACAGCAGCACGATTAATTTTAGCAAAAACCCGGTCCGCAGGCTCGACCTCAGCTTCGGAGTCGGTTATGAAGCCAGCATTGACCAGGTTAGAAGTATTCTCTTGGACCTGGCCAACCGGCATGAACTGGTCTTTGAAGATCCCCCGCCCCAGGTGCTTTTAGGGGAGCACGGGGACAGTGCCATTGTATTTTACCTGAGGATGTGGTGCAACGCCGGTGATTACTGGCCCCTTTATTTTGAGTTCTTAGAAACGGTTAAAAAGGCTTTCGATGAAGCGGGAATCAACATTCCATATCCCCAGAGGGATGTTCACCTGTTTAAAAACGAAAATTAATTGAGTTTTTTTAAGTAAATATGCCGGCAACAGGCAGCAGCGGTTATGGGGGAGCGGCCATTTATTCCGGGGTTTGCTTCTGTTTAGAGCCCTTTTGGCCGGCTGCTTTTGCCTGCAGCTAAGAAAATCATCAAAGGCGGTAATGGATATGGAACACAACAATTACCAGACAAATTACCAAACAGAAATCAAAGCAGATGCAATGATAATCAGCCCTCACCCCGATGATTCGGAATTCGGTGCCGCCGGGTCGGTGGCCCGCTGGGTTAACGAAGGAAAGGTAGTAGTATACGTGATTTGCACCAACGGGGAAAAAGGCACCAGTGATCCCGATGTCAGCCCCGAGGAATTAAAAAAAACCAGGCAGAAAGAACAAAGAAAGGCAGCCGGCTTGCTCGGGGTCAAGGAAGTGGTCTTTCTCGGCTACGAGGATCAAGGCCTGGAGGATACATCTGAATTTCGCAAGGACCTGGTGCGCTGTATTCGCCGCTTCCGCCCGGATACCCTGGTTACCGCCGACCCTTACCGCCGCTATATCTGGCACCGTGATCACCGCATAACCGGACAGGCGGTTCTGGATGCCGCTTTTCCTTATGCCCGCGACCACCTGTCCTACCCCGATCTGTTGGAAGAAGGGCTGATGCCCCATAAGGTCAAGGAAATCCTGACCTGGGCCAGCGAAGACCCCAACTACTATTCCGATATCACCGAAACCTTTGAAACCAAGCTGGCGGCCCTGCGCTGCCACGACAGCCAGGTTGGCGGCCATCACTTCCCCTCCATCGAGCAATGGCTGCGCAAGCGGGCCGAAGACGCCGCCCGGGAACAGGACTTTACCCTGGCTGAAGCCTTCCACCGGGCAGAATTCCTCTGGTAGAACCGTCCCCTTGTGTCCCCTTGTGTGGTTTTAGGGGCCGAGCCAGGTGACGTCTCCGCTCAGTTCGAAATCCTGCCGACTTTTTTTGAAGGTGTTGAAAAGTTCCCGTTCTGTTTTCAGGTTTGTTTTTTCGCCGTGTCCGGGCAGGATCACTGTTTCTTCGGGCAGGCTCATGATTTTTTCTTCGATTGAGGCCAAAATTTGCTTAAACGCATTTGTCGAAGCAGTTTTGCCGGGGCCGCCGGGAAAGATGGTATCGCCTGAGATCAAATAGCTGTCTATTCTGAAGCAAAGGCTGCCCGGCGTGTGGCCCGGGGTATGGATAACTTCCAGCTCAAGGTTACCGCAGCGGATCTTCTCACCCCCGGAAAGGTACTGGTCTGCCCTGACAGGAAGCTGCCCGGCATCCTCTTTGTGCACAGCCAGTGTCGCCCCCGATCCCGGTGCAGCTCTTCTAAGTCTGTAACATGATCCATATGGCCGTGTGTCATGAGGATATACTTGACGTAGGTATCTTTTAGCCTTTCTTTGATCGTTGCAGCGCTACCGGGTGCATCGATCAACACACTTTCTGAAGTTTTACGGCAAATAACCATGTAGGCGTTGGTACCAAAAGGCTTGGTTTCAAGACGCAGGATTTCCTTCTTGTCATCGCTCGCTATTTCCTGGACTCTGCTGGTCATGGAAACATCTCTCCTTTTCTATTCTTCTTTACTTTTTCCCCAACATTTGTAACCCGGCTGCTTACCATTGTTAAGTGGTCATAGGCGCCATGGGGACAGCTCGTACGTCCCTTGAGGTCTAGCTTTAAGAGCATAGGGGAAGACGGCGGTGCCGGCCCCTGGGGCATAGCAGGCTGTGCCCGAGTTGCCAACACCATTTTACTTCCCGGTCCTGTAATGCTCGTATTTATATTATAACAGCAGGGTAAAAAATAATTAAATTCTTTACCATTATGCCCTGCTTTTTGGCATAAAGCCGGTGCAACCATCTTTCCGGTCGGATTCCGATCGGCTATTTCCCTAAATTTGAATAATCGGTTATAATTATTTCTGGGAATAATTCATATCCATCATAATCATAACAGGAAGAGGGATCCAGCAAATGTCCAAGATTAAAATAGCTATTGTCGGTGTCGGCAATTGTGCCAGCGCATTAATCCAGGGAATCCATTATTACCGCGATTTAAACGAACAGGATGCCGTCGGGCTCCTGCACTGGAAGATCGGTGAATACCAGCCGTTTGATATAACAGTAAGTGCGGCTTTTGACATAGATGAAAGAAAAGTAGGCCGGGATGTCAGCCAGGCTGTATTTGCTCCCCCCAACTGCGCAGTTCCATTTTACCCTGATCTGCCACTTTCCGGTACAGTAGTAAAAATGGGCCGGGTGTTGGACGGCTTTTCAGCGCATATGCTTGACTACAAAGACGAATACACTTTTTTAAAAAGCAGTGCCAAAGAACCGGAAAAGGAAGAGGTGATCCAGGCCCTTCGCGATTCCGGTGCGGAGATCATGCTTAATTACCTGCCGGCCGGATCAGAACAGGCCACCCGTTTTTATGCCGAATGCGCCCTGGAAGCAGGAGTGGCCTTTATAAACAATATCCCCGTATTTATCGCCAGTGATCCCCGGTGGGCAGAGCGTTTTGCCGCGGAAAATGTGCCTGTCATCGGTGATGATATTAAATCGCAGATGGGGGCTACGATCCTGCACCGCGCTTTGGCCGACCTCTTTAAAAAACGTGGGGTTAAACTGGAGCGCTCTTACCAGCTTAACACGGGCGGCAATACCGATTTTTTAAATATGACCAACCAGGGCCGCCTGGCTACCAAGCGCATTTCCAAGACCGAAGCGGTTCAGTCCGCCGCCGCGAAAAGGTTGCCCGAGCGCGATATCCATATTGGCCCCAGCGATTATGTTTCCTGGCAGAAAGATAACAAAGTTTGCTTCCTGCGCATGGAAGGCCAGATATTCGGCAACATCCCGATCAACCTGGAGATGCGCTTAAGTGTGGAAGACTCGCCGAATTCTGCCGGTATTGCAATCGATGCTGTGCGCTGCTGCAAGCTGGCTTTAGACAGGAAACAGGGAGGAGTGCTGGAGGGACCTTCAGCCTATTTTTCCAAGCACCCCCCCAGGCAGTATCCTGATTACGAGGCTTACCAGCTGACAGAGGATTTTATTCAGGGCCGTTAAGCGGGCTGTCAACCGTAATTAATAACTAACCAGAGCGATAAATCGTTTTACCGGTTATAGAGCAGAAGATGGAATGCAGCTGTATTTCACAGGTTGCAGACCATCTTCTTTAAATATCAAGCCATAACTTCGGCCTTGTAGCCGTTCCTTTAATTCCAGTCTACAAAGGGCAGCAGGTCGAACAGGATTTACAGAGAGCAGGGCCGGTTTAAAGCGTGCGGCCCAGATCAAACCCTTCTTTTACCGCTTCGGTGATCTTGCGCGGTTTGCGGGCATCACCAATTGAATGCAGTTCCGGAACATTGCTTTCAAGTTCCCCGGCCAGGTGATTGTTGGCGACTGCTCCGATGGCCAAAGCTACCGTGTCAGCCGGAAGCAGGGTTTCTTCGCCCTCTTTTTCAACCAGCACGCCGGATTGATTCACTTCTTTAACCCCGTACTGGTCCATTACCCTGATACCCAGGCGGCGGATGCACTTGATCGTTACCCAGCGGGTGCTGACGCCTATGTCCCGGCCGATTCCTTTTTCCAGTTCGACCAGGGTTACTTCCCTGGTGCCCCGGTTAAGCAGTTCCCGCAGTTTCTCCGGGGTTTCGGCATCATTTTCCATTAAGAATTTCAGGTTTTCTGCCGATAATGTGCCCATTTCTGCAGTTTTTACAGCCGTTTCACAGCCCACCGAGCCACCCCCGATGATTACCACCCTTTTACCGGGCTCAACCGAACCGTCCAGGATCTGCAGGGCAGAGACAACGGGAGCCGATTCAGCTATGGGGAAAGGAGCTTCGGCCGGACCGGCCCCGGTTGCCACTACCACCACGTCAGCTTTTTCCGCTATGATTTCATCGGCAGCAGCTTCACGGTTCAGGACCACTTCCACACCATTTTTAGGCAGCTCATTTTCGTAGTAATTGAGAAGGGTGATAAATTCATGTTTGCCCGGGGGCATAGCCGCGTAATGCAGGTGCCCGCCCAGGCGGGTGCCTTTTTCCCACAGGGTAACTTTATGACCTCTCAAAGCGGCCAGGCGGGCGGTTTCCATCCCGGCCGGCCCGCCGCCTATAATCAGCACCTTGCGCGGTTTATCCGCCGGCTTGATTTCGGTTTCATATTCTTTGCCTGCCAGGGGATTGACCGTGCACTGCACATCCTGGAAGGAGAAGACCATATCAAAGCAGCCCTGGTTGCAGGCGATACAGCGCCGGATATCCTCAAATTTTCCTTCTGCTGCTTTCGCGGGCAGATCGGGATCTGCTATCAGCGGCCGGCCCATGTTGACCAGGTCGGCCATGTTTTTCTTCAGAATTTCCTCGGCCACCAGGGGNTCGTTGATCCGGTTGCTGGCTATAACGGGGATCCCGACCGCTTCCTTGATACCCCGGGCCAGGTAGGCAAAGCCGCCCCGCGGTAGTTCGCCGGTGATCTGGGGTACCCTTGATTCATGCCAGCCCCCGGTCACATTGAGGCAGTCTATGCCGGCCGCTTCCAGTTCCCGGGCAAAAAGGGCNGCTTCCCGGGTGGTATTGCTTCCCGGGACGTAGTCATGCCCGGAAATCCTTACGTTAATGGTATAGTCATTTCCCACCGCTTTTCTAACCCGGTTGACAACTTCCAGGCCAAATCGCTTCCGGTTTTCCCATGTTCCGCCGTATTGATCTGAACGCTGGTTTGTGACCGGAGATAAGAACTGGCAGATCAGGTAACCGGCGCTGGCCAGAATTTCCACGGCATCAAAGCCCGCTTCCCTGGCCCTGCGGGCAGCCTGAGCATAGTTTTCCTGGACTGTTTCAATGTCCTCTAAGGTCATTTCCCTGGGCAGATCCCTGGTGAGGCGGGAAGCGATTGCAGAAGGGGCTATCGGTTGTTTGCCGGTCATCATGGTGTGGGTATAACGCCCGGCATGATAGAGCTGGGCTGCAGCNGCNGCTCCGTTATCTTTGATGGCCCGGGCCAGCTGCTNNAGGCCTGCGATAAACTGATCATCATGCAGGCCGATCATCATCGGGCCCTGTCCCAGGGTATCGATGGTGCAGCCGCCCACAGTGATCAAGCCTGCCCCGCCGCGGGCCCTTTCTGCATAATACTTGATCAACCGTTCGTTAATAAAACCATCCGGGGTGTAGCTGTGATGTATTGCCGGCATGGCGATGCGGTTTTTTAATTCCATTTGCCCTACTTTAATCGGTTCAAACAATTTCATAAGCTAATAACTCCTTTATCGAACTAAAATGTCGATCAAAAAAATTTGCATATACACCTGGACTTTTTAATTAATTCTACATCAACCGGTCAATAGCCTTCCCGGGTAAAAAAATATTGACAATAACCCCGTAAGTACGCTAAGTATGTGACTGCTTTCCTTGCTTTGCGCCCACTAACAGCTTCAGCGATCCCCGGTTATTTGTTATAATAGCTGAGGAGGTATTATTATGGGAAAAATGGAAGTACGGGCATTCGGAAAACTCTTTTTCTTGTTCCAGGAAAGGGGATGGTCCCAGCCCCTGCATTATAACATGGAGAAAGATTCCTTGACTGCAGGAGAGCTGCGTGACAGGCTGGATATTCCTGTTGAAGACGTGGAGGCTGTTTTTATTAACCGCGTGATCAAACCCCTGTCGACAAAACTGCAGGACGGAGACCGGGTGGCTTTTGTTCCGCCCGGAGTCCCCACTATCCACCGCTTCAACCTGGGCTTTTACACAGCTAAAGATCAGCAGGAAGGCGGCTGAGACCTAAGGGAAGTGCAGCTGAATGGATGTCAAAGGTTCACAAAGCAACGATTTCAGCAGCGTTAGCTGACGAGGATCGTGACGATCAGCCCGGCTCTGGGTGATGCTATTAAGAAAAGGGGAGAAACTTTCTATGTGCGGCCGGTTTGCTCTGGCAACAGATAAAAACGTGCTTGAAATGCTTTATGATATCGAAATGCGCGGCGAATTAACGCCCCGCTATAATATCGCTCCATCGCAGGAGGTCCTGGCCCTGCGCCTTTCCGCTGCAGACGGCAAAAAAGAACCGGTTTATCTAAAGTGGGGCCTGGTTCCTTTCTGGTCCGATGATCCCTCCATCGGTAACCGGATGATTAATGCCCGGGCGGAGACCGCTCCTGAGAAGCCTTCTTTCCGCAGCGCATTTAAAAAAAGGAGACTGCTCATCCCGGCCACCGGTTTTTATGAATGGAAGAAGGAGGAGGAGGGAGCCAGGCAGCCCTACTTCATCTGCAGAACAGATGGCCAACCTTTTTCCCTGGCCGGCCTGTGGGAACGCTGGGACAAAGGAGAAATGCCCCTTGAAACTTTTACCATTCTCACCACGGAACCCAATGACCTGGTGGCTTCGCTACATAACCGCATGCCGGTAATTGTCCCCCGGCATGCCTACACCAGCTGGTTGGATCCCGGCACGGAACCAGCTGTGCTACATGACCTCTTAACAACTTACCCCCCGGAAGAATTGACTGCCTATCCCGTTTCGCGCCGGGTCAACAATCCGGTCCATGACGAACCAGAATTATTAAGACCAATTTAAAATCAATGGTGTTTCCTCATCCGCGCTCTATTATGGCCTGGAAACAGATTAGCGCGGGCAACGGCAGCGATAGATACTGCCGCATTTCCCTTTAAGCTGCTCCAGGCAGGCGCCAATTGTTATTAATGCTTAGATTGATATGAGCATAAAAAAAGGCCTTGCCCGGTAGCCTGGCCTTAAAGAAGAGCAGCGCCAAGGTAAAGGGTAGCAGGAAAGGAGCAAGCTGCAGGGGCGGTTTAAAACCCGCCTACTTGGTACCGCAGGTGGGGCAGGGGCCGGCAGGGCGGTGATAGCTGTGATTGGTCCAGACTCCGCAGTCAAACCGGTAACCCCGGTTTCCCAGCTCTACCGGGCACTGCTCATACATCAAGTGGTAGCCTTCATAAGTCTGGCAGCCGTCACTGGTCCTTTCGCATTCTGTGCAGACAAACTTCGGGGAATAAGAACCCTGGTTTTTATTTAAGTAACCCAGGAATTCCACCGGGCCGTCGCATACAAAACAGGCCGTTCCTTGCAGGGCGGCAAAATCGATGTTATGGTGATGGTCTATGCTTTCTGCTGTCCTGCTATTATTAAAATAACCGGTTAAATCTTCCGGGTGCAGGGTCAGCTGGGGTAGTTCCACCGCCAGCAGGTCGGATACTGTACCCAGGGTCAACTGCGTGTTTTCCACAATATGATAAGCAAAGCTGGATGCTTCTACATAATCCTGAACCCCCGGAAAAATAGGAAAAGCGATCAGTAAAATCAAAAAGACCCCGACCACCGCCAAGCCGATTACCAGCCCGGCACCGCCGCCTCCCACTTTATCGATTATTCTCAAGGGGGTAAGGTGAGTCAACAGCCTGACCATGGTGCCAAGATAATGGATTAAAAGGGTGATGACTGAAAAGATCAGGATAAAACTAATTGTATCGGCAATAAAGCGGGGGATGTTTACATAATCCAGGATCAGGCTGCTGCCATGCACATAATAGATAATGGCTGCCGCCAGGCCGGCAGCAATACCGGCGATGGTAAAAAAGCTCTTGACCAGGCCGGCCCTGATACCCTGCAGCAGCGAGAGGGCCAANAAAATGGCGATCAGAATATCAATCCAGTTAAATTCCTGCAGTATCATTTTTACCGCCTTTTAGCCCCGGCATNGCACTGCCGCCGGTGATTTGGAATCCGGCGGCGGATTATTAAGCATCATGGGCATGATCGTAAGGTATGCTCTCTATCATGTTCCTGCCAACTCCATTATAATGCAAATCCAGCCGAAAAAATAGTCAAAACTACTTGTTTTACAGTTCAAACACCGGTAATCAAGCTTTTCCTGCCATTAAAACTAATACTACTTCCTTAAACCTGAAGGTATAAGGAAGTAGCTGTCGAATGGGGAGGAAGGATAGCGGGATCATGTTTACTGCGCAAAATGAACAAGGGATTTTGAAAAAGGTTCTGCTATGGCCCCTGGATTTGAATATCNATGAACCGATCAATGTGGTAGCGGAAGCAACCCGGCGCGCTGGTATAGACCTGGAGCGGGCCGGGATGTCCTTGTTCCTNACCAGCATACAATCGAAAGGAGAGAGCCAGAGAATGCGCCTGCCAACAGAAAGAATGAAGNGAATCCAGAGCACCGGGATCAGGGCAGTCATGAACAAGGCCCTGGCTTACGAACAAAAAGGCCGCAAAATTTACCATATGGAAATTGGTCGCCCTGATTTTGATACCCCGGAGGCAGTGAAAGAGGCTGCGATCCGCTCTTTGCAAGAAGGCGTAGATCACTATGCTTCTAATATCGGTGTGGAAAGACTGCGCCGGGTGATAGCCAGTAACCTGGCCGCCGATAACAAGATCGATGCCGATCCCGACCGGGAATTAATCGTCACCGCCGGTGCGGTGGAAGGGTTGGCCCTGGCCACCATAGCCCTCCTTGATCCCGGCGACGAAGCGCTGGTTCTCAGTCCCTGTTATACATCTTACGAAAACCAGGTTACTTCATCCCGGTGGAGTGCCCGTCCCAGTTCCGCTTTTGGCTGAGAACGGCTTCAAACCTGATATAAAGGATTTGGAAGCCAGGTTGAGCGAAAAAACCAGGATGCTGATCATCAACACCCCCAATAACCCCACCGGGGTGGTATACGGCCTGGAAGTGCTGGCCGGGCTGGCTAACTTTGCCGTAAAAAACGACCTCCTGGTCGTTTCAGATGAATGCTATGAAAAGATCATTTTTGACCGGGAGCACATCAGCATCGCTTCCCTGCCGGGTATGAAAGAGAGGACCGTCACCGTCAATTCGAGCTCCAAGACCTTCTCCATGACCGGCTGGCGGATTGGATTTGTCCATTCCACGGCCGAAATAATTGACTACATGCTCAGGATTCACCAGGACCTGGTGATCTGCCCCACCGTCTTTGCCCAGGAAGGAGCAACTTATGCCTGGGAAAACTATGAAGCCCTCGTAGCACCGATGGTTAAAGCATTTAAACAGCGCCGTGACCTGCTGGTTGAGCGCCTGGACCGGATGGAGAGCATCGATTATGTCAAACCGGAAGGCGGTTTTTATGTTTTCCCTTCCATTAAAAGGCTGGGCCTGGGTGACTGGGAATTCTGCGATTATATGCTTGATGAAGCAGGCGTAGCTGTTGTTCCCGGTCAGGCCTTTGGCCGCTACGGGGAAGGCTATTTCAGGCTGGCCTATTCCTGTTCCCTGGAAGACCTGGACCAGGGTCTACAGGCGATGCAAAAGGCGCTGGAAAAGCTCTAACTTGCCGGGCGGTTTGAGTCAGCTCTACTGCCCGCGTGTATCTTATAATCGCAAGATTTGACGCTCACCAGGTCAGGCTGGCCGGGAGAGGATTGATCAGGAAGTCTTAGCCAACAACCGGGCAGAGATCGACAGGGCTATGGACAGGCAGGCTGCCTTCTGGCAAAATTAATTAGAGAGGGTCTATATAGCAGTATGAGGGCATTAGGAAATGAAAAGGCCAGCAATCGGCTGTAGCTGCTGTTATTAAACGCCACATATTGACACAATTATTACAACAGCAGTATAATTATATAAAATGTCACTACTAACTCGAGGAGGGATGCACCTGCATAACCAGAGAAAAGCATTAATGTTTTGAAAAAACTTACTTTAGGAGGGATGAAGCGTGGAACACATGGGAATAGTATCTCTGGTGCCCCCAGTACTGGCTATTGTT
>SL_5KL_010_SEDDRAFT_10001897_pt1 | contig 12115 bp, 8 predicted proteins | sample SodLakKL_010_SED_FD_9118 | JGI IMG/M metagenome (IMG submission 9118)
ATTATGAGTTTTCTCGCCGCCACCGGATCCGCCTTGAGGGTGAATATGATAGTGAGATTGATGACGGGGAATTTGACGATCGCTGGGCTGGTTCCATGTATTACAGGGGTGGGGATTCCGGATTAGGCTACGAAGTTCTTTTTGAAAGAAAAGTGCCTACCCTTGCGGGAAGGGGAGACCATTTTTATACTATTCCCGAGGTTAAGGTTACAACAAGGCCGGTATATTGGGACGAATCACCCCCCGCCTTCCTCAGGCCTTTTACCTTTGAAGTTATGGCAGGTTATTACGATGACCGGGTTGTTGATATTAGTGCAGGGAGAGGGGGAGTAACTCTGGATTACAACAGATTTTTCCGCCCCTTTCCCTGGGCAAATATCCAGTTAACCCAAAGAGGAAGCCTTTTCGGTTATACTACTCGTGATATTTATGCTGAAATTAACAGCCGAAATCGTTTAACCCTGAGACCTACAAATTGGTTAACTTCAACCTGGACCTACACGTACCGACAGCCCTTTGGAGAAAGCCCCTTTGGCTTTGATTACCGGAGCCTCCAGGATAATCTGCGTGGAGACTTGAGGCTGAACTGGGGTTCCTGGACTGCAACAGTTAATTCCGGGAGGGATTTTGCCAGCGAACGTTTTTATGATGTTACAGGACAGATCCGCTACAGAACCCCCGACGCAAATTTCAGGGTTGCCACGGGATACAGCATAGAAAACCGGAGTTGGCGAGATGTTGTGGTAAGTGCGGGACTTGATTTTGAAAAAATTGAACTTGGGCTTGGCTATCGTTTTAATCCGAGTCCTTTCGAGAACAAAAAAATAGAGGGACAGGCTGCCTGGCAGGCAACAGAGGATATTAAACTGGAAGGAATTATTTCCTATGATATGGTTCAGAACGAACTTGATAGCGGGGCAATTCGGGTTGCCTGGGATCTCCACTGCCGCCAACTGGTTTTCTCTTATGACCATATTAGGACCGAATTTTTAGTTCAGTATCAAATCCTGGCTTTCCCCGGACAGAGAGTTCAACTAATAAGTACTCCGGATGAGCCCATGTTATTTGATCTGGATTTGGGGGATCTTTTTGATGATTTCATGGAATAAAAACAGGTGGAAAATAATCTTGGCTATATTATTGGTTTTTGCTGTTGGGGGAGGGGTTTACTGGTATTTTCAGACTCGCGACATTATCCTTCCCATTGGGGAGGAGGAAGAGATTAGTTTTCATTTCCGTCTGGCCGGAAATGAAGTAGTTGGCTGGAGCAGGGGAGAAATGGTCTGGAGGATAAAAGTTCAAACAATTCTTGATCCTGAAAGAGAACGAAGCGGAAAAATGGGAGAAAAGTTAATACTCCAGGATATTGAGGAAGGTTTTTTTTACCGGGAAGGAGAGGTATTCTTCACCTTCACCGTTGAAGAAGCCCATTACCATACAAGGAGCGAAGACCTTAATCTGTTTGGCTTCCGCATGGAAACTCCTGAAGGAGATTGGATGGAAACCAATGAAATGGTTTATACCAAGGCCGATGAAGTTCTCAGGTCCCCGGGAAGAGTAATAGGAAGGGTAGGGAAAACAGATATAGAAGCAGAACGAATGATGGTTTTACTGGAAGAGGATGAAATTATTTTTGAAGGTGGGGTCAAGATGATCCATCAACTGGAGGTTGACTGACATGCAGAAAAAAATAATTTGTCTTTTGCTTTTAGTTTTACTTCTGGCAGGTACCGTTACAGCAGAACGTCGGGTATTCATTACTGCGGAAACAACTCGTTACCTTAAGGATGAAGTGATTAGGTTTGAGGATGGAGTTGAAATTCGTTACGAGGACATGGTGGTTACGGCCCTAACCGGAGAATACCTTGGGGACAAAGAAGAATTAACCCTTAAAGAAAATGTGGAAGCAGTTCAGGGAAAAAATCGCATCAAAAGCCCTGAAATGTGGATGGACCTGGAGGAGGAACATATTATCTTCCGGGGGGGCAGGGTTGAATCCCTCTTTTATTTTCAGCAGGGAGAAGAGGAGGGAGAAGATTTGCCGGTGGAAATGTGGTCTGATACCCTGGAGATCTGGCAGCAGCGGGGAGAGATGCTGGCCAAGGGTAACGTGAAAGCCTATTATGATGATATGGATATGGAGGCTGATGAAGTTTTAATCGAAGAAGAAAAGGACCTCCTTACGGCAACGGGCAATGTTTACGTCTTGAGGGATGATGGATCCTGGTTCCGGGCGGAAAAAGTTGAATACGATATTGAAGATGGGACTTTTGTTGCCTACCGAATGGAAAGTGAATTTGAGTTAAGGGAGAACCCCTAAAAAGGGGTTCTTTTTTGTGCCCGTTAAGCAAAAACCTTATCCTGAAATAATACTTTCAATTTAAAGGGCAAAACTAGATAAAAGTAGTGGCAAAATGGACACCTTTTATTTTAACTATTTCGGCGCTATGCGGGTTTTGACGATTCAACTGATAAACTCAGGAAAATTAAGATTTAGGTTTTGAGGAAAAACTGAATGGGATACTTATCCACCTCAGTTTCCCTGGTTTCTTTGGATAGTTTTTTTTTAAGAAATTTCAAAAAAACCATTGAATTTCCCCGGAGCTTTGCAAAACACTTTGCCTATTTTGAATTTGTGGCTTCGGGAATTAACTACACTTATCTAAAACAAAAAGATTATTTGCTTTTTAGTGTTCTTCTCCAATTTTTTTGCAATTATTATGAAAAATAACAGGAGAAGGTTTTATTTAAGTAAAAAAGTTATTTGTTAAATAAAAAAAGTGAAAAATAATTTTTGCAAAGTATTATCTGTAATCCCCTCCCGGAAGGAAATAACAGAAAAAAACGTGCAAAAAGGATAGATTTCCGGGACATAGAATAAGGATATTAGCCCTGAAAAAGGAAAAGGAGGTGACTCTGTCCAAATTTTAGGGCTTTTATTTTTTTACGAGGAGGAGGTTGAAAATGAAGAAAATTTTTTCACTTGTTCTGGTTTTATTTATGGCAATTGCTTTTTCAGGATGCGAGAACTTTTTTGATTTTAAACCCACGGGAACAATTGAAGGTTATGTAACCGATACGCGGGGAGGGCCAGGTTTAGAAGGAGCAACAATTAAATACCTTGGCGAAAGTGTTAAAACTGATGAAGACGGGTACTTTAATATTGAAGCCTGGGCCGATCGAGAATTTCAAATGATTATTCGAAAAGAAGGCAGGGGAAGTTCAAGAGTTCAGAATGTTATGGTTGAAGAAGGTGAAACCCTGTTTTTGGAAATACCAAATAGAGAAGCTTTTAACCCCAATTGGCCAAAAACTACTCCCAAAATAGATGTTTCCGGGGTTGAGCGAGGAGAAGTGGTTTCAGGAGATCTGGAAATTGATTTTGAAATTGAGGGCGACAGACCAACTTATGTTTTCTATGTTAATTTCGGGGGTTTGCAAAGAGGACCCAGGGAAGCTTTTGATATTGATGTTGACGAGGGATCTGCAGTGATTGATACCACCAAACATCCCAATGGGGATAATTTTATTAGGATCCTTGCTTATGATGACAACGAAAATGCAGTAATGAAGTTTATCCCTGTTGTGGTTGATAATGAGGTCGGAGATGGTGATCCTCCGGGAGACCTTGCCTGGCTTGATCTATATTCAATTTCCATGGGTAAAAACTTTGGCTATTTTTCCGAACAGGTGGAGGTTCTGGTGGATGAATATGGGAAGGATCTGGATCCAGATTATTATGAAACTCCCGAAGGACATAGGATAGATCTTTCGCAAATTCCCGATGACAGTACCCTCTATATTGAGGTGATGTGGTCTCCGGTTCCGGAAGCTGATGGGTACACAGTATACCGGAGTTTTGACGGAGAATCCTTTGAGGATATTGGTAACATTACTCAATACACTGATGTAAGTGATGATGGCCAAGATCCTATTCTTGTTGGGATGTATAATGATTTTAGTCCGCAGCTAGGGATTAAAGAAACTTACTACAAAGTTGTACCCTACAATGCCTTTGGTGAAGGGGACGCCCTTGAAAGGGCAATTACTCCTCTTGCTCCATATAATGTGGTTTTGGAAACACCCGAACATGAAGCCACAGATGTTGATTTAATGCCTACTTTTACCTGGGACCTGGATATTAAAGGAGAGTTTGACGAAGATCGGGATATTATCGAGTTACACATAATAACCCTTTTTGATGCAACGGATTGGTTGGTTATTGATGATTTAGTTCAGGACCAGAGGGAGTACCCCTTGGGTTTTGAACTTAATCCCAACACTGTTTACAGCTGGGATATTGTTGTCAGTCAAGCTTTCCATACAGAAGTTGAGGCAGAAGGAGCTTCACAGGCCATAAGCATTGCGGGAGATGGAGCAGGGTCCCTAATTGGGGAATTTATGTTTACAACGGAGACAGAATAAAAAAGAAAGGAGTGAGCTTAATTGACCAAATATATAAAATTGGTTTTTGTTTTAGTGATTGTTTTGGCTTTAACAGGCTGTAATACGCTGCTATCAGATCATGATATTCCTGAGGGAGAAAAAGATTCTCCAGAGTTTACTGAGTTTAAGGAATTTTTTTCTTACGATGGGCTTTTAAACGATGCCGACCAGAATACTATCCTGGTGAAGAGCAAGGATATTGGCAATTTGGAAATGGTTCTTGCTGACCTCGGAAGCACCTTGATTAACAGGTGGGATGCCATTGACTGGGCCCAGGTAAGCGTACCATCCGGAAAAGATCTTCCCCAGTTTTTGGAAACAATCCAGAAAGAAGAAGATATTATATTGGCCCAGCCCAACCTGCAGTATGAGCTTCCTTTCTATGAAAAGATGTCGGAAAGGGATGTTCTTGAATTTGAAGAAAGGCTTCTTGAAGCTCCCAATATTGGTGCAGATGATTTTGAAAAACATCTCTGGGGAATGAAAAATATTAATGCCGAAAGAGCCTGGGAAATAACAACCGGAAACGAAAATGTTGTAGTTGCCATTGTAGATACCGGAGTTGATACCGCGCATCCCGAATTTGATTATAACGAATTTGTAGCCCCCTTTAATGCAACTGACGATCCTTTTCCTGAAAATATTGATTGGCATGGACATGGAACCCATGTTGCCGGAACAGCAGTTGCAGATGGAAGAACAGGTAACATAGCAGGAGTCTCATGGGATAACCCAATAATGCCCATCCGGGTTATGAATTATGAAACCGGTGGTATTCTCTCTTCTTACACAATTGATGGTATCTTCCACATCATCGATTACATGCAGGAAAACGATGTAAGGGTTGTTGCTAACTACAGTATTGGCGGCCGGGGTTATGATGCTGCGATGAAAGATGCCCTTGATTATGGTATGGAAGAGGGTATGATCTGGGTAACTTCAGCTGGAAATGATGGAAAGAGAGTTCCCAACCTTCCCGCAACCTATAATGGTTTGATCAGCGTGGCCGCCTCAACCCCCTGGGATGAAAAGGCGGATTTTTCAACCACTGGTTTCTGGAATTCTGTTGCTGCTCCAGGTGTCCATATCTGGTCAACACACCTTGATGAGGATTTTGTTCATATGCAGGGGACCTCGATGGCATCTCCGCATGTAACAGGAGCGGTTGCACTTCTCCTTTCCGAAAACCCCGATCTAACAGCAGTTGAAGTTTTAAACCAGGTTGAACAAACTGCCCGAGGGGATGGGTTTTCTGAAGAGCTCGGTTATGGGATCCTCAATGTCCATGCTCTCCTTGGGGACCTGGCACCGGTTAATTATGGTTCTCTTGAGTTAACAACAAATGCCCCCGGTGCAAGAATGACCGTATTTGATGCAAATGGGAATATGGTTGGTTTTGCTGCAATTGGGCCAGAGCTAATTAGGAAAATTCATGCCCTTGAGCAGGGTGACTATACAGTAAACCTTACCAGGTGGGATGTTGATACTGAAGAATGGGAAACTCTTCAGGAAGAAGTAATTATAGATGCAGAGGATATTGTTGAATTGGAAATGGAATTTTAGGTGAGCAATAAATAAAAAAGCTTACCAAAGAATGAGGCTGCGGAAAAAACCGGCAGCCTCATTTTCCTTTGGTTTTAATGTTTGAAGAAAAAAATAATGAGAATAATTGTTTTTTATTCTGAGGAAAAACGATGAAAAAAGCAGGGTAGGGGTTATCTATTCTTTTTTTGTTAAATTCTTTCTGAAGGTTTTTCCCCCAGAACAAAGAATAGTATAATATTATCCAGTAAATTGCCCCGGGAGGAGTGATTTCCGTGGAACGCCCATTCAAACAAACCAAGTTTGTAACCTTTGACCTCTTGCTTGTCCTGGTTCTCCTTTTGGTAGGTGGGGCGGTTCTGATTCCCTGGGGTTTTGCCGATCGGGAAGACGATGTAGAACCGGTGGAAATTTACCATCCCAGGAGAATTTTGGTTGAGTTTCAAACTGAACGAAACCCTGAAGATATAATTAAAGCCTGGGGAGGAAGGATTGAAGCAGCCTGGGAGACTATTGAACTTTACCTTGTAAGGATGCCCGCCGGAATTGCCACTTCCCAGGCCCTTGAATCTCTACTGGCCATGGGGGGGATTCGCCAGGTTGAACCCGACTTTCTTTCAATTTCCGCTCCTGTGCCTTCCCCGGCCAGGACAGGGGGAAGGTGGGGACTTGACAAAACCAGTGCAGCCCAAGCTTGGGAAATTACTATGGGGCATCCTGATGTTGTAATTGCTGTAATGGACACCGGATTGGACACTCAGCATTCAAAGGTAATAAATCGTGTGCTCGATGGTTTTTCCCCGCTATTAGACGAAGATGAGGTTCCCATCCCTTACCATGATGACCATGGGCGGGGAACCCATATTGCTGCTATAGCTGCGGGAGGTGGCCTGGAAAGAATGAGGGGAATTGCCCCGGAAACAAGCTTTATTGGAATAAAAACCCATGATTCTCAAGCCCGGCATTACCGGGCAGATTTAATCGGAGGTTTGGTCTGGCTTGGTCACTGGGCTGATGAAAACCCCGACAAAAGGATTATTGCCCTAATGGATGGGGGCTGGAGATTTGAAAGCCCTTTTCTTGAAAAGGCGGTAAAGTTTGCCCAGGAAAGGGGAATTCTTTTAGTTACGGGAAGCGGTGATATGGGTTCAGAAGAGAAGTTTTTCCCGGCAGCTTTTCCCGGGGTGCTTACAGTAGCTGCCATTGACCCTCAGGGAAGGCTTACTGATTTCAGTAATTTTGGTCAATGGGTTGATCTGGCCGCTCCAGGGAAGGATGTTTTTTCGGCTGTAACAGGTGGGGGATATGGTTATTGGGATGGAACTGCCGTTGCCGCCGCTTATGCAGCAGGGGTTGCGGCTCTCCTTTGGTCAGAAAAAATGGACCTTTCTCCCCAGGAAATAAAAGAAATTCTGAAAGAAACCTCGAATGTCGATCCTGAACTGGAAGGAAAAATCATTGGGGGCATTCTTAATGCTGCAAAGGCAATGGAAAAATTAAAAGGAGAGTGAAAAATGTGCCGGAACCTCAAGGTTCCGGTTTTTTGCAATTGGGAACTTTTATGACTTTAAAAATAAATAGGGGTTGGAAAGAAAAGTCCTTAGTTAAGCGATATTTTGTTGATAAAAGTTATGACAAACCCTCTACAAAAAATAGAAGGCTTATATTGAAATAAATACCAAAAAACCCCAAAAAGCTTCCAGATGTAAAAATAAAAACAAAAAACAAAATATAGAAACATGAAGAAGATGTTAAGGAAAAAAATTATTTAAAAAAGTTAACAAAAGAAAGGCGAGAAATAAAATACATTTGCTTTAGAAGAAAAACTTTTTCCCCTTAAAGGGGAAAAAGTTTTGTTATGTAGAATACATAAAAAAGAAAATTGAAAGGGGGAGAGAAGAAGGCTTAATTTTTTTGGCCTTAAATGGAAAAAAATTACAGAAAAAGGAGGGCGAGCAATGAAAAAGCTGTTTGTTATTGGCAGCCTGGTAGTTATACTTTTGCTAGCAACAGGTTGCGGCTTGTGGGGAGTAGATCGATCATTGACAGGAATAGTAACCGACAAAGACTTAGGCGTTCCCTTAGAAGGTGTGGGAATCAACCTGGATAACTTCTTTACAACAACTGATGAAGCCGGAGTCTATTTATTCAAAGATGTTACAAGAGGAGATTATATTGTTCAGGCAGTAAAGCCTGGTTACAAAAGTGACAGCTTTGAGGTTGCAATAACTGGAGAAGAAATTCTTAATTTTACTATGGAAGCAACAAAAAAAGGCAGTGTATCAGGAATTATTGCAGATGAGCAGGATGGGTCTTTAATAGAAGGGGCTTTAATTTCGATTGGGATAAAAGAAACTGCTAGTGATGAAGAAGGTGAGTTTCTTCTGGAAGGGATTCCAGTTGGTGAGTGGACTTTAAAAATTCAGGTTAATGGGTATGCTCCACAAACAAAGACTGTTCTGGTAAAAGAAGATATAGAAGCAGAAATGGAAATCCATATGGTTTCAACAGAAAAAGGTGGAGTTAAAGGGATTTTAACGGATCAGAAAACAGGGAACCCGGTTCAGGGAGCTGTTATAATTGTTGACGAAGAAATGGTTGAGACGGCAGCAGATGGAAGCTATAAAATAACCGGCCTTCTCAGCGGAGAATGGGATATTTTTGCAGAAAAAGACGGTTATGCTGATACAGTTGATGAAATTGATGTTGAACCAGGGACAATAATTACCAAGAACCTCACAATTTCTCCTAATGTGGTTACCGGGAAGATTATTGATGAATTTGGTCAATATGCTCTTGTGGGTGCAAGTGTGAGTATTCCTGGAGTTGCCCAGGCAACTACAGAATCAAACGGGAACTTCCAGCTCCATCCTGTTCCCCTAGGAGAGCATATAATCCAAATTGAAAAAGCCGATTATAGCACGGTGCAGGGATCTTTTGAGCTTCAAGAACATACAATGGACTTAGGTATAATTGAACTTACCTCTACAAAAATGGGGGCTGTAACCGGTTTGGTTCATGTAGCTGGTGATCCTGCTCCATGGGTAAAGCTATATGCCTATAGTGAAGGTATTTTAAAGGGAGTGGGACAAAGCGATAAGGATGGGAATTATTCAATCTATGATTTGCCAAAAGGTCCTTACGAAATTGCACTCCAAAAAGATGGCTATAAAGCCGCTGATGGTTTTGAAAAACAGCTGGTTATGATTTCCCCAGGAGAAAAAAGAACCTATGATATAGAAATTGAACAAGTGATAATTGAATATCCTCTTTCCGGTTATGTTACCGATACCAGGGGAGGACCGCCCCTTGTTGGTGCAGAGGTTGAAATCGAAGGGTTCCCAGTGGTTATGACCGATTCTTTAGGGTTCTTCCATTTTCATGACATTCCGGGAAATCCTTTTGATGTTTATGTAAATAAAGTAGGTGTTGGAGGAGCAAAGGTTCAGGATGTGTATGTAGATTATTATCTGCATGTAGAAATTCCTACCCGCAAGGTTTTCAACCCCGATTGGTCCACTGTTCCTCCAACAATAAATATTAGTGGGGTTGAAGCTTTTGAGGAAGTTTCGGGTGACCTCGTTATTGATGTAGAGGTTGTGGGAGACGATTTCCTTTCCCCGTTTGTCTTCTATGTTTATTTCGGTGGCATGCAGCGTTTCCCCGTAGAAGGGCAGACATTTATTGGAGTTCCTAGAGCCCAGGTAACAATAGATACAGAAAAACACCCCGATGGGCCAAGTTTTGTTCGGGTGTTAGCATACGATGAAAATGAAAACACAACTCAGAAAATTATTCCCGTAACAGTAATTAATGATCAGATTGCAGCATCTTTACCTGGAGAGCTTCCTTTCATGTCCGCCTTTAGTTTAACAATGGGCAAGACTTTCGGATTTTACTCTGATCAGAGAGATAAATTATTCCAGGAAAGAAATCTAACGGGCTCACCAAACATTTTGGAACTCCCTGAAGGACAAATAATTAACTTAAATAACCTGGATCCAGGTGCAACTCATTATGCTCGGGTTGAGTGGGCTCCTGCCCCCGGAGCAGATGGTTATGCAATTTACAGGGAAGGTAAGCATTTGGGTAATATAAATGGAACTCGATATGATGACTATAGCTTGTCCCATGAATATTTTGGCGAGGAAGTTGTTTACACTGTAATTCCCTACAATGACTATGGATTTGGGAAGGCAAAAAGTCGGGTTGTTCCAGTTTTAAGACCCTTTAATGTTAACCTGGATTTTCCTGAAAATGAAGCTACCGGAGTTGAACTTAGCCCAACCTTCGAATGGAGCCTGACCCAGTCCTTTGATCCATGGGTTGAGCTTTATTATGAACTCCACCTTTTTGAGGCTACTTACTGGAAGATCTGGGAAGCAGAAATCCTTGATGTCCAGCAGATTAAATATCCAGATGTGCTGGAACCGGGGGGAGTTTATACCTGGGATATTTTCTATGCCGACGCATTTTTGTTAAGAGAAGCAGACGCCACTGGTTTTTCATTCGGTATGAGCGTAGCGGGTGATATGGATGGATCCCTGGAAGGGGAAAACATCTTTACCACTACAACAGAGGTAAAATAATAAAGAAGAAAGGAGTGAAATAGATGAAAAGAATAACTTTTCTTTCAATAATTCTGGGGATAACCCTGATTTTGGGTGGTTGTTCAGCGCTTTTGCCCTTTGAAATTATAGACAATGATCAACCCTTAATACCAAAACCTGAACTTGACGAATCCTATTACCAGGATTTAAATTACAAAGACCAGTTCGTTCTGATCCGACCCAAATCTATGGAAAAACTAGAAGAGATACTTGGTGAGTTGGGTAGCAGCGAACAAAACCGTTGGGATCAGATTGAATGGGCCCGGGTAACGGTTCCTGAAGGAAAGACGGTAAAAGAGTTTTTGGTAAAAATTAATGAACGTGAAGATATTTACTTTGCCGAACCAATTCTGGAATATGAGTTGCCCTGGTTTGAAATTGAAGAAGATCCCCGCATTGGCGATCCCGAACCTCCCCGTCCCCTTGATACAAATGCAGAAATTGGAGCTGACTGGTATGATTTATTATGGGGAATGCAGCATATCAATGTTGAACCGGTCTGGGAGAACCTAACTACTGGAGATGAAGACGTAATCGTCGCTATTGTTGATACAGGAGTTCAGACAGACCATATCGAATTTGCAGGAATAAACTTTGTTGGGCATTTTGATGCGACAACAGGGGGAACAGATGTTACAGATTATCATGGTCATGGAACACATGTTGCCGGAACTGCGGTTGCAGATGGACGGACCGGCCAAATTGCAGGAGTTGCGTGGGATACCTCTGTAATGCCCATCAAGGTAATGGATGACCAGGGGTTAATCTGGACGGATTACCTTATTGATGCCATGCTGCACATGGGTGATTATGCATATGACCACGGAAATTCAATAGTTGCCAATATGAGTATTGGCGGTCGAGGATATAGCCTTGCTTTTAAGGATGCTATTGACTATGCTTCTGAGCAGGGAGTGCTCCTGGTTACCTCAGCGGGAAATGCATACAAGCGGGTTTTAAGCTATCCCAGCGCATATAATGGGGTTCTTTCAGTAGCTGCAATTAATGCCCGGAGAGAAAAAGCGGATTTCTCCACTGAAGGATGGTGGAACTCTGTTGCAGCACCGGGAGTTAAAATTCTCTCCACTTATCCCGGAAATGGTTATGTTTTTATGCAGGGAACTTCCATGGCTTCACCCCATGTTGCCGGGGCTGTTGGCCTCCTTCTCTCTCATTTAGGCCCAATGGATCCAGTAGAAATAATTAATCGTGTGCAGCAAACCGCTATGGGTGATACTTTTACCGAGGAATTTGGATACGGGATCCTGGATGTTTATGCCCTGCTTACCGAAACAGTTGAGCCTCGTTATGGTAAAATCTTTGTCCAGAGCGATGTTCCCTACGGCCTTGTTACTGTATTTGACACTGATGGGAATATGGTCCATTTTGGTGCAACCGGAATTGAGAATACCCATATTTTCCACACTGTTGACCCTGGCGAATATGAAGTTACTCTTTCTTATAATTATCAAATCAGAGATAGGAAAACAGTAGAAGTTGAGCTGGGGGAGGAAACC
>SL_5KL_010_SEDDRAFT_10001898_pt1 | contig 12113 bp, 11 predicted proteins | sample SodLakKL_010_SED_FD_9118 | JGI IMG/M metagenome (IMG submission 9118)
GCGGCGGATGCGACATTATGCACATGGCCTACGAGATGCAGCTGGCTTTCAAAAAGCACAGGGTGAAAGAAACCCTTCGAAAGATTGGCCGCATCCAAACGAAGGTTGATGACACCATCGGCATGAACAACCCCTATTATTACCGCAACAAAGCCGTTATTCCTTTTGGAAAAAGCAAGGGGAAAATCATTGCGGGGTTGTATAAGAACCGCTCGCACGATATCGTCGATTTAAAACGGTGCCATATTTTTCCAAAAGTTTTTTCGGAGATTGTGCGTTACTTGAAATCATTGTTTCAAACACACAACGTGTCCGTTTACGACGAAGAAAGACGAGAGGGAACCATCCGTGGCGTCATGCTTAGACAAAGCCAGGCGTACGACGAAATCTCACTCACGTTCATCGTCGACGACAACCGTCTACCAGGCAAAGAGAAAATCATCGAAAGCATCGTTGAACGCTTCCCCAATGTTGTTTCTATTGTGAAAAATTTCAGTGCAAGCAAAAAAAGCATCGTTTTGTCGTCCAAAAGCAAAACACTTTACGGTCATGATGCTTTGCGGGACCGTTTGATGGGGTTTGAATATAAAATCTCGCATCGTTCTTTTTATCAAGTGAATTCGCTGCAAACGGAAATGCTGTACAAACAGGCTTTGAAAATGGCGAAAGTTAAAGAAACCGACACGGTTGTCGATGCGTATTGCGGCATTGGAACGTTGACGCTTCCCATCGCTTTGAGCGCCAAAAGGGTCATCGGCATCGAAAGCATGAAAGAAGCGGTAAGGAATGCGCAAGCAAACGCTAAGGAAAACGATGTGAATAACGTGCAGTTTCTGCATGGAAAAGCCGAAGAAGTTCTATTGAAACTAAAAACGGCACGCATCGACGTTCTTTTTGTCGATCCGCCCCGAAAAGGTTGCGAAAAATCGTTTTTGCAAGCCGTCATGGCTTTAGACATACATAGAATTGTCTATATTTCTTGCAACGTTTCTACATTGGCCCGCGACGCCAATGTCTTGAACACGGCAGGCTACATGGTCAAGCATGTCGTGCCTTACGATATGTTTCCACAAACATCCCATATCGAATCCGTTATGTTGCTGGAGAAAGAATAGAAAAGACCACTAATCAAGTGGTCTTTTTCATGATTATGCATCATTCGTGCCCTTTGCAACATTCGCTGTCGGAATGTTCTTTAGGGCTTTCGTTGTCTTTGTCTTTGCAACAATCTTCCGAATCGTGGCTCGTCTTGCCTTTGCCGTGATGCCCTTTTTCGTGGCAGCAGTTTTGCGTATCCGGTTCAATTTCCGAAAGCGACAGAATGGCGTGACCAATCGCTTGCAAATAGTCTCTGCGGACACGATAGTGTTTGTAATACCCTCTTTTTTCACTGTCGACAAGGCCGTGCTCTTGCAAAACCTTGAGGTGTTGCGAGACTGCGGATTCACTGATTTCCATTCTTTTGGACAATGCTTCTACGCATAAATCACGACGTAAAAGCGTTCGAACCAACCGGAAACGACTCTTTTCTGACAAAACTCGTAAAGATTCAAACATTTCTTCCATAATTATCCCTCCATATGATTAAGTGTAAACTAAAACAAATGATACATGATTATGACACTTTTGTCAAATTAAGAAATTATATTTGTGCATCAATTGAACGTTTTGTAAATATTTCGTGCTATAATATTTTTAATAAAAGAGGAGGGTGTTTGATGAAAGAAATTACGTTTTCGTATCTAAGAAGATTCAATTTAGTGATGGGCGGGTTGCATTTGCTTCAAAGCGTTATTATGTTCATTTTGGCGACTACGGTCATTCAGCAAATCGGAGAATTCACACCGACAATCACGCAAATCTATCTGCGTTACGATACCGATCAACAAACCCTTGTGACGGCGTCTCGAGATTTGTTTGAGCTTCCTTTCGGCGTGTTTGTCGCCTTGTTTTTGCTAATTTCGGCGTTGGCGCATGCTTTGATTGCTTTGCCGAGAAGAACCAACGCGATTTATGAAAGAGATTTGAAACAAGGCATCAACAAGTTCCGCTGGTTTGAGTATGCGCTCAGTTCTTCGATTATGATTGTTTTGATCGCAACGCTTTTCGGAGTCTACGACATTGCATCGCTATTGCTCATTTTTGTAGTCAACGCTTCTATGAACTTATTCGGTTTGGTGATGGAGCAGTTGAATTCAGGAAAAGACAAAAAGGATGTCGACTGGGGTCCCTTCGTTTGGGGTTCGATTGCCGGAATAGCGCCTTGGGTAGTCATTTTCATTTACATGTTCGGAACTGGTGAATTCTCCATGGTGCCTTGGTTTGTTTGGGCCATTGTCGTTACATATTTTGTGGCGTTCAACACTTTTCCTGTCAACATGGTCCTGCAGTATCTGGGCAAAGGAAAGTGGAAGAATTACCTATATGGTGAGCGGGTTTACATTGTATTGAGTCTTGCCGCTAAGACCGTACTCGCTTGGCTTGTGTTCTTTGGGGCCATGCAACCTTAAGTTGCGTTTTTTCGAAAAGTTTGCTACAATTCCTTTTAGTGGCGATGGCGTTCGCCCTTAACCGCTTCACGACAAGCTGATGGCGCCTGCGTTTTTCGCAGGCGTTTTTTCATGCAAAAGAAAGGGTGGAACATATGTTGACAGGTTTAGCGATTCTCTTGTTTGTCGGTTTTGTGGGGGGCTTTTTGTTTGAGCAGTTGAGGCTTCCCGGATTGATCGGCATGTTGGTTGCCGGCATCATCATCGGTCCGTACGGATTGGATTTGCTGGGCGATGATTTGATGGCGATATCGTATGATTTGCGAATGATTGCGCTAATCATCATACTGCTTAGAGCCGGTTTCGGTTTGAACAGGAAGCATCTTCAAAAAGTCGGCGTGAAAGTCTTGCCGCTTTCGATTTTGCCGAATGTTTTGGAAGGGTTCGCTGTGACACTCATGGCGATGTGGTTGCTTGATTTTACTTTCCTTCAAGGCGGTGTCCTGGGCTTTATCGTTGCGGCCGTATCGCCGGCGGTTGTGGTGCCGGCGATGTTAAAGTTGATGGACAAGGGCATCGGCATGAACAAGAAAATACCGGTTATGATTCTTTCAGCCGCATCTTTGGACGATGTGTTCGCCATCACGTTCTTTTCGACGTTTTTGGGCTTGTATTTGGGGACACAAACGAACCTCGGTTTGCAGCTTTTGAACATTCCATTGGCCATTGCCATAGGCATCGCTCTTGGTGTGGTGTTGGGGCTTGGGCTGGTGTACTTTTTCAAAAAAGTCTCCATCCGCGACAGTCGAAAAGTCGTTCTGATTTTGTCGCTTGCCATGTTCATGGTTGTGGTTGAAAGTGCGCTTGAAGACATTGTCATGATTGCGTCTTTGCTGGGGGTAATGGCGATGGGCATCGCCATTGTGGAAAAAAAGAGTGTGCTGGGTCCGCGCCTTTCTAATAAATTCACCAAAATATGGGTATTTGCGGAAATTTTTCTGTTTGTGTTGGTTGGTGCCGAAGTGGACCCGAGCGTTGCCATATCGGCGGGAGCTGTCGGTATAGCGGTGATTGTTGTTGGTTTGGTTGTGCGTAGTCTTGGAGTTTGGATTGCGACACTGAAAAGCGGGCTTAGCAACAACGAGCGCGTGTTTTCCATTATGGCCTATTGGCCAAAGGCGACCGTTCAGGCGGCGATTGGCGCCATTCCACTTTCATTGGGAGTGGTTGGCGGCGAAATCATCTTGGCAATTTCAGTGTTGAGCATTTTGCTTACGGCGCCACTTGGAGCAATTGTGATTCGTTACTACGCTGAACGCTTGCTTCATGTGCCTTCCGACTCGTCTTAAGGTATGTATTGCCGTAGAACATTGGCTGTGATACACTTTAAGTATCCCGAACTCTAGGAGATGAGATTCATGATGATACGCCGTATTGTGTTGAAAGTGATTTTTCTGTTGATGATTTTGGCGTTGCTTTATGTGATTCTGCGTGTGTGTGCATAACAAACAAATTGCTTGTAGAGAATGACACCATGAAAAAACTTTATGAATGAGGTGTAGGATGGAAACTAAACTGACCATCAATCAAGAAGTGCTGATTACCATCAAAACCATAGGCATCAACGGCGAAGGCATCGGTTTTTACAAGAGGCAGGCCGTGTTTGTAGATGGCGTAATGCCGCCCGAGGAAGTCGTCGTACGAATCAAATCTTTGCATAAAGGGTATGCGGTGGCTGAGGCGAAACAAATCAAAAAGAAAGCGTTCTATCGCCGCCGCCCGTTTTGCAAGCATTATGGCGTGTGCGGTGGGTGTCAGCTTCAACATGTCGATTACGAAGAACAGCAAAGGCTGAAAGAGGACTTGCTGAAGCAATCGTTCAAACGCTATACGTCTTTGCCGCTTTCTTCTATCAAGTTTCATCCTTTCAACCCCATCGTAAAGCCTAGGCATTACCGCTACAAAGCGCAAATGCCCGTAAAGAACACGGACCAAGGCGTAGTGACGGGACTATTCAAAAAAAACACGCAAGATTTGGTCGAGGTTTTGGATTGCCCTGTGCAAAACGAAAGTATTAACCTCACCAATCAACGTGTCCTTGAGATATGCGACCGCTATGACATCCGCGCTTTTGACGAAACAACGATGCGTGGAATGCTCAGGCATGTCGTCACACGACGTTCGCAAGCCACCGGTGAAATCCAAGTGACGCTTGTCATCACCATTTTCAACAAAGCTCTATTCAAAGCCGCCAAAGATATATTGGAACTTCCCGATGTCGTCAGCGTGGCGATTTCGAAAAACCATGACGTGAAGAACCGCGAAGTGTTCGGCGAAACTTTTGAAGTGCTCGCCGGCAAGGAAAGCATCGAAGAGAGGCTTGGGGACATTCGTTATGCATTGAACCCAAAAGCCTTTTTCCAGTTGAACCCGCAAGAAGCCCAAAACATGTACGAATACATTCGAACTTTGTTCGACACCGCAAAAGAGCGAACGCTGCTCGATCTCTATACGGGGAGCGGTGCCATGGCGCTGTATTTTGGGAATATGTTCGAACGTGTAATCGGGGTGGATTTTGACGAAGCCTCCATACGAAGCGCAAAAGAGAATGCCAAACGCAACCGCATGAACCACGTCGAGTTTTTGCAGGACGACGCCGTTCAATTTGTGACGAACATGCAAAAAGAAGGGCAAAACGTCGACGTTGCCGTGTTCGATCCGCCTAGGACCGGGCTTGATGAACGCATGATTCGTTCCTTGGTGTCCAATCCCATACCAAAATTGATTTATGTTTCTTGCAATCCGAGTACGCTTGCCAAAAACATCGACAAGCTTTCCGGGCGTTACCGTGTCAAAAGCGTCATGCCTTTCGATATGTTTCCGCAGACATCTCATGTGGAGAGTGTGACACTGCTTGAACAAAAGACTTAATCACAATCAGACTTTGCAGAAGGGGTGATGGGATGGCCGTTCCAAGAAAAATAGCGTATCTGGTATTGTTTTTACTGTTTTTGGTTGCCTTTGGCACCACGGGGTATATGCTGCTTTTGGATTTGTCGTTTCTTGATGGGTTGTACATGACGGTTATCACCATTTCCACCGTAGGGTACACTGAAGTGGCGGAAATGACGAAACCGGCGCAAGCATTCTCCATCGTTCTTATCGTTACCAGCGTCGGGTCCGTTGGTTTTATCGTCTCTCGAATCGGGTATTTTTTCAAAGAAGGCCACCTTTACGAAGTTTGGAGGAAAACAAAAATGGAAAAAAACATTCAAACCATGGTGAACCATTACATCATTTGCGGATCGGGAGAAACAGGCAAATACATCATGAACGCCTTCAAGAATCGTGCCGAGAAGTTTGTGGTCATCGACAAGGACCAAGAAACCATAGATGAGCTAAAAGAGGCGGATTACAATTACATCATGGGCGACGCCACGCATGAGGATGTTTTGAAGCACGCCGGCATCGACAAAGCCGCGGGATTGGTCGCGTCTTTGTCGAAAGATGCGGACAACGTGTTTGTCGTGCTGACCGCAAGACAAATGAACAAAGACTTGAACATTGTCGCTCGCGCCATAGAGCCGAACGCCCACACCAAACTAAAACGGGCCGGCGCCGACCATACGGTTTCTCCAAACGAAATCGGGGGCCGGAAGATGGCGGCCATGCTGCTCAAACCGTCCATCACGTATTTTATGGACAGCATCATCCACACCGAAGACATTACGCTGGATTTGGAAGAGATTCAGGTGAGTCCGCAGTCGTCCTTGTGTGATATGCCGTTGAAAAACGCAAGAATATCGACGAAGACAGGCTTGATTGTACTGGCTATTCGGAAAGAAAAAAACGAGCGATTCCGTTTCAATCCCGGCGCTGAAGAAGTGTTAGAGGCCAACGATAAACTTATTGTCATTGGCCAGCACGAACAAATTGAGAGCTTGCGGAGTTTGGCGAAAGAAAAATTGTAGGGTTAGAAGGGGCGTCCAATTCGGGGCCCTTTTTTTGTTGCGTTTATTTTGCAGGCTGCAGTGTATAGGGGTACAATGATTGTATCAAAGGAAATTTACGGGACAACTCGATTTGAGAGGAAAAGATTATGCAATCAAAAGGCATTCACCATATCACCGCCATATCCGGAGACCCGCAGCAAGGACTCGACTTCTACGCAGGCGTTTTGGGACTACGCTTCACCAAAAAAACCATCAATCACGACGACCCCTACACGTACCATCTTTATTTCAGCAACGGCGACGCTTCGCCGGGTACGCACATTACGTTTTTTCCGTGGGAAGGCTCTCCCAAGGGCGAAATCGGCAGCGGTCAAGTGGGTATTACCATTTACGCCATCCCCAAAGGAGCGTTGAAGTTTTGGAAACAACGCTTGAAACGTTTCGACATTCCATATTCCTTAGACCACCGCTTCAACGAAACGTATTTGGCGTTTGAGGATCCGGACGGACTGAAAATTGAACTTGTCGAACATGAACGCGGACCAAACAGCGATTGGAAAGTTGACGACATCACGCCCGATGTGGCCATCAAGGGCTTTGCGGGTGCGGTGCTTTATTCCGCCAACCCCAAATCGACGACGTGGCTTTTGAAAAAGACGCTAGGCTTTAGACAAGAGGATGAATCCGAAGACATGTGGCGATTGGAGGCTACCGGAGAATTCGGCCACACCGTCGATGTATTGAAGACTCCGCCCAAAAGAGGGACCATAGGTGTCGGGACGGTCCACCACATCGCCTTTCGAGCTAGCGATAACCTAGAACACGAAGAGGCGCGCACCGCCTTTACCGCCGAAAACTATCACGTGACGCCGTTTATTGACCGCAAGTACTTCCGCTCGATTTATGTCCGCGAATGCGGATACATTCTACTGGAAGTCGCTACGGACGGCCCGGGTTTTGACGTCGATGAGCCCAAGGACAAGCTGGCGCACACTTTGACTCTTCCAGAAGGCTACGAAAGACACCGCCAAAAAATCGCCGACCATTTGAAAGCGTTGGATGTGAGGGATGCGTATGTCAACTATGAAATCCATTGATCCGGGCTCGTTGAGCTCGAAAGAAAGCTATCGTTTATTGACAAGACTTGTGGTGCCGCGGCCCATTGCGTTTGTGAGTACGCTAGCGGAGGATGGGACATTAAATGGTGCTCCTTTTAGTTACTTCAATTTAGTCAGCGTCGACCCGCCCCTTCTTAGTATTGCGGTCAATCGGCCGGATGAATCTTTCAAGGATACTAGCCGAAACATCCGTGAACGAGGAGAGTTTGTGGTGCATTTGGTGGACAAAGACAACGTGGAAAAAGTCAACGAAACCGCCGCGAACCTTCCCGCCGACCAAAGCGAAATCGAACAAGCCGGATTGTCCCCGACGCCCAGTGAAGTCGTTGGCGTCGACGCCGTCGAAGAATCTCCGGTACGCTTCGAGTGCACTCTCAAGCACGCCATTCCTTTAGACAAACACGGACGTGTCGTTGGCGATCTGTTTATTGGCAAAATCGAACGGGTTCATGTTCGTCAAAAGTATGAAGAGGGGAAGACTCCTGAACTAGTGGCGCGGCTTGGCGGCGAAGAATATGCGGAAATCGGCAAAATATTCACGTTGAAACGGCCCAAGTGAGGTGAGACGATGTTGCAATATCAACATTTTCCGGGGAGTTCTAAGCGTACGCTGTTGCTGTTTCACGGTACCGGAGGGGGTAAGGAAGACCTCGTTCCTTTGGCCCAAAAAATTGATCCGGACGCCCATTTAATCGCTTTTGAAGGAGATGTTGATGAAATGGGTATGAAGCGCTTTTTCAAGAGGCGTTCACCTGGCGTCTTCGATGAGGAAGATTTGAAACGGCGAACGGATGCTTTGGCGAAGAATATCAAGCAATTGTCCCAAGAACTGGATTTTTCATTGGCAAATGCAACGGGCATCGGATATTCCAACGGCGCCAACATTTTGTTAAGTTTGTTGCTTCGCCATGGCGGCATTCTAAAGAGCGTATTTTTGCACCATCCGATGCCGCCTTTTCAAGCGCTCCCCACTTCGAACTTGCATGGAGTACATGTATTTGTAGGCGCGGGGCGTAACGATCCCATGACTTCTGCCGAAGCCACAAACCGTGTATTGAATCACCTTGAGCAAAGCGGCGCTTCAGTGTATCCGTTTTGGCATGAGAACGGTCATAGTCTCGTTGAACGCGAGATTCTTGAAACGGCATACGAGATATCGACAAGTTCAGAAGCTTTGACATAGAATGTAGAAATACGAGTGTTTGTCGATAGATCTTGATAGCGTGATAATAGTTGAGGTGACACTATGGTTTACGATCTGATGGCGGAAAGCTACGATTACATCTTTCCAAAAAAAGAACAAACGTTGACCTTTTTACAAGAGTATCTCCCACAAGGGCATTTGCTTGATGTGGCCTGTGCAACGGGGGAGTACGCCATCGCTTTGGCGAGCGATCAATGTACGGTTAAAGGCATTGACCTGTCGAAACCGATGATTGAAAAGGCCAAAAGAAAGGCCGCAAAAGCGAAAGTGTCGGTCGATTTTGAACAGGGCCGCATGGAAGACATTGAAGAGACCTTCCTTTATGAAGGCGCTTATTGCATTGGCAACTCTTTGGTGCATCTTCCCACCGAGGAAAGCATAGGCGAGTTCTTCCAAAAACTTTATAAAGCCTTGAAAAATGGTGGAAAGGTGGTGTTTCAAACCGTCAACTACGATCGCATATACCGCTACCGCATCACCGAATTGCCCACCATAGAACATCCCAAAGTTACGTTTGATAGAACGTATACTTTGCATGAAGACAAGGTTGAGTTTCACACGAAACTGACAACCGCAGACGATGTGATTGAAGACAGTGTATCCTTGTACCCTTTGCAATCTCGTCAAATGGTGCGGTTGCTCAAAAATGCAGGTTTTCAAAACATCTCTTTGCACGATGGCTTTTCCACACGGCCTTTTTCAAAGGACGAATCGTTTGCGCTTGTTGTGACGGCCCAAAAAGAAAAGAGCGGTTCATGATTAGAACCGCTCTTTTTTGGTTTAACCCTTAAACACTTTCAAACGTTTTTCTAAAGGCTCGAAGGATTTCTCTCCCGCTTCTTGCTTGATGGACCCAAAAGGCATTTGCGCCGAAAGCTTCCAAGATTCATCCAAATTGAAATACTCGCGAATGCTGTCGTCGATAAGCGGGTTGTAGTGTTGCAAGGAAGCACCGATGCCTTCGACGGCAAATGATGTCCAAACTACATGCTGCAACATGCCTAAAGACTGTTCGGCCCATAAGGCAAATTTGTCCGCGTAAAGCGGCATTTTTTCTTGTTGTTCCTTCAAGACGCTTTCGTCGTTGAAAAACAAAACCGTGCCGTAACTGTCTTTGAACGTAGCGATTTTCTTCTCGGTCCCTTCCCATTTTCCTTCTGGAACCACTTCTCTTAAGGCGTCTTCAACGATTTGCCAAACGTTGTCGTGATGTTTGCCGGTTGTGAGCACGATACGTCCTCCTTGGGCGTTAAAAGCGGTCGGTGTATGTTTGAGGGCATGCGCCAAGATTTCTTCGATGCGTTGGTCGCCGATTGGCGATTCGGGTTTGACGTCTCGGTGTGAACGTCGTTTTTTTAAGGCTTCATAATAGTCAATCATAACGGCCTCCCATGAATAATTGATTTCCATCTTCATTATAAGGTATGCAGTGAAAGGAGTAAAGATTTCTGCTTGTTCGTATGAGGGTCACATATTCATTTCGAATAAAGGGTTCTTGGATATATAGCCACTTATGTGCAGAACCCAACGATTTGCGCATATTTCTTTGACACTGTTTCGCAAGGTAGGGTACAATACAACTGAAAGAGGTGTTTTCCATGCGCAATGAAACCATGAAGAAAGTGGTTCCGATTGTCATTTTTGCATTCGGCTTGATGGCGACGCTTTTCATTTTTGCGCCGGCTTTGCATTATGAGGCCGAAGATTTGACGTTGACCGGTTTTGAGCTTGCTTTTGGAATAAGCTTTGCGGATACAGAATACTTTACCGGTTTAACCGCCGCCGAATTGCAAATGAATTATATCGTTATGGCCGCCTATTTCTCTCCTTTCATCGCGGGGCTTCTTACACTGATTATGAGGAATGGGAATTTGTTTTCGCTGGCGATGTTCGTCATGGCCGCTGTTTTGTTTTTCTTGCTGCCGGATTATGTTGAAGTCGTTCACAGTGGCGACCAAATCTATGAAGAAGTCGAATGGACACATTCTTATGGTTTGATTGTTGCCGCATTCGCCTCTGTGGTGGCGGCGCTTGGCGAAATGCTTCATATTTCCATGACCGAACAGGATTGATGTATATTCAAGACATATTCAACCTTTTTCTATTTTTATGATAAAGGCCTTTAGAGTAAGGCCTTTTTATTTTAGACATGATATACTGATGTTGACATGGTTTTCTAGCTAGGGGTGTAATTATGCTTGATATACGCAATGTATCGATAAGATTGAAACAATCCGGCTTTGAGCTTGTGAACGATTTGTCGATTACGCTCAATCACGGTGACAAAGTGGCCGTGATTGGGCATGAGGGAACCGGGAAGTCTACGCTTCTCAAAGTATTGCTGAATCGGGACAAGCAGCAGCATGTTGATGTATCCGGAGATGTACACAACCGGGGAACGGTGGGGTATTTGGAGCAAGACCTCGGAAAAACTTGGAAAGACTGTTCTGTTCAGGATTTTTTTGTCAAGGACGACCCCGAGGGCCCTGTGCGGTATGAACGATATGAAAACCTTAAGCATTTGAGCGCAGTTTTTGAACGATTAGGGTTTTCGGAGGACAGTTACCACGACAACAAAACCCTATCCGAGTTCAGCGGAGGCGAACTTGTAAAATTGAATTTGGCGAAATTGTTGATTCAAGACGTCGATGTGCTCTTGCTTGATGAGCCGACCAACGATTTGGATTTTGAAACGATTTTGTTTTTGGAGGCTTTCATCATAGAAGAAACCAGGCCGATTTTGTTTGTTTCGCATGATGAGAGGTTGCTTGAGAATACTGCAAACGGCATCATACATTTGCAAAGAGTGCGAAAGATGACCAAAGCGAAGACCTATACCGAGTGGTGCGATTATCGGGCCTATCGGGATTTGCGGCTTAGAGTGTATCGTTCGCAGCTTATGCAAGCAAGGAAACAACGGGCGGATTACAAGAAGAAAATGGAGCGGTTTCGACAGATCTATCAAAAAGTGGCGCATGCCCAAGACCAAACCGTTCGCAATCCCTCCAAAGCGAGGCTACTCAAGAAGAAAATCAAGTCCCTAAAAAGCGTCAAGAAGAACATGGAAAGGGAAAAGGAGAACTTCGTGCCCATTCCCGAACGCGAAGAGAGCATTGACATTTTCTTTTCCGAGGCTGTGTCGATACCGCAAGGGAAGCGAATCATCGATTATAAACGAAAAGAACTAAAGAGAAACGGCCGGGTCTTATCAAGAAACATCGAACTGAGTGTAGTTGGGCCGGAGAAGATTGCCATCATTGGGAAAAACGGCGTTGGGAAGAGCACGTTGATGACCGACATCTATGCTTCCTTACAAGGACGAAAGGACATCAATGTGGCGTATATGCCT
>SL_5KL_010_SEDDRAFT_10001900_pt1 | contig 12105 bp, 15 predicted proteins | sample SodLakKL_010_SED_FD_9118 | JGI IMG/M metagenome (IMG submission 9118)
AGCGAGAACAGGCTGGAATGAGCGCGCCCGTAGCTCAGTCGGACAGAGCAGCGGTTTCCTAAACCGCAGGTCGGAGGTTCGAGTCCTCCCGGGCGTACCAGGACAGCATTTCCGGCGCATAGGCCTCATGAGAAGGCCGCCGAACTCCCCGAGTTTTGTGTGACCAGGGTAGGGTATCCAGCACGACCTGCCAAGCTCATCTGACAGTGCCTCGGCCCCTGCGGCGAACCACGGGCCACAGCAACGCAAGTCCGATGGACAAACTTCCTGGCTAGCGCGGCTAGCCTGGACTGGAATGGACCAGTTTGTGCCCCACTCCCCCTGCCATCCCTAGCCCTCCATTGTGTTACAACGCAGAGGACTAGCGAAGGGGGCCTGTGCCGCTGCATGCAGTAGGCCAAAGCCCGGAGTACTGGGAGCCTCGGGAAGCGGGGGCCAAATCCTTCGCTGTTCAATTCACGTAAAGAGGCCCCCGGCCCTCAAACAAGGCTTCTCAGCGGCGATCTGTTCCCCGTCAGCCGACCCGACGCACGTCATCCTGAGCCACACCATCCTGGGCTGCCACACCTGACAGGAGCCGACCTGTTTGAGCAAGCTGGTGGACGCTGCGATCTGGAACCAGAGGGCTTCATGACATCTAACAGATACCCGAGAAAAAGTTCCATCCAGCGATTTGCTTGACTTCCAGTGCTAACTGCGTATCTTGTATGCTATCCGACGTAGCGGTAAAGGGGGCAAGATGAGTGTGACAACAGGCACGGAAAGGCGAAATCAGGAGAGAGGCTGCATCGGCCTGCCGCCGGAAACGTGGTGCTGGATTCGACAGCGCAAGGAAAAGGTGGGCGTGCCGATAAGCGAAACCGTTCGTCGAGCACTGACTGCTTATCGACAGCAACTCGAAGACGATGAACAGGAGGAATAATCATGCGACACGACCAACAAGAACGCCCCGGCGAGGAGACCGGGGCGGAAGAACGATATCTCCACAACAATGTTACGGAGGATTGTAAGACAAGTCAAGAGGGCGCGTCCCTGCCAGGAAACAGCGCCCCCAAGACCCGTGATAACACAGCCGATGATAACACTGGCTATGACAGTGAGTCAACAGCCGCTATTGATGTGGCTTTTGAGCTGCTGGATCTGGGTCTCCGCCCCATTCCTTCGTATACGACACCCGATGGAAGGAAGAAGCCCTATGTTTCGTGGACCCATCTCAAGGAACGGGCACCTACGGAAGCCGAGGTGCTGGACTGGTGGCGGCGCTGGCCGACTGCAGATATAGCCATAATCACGGGCCACGCGGGCGGGCTGTGTGCGCTGGACATCGACAAGCTGCCCGATAAACACGGCAAACCCAAACAGCTACCGAACCCGTGGCCGGGCGAGCTTGACTTGGAGCTACCCGTTGGCTGCGTGCTGGAGACGCCGAGCGGGGGAAAGCAGTACCTGTTCGCTTCGCCCGAGCCGCCGATACACAACAGCGAAGGGAAGATTGCCCCAGGTGTGGATATACGGGGACTGGGCGGCCTAACCGTGATACACGGCCAGGGCCGACGGATCGTGTACGGATCCCTTGCCGATGCCCTGGACACGCGATGCCCGGACTGGCTGCTGGAAGAGATCAAGAATGCGAACACCAAGAAGAAAGAGACTTCAGAGGGCGAGTATCCAGGTACTGATCCGAAGAAGGTTTTAGCTGGTGTAGATCAGGGAACTCGGGACGAGACACTGTTCCGCTATGCTTGTAGGTTGCGCGGCAAAGGCTATAACAGGGCAGAGGCAGAGATTTTGGTCAGGGAAGCAGCGCGGAATTGTCAGCCTCCCTTCTTGCCTAACGAGACCCAACAAAAAGTAGATTCCGCTTGGAAATACACACCGGAAGCAGCCAAGAAGCGGGACGGAGAGCACAGTGTTACGTTTGATCCAGGGCAGGCTACGCTCTCTGGCTCGGTCAGCATTTTTCGCTACCACATAGATCAATTTGGCCTAGCCATCCAGTGTCGATCCGTATATCGGTATCCTGATGGGAGACTGACTGCTAGTATTCGTGTTGAGCCGGAGCAGGGAGACGCTCCGTTACCTGGTTCTGGACGGGTAACCCTTTCTTCTCACTCGGCCCGGACACAGTTGGCTGAACGGCTAGAACGTCCTCGTCCTCTAGACGGAAACAATTGGGAGGCGATCCTAGATCATCTGTACATTGGACTAGAGGACAGTCTATTAGCGGGAGAACCCTGGATTGACCTCAGCACCGACGACGTGCCGGAACCGAAAGAGTATTTGCTGTACCCACTTCTGCCGAAAGGCGAATCAGCACTCGTGTATGGAAGTGGCGAATCGGCCAAGTCCCTGTTTGCTATGCTAATAGGCCTGGTCGTGTCATCCGGAAAGATTCGCCTCGGCCTAGAACTTCGGCCAACTGAAGCTGCCCGAGTGGCCTATCTCGACTGGGAACGCCATCCGGACGAGGCGAAACGGCGCATTTATAGGCTGGCACGGGGTTTGGGCATGGAGCAACATACCATCAAATACAGGCGCTTCCACCGGTCGCTGGCAGAGGATTTCGACGAGGTGGCTGCCTTGGTCGCCGAGGAGGGGATTGAGCTACTAATCATTGACTCTTTACTATCGGCTGCGGGGCTGGGAGATGGCCGTGACCCAGCCAGTGCGCCCCTCAGTTTCTTCCGGGCCTTGAATCAGCTAGGTGTAACCGCATTGGTTATAGCCCATCCTGGAAAAAACGTTGAGAAAGGGGTCTATTCTTCTGTCTTTTTCGAGAACCTTACATCTTCGGTCTGGGAGGCTTCGGGAAGTCGCAGTGATGATGGTAGCGAGGCAGGGATTGTCCTCCGCCACAAGAAAGCCAATGTTGGACCGCATCGATCTCGAATAGCCGTCAAGTTTACCTTCGATGATTCCGAGGGAGAACACTGTGGTCCAATTACGGTTGAAAGCTGTGAGCCTGAAGAGGTTCCAACAGCTACCGATACTGAAACCGAAGAGGCGGGCCTGCGAGGAGAGATTTTTGATCTGCTTTGTCACTCAGAGCCACTGGGGCCTATGGAGGTTTCGAAGGAATTGGGCGCCGATTACGAGAACGTCAAAAAGACCATGAGTCGCATGAAGAATTGTGGCTTGTTAGTGCAACCCAGTAGAGGCAAGTACACCGTCCCCATGTCCCGAAGAAAAGAGGAGGTTGTTGATGAAATTCCTTTCTAGATCTGCAGTAGCGCCTTCGGGACACTTTTCGGGACATCTCTCGTTCGGGACATGTCCCGATGGATGTCCCGAGCGCTTCCTGCTGAATCGTGTAAATACAGACGGAGAGCGCATGGACGGTGTTCGGGACACATGTCCCGATGGATGTCCCAACGGTTCGGGACGGGACAGGGGGGTGCTACGTAGTAGCACCCCTGTCCCGAAACCTCTTTGTCCCGTTGTCGCTATGACCGATTTTTGGCGGCTATCTGCGAGGGGGGTCTCTGCACCCATTTCTCAGGAAAGATCGGGGCAAAAATTACCGTGCTGCGTGGGAGGTGCTATGAATGGCGAACCGCAACCGTCGCCGGTGTCGGCTGACCTTGCCAGGGATGGCACGGTGGCATGATCCACCGGCGAAGGCTGGTGGGCTATAACGCCTTGTGCTCGCCTGGCCAACGGGGAGGGGCCTAGACTCGCTTCCGTGGCCGGGGGACGTTGTCTTTTATGTACGCCGTGCACGGAACGCCCTAAAACGCACGAGAGCAGCCTTGTGGCTGTGATGGGGTGCAGGTGCGCCTCGTACAACCTCCCTCGACCCCCAATTGTCGAAGGGCAAGTGCTGGCCCTTGTGACGTCAATATCCTTCAATGTACAGAGTATAAGCTAGCTTCACCTTTGTGAATCAGTACGCCTTATGTAACTACGACGGTTGACCTACGCCTCGGGGCGTGTTATAGTACAGATAAGTCATATTATACGTACTAAGGAGGCGAGGATGGCCAAACTGAGAATCCCAGAGGTGCTGACGCAGAGCGAACAAACGGCGCTGCTCCGGCAGACAAACAAGCGCTACCCGACAAGTCACCGCAACCGGGTGATGCTCCGGGTGATGCTCGACACCGGGTTGAGGCTGGCCGAGGCGTGCAACCTCCGCTGGCGAGACATCGACCTCAACAGCGGGAAGCTGCATGTGCGCCAAGGCAAGGGGGCCAAGGATCGAATTCTGTGGATTGGCGAGGATATGCTGGACGCCCTGCGTGGCTGGCGCCAACGCCAGGCCGAGGTGGTGGGCCACGGTCCAGAGCACGCGTTCACCACCCTGGACGGTAAGCCCCTGCAGCACCGCTACGTACAGGCGATGGTGGCCCGCTACGCCAAACGGGCGGGGATACCCAAAAACGTAAGCCCCCACACGCTCCGGCATAGCTTCGCAACCGACCTACTGCGCCAGTGCGGCAACGTGGAGATCGTGAGGCGGGCGCTAGGACATAGCAATCTTGCTACCACGCAGGTGTACGTCCATCTGGTGGACACAGACTTGGAGGACGCGCTGAAATCCTTTCGCACAGCGGAGGCGGTAGCGGCGTGAGCAGCGCTCCATGGGCGAGGCGATTAGTCGATTCCAACTGGATTGCCGGGGAACACTATCCCTCACCCAAAGCCATATGGTTGCTTCGGCCCCATTGAATCCTTCCATAGGGACTGTCGAGCCGGAGTGAGTGTAATACCCATTACGTTAACGCCGTTCCCGTGGTTACAAGGAGTACAATAGCTGGCCGTCTATGCTGTCGCGTACTCCACCGGCGAACTGGCCAGAGCTGGCGTTCAGCGACCGATTCTGCAAGCGCCCCCGGCTGATCCAGCTTCCCCTGTTTCCTGAGCTTGTCCGTCCAGCATGTTATGTGCTGGGTGATGCGAGGCGCGGTAGGCCACAAGTTAGATGGCGTGGTACGCGAGGAGGTTGGAGAGCACGATGCTCGTGGCGGGTTTGGTGATGGCCAGCATTGGTGTGATTGTGCTTGTAGCCTGGGCAGTTGGTAGAAATGAAAGCGATGGCGACACCGAAAACGCAGCTCACCCTGTCTCTAGTACACCAGGACTGGATCTGAGAGAGAACACCGGGAACGCGCACCAGGTTGACGGCAGGCGCCTCTCCGTGCGTTACAGATTAAGGGAACGAAGAATCAAAAGGCTGGTGCAGGTTCAAACACTGGACAGTACAACAAAAGCCCTTGGGGTCATAAGTTTCATAATAGGAGTTCGGGCTCTCCATCTAACCGGACCGACGCTGTAGACTCTCCTCGTGGACCACCCTCCCCCTGGTAAGCACTACCCGAGGTCGGTCGGCGAGTTCCAAGCGTGGTTTCGGACCGACGCCGACTGCCTCGACTACTTGGAATGGCTACGCTGGCCGGGCGGCTTTGTGTGCCCCGCATGCAGCCACAACGGGGGCTGGCGTGTGGGCGACGCTCGGTTCAAGTGCGCTGAGTGCGGCAGTCGCACTTCGGTGACAGCCGGGACGATCTTCGATCGGACCCGCACGCCACTCACGGTCTGGTTCAACGCCTGCTGGCTTTTCGCCAGTGGAAAGGATGGCGTCTCGGCGCTTAGCCTGAAGAGGACGCTGGAGATCGGCTCGTACCAGACGGCGTGGGCAATGCTGCATCGGCTGAGGTCGGTGCTCGTGCGTCCGGGGCGTGAACGGCTCGCCGGGACCGTCGAGGTTGACGAGACCTACATCGGTGGAGCGGAGGCCGGGCTACCCGGCGGCCGCGCGAAGGGCAAGAAGGTGCTGATCGGTATCGCCGTGGAGATCAAGGAGCCCAAAGGGTACGGCCGGTGCCGAATGGCACCGCTTTCGGACGCGTCTTCGGCCTCGCTCCATCCATTCGTAATCGATCACGTCGAGCCCGGCGCGACGGTCATCACGGACAAGTGGCAGGGGTACCGAGGGTTGGACAAGCTCGGCTATGGTCACGCCACGCGCAGTCAGCGCACGGCTTGGGCCCAAGGAGAGGATCCGAGGAAGCTGCTGCCCGCCGTGCACCGCGTCGCCTCCTTGGCCAAGCGATGGCTCTTGGGAACCCACCAGGGCTATGTCGATACGGCGCACCTGCCCAGCTACCTGAACGAGTTCGTGTTCCGCTTCAACCGGCGACACTCGCGGAGCCGTGGGATGGTGTTCTACCGGGTACTCGAACTCGCCGTGGGTCACGACCCGGTGCGCTACAAGGACATCGTAGCCGGCCACCGCCCGCGAAAGACCTCGCCCACGCCGCCCCTAACGCGCGGAAAGCCACTCAGCCTCGATCGCCCAGTAGAGAACCGCCCGTGGCGAGGTTAGTCTGGTTAGATGGAGAGCCCTAATAGGAGTAATGACTTGGCTGGTTCCAATATGGCCGTTCTTCCTCGGGTCACTTGGGACGGGGATTATTGCCGGATACAGAGGATACAGCCTTGGGTGGTGGGGTGCCGCCATCGGAGCTGCTGGGCTGGCGTTCTGGGGGATCAGAATCGCGCAGGTTTTCGGCAGTGTCTGAAAGGCTTCCCCGCTAGGCATGGCCTACATCGCAGCAGATATCACGGGAGCAATACTGAAGGTTATGGGGGCGCAGAAAGGATAACCGAGGAGGTACGTGAGTGCAGGAGTGTATAGTGGCCATGGGAGGTGGTGACAGTGAAATCGAAGGTGGTTTGGGTGCTCGTACTTGCGTTGGCAGTGATGGGTTGGGGCGCAACTCAAGGGTGGCTGGCTGTGTTTGATGGCCCTGGAGGCTCTGAAGTGGGTACATGGGCTGGGGATGCCGAGGTGTTGCTGGTCGATGGCCAATGGGCCATGGTGCAAATGAGTGGATGGGTCAGAGCGGAAGAGGTAGCGGCGGATATGCCAGAGGGGCAGCGTATTCCGGGCAGCCCGGGGAATGGGCTATGGGTAAGGGACATCACCACGCGGACTGACTTCGTGGGAGATGTACAAGTAATGGGGAGGATCATCAATGCCACTGGCCAGGACTTCCATACGCTCTTGATTGAGGTGGTCACGCTGGACAGGGATGGCAGCATCACAGGTGTGATGCCTGGTGCTGTGAGCGCCCTCCCCGCTGGAGCGGAGAAGGCCTTCTCAGTTGACACTATGGCCGGGCGGTCTCTAGTCCATGACTTCGAATTCCAGTTTGGTGGAGGTTTCTGATCCAGTAAGGAGTTGGCTGAGGTTGCCATCGTAACGAGACAGCGTGGCCAAAGCTCGGGACGTGTGTGTGCGATGGTCAAGGGAAGGGGGCAACGCTGAAGATTGCTCTAGCCGCTGCGGCTGTGCTTCTCATGTCATCTCTAGCAGTAGGCTCAGATAGACCCGAGAGCGTGGGGGAGCTAGCCAGGGCCATACTCCAGGCGGCATTTCAACCGCCGTGGGTTCTCGTTCCTGAACTGTGGGCAATTGTCGGCGATCTGGTAAGCCGTGGCAACGCATACTTTTTTGGAATCCCCGTCGGTTTCCTGCGGGCCGGTCTGTTTATCTTCCTCATTGGAGGGGTTCACGCGGCAAGCGGGTCTGTCTTGGCGGGGCTTGGAAAGGGTGGCAATATCGAAATGCTGACGAGCCTCGGGGCTACCTGGAGTCTCTACGGTCTATTCATATGGCTGAGCTGCTTGGTTGTCTATCTCCTGGGTTACTTGCTTCGGTAGTCTTACTCGTGGGTACTCAGTGCATCCCAGACTGATCAATTAACACATCAGCAGCTCGGGACCAGGCTGTTCTGGGTCCCCGAGTTATAGGCACCACGGCGCCGAAGTTGTAGGGTAACTATGGGAGGTGGGCGACGATGCGGCGAGCAGTTTTGGTGTCGGCTCTAGTACTCGCGCTGCCGCTCCTTATGGGTTGTGAGCCCGGAGAAAGGAGAGAGCACCAGGAACGCACCCAGCAAGAGCAGCCAGCACACAGGGTCACAGTGGCCCAGCTGCAGAGCGACTACGAGAACCCAGCTCACGGAGACTCACTCTATAAGGACAAGGTCATAACGGTCACGGGCCAAGTGCGCAGTATCGGAGAAGCTTTCGGGAGCTACACCGTAAGGCTTGGTGACGCGTTTGCTGGTGTGACATGCTATTTCGATGGTGAGGCCGGGCGCGAAGAGGTGGCCGGCATCCGGACGGGACAGACCGTGAGTATCAGGGGAGTCTGTCGAGGAAAGAGCCTGGGCACTGTGATGCTTCGGGGATGTAGGCTGGACTAGGAGGTGTCCGGTGAAGACTTTGGCAGATGGATTATTGGGAGCGCTGGCTGTTCTCTTTCTCCTCTGCCTCGGTGCGCTGGCTGAGGCTTGCACGATCACCGTGCAGCCGGGCGAGTCGATCCAGGAAGCCATTGACCAAGCGCCTGAGGGTGCGGTGATCTGTCTGGCGGAGGGTGAGTGGGTGGAGACTGTTGTAGTGCGAAAGAGTCTCACGCTGCGGGGTGTAGATCCTGATCAAAGTGTGATCTGGGCCAGAGAGCCGGGGCCCACAGTGCAGATCAGTTTTCCTGAGTACATACAGACGCAGAAGGTTGTACTCGAAGACTTGACAATCACCGGGGGCCGATCTCAAGAGGATGGGTTTGGTATTGCTGTTGAGGCCTTCGCTCATCTAGTACTCAACCGATGCACCATCACCGGGAATCGGAGTCATGGTCTCTACCTTAGAAACTCAGCTAGAGCCACTGTAACAGATTGCGTGGTTAGCGGGAATGATCAGAACGGCATCAGGATTCAAGACATGAGTCGCGTCCAGATTGAGGGCTCCATTGTCAAAGCGCACCCCAGGGCGAGTGGAGTTATGGTTAGGGACGCGGCTTCCCTTACTATGCTCGGCACGACTGTAGTCAACAATTATAGCTCCCTCTCCGTCTTGGACTCCGCTGAGGCTGTTATCGCAGACTGCGTGATTGAGCAGAGCCTTCTTACCAGCATTTCGCTACGAGGTTCGGCCCGGGCAACGATCAGTGGTTGCACTATCTCGGAGAATGCCCTTGGTGCTATATGGCTTTCAGACTCGTCCCGCGCCGCTATCAGCAATTGCATCCTCTCCGGAAACGCGTGGGTGATCATGCTTAAGGATTCAACCCACGCAACCATCAAAGCGAACCAGATTCTCGGCAACCCATTGTACGCGGTCACGCTGGGGGAGTGCATCGACACTGACGATGTATTCACCGGCTATGTCACCGGCAAGGAGAACATGGGGGGGGACAACGTGTGCCCGGAAAACCTGGCGTTCCTGTTCACCCAGGAGGGCGGCGAACTCGATTGGCGGGAGTGATTCCGTGCTTCTGATCCCCTCAGAATGCGCTGTAGTGGCTTCCGGCGAAGGTGGGCCGTACTGAGCATGGCCCGGATTCGGCGCCATAGCCACTGAACACGCGGGCGTGGTATGGTGGGCGTGGGAGGTGGGAGAACATGCGGCGAATGCTGGCAGTTGCAGTGTTGACCGCACTGGCGCTTAGCGTTGCGTGTGCGGGACCGATGAAGGACGAAGCTTGGGAGAGGTTACCCGGCAACCAGAAAGTGGAGTTAACGGTGCGGGACTATCGGGGGAGTAGAGTTCTGGGGATTCAGGCCTTTGTCCTTAGCTGTGAGAACATGATGCTCATGACGGATGACCCTGGAGCGGACTGTGCTATTGTTGACGCTGCAAAGCAGTACTTCGACGATCGGGCGGCACTGATTGTGTTTGCAGGGAACTATAGCAGCAGCTCACAGTACTTCTCTCCGCGGAGATTCAGCTTCACACAAGGCTCACTCCAATGGGACGTTGGTTTCGGCGATTCTCTGGAGATACACTCCCCGTTTAGTGGGGGGCAGCTACGACCAGCTGTGATTGTCACGGGCATGATCGCCATTCCTGATAGGCTGGATCTTACTGAGCCATTTCGCCTCTGGTACAATGACGACTACGGAGTCCTGGACCCGCGTCCTGAAGGAAACTAGCCCTTCGTCACGTCGGTAGCCCTGGTGGCGTGGTGTTGTGGTATGGGGGGGAGGAGGGAAGCGATGAGGCAGTGGAATCGAGCATTCCTACTGGCAGCAGTCGTAGTGATCGGCATCGCATGTCTCCCAGCACAGGGATCTCCGAGGATTGTGCCAACCGATGAACCTCGTGATGCCCCAATTGAGCTGGATGCTAGTTTTAGGACTGGTGGGGGGTTAGCAGGCGACCGGATCTTAGGTCCAATAAGAGCTACTATACGTAACGTGTCCGGCAGAGCCATCACAATACTATGGGACGAATGCTCGCTCATAGATCCTGATGGTGTAAGCCAGCGGGTCATCCTGGAGTTGCCTCGCCTATGCTGAGCTGCGCATAGGCGGGGCAACCCCATCCACACTGGTGTCCGTTTCATCACGCGGGATCAACCACAAGCTCCTACTGTGATCCCACCAAACAGTCGTGTGAGCGAGGCGATCTGGCCCTCAGAGAGAATCGACTGGTTCGCCAGAAGCTGGACTCTATGGCCTATTTGGGTTCAGGATGGACAGAGCATTCGCCTTCATCTCACTTGGAGAGCCGAAGGAGAAACACAGGAAAGTGCCTCTTGGGCCTGGCGGGTTCAGTTGCCTCCTCCTGTTGATCGGACTGGTTTCGTTATCGGTCTTTCCTTCCCGAGCATCGGGTGGCCCAGGTATAATGCAGAGGGTGCGGTGACGCGGATTAGCGGGATCAATCTCGGGCTCGGCTACAGCATGCGCCACTACACAAGCTCTGACGGCATGAGGCCAGGGAGGCTCAACTTCTACTGGGGGTGGGGCACCCTTGTTCTGATCCTCCCGTACGTTGAGTTTGGCGTCTCCTACCCCATCGCTCTCGGTGGAGAGTCGCAGTTTGTGGTCGATCTAGGGGCGCTGTACATCATCCCTTACATCGGTTTGTCCTTTCATTTCTGAGGCCTGATCTCCTACCCTGGGCGCTTGGGACTACCGCCTCCACCACGCCCACCACGGGCGGTGTGGACTTACGCGAGACAGCCGCTTAGGGTCGGCCAGATCCTAGCAGCCGGTCAACTGGGCTGGCCATGGCATGCGCCTTGCGAAGGCCTTCGGCGTCCATGTTGACGTAGATCATCGTCGTCTTGATGTCTGAATGGCCGAGAATGCGTTGCAGCGAGAATGGATCGCCTCCGTTGGCGATGAAGTGCGTGGCGAACGTGTGACGAAGGCGGTGTGGTGTTGCCTTCCCCGCAGCGATTTCTGCTCTGTTTGCGATCCGCTCGATGATCCGCTCGACGTTTCTCTGCTTCAGCCGATCACCACAGCGTGTGCAGAACAGAGCCTCAGACGGAAGCATCAGTCCCCGTACCTCGACCCAGCGACGAAGCGCAAGGAACAGCTTGCGTCCCATGAAGACAGCTCGCTCCCTGCCGTTCTTGGCTTGTCGGATGCGTATGCTCTGTTCACGGAGCGTCACGTCTTCGAGATTCAGTCGGATCACCTCACCAAGCCTGGCTCCTGTGTCGAGGAAGGTCAGCATGAGAGCGGCGTTGCGGATGGCTGTGAAGCTCTTGCCAGTACAGGCCGAGAGAAGTGTCTGGATCTCCTTGGCCGAGAGGGCCTCTGGGAATCTCTCCGGAACACGAGGGATCTCCACCCCAGCGAACGGACTGACGGGGACGATGCCCTCACGGGCGAGGAAGTTGCAGAAAACACGGATAGAACGCATGCGGATACGGATGGTACCTCTGGCAAGCCCTCGTTCCAGCATGTGAGCGATGTAGGCACGGAGATCGGTGGTTGATGGCAGCTCGGTGACATGCTTGCCCTGGCTCAGATAGCTTGTCAGTCCATCGAGGGCGAACATGTAGGTCTGGACAGTTCTTTCGGCCAAACCCTTACTTCTACAGTACAGATCGAACAGACGGGTCGCTTCAGCAAGATCGAGCCCGGTTGACATGGCCGCCGGTTCCCCCTTTTTCTGAGGCCGTTCGGCGGCTCTTGCTAACCGAGGCCTGTACGCCCTGAACGCTGTCTAGAACAGCTTAACAGGCCCTCCCATACGCGCCCGTAGCTCAGTCGGACAGAGCAGCGGTTTCCTAAACCGCAGGTCGGAGGTTCGAGTCCTCCCGGGCGTACCAGCTCCGAAGATGCCCTTCTATTC
>SL_5KL_010_SEDDRAFT_10001902_pt1 | contig 12104 bp, 7 predicted proteins | sample SodLakKL_010_SED_FD_9118 | JGI IMG/M metagenome (IMG submission 9118)
CGCTACGCGCTCTATTTGCTGTGTAACATCGACCTGCCATGGGAGTATGATCCCTTGCGGGAGTATCCCCATAAGCGGCAGTTCTTTTTTGACTGGTTTAAGCGCGAGATGGAACATTATGACTTTCCGTACCGGGTTGTTAGTGGAAGCTACGAGGAACGGCTTGGGAATGCCATTGCCCTGATCGATGATTATTTCGCAAAGCATTAGGGTCTTCCTGGAATGGCCCATCCTGTAGTGATGGTTGGTTGCATTGTAAATCCCCTGGGTTTTAAAAACCAATCTAATTGAAGTCTTTGTGTCTTTGAGCCTTAGTGGCATCTGTTTTGCCACTAAGACGCTAAGGCACCAAGGGACACTAAGCATAAAAGCTAAAACACATTGAATCAAGAAGTTATCGAACACATAAAAACTTGCGAAACTTCTGTAAAATATTTGATATATGCCTTTAGCGCCCATGCTGCAAAGACACGTTCAGCTTCACACCGTCGTGGTGTTGCTTGGCTTTACGGCCATCCTGGGCGCACTGATCACCTTGTCGGCCATTGACCTCGTATGGTACCGCACTGATCACCTTGTCGGCCATTGACCTCGTATGGTACCGCATGCTATTTGCTTTTGCCGGCTTATGGGTCTTTTTTCTTGTGCGAAAAATCCCTTTTCGCCTGCCGCTCAAAAAGATCATCCCGCTTTTAGGCATTGGCGTGGTTGTGGCATTGCACTGGATCACCTTTTTCCACGCCATCAACGTATCTAACGTATCTGTTACCCTTGGAGTGTTTGCTTCCACCACGCTTTTTACGAGTTTTCTTGAGCCCCTGACCCAAAAACGTAAGATTTTCTGGCTTGAGGTGCTCATCGGCACGGTGATCCTCGGGGGCATCTACCTGATCTTCCAATATGAGTTTCAATACGTGGAAGGAATACTGTTTGCGCTTTTGTCGGCCTTCCTGAACGGCCTGTTTGTGGTGCTGAACCGAAACATCAGCCTCCGGCACCACCCTTCGGTGATCAGCTTTTACGAAATGATCGGTGGATTCCTTTTCATCAGCGCCTTTCTTGGGCTGAGCGGCGGATTTAGCCAGGGCTTTTTCCAGCTCACCGCCCCGGATCTCTTTTATCTGACCATCCTGGGCTTTGTATGTACCGCTTATGCATTCACTGCCATCGTGGACGTGATGAAAGTGTTGTCGGCCTACACCGTGGTGCTGGCCGTTAACCTTGAGCCGGTCTACGGCATCATCATGGCCCACTTCTTCTTTCCTGAAGCCGAACGGATGTCTGGCGGATTTTACCTCGGCACCCTCATCATCCTGGTCTCCGTCTTCAGCTATCCCTTTCTGAAAAGAAAATTCAAAATTGCTAAAGTTTGAGGATAAAAGGCTGTTGGCTTTTGGCTTTTAGCTGTTGGCTATTGGCTGTTGGCTGTTGGTTGTTAGCGCAGGAAAACAATTGGCCATGGCAGTTTGTTGTATATGGACTAATACATATCTATACGTTTCATTTAAACTATATTGCTCATGAAAACACAAACTGGCGTCATCATACTCGGTATTGTACTCATTGCCATAGCTGTAGCTGTAGCAGCTAACCCGGCAACAAAAAGCGCCTTGCACGATTTTGTCGTGGAAGACATTTACGGCGATTCGTTTGACCTGGCCCAGCTGGAGGGCAAGAAGGTGATGGTGGTCAATACAGCTTCGGAGTGCGGACTCACTCCACAATATGAGAAACTGGAGGCCTTATACCGCGAATACCAGGACCATGGTTTTGTGGTGATCGGTTTCCCGGCAAATAACTTCATGAACCAGGAGCCAGGCACCAATGAGGAGATCATTGCGTTTTGCCAGGAAAATTACGGAGTTAGCTTCCCGATGATGTCCAAGNTATCGGTAAAGGGTTCAGATATCGCCCCGGTGTATGAGTGGTTAACCAAAAAGGAGCTGAATGGCTTGCGGGACTCAGAAATTCAGTGGAATTTTCAGAAGTTTCTCATAGATGAGCAGGGTCAGCTGGTCGATGTGCTGTCGCCCCGCGAAAGCCCGTTATCCGATGAGGTCGTAAGCTGGATCACTGCAAACTGATCGTTTACAATCCAATGATCCATCGCCCGGGGCGTTTCTCCGGTTCATCTCTGCGGCCAAAATGCTGCGGAAGAAAATCTCATTATTCAAACCTTTATAGCCCATAAACCTAACGCCACAACCCAGTACGTCACAACCCCCTAAAACTTCACAAACCCCTTAACCCTTTAACTCCATAACCCCACAACCATCTAACCCCACAACCATCTAACCCAGCAACTTTCCACCACACCACAAGATTTCTTGTAACATCAAACTTCAAACCTCTTTTTCCCGTGGAGATTACGCATCAATATTCGCGTACCTCGCGTTCTTCTCAATAAACTCCCTGCGTGGGGGCACCTCATCGCCCATAAGCATGGAGAAGGTGCGGTTGGCTTCGGCGGCATTTTCGATGTCCACCTGGCGCAACTTCCTGAACTCGGGGTTCATGGTGGTCTCCCAGAGTTGTTCGGCGTTCATCTCACCGAGACCCTTGTAGCGTTGGATGCCGATGCCGCTTTCCTTGCCATTTTTTGACATGTCTGCGACGATCATTTTTCGTTCGTCTTCGTTCCAGGCGTAGCGCTCATCCTTGCCTTTTTTGATGAGATAGAAGGGTGGGGTGGCAATGTAGATATAACCCAACTCGATCATCTCGCGCATGTAGCGGAAAAAGAAGGTGAGAATGAGTGTCGCAATGTGGCTGCCGTCCACGTCGGCGTCGGTCATGATGATGACCTTGTGGTAGCGAAGCTTCTCGATGTTCAGGGCCTTGCTGTCGTCATCGGTTCCCACCGACAGGCCCAGTGCGGTAAATATGGTTTTGATCTCTTCGTTGTCGAAGATCTTGTGGGGCATCGCCTTTTCCACGTTCAGGATCTTACCCCTGAGTGGCAGGATCGCTTGAAATCCCCGGTCGCGGCCTTGTTTGGCCGTTCCACCTGCCGAGTCACCCTCCACCAGGAAGATTTCGCACTTGGCGGGATCGTTTTCGGAGCAGTCGGCCAGCTTCCCTGGTAGTCCGGTGCTGCTCAAAACGCTTTTCCTTTGCACCAGTTCGCGCGCTTTGCGGGCTGCATGGCGCGCCGTGGCGGCCAGGATTACCTTGTTGACGATCGCCTTGGCGTCGCGGGGGTTCTCTTCCAGGTAATGGCTCAGCATTTCGCTGACAGCCTGGTCTACCGCACCGCTCACTTCTGAGTTGCCCAGCTTGGTTTTGGTTTGGCCTTCAAACTGTGGCTCCGCGACCTTGACGGAAATCACCGCGGTGAGTCCTTCCCGGAAGTCGTCCCCGTTGATCTCGAACTTCAGCTTGGCAAGCATCCCCGTGCGTTCGGCATAGTTCTTCAGCGTGCGGGTGAGTGCCCTGCGGAATCCGGCCAGGTGGGTTCCCCCTTCGATGGTGTTGATGTTGTTCACATAGGCCTGCACGTTTTCCGTAAAGGACGCATTGTATTGCATGGCGACTTCCACCGGGATGCCTGCTTTTTCCGAAAACATGCAGATGGGTTCGCCAATCAGTTTCTCGCGGGTATCGTCGAGGTACTCCACAAACTCCGACAGGCCGGCTTCCGAATAATACACGTCTTTGACCGGTTGCCCGTTGTCGTCGCGCTGGCGCATGTCGGTCAGGGTCAGTTGTACGCCTTTGTTCAGGAATGAAAGTTCGCGCAGCCGGTTTGTCAGGATTTCGTAATTGAATTCCGTGGTCTGGAATATGCTTTTGTCTGGGGTAAAGGTAACCTTGGTGCCCCTGAGTTCGGTGTCACCTGTATCTTTAACGGCATACTGGGGGATGCCTGTTTTGTACTCCTGGATGTACAAGCGTTTGTCGCGATGCACTTCCACCGACATGTGTTCCGAGAGGGCATTCACACAGGATACGCCCACACCGTGCAAACCACCGGATACCTTGTAGGTGTCCTTATTAAATTTGCCGCCGGCATGGAGCACGGTCATCACCACCTCCAGGGCGCTTCTGCCTTCTTTTTCGTGGATGTCGACCGGAATGCCCCGGCCATTGTCAATCACGGTGATGGAGTCGTCTTCATTGATCACCACATCAATCTGATCGCAGTAGCCGCCCATGGCCTCATCAATGGAGTTATCCAGGACCTCGTAAACCAGGTGGTGCAAGCCTTTGTTGCTTACATCACCAATATACATGGCGGGTCTTTTTCTTACTGCTTCAAGGCCTTCAAGGACCTGGATGCTGGTGGCATCATAATTCAGTTTATCTAACGCTTCTGGCTTAAGTGGTGCCTTCATAATATCTGCTTTTGAATAACAGGCAAAGATACACTTTTCCCCTGATTTTTCCTAAAAAAAAGCAAGAAAAACAGACCTTGAAAATACTGAAAATGAACAAATTAGAAGGCAAAGCTCATGCCGCCCAAAAAGTTGAATCCCTGGGTGGGATATCCAAGCCATCTTTCGTATTCATCATTCAGGATGTTGGAGAAGTTCAGGAAGACCGACAGGCGCTGGTTATAGCGGTATTCGATGCCCAGGTTGGCGTCGGCATAGAAGTCGTGCAGTTCGATTTCGGTGGGTTGCTGTTCACCTTCCATATAGAATGCGCCCCAGGTTTTGTCGCGTCCGAAAACATCTGCAGTAAGGATGATTTTATCCTGGATGTTGTAGCGGGTATGAAAGCCGACCTCAAATTGGGGCTTATGCCAGGCCCTGGGCAGTTGGTCAAGGGAGTAGTCGTAGTAATCGCCGCGCAGGCGCACGGACAGGCTTTCGCCAAAACGGTAAAACAGTTCTGCGGTAAGATTGAGCTCCCGGATGTCGTCGTACACGACCAGGAAGGGTTGCTGTGGCGCAAAACCGGCTTCCTGGATGGGTTCCGGCAGCATCCCCGGATCCGCATGGTATCTTGTCCGGGCAAAGAACGGGTAATTGTCAATCTGGCGATTTTTCATGCGCAGGTTGTAGGAGAAATGGTTGCCGATGGCCCCGTGGATGCCGACATTGACTGCTGTACGGATGTTGCTGAATCCGGTGCCGGCCAGTGGGGTCACAAAGGGATTGTTTTCTGATAGCTCGTGCCAGGACTGTCTTTTGAGGCCACCGCTGAAGGATGCACCTGCGATCAGGTTTTCCGGAATGATCTCCATTTGGAATCCTGCCAGCGGATAGGCCCGCAGGGTAAAATTGCCCTGGTCGTCTTCTGCGGATACATTGGCACCAAGGTGGAAGTCGATCCTGTCGATTGTGCTGTAGAGTTTTGGTTTCAGACTGTAGATGCCTGTGTGCAGCGTGTCGGCCAGGTTATGCTGGTAATCATACCGGGCATCTGCTTCCAGGTTAAAGCGCTGTTCGTCCATCATCCCAAAAGGATCTGCTGCTACCTGGCTGCCGATTTCGCCGTGCAGGCGGAAAAGGTGCTCGCTGCCATCATACCGGTCGCTGAGCCACTGGTGTTGCAGGCCCGTGTGATAATTGATGCGCTCGTCTTCGTCTGCATTGTTGCCAAAGCGGAGCTCCGACGACAGCTGTTCATAGCGTTGCCGGGTGCCACCTTCAAAAGGATCCCATAGCGCATCATTGGCGTCTTTTTTCCCTGGCAATGGCGGGGCAAAAGGGGTTCCATAATAGTGGAAGACGTGCCGGCGATAGTCCACATCTGCTTTCAGCGTATGCTGATCATAAAACCGTGTGCCGTAAACGTTTGCCCTGTTCCTGCTAAAGGTGCTGTTGTGGAAGTTGTCGATATCTTCGCCTGATGAGCGGTGTTTCAGGTGTACGCCCAGCGCGTATTCATCGGATCTCAGGGTGTTGTAAAAACCTTCAAAGTAGGGGGTCTGGTAGGATCCGTAGCCACCCTTGACCAGTCCGCGGTAGAGTTTTTCAAGCGGTTCGCCACGCATCCGGGCAGGAGTGATGGGCTCCGGGTCAAAGCGCACAAAAGCCCTTCGGGGTTCGATCCGGTAATCAAAATCCATGTCCACGGTAACGGTATCTTCAATCACCGGGTCCAGGTTGATTTTAAACGCTTCGGAGATGGATGGTTCGTAAGGGGCGATCACCTGTATCTCATCGATGTCCAGTTCGCGTTGCCCCATCACGTGTCCGTTGTGTGCGATTCCCGCTATCAACAGCAGGGCAGCGATTTTGCTGAAAAGTTCTCTTTTCATGTTTTTGTTTTTTTCAACAAATTGTTCAACCTCAAACTTCAAACTTCAAACTTCAAACCTCAAACCTCAAACCTCTTTCTACTCCAGATCGATCTCGATTACATCCTCTTCTTCCTCCCCATCGGGTGCTTCCAGGTGTTCTTCAATGAATGCCAGTTTATCCCGGGCCTCTTCCCTCAGGTCATCACCATCGTAGTTGTCGATGATGCTGTTGAGCGTATGGGTAGCCTGGAAGGCATTGTCTGTTTCAATATAGACGTCGGCAAGCAACAGGAGGATCCTGGCCAGCCAGTAATCGTAGGCAGCCAGTTTCCCGGTATAGGAGAAGATCTCCTCTTCTGCATCTTCGTAACGGCCTTGCCGGAAGGTGATGCGGGCCAGGTTGTATCTTGCCTCGGCGGCCATCCTGTTCTCGGTGATGTCTGCCACCTGTTCAAAAGCCTCCCTGGCTGTATCGGTATCTCCTGTCTGATTTGCAGCGTGGGCCTTGATAAACCAGGCTTCCTGCCGGTCGTCCTGAGACAGCCTGTCGTGTTCCAGCACTTTGCTGGCCATGCTGATGGCTTCTTCGCTGTTGCCCAGATGATGTTGGCTTCGCATCTGTCCTTTGCGCGCAGTTACGATGTGGCTGCGGTCTTCTGACAGGTCTTCCAGTTGGGCGAAATGCCCGCGGGCGACCTCATAATCGCCCTGGTCGAATCGGATGCTGGCTGCCCGGAGCAGGGAGTTTTCCATAAACATGCGATGGGATCGGTCAATGATGTATTCATATCCTTCCAGGGCCTGGTTCGCTTCATTGGCCCGGTAAAGGCACTCTGACCGGTAATATTGGGCATTGGCTGCAAATATGCCATCAGGAAATTGTTCCAGGTAGTTGTTGAAGCTTTGGATGGCGCTCGTGCAGTCGCCTTGCATATAGCGGTTTTCAGCAGCCTGGTAGATCAGTGAATCTTCTTCTGCCTCTGTGATGTCGGCGATGCCAATCTCTTCGGTGAATCTTACGAACTCGGGCACACGATCCAGGTCCACATAGATGGTGCGCATGGCAGCCAGGGCTTCCTCCGCCTGGGAGGTTCCCGGATAATCTGCTACCACCTGCTTAAAGGTTTCCAGGGCTTTGTCATCTTCGTTGTCATTGTAATAGATCAGTCCGATCTTCAGCCTGGCGCTTTGCGCATAGGCGCTTCCCGGGTGATGTTCCAGGATGTCATAAAAATATTGCTTTGCTTTTGTGTTGTCGTTCAGCAAAAGCCAGCTGTTGCCTGTTTCATACCGGGCATCGTCGCGGAAGCCTGAAGTGGGGAAGTTGGCCAGGAACCCTTCCATCGTGCTGATCTTTTCTTCGATATCTCCCATGATGCCGTACACCAGGCCTTTTTGGTACACGGCGTAATCGGTGTCGAGCACGTCCATCCGGATTGCCCTGTCGTAGAAGTTCATGGCCTGCTGATATTGCTGGCTGACGAAGTACGCATCAGCCGTACGCAGCAGGGCGTCGTTCAGAAGCCTGGGGTTTTGGTTATCGGCTGCGATGAAATTGCGGAACGCGGTGATGGCCTGTGACCAGGACTCCTGTTTGAACCGGGCATATCCGATGGTATAATGCGCTTGTTGGTAAAAATCGAGGGTAAACGCCCCGGGGCTCACCAGGAAGTCCTGGTGGGTAGTGATCGCCTGGTTGTAATCTCCTAGCCGGTAATGCGCTTCCCCTTCCCAGAACAGGCTGGAGGCGACAAAGCGGCTGTTGTCGGAGTAGCGCCGCACTTTTTCAAAATGGGTGATGGCGCCGTTAAAGTCCCGGTTGTTGAACAACTCGACGCCCCTCAGGTAGCTTACCCGCTGGTAGGCCTCACGCAAGCGCCTGGTATCATGGTCAATGACCTCAAGCGACGCCAGGGCATCCCGGTAATTGTTGGTGGTGAGGTAGAGGTCGATGAGGTATTCATAAGCTTCGTGGATTCGGGGTGAGTCCGGATAGTGGTTGATGTATTTCTGGAATGAAAGGATGGCCTCATTATGCGGATCCATTGACAATTCCAGGGACAGCAGGGCGTAGTTGAAGAGGGACTCCCGCTGGATGTCTTCGTGGAAGTCCATCTGGTGCGCCTGCAGAAAGGCATTTCTGGCAAAGCGTTTTTGGTTGGTTTCCAGGTAGGCTGAGGCGAGGTGGAAATACGCATTTTGCGACAGGCTGTCTTCATCCGCGGTGGCGGCCTCCAGGTGTGGAATGGCCGCTTCGTATTGTCCCAGCGCATGAAGTACATAGCCCAGCTGATAGCGATCTTCCCTGCCAGCACTCCTCCCTGCATGATCAAGGTATTCCTGCAGGTAAGGGATGGCTTCGGCATACTCCCCCTTTTCCACATGCGCCTCTCCGATCAGGCGGGCAATTTCAGGGGTGCGGCGCGGGATGGCCTCCTCGTAAAGGGCTGGTGCATGGGCCAGCAGGGATGCATAATCTTCCTGCAGAAAATAGATGTGGATGATGTAGTAGGGGATGAGCTGGCCGAAGTTGCGATCATCCATGATGCGTTCAAAGGATGCGATTGCGCTGTCAAAATTGCCGTTCAGGTAAGCAATGTGCCCATAGTAGTAGCTGGCCGGAGCGTAGAACATGGATTCCGGGTCCTGGATCTGCCGGAACAAGGGGCCTGCTTCCCTGAGGTTTTCTTCCATGAAGTGGCTGTATCCCAACTTAAAATAGAACTCATTGAGTTGTTCGCGATCCATGTTTGTGCCGTACAATTTGGTATACCAACTGATCGCTTCTGCATAGTTGCGATCCCTGTAGTTCAGGTTTCCGAGATGGAACCAGGCCAAATCCCTTCCGGCATGGGTCGGATGGTCATCGAGGAAGGCTTTCAGCTGGGTAGCGGCATCCGGGTTAAACAGTTCAGACGCACTTACGGCGGCATAAAGCCGGGCGTTGGCCCTGACTTCGCCATCAGGGTCTTCAGCCTGGTCGGCCACCCTCAGAAACAACTGCCTGGCAGCACCATATTTACCCTTGTTGTATAGCTCCCTGGCGGCACGGTAGGTTGCCCCGGGGTCTTCGAATGCTGCTGTTTGCTGCGACTGGGCTGTAAAAGGCAGTCCGAGCAAGATCGCAAGCAAAGCTGTAATTGTGTGACGGATCATGGTCGATTGTATATAACGTATGTTGCCGATTTATCGCTTATCTCTAAAATGGTGTTCATTTGTCACGGTCTTGCCTGTTGCCTTGTATCCTGGCAGCAAAAACAAAAAGAACAAGAGGCAGGTCTGTAAGCCGGGTTCTGTAGCACACGCAATGGGTGCTTCCTGTCATTTGTCTTGGACAGCATTCACATGCTGCCTCTAACGGCCTACCCTCCGGGATCGGGCGAGCCACCCTCAAGCCCCGGTATATTTGGCCTTTCAACGCATAAGGTTTACCCCCTTGTCCGGTCACCCGGACAAGGCGTGAGCTCTTACCTCACGTTTTCACCCTTACCGGCCCGGCAAAACCGGGCTTAGGCGGTTATTTTCTGCGGCACTTTCTCGCGGCCTGACTGGCAGGCCGGCTTCCCGTTAGGAAGTATGCTGCTCTGTGTTGCCCGGACTTTCCTCATTCTGCCCGAAGCAGAACGCGACAGGACAACCTGCCTCTTGTCATTTTACACTTCCACCATATATGCCTTCTGATGCAACAGCGGACTGAATGCAAAACTTTCTTCCTTATAGAGCTTCACCGGTTTGAACACGATATGGCGGCTGATGGGTTCCCTGGGCTCGGTCTTGCCCTCCTGGTAAAAGACGGCCTGCAGGAGCGAATGGTTCCAGTCTTCGATCTCTGTGCGTTCCACTTTGCCCAGGTGGTGTCTCGAGCTGGGCTCAATCTTTCCGGATGCGACGCCTTTGAAGTGCCCGGATTTGTTCACCATCAGTCCAAAATACATCGTGTAAGCGGTGTGGTTCACCACATAAAAGTCCATCGCTCCCGCCAGCACCTGGTCCTGGTTGCGTGGCACCATGGCCAGGAAAACGGCCTCGGGGATGTCGACCGCCTGGTGCGTCAGCATTTTCAACCGGCTTTGTTTGCTGGTGTCGGGCTGTGGCTCATCGCGCCTTGCTGGTGTTTCATCGTAGCCCGTTTTGATCAGGTCACCCACGGCATAGGGGATCTCAAATCCATCTTCAATGGATACGTGGACAATCTCTTCATCCACTACCCGGCTGACAATACCGCCGCCCTTCTCATTTAAAAACAATACCTTATCACCTTCTTTGAACTTCATGTCTCCTCCCTTATTTCTTTATGATAACGCCAAAAGCCGCACATTATTTACAGCCCATCAATCTTTGTGCAAAAATAAAACAAATCAGGCATATGTATTTCATATTTCAGGCGTTATGTATGGAACTGCCGACTGTGAATAAAAGTTATTAATTTTGAGGCCTGTACGGCACCGTTTCTACCCGCCTATTCTACTAACCATCAACGCACCTATGGCATGCAGGGCAAATTCGTAAAAAACCTGGTCTTGCTGTTGATCCTGAACCTGCTGATCAAGCCTTTCTGGATCCTGGGCATTGACCGAACCGTGCAGAATACCGTAGGTGCCGAAGAGTATGGCTTTTATTTTGCCGTATTTAACTTTTCCTTCCTGTTCAACATTTTGCTCGACCTGGGCATTACCAATTTCAACAACAAGAGCATTGCGCAAAACAGGCAGCTCCTGACCAAGTATCTGTCCAATATATTGGTGCTCAAATTGCTGCTTTTTGGCCTTTATCTCCTGCTTACCTTTTCCTTTGCATTTGTCATTGATTACAGTCCGGAACAAATCAGACTGCTTGTTTTTCTGGCGGTTAATCAGTTCCTGCTGAGCTTCATCCTGTACCTTCGCTCCAATTTAGGCGGCTTGCACCTGTTTCGCACGGATGCCATGATCTCGGTACTCGACCGCATTTTGATGATCCTGATTTGCAGCCTGCTCTTATGGGGCAATGTCGTGGATGAATTCCGGATACAGTATTTCGTGTATGCCCAAACGGCGGGTTATGGGATTACGGTAATGATCACCTTCCTGCTCGTGGTGCAGCACGCCAGGAAAAAATGGCTGCGACTGAACTGGAATTTTCCCTTTTTGCTGGCCATTGCCAGGAAAAGCTTCCCTTTTGCGGTATTGGTATTGTTGATGACGTTTTATAACCGCATCGACAGCGTGATGCTGGAAAGGTTGCTCGGTGATGACGGGGCACGGTACAGCGGGATATATGCATCGGCTTATCGCCTGCTGGATGCAGCCAACATGATCGCCTACCTGTTTGCCGTACTGTTGCTCCCCATCTTTGCGCGGATGATCAAACAAAAGCAGTCGCTTGAGGAGTTGGCAAAACTGGCTTTCACCCTGATCATCACCCCTGCCATCATGGTGGCTGTCGCCGCATTTTTTTACAAGACGGAGCTGATGCAAATGCTTTATCCCATTCACGCCGGGGAGTCACAAGCGTTTTTTGCGCACCGGATCGAAGAATCTTCGCGAGTCTTTGGCTTGCTGATGGCCTGTTTTATGGTCATATCCACCACCTATATTTTTGGCACCTTGTTAACGGCCAACGGCAGTTTGATGAAACTAAACCTCATCGCTTTTTCGGGGATGCTGCTTAACATCCTGCTTAACTTCTTGCTGATTCCCATCCTGTTTTCCACAGGGTCGGCGATAGCCAGCTTGTTTACGCAATCGTTGGTGGCGATTACGCAAGTCGTTATCGTGAAGAGGATGTTTGGATTTCGGGTAAACCATGTGCTTTTGGGAAAATTATTTGTATTTTCTGCCGGTCTGATTCTGCTGGGCTTGCTTTCGCGGCAGCTTCCCCTGCCGTGGCTGCACAGCCTGGTCGCCTTTGGCGTGGCAGGCATCGGGCTGGCTTT
>SL_5KL_010_SEDDRAFT_10001904_pt1 | contig 12101 bp, 9 predicted proteins | sample SodLakKL_010_SED_FD_9118 | JGI IMG/M metagenome (IMG submission 9118)
CGCCGACCGGGAGACGTGCACGCGGGGACTCGGCCCGGCATTGCGGGGCGTGATTGACAGCGTGGTGCGCCCGGTGTCGCGGTCCACACTCTGTGGGGTCACGTTCACCGAGGTGCGCTCGGCGGGGAACGGCCCCTTCTCGAGGTAGCCATCCGCACTCTGGCGCCAGCGGCCCTGCTTCAGGGCTTCGTCGCGCAGCGCCTCCAGACCCTTTGCGCCCGGCATCCAGGGCCAGGTCGGGTCGGTTTTCGCACGCATCACGAAGTCCCGCCAAGGGACGCGCCGGTCGCTGGACGGCCACAGGTACGCCTCGGCCATCGCCCAGTACGTGGACAGGTCCTCCATGAAGTCGAGCGCGAGCTTGTGGTCGCAGCGAGCGCTGGCCAGCAGCTTCTCGATCTGCGCCTCGGCGGACTGATCGCCCTTGCCGAAGTTGAGCCCGTTGTCGATGGTAGCCATCACCAGCTCGGCGTTGCCGCCGGGAAAGAACAGCCGGTTGTAGGCGCCTGACGCGGCCTTGCTGAAGCGTTCCTCCAACTCCTCGACCTTGTCGCGCGCTTCCTCGTACAACGAGTCGCCGGGCTTGAGATTCTGGAAGATGCGCTCGACCGCGTAGAACTCGCGCAAGCGCGCCTCGACTTCGTTGGCAAGGTAGCTGTCGTGCCCGGACAGGATCAGGATGTTGTTCTTCTCCTGCTGGAACTCGAAGAAGTTGCGGATCTGCTCGGGCGGCGTGCGCCCGTCCGGCTGGATCACCAGCAGGATGCGGTGCCCGCTGAGCTTCACGTCATCCAGCCGGGGCATCACCTGGACTTCCTGGTACGCATGCTTGCGCTGTGCCTGCAACCGGCCGGAAAGACGGTTCACCAGCGCGCCGTCGATCTTCGCGGCGGGCACCTGCTTCGCGTCGCGCTCGATGCGGCGGGAGAGGTTCTCGGTCTCCTTGAAGTAGAACGCCTCGCCCTCACGGTGCAGGTACCAGGCCTTGTCGCGCAGGCGCTCGAGTGCCGCGAGAAACTCGTCGGCCTTGCGATTGGGCGCGGCGAGGTACTCGATGATCTCGGCCTGGGTCAGCCCGAAATGCGCCCCCACGGAACGCGACAGCGACGAGGACAAGATCAGCTTCGCGACCTGGGTAGCGGCGTCGCTCGCGAGCGCGTCGTCGATCTCCTCAGCGCGCGCGTTACCCTGGTCGGCGATGTCGTTCACCACCGCGGGCATCAGGGTCGGGTTCACCCGCTGGATTTCGTCGCGCACGGTCACATCGTTCAGATCGAGGTGCTGGGTACCGATCAGGAACACGTCGTTGTCCGGGCGGTTCCAGACACTGCGCAGCAGGCGCGCGGTGAACTGCATCAGACCACGGGTCTGACGGAAACCCTCGTTCTCCTTGAACAGCGCCACCAGGCTCTTGAACGAGGGGTGGAACGGATAAGTCTCGCGCACCTCTTCGGCCACCTGCTCCATGCCGCGCGCAGTGATGTAGCCACCGTCCTCGGCGGCCTTGACCTGTTCGGCGAAGGCCTCGGCGACCGAGTCGATCAACTCCTCCGGGGGTATCTCGGTGAACAGGCGCTTCTTCAGGATCTCGTAGATCTCGTTGCCGGCGAGCTGCACCGGTGTGATGGTCTGCGCCTGGCGCCGGGCCTCCTGCTGGAGGTTGGACATCACGCGGGCCAGGTCACGCGTCTGGGCATCGTAGCTGCCCGCCAGGTTGGCGATGACCACGCAGCAGCGCGGCAGCTTGATCGATGCACTGAGCAGCGTGCCGAGCGAGAAGGTCACCAGGTCCGCCAGCGTGCCCTTGCCCACCGCGCGGGCGTTGGCGTTCAGCAGGTACGGAGGCAGTTCATCCAGGAGGATCAGGGTCGGCTCGTCGCCGATGATCTCCATCCACTTCTTCTCGTCGATACTGCGCGGGCCATCGATCCAGAACGGGCGCACCAGGTCGGCCTTGCCGAGTTGTTGCCCGATCTCGCCCCAGATGTAGTGCTCGGGATCATTGCGGCCATTGAAGGCAGCGATGCGTGCGGCACCGAAGTCCAGCCGCTCGGCGAGGTCCGGCGGAAGCACCGTGGGGCGAAGATGCGGATGCCGCGCCAGCAGCCCGAGCGCCACCATCAGGTGGGTCTTACCACCGCCCATCGCCTGGGCCAGCTCAAAGGCCGCCTGATCAGATTTTCCGGCGAGGCGTAGAAGGCCCTCGCGGAACAGGGCGTCCATGCCCTGGGTGACGTAATTGCGGGCGAAGAACTCCTCGCCGCTACCCTCTTCCTGGATCAGATCCGACAGGTTCTCGATCGCCTCCGACATCCGGTAGTCGTGAACCATCGGATGGATCGCGCAGGCGTCCCGAACTGTTCTCAGCATGCCTTCCCCCCTTGGGCCCTAGCTGCTAAACCCTTGGTGCAGTCACCAACCGTCAACTAGGCGATTCACGGGCCAACTCCAGTAGCGCTGCCCTGAGGCGCTCTACGAACTCCCGCTTGTTGCCACAGCGGTACTCGAAGTACCTGTCGGACATCCCCGGCCCGCCCTCGAATTCGTCAATGTCGATCTCCGCACAGTCGCAATACTCTATCAATACGTCTCGAGGAGTGAGACGCTCCCAAATCCGATCCCGCTCATCGTCATCCAAGTCGAGCCCCGCCAGATCAATCAGATCGACCGAGAGCCCATCCAACAAACTTCCCGAAAAAACAAACTCTTCTTCGTGATTCATCATGGGACTATACCCCCAGCGTGTCCGATCATTTCACGCGTTCTAGCCGTTGGTCCGCCCGAATTTCCATCATCTGCTGTACTCCGGGGTCGCCGGCCACCAGCTATCACTGGTGAACCGCGAACGGCTTGATCGCTTCTTTTTGCTCTTCATCCAATGCCTTGTCTGGCAGGAGTCACGAGAAGACACGCCACTCTCGACCCTGCCACGATCCTGCGATCGCTTCGCGGAACGGCAACTCCTCGACCTGAAACCTAGACCCCTTTCTTCGACTTCTCAGCCAGTTGCTTCAGCGATAGCTTGATCTGCTCTGGCGTGCCGACGGGCAGTCCCTGCCGCCTCGCCTCTGCGATCAGTTCCAGTCGTGCCTTGCCCGCCTCCAGTGCCCGCCGCCGTTCTTCCAGCGACATCCGGTCGAGCTGTGCCTGCAGCTTCTGCCGTACTGCTTCTTCACGTGGGTCAGCCATGCTCCCCCTCTCACCTCGTCGGGCGCGTTTCCAACCGCCAATCATCCTGGGAATACCGGGTACCCCTTCAGCGGAAAGGGTAACCCATGTGCCAGCTCAGAGATCGAGCCAGTGCACTCTTTCTGACGATCCTAGGATTCGGTAGCCGGATGCGCGTCCAATTCCGAGTTGCCGCGCAATTCCCGTCGGCCAGACCCCCTGGGACTTGAGTGTCTTCACCTCGTCCGCTTTCGCCCGGGCGGCCGGCTTGCGGCCCTTGTACTTCCCCGCCGCCATGGCCTTCGCGATGCCCTCGCGCTGCCGCACGAGCATGATCTCCCGCTCGAACTCCGCGATACCGCCGAGCACAGCCAGGACCAGCTTACCGGCGGGTTTCCCGGTATCGATGCCTAGATCTAGGATGCGCAGGGCCGTTCCCTTGTCCCCCGAGGGTCTCGGTGATCTCGAAAAGATACCGGACCGAACGTGCCAGCCGGTCGAGCTTTGTGACTACCAGGGGTCGCCCTTGGGGGGGATATTCCAGCTCCCTCCTGAACCTATTAGCCGGACATGGTAGCCTCCAACCCCGTACTGGAAGCGCCTAGGACGATGCCAGACTAATCGCGAACAAATCGAATATCGCCCTCGGCACCACCCAGGCCACAGTGATGGAGGTCAACCGTTGGCAACCGACCAAATCACAGATGCGGGGCAGCAGCTCCTCGATCAGTTTATCGCCGATGTCCACGCTAGGAGGATGCTTGGCAAAGCCCGTCGGGGGGCAATGGTTGCGCTGATCAGGTTGCACACCCCTAACATGGACGTGTGGAACTCCAGACGGCTGGGCTTTCGCGAGCTGGTGACGCTTGGGATGGGTGTGCACCTCGGCGATCTCGTGAACGAATTCGTCGAACAATACGGTGGGCCGGGGGCGCGACGGGCATATCTGACGACGAGCGCATCGCACTCTTTCGAGATGCGTTGGAGTCCCAGCGCACCCGAGGCACGGGTTTCTATTGTGTCGCAGTCCGTTCGGCCCGCGGATGCAAGGCATGGCTGGGTTTTAGTCAGAACGAGGTGGCCGAAGTCGCGCCTCTCTTAGGCTTGATCAGACCAACCGAGTTTGAAGACAGGGTCCGTGCGGATGGATGGATCTTTCCATTCACCGAGGAAATACCGCATCCGGTCGGAACGACTTGTTTTCCAACCCGGGAATTCTCGACCTCCTGATCGACTCAACGACATAAGGATAAGGAAATGGCAACAGCAACCATCCAGCGAGTGGAGCTGAACAAGCACTACGATGCATCCATTTACTGCCCATTCTGTGGGCAGAAGGTGATCGAGATGGAAGCCGATCCCCCCACCGAAGAAATGTGCCACCCCTGCCCACATACCCTATTCATCGCGCACGACGAGGGTTTCGAGTACCGAAGCGCACTATTCGACGCGAATCTTGGCCTGGTCGGTGTTCCCGATGACGACGTTGAATTACCCGAGACCGGAATCGACGGCTTGACTGACAGCGTCACTATCCCCGATTCCGTCAAGTTCGCAGCCTATGAATGCTTGCGAAAGTCCCCGCATATTGGAAACGACTTCAATGGTGCGCCACCCGGATGAAACTGCCTGAAAGCTGCGAGGACTTATGCAATTCTCGATATGTGGGACCACCTTCCGGTTTCGGCTCCTACGTGGGTTTCTCTCCGCAAGAACACTGACAGATCCCATTGGATACCTCTGCATGCTGACGTCTCGCTCGCTTATCCTCGCTTCCATCTCTCTGATTCTCGTAGCCTGCGGGGGCGGGGATAACTCTCCATCGGAGCAACCTCATTCCCCAGCTCCGACCGACCCGACTCCCGTGGACGTCGATCCGGCACTGTCAAACTCTCGAATTGCTGGCGCGTGGATCACCTCCAGCGGATGCGGGTTCGACACGGGTCGCCTTCTGATCAGTGAATCGGAAAGCAGCGGGTTCGTCATTTCCCTATTGGCAAGCGGCAGTAAAGGTTCAAGTACGGTGTCCTTGTACCCTACCGAGATCAGCGCGGGTGAATATAGCAGCGACGGGGCAGTTGTCTACGATTACCGTGCTCAGACCCTCAGCCCGGGGTTCTTGTATTTCGACCCCTTCAGGAGTGGAACCATCGCTTTGGCCGTGGATGGTGACAGACTTTACATGAGTTCCGCTTGCGCGCAAGGCGTGGATTTCACCATGATGTACACGCCAGAGGATGCGGACCAGTCGGTTCACGGAGCCCGGTTTGCCGAGTCTGCGAGACTGATTCGAGACCAGATCTTCCAAGAGCACGAAGATGCTAAAACAGAACTAACCTTTGATTTATCTAGGCGCGGGTTACTCAACAGCAGCGTAGCCGAGCGGAAATATGCCGAGCTCAGGGCTTGGTATCTGGAAAGCGTACAGAATAACCTCGGCGTTTTGATTGACCAATATGCCGTGATTAACCTCGAACATATCTACTCGATCTCCACTCTCGAAGACTTAAAACGCGAAGACAAGGACGCATTTCCGAATTATCCAGAAGAAGTGGAGGCCATGTACGATCTCTTAATCGTTGGCTGAGACTATAGCGCGTCCACGGTCTGGGAGCTTGAATATCATTTTTGACCGTGGGTCAGCAATTTCTTGCTAACTGATCAAGGGGCATGGCCCCTAAAACGAGAAAACAGATATAGCTCTGTCGGAGACTGCCCGTGGCGCGGGCCCTTTCGATCGACATGACGTTCCACGTGCATTCATATCGGGCGTGGCTTAATGCTTCGGCGCACAGAACCGTAGCTGCAGCGTGCGGAGCTTAACTGCCAATCCAGATCACATTTGTTCCTGACCAACGAATCGGTCGCCCAAGTTACCCGCAGCGCGGGCCACCGAGGGATCATCTTCAGTGTCGGATTTAAGCCGGATCTCGCCGATGTCGTCAGGGCTAAACGACAGGCCATAAGCGACTGAGAGCCGATTGTAGCTGCTCTTCGGCGCGTTCGGCGCGATGAGGTCCTCTGGGGTATCAAGGTCCAGCGTACGTATCAAGAAGGGCGGGCGCAGGGACTCAAACCGCTGGATGCGGTCGCGGTAGGACTGCAAAAGGGCGCCGCCGCCAACGAGGAACGTGGGCACACCGGTTTCCCAATGTCGGGATAGCGGGTAACGATGCTCCTTGGTGTATTTGAGCACCTCCCGTAGTGTGTCTCCGATGTGGTCCAACACCTTGCGATCCGCAACGCGCAGTGCCTTCTGCGACGTTCTGAGTTTTCGCGCGAAGGTCCGATCATCGGGTATGTTTTCTAAGGGCGATGGGCGCCATCCGCCCGGTTTCCCACAACGTTCCAGCCTACTCCGCACCAGAAAATTCACACCGGCGGCAATGACTTTCTGGTCCATGACTGGATACAGATCGTCCTCATCGGCATTGTGATGAACGTTGAACGTCGTCACGTCCACCGTACCGGCCCCGATATCGATCAGCGCGTGAAGATCCGGTTGACGACGCGGCGATCGAACATAGCCACTGAGTTGAACGGCAAACTCCGGGAAACAGGCAAACATGTCTGGAGCCAGCAGCCGGTCGCGAATGGCCAGGGGTAACCGGTCATGCTGGATCGCGATGGTTTCGAGATAATCGCGCACGCGTGCCAACGATACCGGCCCGGGCATCACGCTAAAAGTCCACGCCGCTCCTGCGAGCTGTTGGTAAAGCCCCGTCAGTTCCTTGTCATCGTAGCTGTCCGTCGGCAAGCCCACGTTGACCAACCAGACGATGTGTTTTCCGCTATAGGTCCGCTCATGCGTCGCGAGAAACCAGTCGCGAGCGTACCGGAACACCAACGCGAGGAAGGCGGCTGCCTTCGCCTTGGCGTCAGGGTTCATAGTCCGCGTAATGATCGGCATCTTCAGGTCACCGCACCACGTCCCGGAACCGACGTGTTCCCCCAACACGCACTCACCCCTTTCACCAACCACGGTGATTCCGGATGGCAACAGATAGGGGTTATCACGCATGGCGTACGAGCCGAAAGGCACCGCGTAGTGCGCACGGATCTCACCGAGGACCACCTTGGTGAAGGCCGTACCGAAGTCCAGCCCGATCACGATTTCCTGGCGCGGTCCTCTAGCGGAGCGCTCATCGAATTGAGTGCGGCCCTCGCTTGGCGCTGCGGATGCCATGGCTTGGCCACCAGACTTCGAGGGTCGTGTCGAAGGGGGTTGGTCTTGCTTGTCCGCTATGCGCTCCTGTCTGCCGGATGTCTCCATCTCGGGTGGAGGGACTTCGGGCTCCTTGGGCTGGGCCGGTGCATGGTTCGGCGCCTCGCCGCCGCCAAACCACCGCCTGATCGCCCTGAGTGTCCCCTTCAACGACATCCACATCCCTCCAGGTCCCTAATTCACCCTGATGACCCCGTACGCCACATCTGAGGAAAAAGACGTCAACTCGCCCTTTTTCTTTAGGCCCTCGATCTGCACAGCGAACTTGGTTTCGATTGCACGGATGCGCCCCTGGGTCATCGGGATCACGTTCTTCTGCCCGCGTGCTCGGTACTTCTCCAGCAAATCCTGCTGCCGGCTCAGTAGCCGCCGCATATGCTTCTCCGTGGATTCCACCTGGAACGACACGCGATCCTCGTTCTCGTTGATTCTGTCAGCCCTGACTCTCGCGTAGTCTTCTTCCAGTTGCATGTCGCAACGGTCAAATGCGTCGCGTGTATCCTTGGTGCTGATTTCGTTGGGCGCGCTGAGCCAGTCGCTACCATGCACGCGTGCCGCATTCACCAGTTCCCAGGCCTGATCACGCTCCAGCAACCCGCCTCCGCCATCCAGGCGGAGCGCGCGCGCGTGCAGCTCTTCGTGGGTCTGCAGGCCGTTGAAGGTCCAGCGCTTGACCGAGCACGCATAGGTGCCCGGCTGCAGGTCCTTCCCGGCAGACCGCACCACTTGCAGGGCCACCAGCGGATGAAACGCCTCATTCCTCTGGTCCAGCTCCGCGCTGATAAATCGAGTCAGCGGATGGAACTGGCTGACCACCTCGTCGCGGCGGTTCAATCCGCGGATGCTGTTCTGGAACCGGCAGGGTATGCGCTCGCCCGTACCCAGCCGCGTCTGGCCGTGAAGGCGGTTCTTCCGAACGTATTCAGCCAGCGCAGCCGCAGTTTCGGGCGGCAGCCGTACGTGGACAAAGTAAGGGTCACGGTCGCTTTGGCGGAACTCGGAGCCGCGCGCGTGCCGGTCCAGATAGTCTTTTACGTAAACCTTCAGGTCGTCGTCGGTGATGCGACGCTTGAACTCGTGCGCTGCCTTCACACGTTCCAGAATGTAGCCTGCATGGGCGATCAGGTGGCCGGCATTGGCCTCCAGTTGTTCCTGTTGCAGACGGTTGTTCTCGGCCGCGGTGAAAGCCTGATCGATGCGCCGGACCTCCTCCTCCTCGGTCAGGGGGCGGCTCAGCAAATCGCTGGTCAGATCGTTGACGATATCCCCGAGTATCGCCTCCATCCCACCCAACGAGCGCTCGAAGATGTGCAACTTGTTCAGCAAGCGTTCGAAGATGCGTTCGTCGATGGTCTTCGCGTAGCCCAGATTCCAGATGGTAATCATGTCTGCCTGCTGGCCAATGCGATCAATACGGCCGATTCGCTGCTCGATCTTCATCGGATTCCACGGCAGGTCGTAGTTGACTAGCACCCTGGAAAACTGCAGATCGACCCCTTCGCTCGCCACCTCCGAGGTAAGCAATACCCGCGAAACCGTATCGTCCCTGAAGCCATTGATCACATCCTGTTTTGGGACGTTCATCCCCCCGTACAGCAGCACGTTCGGAATACCGTCTTCCCGCAACCGCTCGGCGAGATACTCCAACGTGCGCCGAAAATAAGAGAAGACGATTACTTTTTCCTGTGGGTGCGAAGCGAAATGCTCTGTCAACACCCTGTGGAAAGCCGCGTACTTGGAGTCAATGCGCCGCAGTTCTTCAATGTCAACGTCTCCCAGCACACGTTGCACAATGTGCTCGATGAGCGGGCCGACACCCACAGTCACCACGTCGTCCGCGCCTTGGTCCTCATAGAGCATGGACTCAAGATCCTTGTACCCCGTTTTATCGAGCCAGGAGCGCGCCGCCGCGTACATGCAGCTCGACACCTGCCGCTGCGGGGGCGCCAGCAAAAAGCCATCGTTGATGTCGCGCTCATACGCGTAGGAGCGTACGGCCTCGGTCACGCTACGGTAAAACTGCCACTCCACGCCTTCCAGCGGTAGCGGCACGAATTGGCTGTGCGGATCGCGAACCACGTGGAGTTCCGTCACCTCCACCTTGCGTGTGCGATTGACCGTATGGCGCAGAAGGTTGATGCGCTCGATCCGGTCGGCCAAATCTACCCGGTTCGACCGTTCAGCAAGGTATTCCGCTTCCAGCGGACGTTCGAGCAGGCCAGCCAGTTGCCGATTGCCGGCAAACAGGCTGTGGGCTGCAGCCGTCCGCAACTCAGCCTTGATTGAATCCTCGCTCGCGATTGGATCCAGCGCCAGCCGGCGCGCCTTGATCAGCGGCTCATTCGCCTCCAGTACTTGCGGAAACATGGCGGCAACGGCAAAGGTATCGGGATCGACCAGCCGCAGCAGTTCGAATAGATCTTGCTCCTTGTTGTTCACTGGGGTGGCGGAGAGCAACACCACATGTTCGCTGACGTCACGTAGCAGCCGACCGAGTTCGGCACTCCGTGTTTCCGGATTGCGAAGATAATGCGCCTCGTCGATGATTAGCAGATCGATACTCGGTTCGATCTCGGCCAGTTCGTCCAACACGCGCGCTAGTTCGGCGTCCGCGCTCCGACGCTCGGGACTGTTCCAGCCCGAGGGCGGCCGCAGTCCCTGTAGGCTGCAGACGAATCCCTTTCCTTCACGCGTGTTCGCTTTCGGCTGCTTCAACTCTCGGAGCAGATCCGCTGCTGACAACTGGGCCGCTTCCACCCCAAATCGGGCACGCAGCTCATCGCACCACTTCTCGCGAAGCATCGCCGGGCAGACCACCACCAGCCGCCGCGCATCGTAGCGGGCACGCAGCTCAGTCCAGATCAGGCCCGCCTCGATCGTCTTCCCAAGGCCTACCTCATCCGCGATCAGGATGCCCTTCGACGGAGACTCCAGGAAGGTAAGGACCGGCTTGTATTGGTACGCATAGAAGTCCGTGTTCGTCGTGTCCATGCTATACACGACGTTGGCCAACCGCCCGCTCAGGTGGATGTGGGTCAGATTCCGGCGCAGATCGTTCACCCGCCCGAAGCGTTGCCGCTCCAGCAAGGTGAAGACATCTTCACCGCCGGCCTCCGCCACGATGAGCTGGTATTCGGGCACCCAGCTCAAGGTGTTGTCCTGCCAGCGCACCTGAAGGACCGCACCGTCCGAGCGTTCTCTTTTTCGGCCCGTGAGAATCCCGCGACGACCCGGATCATCGCGGTGGGTGACTTCGGTCATGCCGCTCCCCCTGCTTTTACGCCAGCGATTACCTCGATCGACAGACGACTTCTGCTGTCGACTCCCTGCAAGGATGCTAACCCAAGCGCAGAGCGGCTGCGGCGGCCCCAAGAAAAAGGCATCGGCTCTATTCAGTGCGATGAGCTACACGACTTCAGAGATCGCGATCGATACTTGGCAGTGGTCACTGGGTCCCCATTCAGAGGGATCGCTCAGGACGGCCACCTGTACCTTTTCGGCAAGCCAACTAGACCCGAATACGAAGTCCAACTGTCGTGTGGCCTGAGCCGGAGTCATACGCGTTGTGTGGTATGTTGGCAAATTGTCGCTGTCTTCAAGAAGTTCGCGAGGCCACGGTTCAGCACGTCTACCGTTTGGTGCCTTAGGACCGAGGAATATCAGCCCGAGCGATTCCATCCTCTGGAATATCGTCCGATAACGCCCGCCCCAGTACCGGCTTCCCTCCTCCCCGTACCCGTGCAGGATGTTTAGGTCGCCGGCCGCAATGATCCGATGACTACCTTGTTGCCCAATCAGGGCAGAGAGATCGGAAATCAGCCGGTGCACGGACGCATCCGCGTAGATCCATCGGCTGTTGGTGGAGCGATGCGGCCGCTCCCAAAGTCCGTACATGGAAACAACGGTATATCGTGCGCCGTTTGACTCCCTGATCTCAGCCGCTGCAAGCTTGCCTCGACGGCTAACTGCCAGTTCACCGCCTACTGCCTCCTCGACAGGCACCGGTTTCAGCCAGTCGCCCTGGACCCTCTCACTCAGCCGCACGACAGCCGTCCGCCAAGGTCGGACAGCGTCCGCTGCGGCGGTGCGCCACGATTCTTCGTCGGTTCCGATGCGCAACGCGATATCCCGGGGCGGTGCCGGTGCCTCCTGAAGCAACGCAATGTTCGCACCGGTCTCAACCAAGTGATACCAGGCCTCTTTCCGATGGGCCCTGTTCCAAGAGATCAGTTTCATTCTCACTCCCGAAGACAGCCGAGGGCAGAGAGGCGGTGGAATCATGCGACACCTTGCACCTCAAGCAAACCGCGGAGGTACTCCTCCTGCAGCCGGTTCTCGACCGTTCCTGCCCGGGCGCGACGCACCCGGAACAGTGCGCCCTCGGGCGCCTCGCCGAACTCGACCAGAAGCCGGGCTGCCACGATGCCGGTTCGGCCCAACCCGCCACGGCAGTGGACAACGATCGCCTCCCCTGCCATCAGCCGGCGGCGCAGGTCCTCGCCGGCCCGGTTCCAAGCGTGCTCAAAATGGCGATTGGGAACGCCGCCATCAACGATCGGCAGATGCCACCAGCGCAGGCCCGCGCGCGAAACGCGCTCGCCAAGGTCGGGCACCCGCAGCAACTCCAGTTCGTGCGTCTCCATCAAGGTGACGACCGTGCTCGCGCCCCAGTCGCGCAGGGTTCGCAGGTCGGTGTCGAGATCCCGGT
>SL_5KL_010_SEDDRAFT_10001908_pt1 | contig 12089 bp, 5 predicted proteins | sample SodLakKL_010_SED_FD_9118 | JGI IMG/M metagenome (IMG submission 9118)
GCGNTCTTTGTTTATAGCAGCTCTGCTATATGCTAGAACTTGAAGCTCGCAGACACCACCAGCGTGTGCCCCACTCCCTCGGCTTCCAGTTCAGACGTCACCGATGATTATTTATTACTCCATGTGCGTACTAGAGATTCGTATAGCTGATGCCTGTCTAACACCACCTCCCGCATGGCATAACTGAAGGTGCGGGTCGTGGTTACGTTCCACCTCACGAGACCCTAGGGCGACCCCGACGCGCACCGCCGACGGCCTCTACAAGAAGACCGGGGCGGCGAACGGAGCGCCATAAGGAGGGGCGGATGAGAATGAAAGAGATGGGCATGGTTGCCTTATGTATCCTGGCGGCCTTGGGCGTTGCAGCCCTGGCCGACAGCCCTCCCCCACCAGAACAAGAATACCGCGTGGCGATTGAGTTCTTCGGTGAGGGTGAAGTGTACTTGGACCCGGCGCCCGTCTATCCGGACAACTCGGAGTTTTCCGAGGACACAACCGTCTGGTACGGCGATCCGCATGGTGAAGGGGTAGATGTCAAGCTGGAGGCACGGCCGGCTGAGGGCTACTCCTTCAGCCATTGGGTGCTCAAGGATCCAGATGGGGAGGTCATCGACCAAGTGGAGGGCGAAAGCTACACCACTGCCGACCCGGTCGTCACCTTGAAGTTGAGGCCGGACGATGACTGGCCCTCACCCTCGGACTGGATCGCAAGCCCCGTGTTCACCGATGGACACATCATCACCGCAAGCGCCGGTGACGGAGGGAGCATCATTCCAGAGGGCACAGTGAAGGTCCCCGAGGGGGCCGGTGAGGAATTTCTCCTCGAACCCGATACGGGCTACCGAATCGCTGAAGTCCTAGTGAACGGAAACTCGGTGGGCGCCGTCGAACACTATACATTCGAGGACGTCACTTCCGATCATGAGATCCACGTCACGTTCGAGCCGCTGACCCCGCCCGCTGTAGCCACAGGCGAGGCCTCTGATGTCTCGGTCGATTCGGCCACGCTATCCGGCGAGCTCGTTGAGCTGGGCTCGGCGTCCACTGTAGACGTGTTCTTGGTCTATGGACTAAGCTCGATAGAACTCGTAGACGGAGTACCGGAAACAGCCTACGCTGAGACTATCTCGCCTGTCCCGTCCACCGTCGACACCGCGAAAGTGATGTTCGAAGCCACACTTGACGGGGTCTTAGAAGACGACACCACATACTACTTCCGCGCGGTTGCCGATGCCGGCGAGCACGGCATCGTCTACGGAGAGGAGAAGAGCTTCACCACACCCGAAGCCATCGTGATCAGCGTCTCCCGCAAGCTTAAGACTGGCTGGAACATGATCTCCTTGCCCGTCGAACCCTTGGACCAAGCTCCGGAAGACGTGTTCTCAGAAGTCAGCTCGCTCAACATCTGGGAGTGGGCTCAAGGGGAGTACGTCAAGCCAACGAAGATCGAGCCCAGCCAGGGCTATTGGCTGTACCTGTTCAGCGAGACAACCATCACGGTGGAAGGACTGTTCATAGAAGAAGACTACGGAGTCCAGCTCGGACAGGCCGGCTGGCATATCCTGTCCACTCCAACGACACACGTGCAGTGGGGCCGCACAACATTCCGGCTCGGAGAGGAGGAAAAGAGCTTTGGCGCCGCAGTGGAAGCCGGATGGATCTCCCCTAGTGTCCATCAGTACAACACCGGTACTGGAGGGTACGAAAGCTTCGGCGGCAGCGGAGCCATCGAGGCCTGGTTCGGTCAGTGGATCCGTACCTATGTTGACGATGTGGAGGTCATCTTGCCGATCAAGGACGCCATAAGCAGCCCGCCTCCCCCACCAGGGGGAAGCGCCCTGGAAGCAACCTACCTAGGGGACAACGCTGCTACCCCCCCACCGCCACCGAACGTTCAGCTTAATGCCAATACGCTTGAGGTCAGGGCCCAGCCCAACCCGGTGCGAACAGACGAACAGACCACGCTCTCCGTTCGGGGCCCGTTGGCCGCCCATGTGGAGGCCATGCGCATCAAGGTTACGGACCTCTCTGGCAGGACAGTCTTCCAAAGCGAACGGTCCGGGACAACGGTCCACTGGAACCTGGCAGACTCGGACGGCCAGTCCGTAGCCAACGGGATGTACCTGTGCGTGATCGAGGTCAAGGCCCAAGGGACCTGGATCCAGGTCCCTGTGTATAAGCTCCTTATCTTGCGATAGCGTAGCTACACCGACCGCCGCCTGTATTGAGCAGGGGGCGGCCCAGCCGCCCCCTGCTTCTGACCTACGCGCCCCATAGCTAGATTTCTTGCCACCCCCATACTCACTATCAGATCGGAGTACCATGCTTTTCCCGTCCCATCTAGGTTCAGTGCGCGATATAGCAGTAATGCTATAGATGTTCCTCATTTTAGCTCCTCAAAGCGCGGAACAACTACCCTTGACCGACTGCTCACTTATATACTACTATCCCATCATACACGTTGGATCCTGATAAGGGCACACTCACTGCAAGGTGAGGCCGCAAAGCTGCGGGTCCTCGGCTCGGGGGGAGCCGGACAGCCGGGCTGCCAGGGCTGGGCTAGGAGGGCACGTGGCGGGCGGCGTCAGGCAACCGCAGAGTAGCTATCAAGGTCTCCCATCCTCGGGGGACCTTTTGTGTTGTGTCCTGAGGGAGGTGATACCTACGGCACCTATTGGAAGACCATCGGCCGGCAAGAAGGTACCCCCCGAGTTCGCAGACAGTCCCACTGACTGTCGGAAAGAGGAACAGTGCGGCCGACCATCGGGTGGGATTTTACAAGAATCTCGCCACTTGGCTCCCCCTAACGTTCCCCCGTGTACGTTCGGATCGGCCCCATACCTAACGACCCGCTCCAGCTGCCAGCGCCCCTACTTCCCAGGGGAAGAGTGCAGACTAGGTCGGGGGGCAGAGTGTGCATCGTACGAGGGAGGGCATCAGAGTGCAAGAAACAGCACTAACAAACTATGCGGTTCGACCGGTTGGAGGAGGTTCTGTGCCCAGAATATTGCCAGACGCAGCACAACCCTCCGCGGTATTGGCTCCGTATTCCTGAGGACAAAGGAGATAGCATGAGGCGAAAAGCTCTGACGGTTGGGACGATATGGTTACTATTGGTGGCGCTGCCGGGCTTATGCGCCTGGGGAAGCGGCGCTGGGGTTGTGTGGGTCGATCCAGATTTCGATTCTAGTACGATCGGTTGGGGCGTCACGCACTTTGCTGAGATTCAGGAGGCCGTCAACAGTGTTGCCGAAGGGGGCGAAGTCAATGTGGCAGCAGGAACATACGGCGATCAAGAACTAGTCATCAACAAGTCCTTGTTCCTCAAGGGCCCCAACTATGATATCTGTCCGAACAGCGAATCGCGGGCCGATGAGGCGATTATCCCCAATGGAATGGAGCTCCGTGCCAACGACGTGACAATCAGGGGTTTCACGGTTGAGGGCGAAGGCATTCAGTCAAGTGGTAACGATAGCATTCGTATTGCGTACAACATCGTCGCCAATGTTGAAGCTGTGGCGATGAATGCGATCAAATTGTACTACTCAGAGGACTCCAGCATCACAAATAACCGCATCGTGCTGGGACACGTCGACAACCGCAGCATCGGGACGTTGGACATCACAAACGTGGACATATCCCACAACTACATGGAGCAGATCGAGGGTTCTGACCAAGCTCTTTCGCTCAGCGCTTCAGGCACCGATCGATACATCAAAGACGTTACCGTGACTCACAACATCATCAAGAACGCTGGTCATCCTGATGCGCCAGACCGGGGCGGGATTAGGATACGCTGGGGAGAAGGGTCCACTGCGGATGATATGCGTGTCGAAAACCTTTCTATCACGAACAATACCCTGGAAGACAATCATACAGGTCTTGCTATCAGGGACATTGCACACGAAGATCACGATACAGCGGATCATGACACTGACCAAGATACGGCTTACTGGAGCAACGTAACCATAGAGAACAACACGTTCCGCAACAACACAATCGGCGTGTACCACGGCGGACAGGGCGAGCTCCACTTCGATAACAACACATTCCAGGACAACGAGTTCGAGAACAACGACATCCAAGTCAAAGAGGACGAGACAATCGCAGACCTCGACCTCGAAGCCGTTCTCGCCAACAACGACTTCGACCCTACTAGCGTCGTTATGGGCAACATGATCGTCCCGAAGGCTTCCGTATCCATTCGCAACACCACCCAGTCCACCTACCATGCCACCATTCAGTCCGCCATCGACGAGGCTGAGGATGATGACATTATTCTGGTGGAGGCCGGGACGTATGAGGAATTCGTACACATCGACAGGCCGCTGACGTTGAGAGGGCCTTTCTATGGCACTCCTGGCAATGAAGCCACTCGGGGTGATTCGGGTGAAGCAGTGATACGACCGCCAACCGATGCCTCCCGGGTGGCACCCGACGAAACAGTGTACCTGGTGCGCATATCATCTGAGAATGTTGTCATTGACGGGTTCACGGTTACCGATGAGGAAGATGGCGACGGCAAGTTTGCCGCCACGGTAGGAATCCATAGTAAGGAAGGGGAGCTCGAGTGCCTCAATAATCGCATTAACAACCTGCCGAAATTCGGTATCCAGGTGGCTCGCCCTGCCAAGGAAGCAACCGACTGGTTAGACAAGTCCGTTGCCGACGACGGCGCCATTGAGAATGTCCTGATTAGGGGAAATCTCGTCACAGAGACGGCCCTCGTAGACGACAAGCCGACATGGGGTTACGGCATTCAGCTTTCGGGCACAGTGGCACAAGTTGTCGACAATGTGGTTCTTGACAGCCGGGTTGCCTTGGCCATCCAGCCATACAATCAACCAGATGTGGAACTAACTGCCGACGGTTTGGTTCAAGGCAACCGTTTTGAGAGTTACCGCATAGGGCTCTTCTTTCACGCTGGCGGCATCAGTGGCCATTACGCGGTTAGTGGCAACTGGCTCTTTGATGACAACGAATTCGCGCTAGCGGAGATCCATCCTGATGAGGGCGAGATAGAATACTGGGCAGCTCATACACGGGCGAGCAAGTTCTATTTTGGCAAGTCAATCGAATTCAGGGATAATACCTTCGATACAACCAATCAGGAGGATTACAACTCAGCGTGGAGCAAGGTTAGAGGCTTGACGTTCAGGAACGATCTCGGCGCGCACGATTCAGATGACCTTGGCTTTGTCTACACGGGCAATGCATTTGCCGGTTCGGGCGGAGAGATCTATGTACAACTCAAGGATGCCGAGAACCCCTCTAACCCTCCCTTGGAGATTGCCCTTGCCGATGTGCTCACCAACAACACCTTCGACCGCGCGGTGGTTGTCCGCGGCAGTGACATCAAGGTGCCGGTGATCTTTAGCAGCATCCAGGACGCGATAGACCAGGCTGAAACAGAAGACACTGTTGAGGTCTCAGGCGGCACTTACATCGAGCAACTGGTCATCGAAGAATCGCTGACGGTAGCTGCAGTGGAAAACAGCAGTCCGGTCATCCGTGCCCCGGCAGCCGCCGACCGAATCACACAGTCCATCTCGCCCGACAGCGATCGAACGTTTGATCCGATCGTCTTTATCGACGGCGGTGAGGGCACAATCGACGTCACAGTGCAAGGGCTCGAGATTGACGGGAATGACGACCCAGGTAGTGATAACTTCGTGGGTATCCTGGCCCGGAACATAGACCCCGGTCTGATCACCGACAACGACCTCCACAGCTTGATGGGCAGTCAGGAGACACTTGGCATCTCCGTCTATGGTGAGGCGTCCAACGTCACAGTCTCCGAAAACACGGTCACTGGGTTCTCCCGGAATGCCATCACAGTGGTTGACGCATCTGTCGCCAACGTCGCTGGAAACACGGTTATCGGGAGAGGTTACGTCGGCCAGGGCTACTGGGCCCAGAACGGCATACAGCTTTGGAAGGTAGAACAGGGCAACGTTTCCGAGAATACCCTCTCCGATATCGGCTGGATATGGCCAGGTGAGGGAGCAAGCTGGGCCGCTACGGGAATTGTCATCATCGATTGCAACGGCGCCACTGTCGTCCACAACAACACGTTGACCAACGTGATGGTCGGGATCTGGGCCCTCGATTCCAGCTTCGAAGCCACTGAGAACACGGTGGAGATGCTGGACTCGGGAGACCTGGCTTACACCGGCGGGATCTGGGGAAACCCAAAGGGACGGCCCGGAGTTACCGTCTCCGCGTTTGACGTCGAGCTGGATGAGAGGGACCCTGGAGACACTGTACTGGGGCTCACCACTCTGACTTTTGTGTTTGAGGACAACACAGTTGTTGGAGACAATGCGCCCTCATACGGAGGGTTGGCCGTCTTGCCAGCCGACGGTTTCCACGTCGACGCAACGGCAACTGGTAACACAATCAAGAACTGGGAGATCGGATTCGAAGTCTGGGGCTCAGGGAGCTTCTCTGCATTGGTTTCACAGAACCACCTAGAGGGCAACGAGTATGGTATTGATAATGTTACTGACACAACGGTGGACGCTCGCAACAACTACTGGGGGCACATCAGCGGCCCCTCGGGCGGCGTCAACGATCCCGAGTCCGGGCGGAAGGCCACCGGCCAGGGGGATTCCGTTTCCGAGAACGTCCGCTTTGACCCGTGGCTCAGCGCGCCCGACGGGGAGCCGTTCACGCCCAAGAGCGCAACTTTGTCGTTCTCCGCTGGGTGGAACCTCATTTCTACACCGTTTGTACCACTAGACGCTGCACCCTCCGAAGTGTTCGCCGACATCGACCCTCTGGTTATCTACGAGTGGGTTGACGGGGAGTACAAGGTACCCGACCACATCGAGCCCGGCCGGGGCTACTGGGTGTGGCTCATAGGGGATACCACCGTCACCACTGAGGGCTTTGCTTGGGATCAGGACTACGAGGTCCAGCTAGGCGAGGCGGGTTGGCAGCTTCTGTCGACGCCCACCGTGGACGTGTACTGGGGCTATGTGGAGTTCCGGCTGGGCGAGGAGACCAAGGACTTCGAGGAGGCGGTGAAGGACGAGTGGATCACCCCAATCGCCTACCGCCGCGACGTCGACGTGGGCGAGTACGCCGAGTTCGGCAAATCCGGGGCGATCCAGCCTTGGTTCGGACACTGGATCCGCACACTCAAGGACGATGTGGTGGCCATCCTCCCCGTCGAGGAGGCACTCACCTCCCCACCGCCGGCGCCCGTACCGACAAGCAGTGCGACGGTGCTGGCAAGGATGGCCGAGGCGAAGAACATGGCACCACCACCGCCGCCAACGCTACCGCTGAACCCGGATACCTTGGAAGTCACTGCCTCTCCCAACCCGGTAACCACGGAACAGGCAGCAACGTTCGCTGTGCGCGGCCCGTTGGCGGGCTTCGTAGAGGCGGTTCGCGTGCAGGTGACCGACCTGTCGGGTCGAACCTTGTTCCGAACTGAAGAGCAAGGGGCGGGTGTACGCTGGAACCTCGTCGACCCGCAGGGACAGCCCGTGGCCAACGGGGTGTACCTGTGCATAATCGAGGTCAAGGCAGGGGGCAGCTGGATCCATACTCCGGTGCAGAAGCTCCTCATCGTACGATAGGAAAAGAGGCCTGCCGGCCTGGGGCTCATGCCCTGGGCCGGTCCCTCCCTAGCACATGCGGCAAAGGAGGAACCGAATGCGTAGATACCTGAGCGTGCTGGTCTTGTGTGGGGTACTTGGGCTCACGATGCTGGCGCAAGAAGGCCCCCCCGACCAGGAATACCGCGTCACGATCGAGTTCATCGGTGATGGCACCGTGACTGTGGACCCCGAGCCCGTGCACCCCGAGCAGTCAGAATTCACCGAAACGACAACCCTGTGGTATGCGGATATCGATGCCTCGGGGGTCGACGTACTCCTCGAGGCCACGCCTGCCGAGGGCTTTCAGTACTGGGTCTTAAGAAATCCCGATGGGGAGATCATCGACCAGGTCGAGGACGAGTTCTACACCACCACCGAACCGGTGGTTACGCTCGAACTAAGACCGGACGATGCGTGGCCGGATCCATCGGACTGGACAGCCGAGGCCGTGTTCCACTTCGACCTGCCCGGCGAGTTCCAGGTTCGGCGCGAGACTGGGGACGTACTGACCCCCGGGGCGTTCTACGGTTCCGGCACCCACTTGGGTGGCGCTGACCTCGCCGAGTGGGTCGCAGTAAGCGAACCAGTCGACCCGGGGCACGTGCTGGAGATCGATCCCAAGGGCATCGTCCAGTACCGCCTGGCCCAGGGACCCTGCAGCCGATCCGTCGCCGGCGTCGTCTCCACGCAACCAGGGATGGTTTTGGGTTCGACGCCTCACCAGGACGTTCCAAGTTCTAGGTTCGAGGTTCTAGGTGAAGGGCAGGCGTTGCTGGCGCTGCTTGGGGTTGTTCCCGTAAAGGTAACCGATGAAGGGGGCCCGATCGCAGTGGGCGACCTGCTCGTCGTTTCGTCGGCCCCGGGCTATGCCATGCGCTGGGATGCAGATCCAGGCACACCCTGCGCCCTGGTGGGCAAGGCCCTGGAGCCGCACGAGGAAGGTGAGGGCATGATCGAGGTGCTGCTGACACGGTAGTGGCATGAAGTAGACGGAGATCAGCGAAACCGAGCACCAGCGGATGCTCGGGACGGCCCCGCGCAGTCTCCCCGACGTGGCAGCGGCTCTCCCGTTTGATAACCACTGTTCCCCGAGCTTGTGTAGCCGGTCTGTTGAGCCACGAGTGCTGGACCAGCACGGTTACCGCATCGGCTGAGAGCGTCCTATTACTAAGAGAGACAGTGCTTCAGACTGTGAAGCGCTTAAGCGCTATTGTTATAAGTATAGTGGTTCCTCTTCTCTTATTCTCAAGGACATGCTACAGTGAAGTTGTACTGGCAACACGGCTAGGTGTTGGGCAACGGTTGTAAGTCTGTTCTGTAAGGGATCACCCCGGCTTTCCCCCAACGCCGAACAGAGGGGTGGGCAATGAACGGTTGGGCTGTTCCTAGCTACATGAGGGCCATGATTGGCTGCTTGACGGTCCTGGCAGTGCTCGTAGGCCTGATGGCCGGGGGTATCGGGCAGGGTGTTGTGTTCATTATGCTTAGCCCAGATGCGGAAAGCCTTGAGCCTCTAATAGAACGCTATGCCGCAGACGCAAGGAGGATGAACCCCAACCTGACCTGCATCGTTGAGATCAGCGCAGATCTTGGCTCTCCTTCTGTTCTGCGCGATCACCTCACCCAGCAGTACCAACAATCTTGCGAGCAACTCATTGGCGTGGTTCCTGGTTCTATGTTCGAGGTTCTTGGGAAGGACCAGGCATTGCTCGGCATCGTCCCAGCCAAGGTGACCGACGAAGGGGGCATGATCGCCGTGGGAGATCTGCTCGTGGTGGGTTCAACTCCCGGCCACGCCATGCGCTGGAATCCCGACTCGGGGCAGACCGGTGGGATTGTAGGCAAGGCCCTGGAGCCTCACGGAGACAGCGAGGGCGTGATCGAGGCCCTGCTAACATGATGAGGGAACACAGGCCTGCGATGGGTCGCGAGGAGTGAGTGATGACCAGAAGATTCAGTAGTTGTGTTTCGGTTCTCGTTTTCCTGCTATTGTCCGTTGTACTGGCTTTCTCTGAACCGGTCGACTTGAGTACGGCCCAAACGATGGCGGATAGCTTCCTGGAACGAGAGATGGCCATGGACCGAAGGTACCGCACGCGCGTGGGCGTACCCGACGAGGTGGACATCGTTGCCAAACACGTGTTGGCATGCCCCGACACGCAGGCCACCCTGGGATTCGTGTTCGACTTGGAGCCTACGGGCTACATCGTAGCCCCGGCGGACACGCGAATTGTGCCGGTGATCGCCCACTCCTACACCAGTCCGTTTTCTTGGGATGAGGGCAAGCAGAACACCCTTCTACATTTGCTGCGCGCGGATCTTGCGAACCGGCTCCAGGCGGTCAAGCGCCAGGTGGCAGAGCAGAGTGTTCTGGAAAGAAGCCACGACCGGTGGCAATACTACCTGGAAACTGAGCGCCATGCCGTGGACCTCGACGCCTCGCCTACCGTGTACGGCCCGTGGCTGACCTATTCCTTCACGTGGCCCTATGACACATGGCGTCAAGGCTCCCCGTACAACGACCACTGTCCATGGTACTCGGACGAAGCTTGTCGTACGATCGTCGGCTGTGTGGCCACAGCGCTGGCGCAGATTCTCAACTACTGGCAGCATCCAACAGCTGTTACCTTCACCGCCGGAGACAGTTACCACACAGGCACCCATGAGATCTGGGTCGACGCTCCCAGCGCCAACTTCTCAGGACTGGATTACAATAGCTGCAACCCCAGCGACACTGCTAAGGCTCAGCTTTCGTTCGCTGCCGGTGTCTCCGTTCGCATGAACTATGGGTGCAGCTCCTCAGGCGCGGTTACAGCACAGGTCGCCCCCGCGCTTGCAGGAAGCTGGTATCCGTGGAGCGGGGCTGTCCCCGAACGGTGGGGCTATGTGTCTGCCGACCTTCGCACCCACAACCCCACCTATGACTGGTGGCCGTCTCCGTACTACACGACGGAGGCATCGTTCTACGATCAGCTGAGCGACAACATGACCCGGGCGCATCCCGTGCAGATGTCCGTGACGGAGCCGGGTGGGCACGCTATCGTGGTCGATGGATGGAAGGGAGGGCGCGAGTACCACCTAAACTACGGTTGGGGTGGGTACAGCGATGGGTGGTATTCACTCCCTGAGGGAATGTACCGCTACACCGTCATCAGATACGCCATTCTGAACATCCTGCCCACGACAACCACCCGCACGCTCACGGTGAACACAGAGGGCACGGGGAGCGGGACCGTGGACGTACTTCCCAACCAGGCTTCGTTCACCCACGGCAGCCATGTGATCTTGGAAGCGCAGCCAGGCCCCGGGTCTGAGTTTACCGGATGGTCCGGCGCCGCCTCGGGCACCCAGAACCCTATTCGGGTCATCATGGATGGCAGCAAGACGGTCACCGCAACGTTCGATGCTGCCACAGTACCGGACTGCCTATTCTGGGAAGATTTCACAGGTGTCCCCGTCGATTTCTACCCCCCGGACTGGCAGCGCACACACGAAAACTGGGGGGTTCACGACACAGACCATGCCGGCGGAACTCCCCCCGAAATGCGCTTTCGCTGGAACCCCAATGTAAATGACATCTTCGTGCTCATGACACCGCTCATCGACGGCACGCCCCACACCGGGCTTCAGGTGAGCTTCAAGCACATGGTCGATGACTTCTCCGGTGGGGGCTATCAGCTGGCCGTGGCCACAACGCCGGACGGAGCGCACTTCACTGGCAGATGGGTTCTCGAGCCCACGGCCAATGTCCCAGCAGAGACGGTCACGGTTGACCTGAGTGCCGTTGACGGCGAGGAATTCTACCTTGCGTTCGCGTTCCTCGGCGACAGCTGGGACATCAACTATTGGTATATCGACGATATCTGCGTGCATGCCGATACGGTGCCCTTGCCCGACGAGTTCCAAGTCCGCCGCGAGACAGGTGACGTGCTCACTCCAGGTGCGTTCTACGGCAAGGAGTTTCGCCCCGGCGGGGCGGACCTCGCCGAGTGGGTGGCCGTAAGCGAGCCCGTCGAACCCGGCCACGTCCTGAAGATCGACCCCACGGGCATCGGCCAGTACCGCTTGGCTCAGGGACCGTGTACGGTATCTGTAGCCGGTGTGGTCTCCACACAACCTGGCATGGTTCTAGGTGGGGAAATAGCTCTAAGTTCTGAGTTCGAGGTGCTCGGTGAAGGGAAGGCGATGCTGGCGCTGCTTGGAGTTGTACCGGTCAAGGTGACCGACGAAGGCGGACCCATCGCTGTGGGCGACTTGCTCGTAGTTTCGTCGTCCCCCGGCTACGCCATGCGCTGGAACCCAGAGTCGGGGCAGACGTGCGGCCTTGTTGGCAAGGCGCTGGAGCCACACGAAGCCGGTGAAGGCATGATCGAGGTGCTGGACATGCGCCCCCTGGGCGGACCCAGCTGAGAGGGCATTTTGCGCTAACGGTTTAACGTGTATCCCCTCAGATCTAAGATACTCCACGGGTGACAGGTA